>ENA-OREN01000261-OREN01000261.1-marine-metagenome-genome-assembly--contig:-NODE-261-length-79194-cov-4.294804_pt1 | contig 79194 bp, 63 predicted proteins | sample MGYA00248624_ERZ508555 | MGnify/ENA primary metagenome ERZ508555 (study PRJEB26222, sample SAMN06267773) | marine metagenome | isolation source: Saanich Inlet, British Columbia, Canada | place...
ATTTCCTGAAAGGGGCTTGAAGTGTTTCGACCATTCTTTTAGCCGTACGGCCTAAATGCAGTCCACAGGCCATTAAGTTAGGATGTGCCGAAGAGAGAGCTACAGCAGAACCAATGGTATCCATATCGCCATTTTTACCAGTAATAATTGGAACTGCACCATTTGAACATGCCTCTGTTAACCAATCATGAAATGACGCGAGGTCATTCGAATGGTCATTCGAAATCATGCGTTTTCAGTCCCCGCAAGCATTTCTTTCAATTGATTATATGTTGCAAGTAGTTCAGCCTCACGTTCAGTGAAGCGTCCGAGGTGCTCATTTAGAGCACTCAATGTTTCTTCTAATTCTTTGAGAAGAGTTGGACGGTCAGATACTTCGACCATTACACCACCCATCTGTTGATGCAATGAGAGTTCCTTTGGCTGATTTTTTACTGCTTCGATGGTAGTTTCCAACTCAAGAACTTGAGCACGAAGGTTGGCGAGTTGTTGTCGTGCAGATTGTACTTCATTGAAGACGACTTGGAGTTGCTCGATGTTGTCCATGTTCTCACCTGTTGTTCTCATTCGGTTTTGGTTGATGAACCCTCGGACTTGTCAACAAGCGATGTCAGAAGAGAATCTACTGCTATCACGCCTCGCATTCGAGTATTCCACATCGCCCGCAAATCTTTGGCCTTGTGCTCATTTAATTGAAATGTGAAACTCTCGTTATTCGATGACCAAACAATATCCTCATCGGTAGTTAGGGAATCGCCAAGAGCCTTGGTATCGGCCAAAGTATGTGATTGAACAGATAACTTGAGCAACCATGGTTTTGGCATGTCAAGCACTCCTCGGAGTGTATTCACTCTTCTTCAGATATTTCGCCAGCAGCAAGAGCACGCTCGTAATCAAGGGCGGCCTGTTGTGCGATGAATGCCATATCGGCAGTCGTTGCGCCTTCCACTGAACGTCGTAGAATACGACTGTTAGTGTCAGATGCTCGTGTGAATGGTTCCCAAGCGCCGCCAGCAAATGTGTGCTTGCACTTTCCGCAAGCCCAGATTCCGACTGAAACACGGCCGACTTTGCGATATTGGCAAACCGGACAGGTATATTTTGCTGTCTTTTTGGCCAATGCTGAGCCTGCGTTTCGTCGTACGGACACACCGTACCTTGCTCCAAATCGTGCTGTTGCACCTGCTTTCTGTGTTCGCTTTGCCAATCAGTTCCCCTCCTGGTTTGCCACGAGTTTTCGAAGTTCGGCGCATCGGAGATGTGCCACATCGAATATCTCTGCAAATTCCGCCGGCGTGAACACACCTCTTAACCCCTTTTGTAGAGAATGGAGGTGACCCTCGTCTCCAAGAGTGATGTGAATGCGCTCATCGCCACCGAGTTCTTCCTCTTCTGATGGGTCGTAAACATAGCGTCCACCAACTCGAGTGAATGATGCCATAATCGGGGTACCCTTCACCTTCAAAGTATAATCTTCACCAACGTCAAAACGTTCAGCGGGAACAACGGCAGTGCGTAATGCAGCAATAGCTGCAAGACCACAAGCATCGAAAACATTACCGCCATCTGAAAGAACATGAATATCTATCATCACTCCCCAGACTTTTTCACCGGGCACAATGCACAAACTTTCCATGTCAATGCAACCGGATTCGCGAATTCCTCGGTCAACAACTCGACCAAGTTCAATGGATTGCGGTGAAGGAGGTCCAGGCTCATATTTTCGATGAGCAACTGGTCGCAATTCAGCCCCACACATTAGAGAGCCTTGTGCTGGGCGATCAGGCCAAGGTGTACGAAGTTCAAATTTGACACCTGCATAAACGATTGTTTTACCCATGACCACTTTAGCAGAACCCTCTGCATTGTAGAGGCAATTGATTTCCAAATCAACTTCACGGCCATCCCATTGTCCTCGGCCATCGAGTCGCATATCATCTTCAGCGAGGCGAGCGAGTTCTTGGCGAAGAAGCGTAGGTACGAGTTCGACCATCAGTTCTCACCTCCTTCGTATCGGCGCTTGAGAGCATCAACCATAATTTCATGGATTTCTGCTGCTGCTTTGAAATTGTATTCCATTGCAAGATTGTATTCATCGGGTGAAAGGTCGCCATCCATTTGCAGGAAAGCGATTTCACCAGTATTTGGAAGAATACCTACAGGTAAATCTGCTTGACCATAGTTGTCTTCAGCTTTATCGAGGTCGAGAACAACGGTGTCTTCGACTTTACCAGATGCAACTCCAACAATGAGGTCACGCATAGGGATTCCTGCATCGGCAAGAGCAACTGCTGCAGCAGTAATACCTGCACAGCGTGTTCCTGCTTCGGCAGCGAGAATCTCAATTTCCACTCGGATTTTCGAGCGTGGATAACGTTCGACGAGAACAACTGATTCAAGTGCTTCAGCAGTCACCTTTGAAATTTCGCGAGAACGACGATTGAAACCTGGACGAATCCGGTCACTGGTCGAGAACGGTGCCATGTTGTAACGAACATCGATAACAGCTCGGTCTTGGCGTTGAATCTTTCGAGGGTGTGCTTCCATAGGACCATACACAGCAGCAACTGCAACATTCAATCCATGCGTAACCATAGCCGAACCATCAGCAGCAGGTAATATTCCTGCTTCGATAGAAACTGGTCGCATTTCGTCAAGCTTGCGCCCGTCCAGTCTTAGACCGTCGTCGCGTAATAATTGTACATCACCGTATCCGCCCATTAAGCATCACCATTTTTTGGAGCATTATTTTCAAGAGCAGAAAGTTCTGCTTCGAATGTTTTTTTGTGTCCAGAAGTGTGAACCAAATCGATGGCTTGGCGAGCCCAAGCCATTCCTTCTGCATCACCATCAACCCAAACTCTACCGTTTTCTCCAACGATTATGCGGCAATCACATGCCTCACGTAGACGCTGAATCGTAGCGTTACCTTCGCCACGAAGGCGGTCGATATGCGTGATTGGGATTGAGTGGATTGAGCCCTGATTGAGGCGGCGGAGGCCAACACCTTTCATAGTGAGGACAACATTGTGGCATTCATCGACTTCTTGAACACGAGCCAAGACAACATCTCCGATACCCATGTGCTGTCTTGCAGCACCGAATTCGACTTTCCAAGGAGCCAATGACATAGGTAAAAGACCTTGGAATGGGCCGTTGACATTCATGAACCAAAGGTTATTGCGAACTTCAGCCACAGTAGCGACGATTAAGTCGCCAGAGCGTGGCATGTAAGCGCTGTTAATCGGATCTACTGACACCGTATTATTGAGTTGTTTTACCCACCCGAGACGGGTGGCAATGATTGTATCGTTTTGTGCGAGTGCACCACTTCCTACGCGCATCCCGGCAGATGGCCCAATAGCCATACCCGGGGTCACGAGGCGCAGCTCGGCGCCGTTTTGACCGTTGGACATTTCTTTCTCTCCATTCGGGGCGAATCACCATCCCATGATAAAACCGACCCCTAGCAATTCTAACGAAAAGCGAGACTAAGAGTTACAATTCTTTGAATTCCGTATCCGAAGATTGCCTCATCAATTTGCCAATCATTGTGTCTTTCATGCCTGCAGGAAATTCAACTATGGCCGCCCAAGTTCCATTTTCCAACCATTGTTCTTTTTCTATATGTGGGCGAAGTATTCGGGAGGCTGAGCCATATGCTGCCCCTGGAACACGAATTGCAAGACGTATTGATTCAAATGAAAGAGGGATCATCGGTTTCAAAAGTTCTATTGCATCTTTTACTTGGTCATCCAAACGCTTGAATGGGTCGACAGAATACTTTGATTCATCAAGTGCTAATTCAATTCTAGTTTTAGGATGGGGGCTTTTGGTTTTTGGATCCACAGCCGCCGTATGGATTTCATGAATAATTTGTTGACGCATTTGTTCAACCCTTGCTTTTCTTTGAGAAGTTGTCAGTTGAATACTTCCTTTAGCCAAAATGGTCTTGGTAATTTCTAGAATATCTTGTGTACCAAATGTATTCTCAATCGCTTCCTCGGTCGGACGTTCTCCACCACGAATGTCATGAAATACTTCATCCATTGCGAGAAACTGATTGAGGTCAACTGATTCAGGATTTGCTTTGAAATCCTCAACCAAATTTGGGTCAACCAACAGTTCGTAGCGCTTGCCACCCTTTTCCATACGTGCTAAAACCGAATCGTCTAGACTAACCATCGCATACCCTCAGTTGCTGAGAGGGGAGGCGGCATTTGAACGTGGTTACTCAAATTCAGTCTTCTAGAGGCTTGAGTCGGTCAATTTGTTTGTTGACTTCTGAGCGGTCAAGAACTCGGTATCCATCACCATCGACAACAGTAACTTCAACAGCTTCACGATTGAGTTCAGTATCATTTGCACTGCGGAGTGCTTCAAGTCCGAGTTTCATTGCTGCATTGAGCGTAAGACCATCTTTCCAGTTTGATTCAAAGTATTCAATGACTGTGTTACGACCGCTACCAATTGCTCCTGCATGGTAGGATTGGTAAGCGCCACTTGGGTCGGTTTCATACAGATGGATTCCGTTATCGTCGACACCACCGATAAGCAAAGCGGTTCCAAATGGGCGGGAACCACCGTATTGAGTGAATGACTGCTTGAAATCGCAGAGTTTCTTGACAAGTACATCGACAGGAACTTTCGCCGCATATGTGATACGATTCACTTGAGCATCAACTCGTGCTCGAGCAACCAATTGACGAGCATCGGCAACTAATCCTGAAGTTGCAATCCCAATGTGGCCATCGACCTTGAACATTTTTTCAATTGATTCCGGAATGATGAGTCGGCTCACAATGCGCTTGTCGCAGACCAAGACAACTCCATCTCTGAATTTCAATCCAGCAGTAGTAGTTCCACGCTTGACTGATTCTCTTGCATATTCAACTTGGAACAATCGTCCGTCTGGGCTAAATGTCGTAATTCCGTGGTCATATCCTCTTCCGCTTGGCTGCATGTCTTCACTCTCATAGTTCCGTTCAATCGACGCTTTATGAGGATGAGGGTTCACAAGAATGAATCCTCGCACAAAGGCCGAAACATATTGCTGATTTCGCCACCCCATTTGAACCCTCACCCAAACACGCCTCACCCCTAAACTCATCAAACAGACCTTACTAGGGGTGTCATGCGGGTCGCAGTGCTCTCTTCAGGTGGCAAAGATTCCGCTGCCGCTTGGTGGTGGGCTATGTGTAAAGGATGGGATGTTACTCATCTTGTCACCGTACGAATTACAGGTGACGATTCATGGATGTTTCAAGTCCCAGGCACTCATCTTGTAGAACATCAGGCGAAAATTGCTGGCGTCCAATGGGTAGAGGTCCATTCTGAAGGCCAGCAAGAATTAGAAATCACGGACCTCGAAAATGCTTTGTCGCAGTTAGATATCGATGGAGTAGTTAGTGGTGCATTGCGTTCAGATTATCAAAAAAGTAGAATTGAGAGAATGGCAGAAAGGCTTCAAATCCGAAGTTGGACTCCTTTGTGGCATCAAAGTAGTGAAGCACATATGCGTGGATTAATCGACAATGGGTTTGAGGTTTTTATTACTGGAGTTAGTTGTGAAGGATTAGGAAAAGAATGGATTGGCATAACTCTCGATTCTTCTTCACTTAAGAAATTGGAAGAACTAGCACAGAAATTTCGCTTCAATGTCGATGGAGAAGGTGGCGAATACGAAACATTGGTCACTGGGGGGCCGCATCTTCCGGGAAATTTACGTATGACCGGTTCGGTTAATTGGGATGGAATTCGAGGGACTTTTGAGATTGAAAGTGTTCATTCAATTGCCTGACGGGCAAGTGCAACACATTCGTCAACAATCTCACCTGAGACACCAATATGGTTTGCAGGTTCAAACATCGCCTCCAATTCTTCTGCAGTAAATGCGGCTGCGATTGCTGGAGTACGGCTACATACATCTATGAGTTCAATGTCTTTGTCAACAGCCTCAAAAGATGCTGCACGCAAAATCTCATGCGCTTCATCACGAGGGATTCCATGATCGACTAAATCAATCATGACTTTTTCTGCCATGACTAAACCCTTCTGTGCGTGGATATTAGCCAAGCATCTGTCAGCATCAACCCACATGTTTTTCAAAACATCTCGTGTTTTTGCCATGACATCTTCACAAAGTGCGGAACCATGAGAAAGCGTGAAACGCTCACTGCTGGAATTTGCCAAATCACGCTCATGCCATAGTAATGCGTTTTCGTAGGTCGGGATAATCATTGCACGGACAATTCGAGCTAGACCACAGGCATTCTCAGATTTAATTGGATTCTTTTTGTGAGCCATTGTAGAGGAACCAACTTGCTTCTCGACATCAAATCCCTCACCGGCTTCACGAAGTTCAGAACGCTGAAGATTACGAACTTCCTGAAGTATTTTCTCACAACTTGCTGCCACATTTGCCAGCCAAGAAACATACTCTATGTATCGGTCACGTCCAACAACCTGAGTTGTGGCTAGAGGAACTCCAAGCCCTAAATGAGTCAAAATCAATCTTTGTAATTCACGAGCGTTTTCTCCTTGCGCAGCACCAGTCCCAACTGCGCCGAGGAATTTTCCGACAGAAATACGAGGTGAGGCTTCATCAAGCCGAACCAATTGACGTCGGAGTTCATCAAGCCAAACTGCTGCCTTCAATCCAAAGGTGATTGGAACTGCTGCTTGACCATGTGTTCGACCAAGCATCACGGTATCACGCTCTCTTTCAGCAACATCAGCACAAACACCAATCAACAAACAGAGTTGTTCTCTCAGGAGAACCATACTGTCTCGAAGTTGTAGTGCAACTGCTGTATCAACAATATCGTTTGAAGTTGCACCCAAATGAATGCACCATCCAGCATCTCCAGCAGCCTCTGCCATTGCCTTGGTAAGGGCCATAATATCATGTCGAGTTTCAGCTTCAATTTCAGAAACCCGTTCCTTAGTCACAGAATCAGGATTCGCAATAGAAGCAATAATGTTGTAATCCTCCTCAGTCACACGACCAAGTTGCATATGAGCCCAAATAAGGGCTCGTTCAACCTCAAGTTGACGTTCGTGTCGTCCAACTTCAGACCAAATTCTTTTGAAATCTTGGCAGCCGTATCGGTAATCAAGTGGGCAGAAGGCCATACTTGTCTCTAAACGCCACGCTTCATCAACATTGCCTTTGAAATCCATGCAGATTTCGAGCCAAAATGATATGTCATGGGACCTTATGCATCATCTAAAACAACTGGCTTCATCACCGAGCGTATGAGAATAATTGCCAAACCCGTGGATAGAACAAATGCAACGCCAACATAAAGTGAAATATTGTACCACATTAGGCCAAATCCAATCAACGAAATATATGAGATGATTTGACAAACTGCTGAAGCCATCTTCAATTTGTCAATTCTCTTAGGGCTTAGTTCACCATCGTGTTCAAGCAAAAAGGTGTAAATCAAAAAGTAAATGCCTTGAAACGGTAAAGTTGCTGCAATAATTGCGAGTGCTATTTCCCGAATAAATTTAGGATTCGTTTCTTGCTCTAGGCCATGGAAGAGCATGAATGCTGTATTGGTTCCAAGAAGTGCAGCCATGATTGTCCACCGCTTATCTTGTGAAGAAGTTCGGCTCTCCACATTTAACTGCTCATCCATGAGCACTTCGCTGTGAACTAAGGGTTTGATGTTTACCGTTCAAAGTAGGCTTGAAAGTCGTATTTGGTGACTTAAATTTTGAGTCCATTTATCAAAAAAAGCCAGAAAGGAGTTTTATCATTACGCCCGTGACTGTTGCAATTATTAGAAGAGCAAAAAGCATGCTCAGCGGACCGTATTGATTTGAATCACGAAAGAGAGTACCGATAATACCGTCCCTACTGATGGCATGTGAAAATGACTCCGCTTCCGCATAGTCTGGTAATGAACGGCGAGGTATACGTTCTCCTTTTCGGACAATCAGGTCGTCGCTCATACCACCGGGTTGTGCAGGTAGGGCATGAATGTTCCTCAACATTACTACGAGGGTAAATATCAATGACAAGTTACTACCACCTCGATATATGGGGAGGGTACTTTTTGATGTTGGAGGTGAAAATATTCACCTTGCAGTGGAAGGAAGTATCGGCGGTACGACCTTAGGATTGCATATGGCGACAGATGTGATTCAGCGTGGTGGCCGAGTACTTTGGGCGTCACCTTTCATGCCAGATAACATTCGCTTCGGTCAATTGTTTTCACACATTTCCCTCGCGCATTCATCTCGTTATCATGCGATGAATTTGGTAGGAGACTTCGACCAAGCGATGGACATATTGATCAATACCTCGAACTCGCTACCGAGCGTAGAACTGGTTGTTTTGGATGATTGGTGTGAATCGTCTGGAAAAATTCCAAGTGATAAAATTGCAGCCGTTAAGCGACTTGCAGAAAATATTGATGACAAGATATGTCTGCTACTGACTAGTAAGGGAAGTGTAGATGCAAGTGGAAACTCAAATGACGCTATCGTAGCTCGTGGGGCAGAATCAATGCGTAAAGCAGGATTTGAAATTTGGCGACTTGAACGTCCGAAGGATGGTCCATTCCGAACGCTGGTTCGTTCCGATGAGAAGATGGATTTGAAGTTAGAAGAAAATGGGTTCTTTGACTAATCTTCGTCATCTTCGCCAAGTAATTCAGCCATTTCGTCCAGTGCTTCGTCATCAGGCTCATCAAAGGCACTAGGGTTTTTTGCGCCCCCTTCGAGTGCATCTTCACCAGCAATTTTTGGGGCTGAATCTTCAAGCATTGCTTTTCGATTTTCACCTGCACGCTTGGCAACAAACCAAGACATTCCGAGGAATAATATTACGAGCGCAATATATGCGATGTTTTTGGTCAGTTCTTCACTTGCCATAACTCCGTCACTCCAACCTATGACTTATTGATTTCCCAAGCATGTGGTAAATTTCACACATCTTCCCATTCAATTGGCCGGGCCAGATGTCGTCGAGAATCCATTGGAGGTTGTACCCATGATGGGAAAGGAGGAATTCGTGGTGTTGTGGTCCATGCATCGTTGGTTCGCTGTTTGCATTTTGGGCAACGGCAACCCTGTTCCTTGCCCATCGATTTCATTCGAGTCGAACAGTTTTCACAAATTGGACGTTTTTGATTAGGATGAGCAGAAATTAGGCGCAATTTTTCAAGATGCAATACGCCAAATTCAGGTGACAAGCCGTTTCCTTCAATGATATCTCCGGGCCTTAGCCAATGTGCAAGTTTCTTGACCGAACCGGACTCTGCAAATGCAAGCCATTTACCACTCTCTGTTGTAATAACGCAATTTCCTCGTGACAAAATATCAACATCTGCCACCGTTGCTTGAATTGACTGGGATAAATGGTCATCAGTGGCTTGGTTTGTAACAAATACCCGCCAACCGACGGCTGATTCGGTCAATTCAGCAGCAAGTAATTGTTTTCCCGCTTCAAATGCTGATTCTTCATCACGGGCACGAAGACCGAATAGAACAGGGCATGGTCCACGTGGAGCAATAAGACCAGTTCCCCTCCGTGGGTCTCGTGAAAGGAAAGTCGAAGGCATTGAATCAACAAGAGTTAGAGTATGGTCACATACTTGACGTGTTTTTTGCCCGTGGCGGTTAGGTTGACGCCAGGCAATTGCTTCCCATGTTATTCGTTGTTGTCTCCAAGCAATGGCTGCTGTGGCTCCGATTCGTCCTTGCCCTCCCCAAGAGTGGTCTGCTTGGGGAACTTGTTCCAATTTTACTTCACTTTGTACTGCTTGAGTGTAAAATGATTCATCGGGCTGATGTGAAGAGAACCAAACCATTCCAGGGTCTGCAGGATATTGCGTTCTATCATCGTGCTCCGATGGTGAAATATTTCCTTTGATGGGGAGAATATGCTGATTCCAATATATATCTAGATGCTTAAGTAACTCTTGTTCATCATCTACTATCAACTCAACACCAACGGCAGCATTTCCACGTGTTCGATGCTGAGCAAAAGGCCACAGTCGGACTAGTCGTGGAGAAACTACGGTTACAGATGGAGGCAAACTCTCGAGAAGAAGATGGAATGTGTAAGTCGTGCAACCCTCTTTGAGGCTGTCTGTGTCATCCAATCCAAGCCAACCCATGCAATCACCTAACTGGATGGAAGTCATCACCTATATTTTCCGAATTGAGGATGCCCTCCAAAACTGGATAAATTCCGGTAGCATCATTGACTTGGAATAAACGAACGCCTTGAGCCCAACCTGCACCCATATCACTGCCCCGGTCTCCGACCATGCAATCAAATGAATTTGTGGCGGCTGGTTTGTCTCCCCACCAATCAACATGTCCATCTTCCAAGGGTGACTCAGCGACAGATTCGCCTTCCTTGCATGGCTGTAAACCACGAAGTACTCTTTCTCCAAATCGCAGCATACCGGGCTTCGGCTTTCTACACATGCACCGATCCCTATGACGATGAGGGCAACCGAGAATCATATCGAAATGTGCATCACTGTCTTGCTCAAGAAATACTTGTCTCATGTAGTTATGGATTTGGTGCAAGCGATTTTTATCCCACAGGCCGCGTAAAATTGCTGATTGATTGGTGACTACACAAATTTTGTATCCAGCACGTCGAAGTATTCCAACCGCTTTTGGAGCATTGGCGAGGATTTTGAATTCACTCGGATGGTTGATGTATTCTGGGCTTCCAAGGTTTAGTACACCATCACGGTCGAGAAACGCAATACCACCATGTTGCGGTGCAGAAGCTGGCAGAGGGGTGGGAGTATACTGTACAACAAACCCTCGCATGGTCAACCCAAACGGTCGAAGGTGAAGTGATTTTGGTCGAATGAACAAGAGTCTTGAAATGGAATGATCATGTGGAATGAAATATGCTGTTCAGTGCGGAGGTGGCTTCATTGATGGGAGCCATTGGGCTACTCTCCCTTGCAGTATCTTGGCACCGGAGAAAGAAAGGTGGAATTCGTCTAGCCCAATTTGGCTGGGTTTTAGTTGGATTGACTTTCTTTAATGATGCTTCAAAGTACCTTTCTCATGATGACCTAGTGCTTACTGTATTCTCTATTGCAACATTGCCGATGGCTATTGGAATGGCGTTTTGGGAACAACGGGTAACTGACCCTAAGACCGAGCGTTCATTGATTTGGGCTCGAGGAGCCGTGGCCTATGCAGGAGGGCCGTATTTGCTCATCGCACACATCCCTTGGCTCAATGTTCTTGCCATTTGGTTTGTCGCTAGTCAAGCGGCTTTGTTTCTGCGATTCTCAGGTTCAGGAGACTTGGTACTTGGGGAAACTACAGTCAACACGGTAAATGGTGAAGTAGCATGGAGTGCTTGGGATGGTAATCGATGGTTTATGGGAGACTTTGTAGGAGAATATCCATTTCAGACCGAACTACTCCTTAGTGATGGCACTGCTATTGGTATAAATTTTGTTTTGGCATGCACGGCTCTGCAATCGATGGTGATTTTCATTGGTGCCATTTCCGTTCTTGACATTGATTGGAAGCGAAGATGTCGTGCACTTATTCTAACCATACCGGTGATTCACATTCTCAACCTTTTCCGTAATGCTGGATTGATTTGGATGCATATGACCTATACTGAATGGTCATATCTTGGAATGTCGGTCTTCGAGTTTGGTCATGCTTATGCAGCAAGAGTTGTCTCCTTGGTGGCAATGTTTCTCATGGCCCTCATTATGTTTGACATTCTACCAGAGTTACATCGGCATATAGTTAGGCTCTTACGACCCTTTGGACTATTACAGCCGAAGGCCAAAAGTAAAACTTAGCGTTGTTGAGACCACGGTTGTGTTGCGTCAGTTCGTGTCCATTTCACGCCACTGCCGCCAGGGAATTCAATTACTTCTTGGCCATTGAGTTCAATCATTCCCATCAATTCTGTTGGAGGTGCTTGCAATTCTGACTCTTCAAATAGGTCGCTGACTTCATCAAAGACTGGTGATGAATCAACTGGTTTTGAGCCATACTCTTCAAATGGATTTTGCTGCTTTGAAGTCTCGAGAGAAGTATTCAATTGCTCAATAGAAGGCAAATTTTTGTCCTCTCTTTGAAGCATTCGCTCGTCAAAATCAGTTGAAGGGCTCGAAGAATTCCAATCACCAGAGGAATTACCACCGCCGCCACCTCTTAAGAAAAAGACGAGTGCACCGATTAGCATGACTAGGAGCAGTCCACCTGCGGAATAGAGCATGTCATTGGCAACCCCAGGGGCAATGTCTGCATTGTCTCCCACTCCATCGCCATCCGAATCCTTTGTTTCATCCGGGTCATCAGGGAATGCATCTTCATCGTCAGGTACTCCATCTTTGTCTGCATCAAAAGCATCGAAACTCGTTTCACAAATCAATGAGGCGATTTCTATTTCATCATAATTGAGTTGCTCATCTCCATTGCTATCCATTGAACTAAATTGGTATGTATTTGAGAACGATTGTGTTGAAAATATCTCAAGAGATACACTGTTGGACTGCTCCAATTGTTCAAACGTTGACCATAATTCATTGCTGCATGAACATGTCTCTTGACTAATTTCTCGGAATTCTAACTCTCCATCACCATTAAGGTCGATTTCAGAAAACGAAATGTCTTCACCCTCAGTTGACATGTCAAATTCTCGTTCAGAAACAACACCATCTTTGTCTGAATCGGTATTTACCAAAATCTCTTTTGCAATATCTTGGCAAGTAGTATCCACAACGGGGTCCGTGGGCTCATCAGGTTGAATTGGCGGCAACTGTGAATATTCCCACTTCGCAACAAGCGTAACATCAGAAAAAGACTCGACGGCAACTAGAGTGATGTCAAAACGACCATTTGCCGGCATTTGGACATAGAGTGTTTGGCTAGTACCTTCGCCCTTTGATTCAACATTTATTGTTTCAGTTGTGAATTCAATATCAGGTATTTGACGGCCACCAGGACCTCCACCTTCCTCCCAATCATCACCCCAATTGAAAGAAACTTGCTCGCCTTCTCCTTCAATAGACAACTGTCCTTCTCCACCAAAAGTGGTAATCGAAAGGTATTCACCGGGGTTTTCTAAGTTTACATAAAAGAACAATTCTTCACCCTGAGGTGCTTCAATTCCCGAAATTTCTTCACCATTGAATAGTTCAATTGGCGTTCCATCGTAACTCCAAACATAGCGGTCTTCAAACGATGCTGTAATCATGACATTCGCAAAGATCTCATCCGTATACACAAGAATATACCACATGCCCGGAGTCGGGTCATTGAAACCAATCATATCTCCAGCACCTGGACTACCGGAAAGGTGGTCAAAGTTTGCAGCGTCGGGTGCTTCCAAATATTTTAGGAAAAGAGTTGCTTCGCCATATCCTTCGGTAAGGTCTACTTCAAGACGTTCGGTGCCCGTTGGTACATCGATTTTGAAATATTGTAGAAGGCCATCATAGCCGCTGAGTGGACCATAAGCAATTCCAGGCGAGAGTTCTATCGCATCCTCAGGAGCAATGTTTTCGGGTGCATAAGCAAAACTAGATTTGATGGTAAAGTCAAGTGAACGCTGATAGGTATATGCTGTGGCATAATACAATCCAGGTTCAACGTCATACAGCGTCGCCGCTTCTTCATTACCCTGCATATTACTCCAAACCATCTTGGAGTCGGTCGAAGCTTTTTCATCCTCGCCCCAAACTGGGTCAACAATGATATTATCAAACATATTAAATGGGTCAGGGACAGTACCCCATGAAAGTCCAAGATTTATGTTTCCTGTTCCACCGTATGTTTCTACAGTTAAACTTGCAAGTGGTTCTGTAACATTGACATAATAATACAGAACTCGGTCTTCAGAAGAGGCTTGTCGTCCGACATCAATACTTTGACCAGTCACAGGTATGCCATTCAATAATTCTGTCATCTCATTCAATGCTGGTGGAGGGTCGGCAACAACCCATGTTAGTGTCAGAGTCAAGTCTTCAATGTCTTCACTAGGGATGATGACTATCCACCAAGTTCCTGCATTTGGCCAACTCCAATCTTCCCACAAGAAACTGTATTCAGCATGGAAATGTTCCTCATGCTCCCAAGAACTTGGAATATATCCATGAGACATATAGACATCAACTGTAACTGGTTCTTTTTCGAAATCACCCCATGAGAACATGCTAAAATACATATCTTTGGTCATTTCATCGATATCTCCATAGAACAATAGGTGGTCGCCGGCTTGTGCAGAATCAATCGTTAAGGCTTGGTTATTTATCAATTCGACGGCTTGGGCTACAATGGTTCCATCTGGCATAACCCAATCAGCACCAACAATTGTACCATTTCGGCCACTTTGGTCCTGAGTTATCGACCCTTCACCTTCTGGGAAAGTCCATTCTGAAATCAAATCAAAAGCCGCATCTGGCAACTGGCTTGCCTCCCAAATTGAAATATTATCTATCATTCCTGTGAAGTAATTACATTCGCATCCAGCACCCATACGACCAATATAGAATTCATCACATTCCTCACCGGTTGTGTAGCAATCATTAGAACCGAAATCTCCGATTGGAATATTTGCGTCTTCGGCAGAAATTAAACCCGCAGATTCACCATTGATGAAAAATTCTCCACCGATTCCGTTGGTTAATGAAACTGCGACATGAGACCAAGAATCAACAGGTACACTCATGTTTGAAACCGGATGCTTGGATATACTATATTCCGATGAATATGAAAGATTACCATTGTTGAGATACATACCCCAGCCATAATCACCTTTCATCATAATAAATTGTAATCCTTCATTGGTGAATGGATAAATCCATGCTTCAAGAAGTACTTCTCCTGAATTTGAGAAATTAAATTCGGCATCGTGTTCGACAACTATGTGGTCGCCTTCACCGTCGAACCTGATGGTAAAGTCTGCACCCTCTCCAACCTCGACAACACCATAGACAGGGAAATATTGAGGGTCATTCTCTAAGTCATTCCAAGTTGCTGGCATGATATTCCCCATGTTAGTACCAGCAATGTGGACATAATCTTCCTCTCCACCTTGCGATGGTTGACTGTCTCCCCAGTTATTGTAGTAGAAAGGAGTTCCATCTTGCCACTTGTAAAATCCATCTTCATCGTGATCTGATAAACCAGTCCATAGATGGCGTGATTGATTTTCAAAGGAGGAAAATGTTTCGAACACCCATTGATTTTCAGTAGCATCATTAATGGTGGTGAGGAACCCATCCAAACCACGTGCAGCATTCGCAGCATCTTCCCAAGAACTTGCACTTAGAAGATAGTATGTATTATTATTTGAGGGATTAACAGCAGTATCAAGAATTTCAATACCTGTTGAATTTTCTGCTTCCACTGTTGAGAATAAAGGAGAAAATGTACTAAAAAGAAATAGTGATAGGACCATAACAGTCTGTGCTTTCATAAATGTTCCTTATTTCATTAACTTATCAATGAATTGGTATATCGATTATACATATATCGAACCACATTTAATCAATGCCACTGAAAAAATTCATTTGAGGCGTTTTCCACCGATTCTCAAATCGGTATGCAGGGGCATTTGATGTTCCCAAGCAAACTCCTTTACAATTCGCCATGCCTTTTCTGAACCTTCGTAATCCTTGATATCAATGATGTTGTTACGGGTGTTGGCCTTAAAGGCTGCAATAGGTTCAGCATTCTTGAACACAAGATAAGCAGAACCAAAGCCAAATCGTTCTTTCAAAATATCGGAGAAATATGGTGCGATTGGGTCGCTAGGAGGAAGGACAAAGTCACGTATTGGAGGGATTTCTCGTGCTTCTTCAAGCAGATTCTTTCGGCCCCAGCACACTTGGTCCAAATCTTCGATAAGGAAACCTTTGACCAAAGTTTCATCCTCTTCAAATGAGGTGAGAACTGATTTTATTTCTTCAGGTTTGAACGGTGTTCCTGCCAATCGAAGAATTTGCTTGAGAGTTATTACAGGATATTCTTTTACCAAATTTCTCAAGTATTCACGTCGCAATTCGACTCTATCGACATCTTTGACAAGTTTTACTGTTCTAAAACCGCCTCTAAAATCTTGAACTATATGACCGGTGCGAATCAAAGGTTGAATCAATTTTCTAAATTCAGATTGCGTCAATGCGTGTCTTTCTTTGAACAAATTTGGGTCGGAATTGGAACTGAAAAACTCGATAATATCCCAAAGCTCATCCTCTGGAGGTTCCCCTCTAATGGCAAGTAAGTTCTGGAAATGTTCGTAAGTCGACCATACTTGATGGCCCCGAAGATTCACGCCTTGATGCAAACGGTTGGCACTTGCCATACTCTTCAAATCAACTCGATACAATTCACATCGGCCACGCAATGCAAAGTCATCACGGATTTCATCAACTTTCTTGACTGCTGCACTCTCGTGTTCTAGGCGAGTTTTTTGATGCAAATGATGTTGGTAGAAGAGCGCACGTTCAGCAATTTCTCTGGGTTGAGGGTCAACGACACCCCCTCTAATCATTCTCTCCCCTGCCATTTTGAATCCAATTGATTCAAGTGCCAAACGGGTTTTTTCATCCAAATTTGCCACAGGTTCACTGTTAAAATTCGACATTACTGCGACATCGACTAATTGATCAGCATGGTTTTCAAGAAGCAATTCGAATGCAGAGCAGAATTCATCGAGATATGCTGTAGGTATATGCAAATCTTTGATGACCAAATAATCGTTAACCTTGAACATCAAAACCTTTCCAATTGGGTCTATTCCTTTGAATACAGGGAGATACCAACCACGGTCAAGAACACTACGAACTTCCCAAATAAATCTCGACACATAAGGGTCGGATTGAGTAAGTATACGCATCTTTCGGTCTTCTCTACGAGGGCGTTGAAGCAATTCAACTTCTTCTGGCATGCAGTAAAATGCTTCAGGGTCTGGAACTAAAGCCATTACCTTCGCAATACGCCCTTCCTTCTCAAGATTCATCAATGCGATTGTCAAATCTTCAAACGAACGTGAAACATAGAAACGGAGTGTGTTTCCTTTGACTGGGCCCATTCGGCGAATAATGTCAACCAGGGCACTTTCGAAATCAAGGGCTTCATAAACACCATGAACTCGATGGAATAAAGACAAACGCCGTCTGCGTCCAGATACATCCTCAAATTGTTTGACAACTAGCATTTGGCGTTCCAAATTTGACATGGCATATTTGATGTCCCGTTGCAAAGCTCTGTGTTCATCACCCTTAGGGAAATCTGCCATTATCTCTTGGCGTGTTACATTTTCACCAATTGGTATACGTCGAAGTAATTCTTCTTCCATTGGACCAATCCATGGCTCTGGCTTCAAACCAAGCAACATTGGAATTGTTTCTTTATTGGTATATCCCATCCGATTGTGTAATAGTCGGCCCATGATGATGTCAGAATCGAGTTGCATATCCTGCCAATCTTTGAAGCGGAAATCATTGACTCGGTACAAGAGTTCTTGCTGCTTTTGGAATAATACGTGCGAATCGAAGGCAGCAAATCCATCGTCATATTTCTTGAAAGTCTTGTCTAGAACAAGATTTTGTACCCATCGATATTCAACAACATCTTCAGAGTCATCAATCAATCGATGTTCATCGATTTTCAGAATATATTCGGCGTCATCGGTTTGTTTATAGAAACCAACTGAAAGGACATTACGAGTTTCAAGTTCCAGCAAAATACGGTCCACCATCTTTCGTGGGAATGGAAGACGATCACTGAGTACATCTCCTGTCTGAGGCCCTTCACTGCCAAGCATTTCGATAACCTTGACACGCAATGCTTCATGTGGATCACCCAACTCTTTTTCTTCCCACGCTGTTGGAACTCGGCCATCGAAGGATGTAGCAACCTTGTATGAGAGGCCATCAATGTGAAGTTCACGCAAATCATTCACCTCACCGCCGCCATTCACAGAAAGGCACCCGAGTGTACCATGTATTTCAGCCATGAAAGAACTGAACCATTTACCGTCTAATTCTTCAGCACCTGTGCCATCAAGTTTCGTTATTTTCCCTTGTTGGCAGAGGATTTCAACCCATTCTCGTAGCAAGTCCAATTCAATGCCCTTGAGTTTGTCATTATACAATGGATTCTGGAATGATGAATCAAGCCCACCTCCGTGAGACATGAGAGTAAACAATTGATTTGCATTTTCGGGAATAGGTGCTTTGTCGAGATAAAACTTAGAGAGTTGTTCGGCACTGAGTTCAGTTGCAAGACTTCGAGTTCCCAATAAGCGCTGCAAGACTGCTGGGTCGATATCCTTGACCAAAAATGCGCGTGTCTTCATCGCCATTAAGTCTTCAAATGCTGACATAAATAACGACATTCCAAGTCGCGATGGTACTGTCACTTTGTTGTGAACGATACGTGCATCTCCCGTGACGCACAAATTCAAGAATTTTTGTAAACTCTTCATATCGATATCACCAAACATGATTTCATTTTTCGCCTCCCTCATCAGAAGGCTATCATCGATTGTACGATGCTTATTGAGCAAGGCATCTGCTCGCTGCTGGAATTGCTGTGGACTGATTTCTTCAGAACCGATTCGCTTTGGAATAATCATCGAACGCCCAGAAACTTCACGGAAACGTTTTGCAAAAATTTGGGTGTTGACAATGTAGCGTTCAATAACTTCTATATGGTCATTATCTCTGAACGCTTGGTACATTTGCCCTGGGTCAACTTCTTCTGATGTCCGAATCAAAAGGCCATTTTCATCGAACGATAATTCAATGACTGAAATGTTGTTCGATTCTGCAAGTCCTGCCATGAAATATCCGAGAGCTGTGTTGAATCCACGACCGCGACATGTTGTGATCATATAGGTCGGATGGCCACCAGAAATCACTTGTTCGACCAATATTCGATTCGGGTCAGGTACTTGGAATGAATCAATCGAATGTTCCTCCAAATGCCGTGCTATTGCATTGGCAACATCAGAGGAAAGACCGTATGCATCACGTAACAAAATTCGTGGGTCTTGTTCACGACGTAATGCCACGATACAATGGCCGATAAGACTGAGAAGTGCATTCGAAAGTTCACGTGAACGTGAACGGGCTTCTCCAGACCATGACGGGACTGTTGGCCGATGTCCTGTCACCGAGGCTACATTGACACGAGTGCCCTGAATATTGGTCACTCTGTATGTAGAACCACCAAGCAGTATTACATCGCCGCCTCTCAAATTAGAAACAAAAGAACCTGAAAGTTGTCCAAGAATTGAACCCTCTGCATTGAAGACTAAATAGGAATTATCAGGAGCAATCGTTCCGATATTTGTGTAGTAAATCATTCGAGAATATCCTCGCTTTCCGTAGAGATTCTCCTCCCAATCTACCCAAACACGACGCTCTTCTTCCAACATATCGAGAACTTCAATGAAATCATCATATTCAAAATTTCGATAGGACCAAGCATTTACGATTACTTCGTAGGCTTCATCGATATCTATATCGTTGATAATTACAAGACCAATCATGAACTGAGCAACTACATCAAGGCAGTTTTCTGGGAAATCAAGTCTATCCATATCACCTGTTTGAATGGCTGCTTGCAATGCTGCGAGTTCAATGAGGTCATCAACACTAGACGGTAAAAACCGAGCACGTGGGATTCCACCAACGTGGTGTCCTGCTCGACCAATTCGCTGCAATGCAGTAGCGATATCTCCAGGACTTCCAATCTGCAGTACCAAATCAACCGAACCGATATCGATTCCCATTTCTAGTGATGAGGAGGTGACAACTGCACGTAAATGCCCGTGCTTGAGTTGTTTTTCGACATCCAAACGGATTTTCTTATCCATTGAACCGTGATGCCCTGCGACCAAATCTCCAAGGTATGGGCGTAATTTCAGAACGATATTTTCAGTCATTTTACGGGTATTAGCAAAGACCAATGTTGTATTGTGTGCAGCAATCAAATCCGCAATAGCATCGACATTTTTCTCAAAAATCTTTAGAACGGAAAGATCGCTGAATTTTGGATCGGTGATGAGAATATCTAAATCAAGTTCCCGTGAACCTGATATTTTTGCAATGCAAACTCTCGTATTATTGCCACGACTTTCTCTGTCGTCACTTGAAACCAAATATTCAGCTACAGTTTCAAGTGGCTCCATGGTTGCAGAAATACCAATTCTCTGAACTGGTTTAGTGAGTAAAGTATCCAAGTAGGATAGTGTCAAAGCGAGGTGTACACCACGCTTACTCGGTACTAGAGAGTGCAATTCATCGACAATCATGTATTCGACTTCACTCACTATTGGCTGAAATCTCGGCGATGTAATGGCAATGGCAAGACTTTCCGGTGTTGTAATCAAAATATGTGGAGGCTTACGAAGCATTTTTTGACGTTCCGATTGAGGGGTATCTCCGGTCCTTAATCCAACACGAATCTCTTGTGCACGACTTGGTAAATATGATTCAGAAATTTCAGTAAGTGGGCCAATTAAGTTTCTTTGAATATCATTTGCAAGTGCCTTGATTGGTGAAATATATACACAATAGACTTTTTTATCCAATTTATTATCCAGTGCCCTACGAACCAGTTGGTCGATAATTGATAGAAATGCGGTCAAAGTCTTACCGGAGCCAGTCGGTGAACAAAGAAGAAGATGTTCTTGGTCGATGATTGCTGGAATAGCCAATTTTTGAGGTTCAGTGAAATCTGGAAATTTATCCTTGAACCAATTTCTAACGGGAGGGGATAATAACTCCAAGAGTTCCTCTGTTTCCAAAGGATTCTCTAAGTAGTGAATATCTGCCATTTTTTCTAACACTCCCGTGTTCCTCATTCGTATGCAAGGACTAAATCAAGTTATCTCTTATCCACAATATGTAAACAAGTCTTATGCCCAACCAATTCCACCTTTTTTCCAGCGATTAACAGGCTCGGTTTCGGGTGGTTCTGGCATCATTAAAAGAGTAGACTGCGAGGCATCAACAGGAATTTTAACCTCAAATAGAGCACCTGTGGGACAAGAACCAATACATGAAAGGCAACCAACACATTGTGATGCTACTACAACAATTGGCCTTTTTTTGTGCGTGCGCAACTTGGGATTACTGGCAAGAGGTAATAGTGCTTCGAATGGGCAATGTGGGATGCATAAATCACAACCGGTACAATCCGATTCTGTTATGGCTACCATTGATTGCCCCATGAAATGTCTTGGTGGCTGTTACTCTTAACGCTACGCTTGGCCTATTTTCGGCTTGAAGCATGGTGAGGTTGAAAGGCCAGTTCTTCTACCGGTGTTTAGGTGTGACTATGACAGAACCTGATGCGAGCCGTTTGGAACGTTTGTCAGGGATGCTCAAACGAAGAGGAATTTTACTCCCGGCCTTCGAAATTTATGGTGGCGCAAAAGGTTTGTACGACTTTGGACCAGTAGGGGGGCGGCTTCGTAACAAAGTGAACCAAGCATGGCTGAACCATTGGCTTTCAATGGGCAACATAGTTGAGATTTCATGCCCTACAGTCACTCCATACTCTGTACTCGAGGCATCCGGACATGTCGGAGAATTTTCGGACTTCATGACGGTATGTGCTTCATGTGAAGAAGCAAGTCGGGCAGATACACTACTTGAATCGTATCATTCAAACCCTGATTCGCTCACAAAATCTGAATTACAAAATCTACTAAAAAAATCTCAGCCTAATTGCCCAGTGTGTCAAGCAGTTGAATGGAGTGAAATCACAGCACAGAACTTGATGTTTAACACAACCATTGGCGCTGGAACCTCAGGCCGCCCGGGTTTTCTTCGACCTGAAACTGCACAGGGCATGTTCACATCATTCCCCGCATTGTATCGGCACAATCGTGAACGTCTGCCATTTGGAGCAATTCAAGTTGGAAAGGGTTATCGAAACGAAATTTCTCCGCGCCAAGGAATGATACGCTTACGTGAATTCAATATGGCCGAATTAGAATATTTCATCAACCCACATGAAGAGCCACAACATGACTTCTCACCCTGGAGTGAGCAACTGATATCCCTACTTGCTGATGGGCAAGGTGAGATAAAAATGAGTTTCAAGGATGCAGTAGAAAAGAATGTCATCCGCCATGCTACTGTCGGATATTTTATGGCGAAAACCTTTGATTTCTTGACAAAAATTGGTATTGACTCTGAACGTCTTCGTTTCCGCCAACACGAAGCCGATGAAATGGCTCATTACGCATCGGATTGCTGGGATGCCGAGATTCACGGTTCCTTTGGATGGGTTGAATGCGTAGGTATTGCCCACCGAGGATGCTATGACCTTGAATCTCATGAAAAGGCAACTGGAAAATCACTTCGTGCTCGACGTGAATTTTCCGAGCCACAAATAATTGAAACCGATGGATGGACCATCGATGGAGCCAAAGCTGGACCTGTGTTTAGAGCATTAGCCGGTGCAGTAAAATTAGCGGTCGAAAATCTTCCGGCTGATACATCATTCCCTCACAATTTAACGCTCCCCGATGGTGAAATTGTCACAATAGAATCTGAGCATGTCAAGCGAGACCAGCGTACTGAAACGATTACTGGAGAATGGTATATCCCTCATGTAGTTGAACCTGCATTTGGAATTGATCGTATCATTTGGCACATCCTTGACCATGCGTACGATGAAACTGGAAAAGATGATGAGGAATATACGGTTATGCGTTTGAGTGAGCATGTTGCTCCAGTAGATTACTGTGTATTCCCATTGTTTGAAAAGGATGGGATGGGGGAAATTGCCAAGTTAATTCATGCGACACTATGCTCAAAACAGAATATCGTTTCAATGTATGATAGTAGCGGTTCAATTGGACGACGCTATGCTCGTGCTGATGAAATTGGCGTCCCTAAGTGTATCACAGTTGACCATCAATCACTGGAAGACCAAACCGTGACAATTCGTGACCGCGATTCTGGAGAACAACACCGAGTTCATATCGAATCGTTGTAAAGTGGCTGATTCTTGAAGAAATGATTGATTCATCGGTGAAGGTTGAAAAACCCTCGGTAAAATGTTGACTCATGGCTGGTGTGACCGATTGGACAGAACGCCACCGCCCCTCATCCGAGCGCCAACTTGAGGGAAATGAAGTCCAAAGACGGAAGATTCGTGCTTGGCTTGATGAATGGAAAAATGGAACTCCTCGGAAAAAAGCACTACTATTGGTTGGCCCACCAGGTGTTGGAAAAACTTCAGTGGCTCGAGCCATTGCACAAGACATGGGTTGGAATGTCATCGAACTCAATGCCTCTGATGCTCGGAATGCAGCAGCTATTCGTAAAGTTGCGACTCACGGTTCAACTCATCGTTCATTGTTTCATAATCCAGAGGCGAAGAATCAGCGAACATTAGTTCTGCTCGATGAAGTAGACCATCTTTCTGGTGGTTTAAGGGCAATTAGCCAAGAACGTATCGAGAATGCGATACAGGGTGAAGACAAAAAAGGAAGAGATTTTTCATTGAAAGGTGATTCGGGAGGAAAAGCAGAGTTGCTTAATCTCCTTTCTGAAACCCGTCAACCGGTTATTTTAGCATGCAATGATATCATGGGACTTTGGGGTAGAGGTTCTGCGTGGAGTTCAACACGCGACCGATTCACAAAGCACCTTCAAACAATTACCTTTGATCGAGCGAGCGATGAGGCACTTAGACGGATTGCACGGCGTGTTTTGCGAGAAGAACAGTTAGATTTTGAGGATGCTGCGGTAGAAGCACTGGTCGAGAACAACCCTGGAGATTTACGAGCATTGGTTCGTGATTTACAAGTTCTCGCTTCTACTGCTACCGGAATACTTACCAAAGAAATGGTTGAAAATCAGGCTCACGCAGGACATAGAGATACATCAGAAGGGGTTTTTCCTGGACTTGACAAACTATATCGCATAACGGATGCTGAAGAAGCAATTAAAATCGGACGTTCTATAGAAAAGACACCACCGGATATGATAAACTGGGTTCACTGGAATAATGCCTCATTATTTCCAAAAGTTGATTCGGTTGTTCGTGGAAATCAAAGCCTTTCCATGGCATCAAAAATGTATATGGGTCAATTTAGGAGCACTGCACATCGCTCATGGTATTGGAGCGGCCAATTAGCGAGTCTTTCTGCTTCAGTCACCAACACAATTCCTTTTACAGGGAAAATTTATCCCTCTTATCCAAATTTCCTAAGACGCCAATTATCCCGTACTCGGCCTTCGATTATCAAACGTATGGGGGAGTATTCGGGAATGAGTAAATCAGCACTCCGAGAAGAAATTATTCCCCTACTTTCTGCAATGCTCAAAGATTCGCCACAACTTGGTGATTCTGAAAATTTCGCTATTTCTCTTCAATTTGGATTCACAGGTGAAGAACATGCATCACTAGCAGGATTGCCACTTTCACGAAGAACAACAAAGTCACTCATAACTCGATATGAAGAGGAATACGAAAAGCAACTGAGTGTGCAGACATTTGAACCAATACAGATTCAAAAAGATGAGCCAGAACCTATCAAAGAGGAAAAGGATGACGATACTAGTTCACCAAGTGGACAGATGAAATTGTTTTGAATCAACCCTGTTTTTTCTTCTCTTGCTTTTCATCCATCAAACGACGGAATAGTGCGATTGCTGCTCGGTCTGATTGGACTCGTTTCTCACGTCGCCAAGTTCTAGGGTGTATGAGAATGACTGCTGTTAGTAGTTCAAGACGCCCAAACCACATGAGGATTGAAGTAATCAGTAATGACCCTGAATTCAAGCCAGACCATGTGTTGGTTGGTCCATAATCTCCAAGTGCAGGACCCGTATTTCCAAGGGATGAGGCAACAAGTGTAGTGATGCTTTCAAAGGAGTCTCCCGGCATAAAAATCGCCAAAATGATGCTGGAAATTCCGAATAAGCCAACCCAAACAAAGAGCATCCCCACAATTAGGCCAATTTGTTGCCGTTCGACAACCTCGCCATTCATCCGAATGCGATCTACTTTACGTGGTTGAGCAATTCGGACCAATTCCCTCATTGCAACCTTGAATGCAAGCGTTACACGCAGTAATTTCAGCCCACCTCCAGTAGAACCGGCACTCGCTCCGACAATCATTAGGATGAAAATTATTAGATGTGTGACAACTGGCCATGGCATGTAATCTGCAGAAGCATAACCAGTTGAGGTGCCTAGCGAGACAACCTGGAACAAACTATCTCTAAATGCCGTACCAAAGGATATACCCGATGCCAAAAGAACGGTAGCTATTGTGACGAAAGCCACAAGAATATAGATGGTGTAATTTCGGAATTCTTCATCGCCAAATGCCTTCTTGTATTGCCCATCGCGAATCATCCACAATAAAGTGAAATTCACACCAGCGAGGAACATAAAGACTACAACAATAAATTCAACAATAAAAGAATCATAGTATCCAATACTGGCATCATGAGTAGAAAAGCCTCCAGTTGGCATGGTTGTAAGTGCGTGATTAACAGCATCGAAAAAGGTCATGCCTCCTATAAATTTCAAACAAATACATTCAATAATTGTAAGACCCAAATACAGACCCCATAGGGCCAAAGCAGTTTGCTTAAGTTTTGGTCGAAGGCGTGACAGAGATGGACCGGTTAGTTCTGCACGAGCCAATGCCATTCCGCCGCCTATTATTCGTGAAAGCAACATCATACCAAGCATAATGATACCCATGCCACCGAACCACTGGGTCAATGAACGCCAAATCAATAATCCCTGAGGTTGTGCATTTATGCAATCTATTGTAGTTCCAGGAATACAATTTGGACTCATATTATGAGAGATTACTGTTGCACCTGTTGTCGTAAAACCCGACATTGACTCAAACCATGCATTGACTGCACCTCGCGCAATATCAGCAATCGATGCATCGGGAGTAAACGGTCCAACAAAAACTCCACCTAGCCAAAACGGAAGTGAACCAATGAACACTGCAATGGGCCAAACCAGTGCAACCGCCGCAAATGCTTCACGGTCTCGCAGACGTTCCGATGTATCGGTACGAGTTCCAAAACTCAGCATCAGTATTCCAATGGTCGGAGATATAGCTGCGGGTACTGCAAATGCGTACAATGCAAGAGTAAGGTCATCAAGCCAAATGGTGATTAGACCGCACAAAACCAGCGGCAAAGTTAACGCAATAAGCGTCCATCCAAGGATAAGATTTAGCACATCGAAACGCATACTCACACCTTGAACCGTTTTTCGAGTTCAACGACTCTCTCTGGACTGCAAAAGATGATCAAACGGTCACCTTCAAGCAAAGTTTTGTCCGGAGATGGCCGTAGTGATTCCCAAGTACCGTTCGTATTAAGACGTTGAATAAAGGCAACCCGCATCCACTCAGGGAACGATGCCTCAAGAATTCGTTTTCCAGCAAACTTCGCATTACCTGAAACCAACATACTGACGCCAATAATGTTCGGTATGTTGGATAAGATGGCATATCCACCAGCTGTTTTCGTGTGAATTTGTGCCAGCATATTATCCACGGCCACACGCTTACGGTCGACGGCGAATGTTATTCCCATTCTTTGAGTCACCTTCACCAAATCTGCATCGTAAAGAAGTAAACCCGTTCTTTGAACTCCCATGTCACTGGCAAGTAAAGCAGCAGCGATGCTGGCCAAGTCATCTTCAAGTGCTGCGATGGCGATATGATGTTCAGAAATTCCTATTTCTGTGAGAATATCTCTGTCCAAATGATCTCCATGTATGACCTCCAGTTTTGGGTGAGAACCTATTTCGGTTCCCGACAACATATTTGCACGTTGTAAATCACGCTCAATAACAGTCACTGTGGCTCCAGAATTCAGCCAATCACCAGCAATTCTCTGGCCGATATGATTAGCGCCAATAACTGCAACACGGGGTTCAGTGGGAAAATCAGTAGCCTCGTGGCCAAAAATATTCAGTATTCGATTGAAACTTGAGAGGCCAGTAGTCGCAATCGCAATTCGGTCATTCGGCATAAGCATAAAATCACCATCTGGGACCAAACTCTTCTCACCTTCGCGTTTAAGACCAACAATTAACGGCATTCCACCCTCAATATTCCCACTTGCATTCCGTAGACTTTGGAATACTATTTCTGATGCCATATTGGTAACATCAAGTTCGATAACATATGCATCATGTCCGAATGGAATCACTTCTTCAATCGCAGATGAGCGCAGGCCAGAATGGAGGCGATTTATCGCTCCCTCAAGTGGGTTCACAACATGATTGACCTTAGCCCATTCCTGAAGTTTACCGGCATCTTGTTCATAGACAAAATTCATGTTTCGAACACGACAAATCGTTAACAGTGATTTTGTTTTGGAACTACTCAATTCCTTGTGGGCGTGTTGGGCAAGAGAACATGCAAGTAAATTGCGCTCGTCAGAGTTCGTTGCGGCAACAAATACTTCAGCCTCCCCAATACCAGCTTCATTCAATTTATCTCGAGTGACCAAATCACCATGGATAACCAACACATCCAGATTTTGAGCATTTTTCACAGCCCGCGAATCTGAATCAACTAGTACTACATCCATGTCTTCAGCACGTAGAGCACGCGCCATGTCAGTTCCGACTCTTCCCGCTCCACCGATAATAATTCGCATGCATATCACCGTAAATTCTCTGCTAATGACTTAACTTGATATTTTCCACCGCTTGTATCAACATCACCTATTGTCGAATAAGTTGGCGGTGCTCGGTCCAGGCCGTTGGTTGAATACTTTCCAGGAGAGTAATAACTGCTGAGAAGGGTTCCTGTGCTATCAGGTTCTTCAATCCAAGCGATGTAGGCATTAGGTGTATGTAAGAGCCATTTATTGTTTACCACATCGACTGATGCTTCTACGAAACAAGTATCCAATTTAATGTTTTGAGCATTACACCATGACTCACTCATTGGAAGCACGATATATCCCCATCCGTGCGCTTCCCAATGGTCATAATCAGGGCCAACCAATGCTCCAAATACATACCATCCCGGTATTTTTTTGATTCGAAGAAGGGACAAAAACGCATTCGTTTGCTCATCACAATCACCTGTTTCGTCAGTAAGGCAAAGTGGACCACTTCGAGCGGGGTTTGGGGCGTTTTTATCATATTCAACATGCTTGTGTAAGTAGTCAAATGTTGCTCGAGAGAAAGCATAGGCATTATTTTGAAGGCCTTCGGGCAAATCAGCAGAAATAAGTGATGCAGTCGAATTAACTATCTCATCCTGTGCATTGATGGCGTAACCATGGTCCTGTCCATCTTGAATGCCTCGGTCATACCACCTTGAACTGGTATAGTCTCTGAACTTTTCTCCATTGCCGCGCAGTTCAATATCGCTGAACACACCACTGTTGTCGATATTAATTCCTTCATCGATTCCTGCAATTCGTGAGTCAACACGGGAACCATCCCACCACGAATATGACGTGCTTGTAATGGTAACTTGCAAAGAAAAAATGACGACTTCTCCTGGGCTAAGATGAAATTCCATCTTTACACAATTTCCGACATTGCATGTCAAATTGTCACTTCCATAACCGGGCCACCAAACATAGTGCCCCTTTGAAGTAACAATTTTATCCTCATAACTCAAATATGAACCATCAATTGGAATCACAAATTGGTCATCGATTACCGAATCATCATCGTTAATGAACAAATCAACCGATATTACTTTCTGAATATATTCTGTAGGGCTCGGCAATTCACCATCTGTAAACTCGAAATCACTTCCTTCACCGTAAAGAGAATGAACATCTTTTGGGATCACAATATCCTCATACAACCACCCTACTGAATTTGAGTTCATCACGACAACTTCACGTTCGAGTGTAAATGTTGCTTCATTATCATAAAGGTTGTATGGTGCGGGAATGAGCATCAAATATTCTTGAATCCCAGGGGCCCACTCTTCGAACAGGTTATCGCGTACCTGAGGTGAAAGCATAATGAAAGCGACAAAAAAGAGCAGAACTAAGTGGCGTGTGCGGTTTCTCCTGCTTTTCATAATGTCGACTGCACGACCAGTATGGGTTTGAACAACACCACCTTTAGTGGGTTTTTTCGTCATTTTGTAAGATGTATCTAAACTACCCTTGTGAAATTGTTGTTCCATTGCAAATTTATTCGAACGAATATTTGCTAAAATTCTACCGCACGTGTAGCAAATCGTGTCACCCGCATAGGTGACACTCTGGCAATAGGGGCAGGAACCCATAACAATTTGGTTTCGCCGGCGTTGTATAACCGTTGCGTGCGGAACACCCCGATAATGCTTATTTGTGATGGGTTAGAAATATTAGGCATAAATATGGTATAGCGGCTAAGTAAGTATATTCTTACTCGGATTCAGCAATCCTGCCTCCGCCACCGGCATCCCATGCAGCCGCATCATCCGAAGAAAAGCCACTAATATTGCCCGTTACTACCGAATCCTTAATCGTAATATTTTGAATGATTTGGTTCGGTTTATTTGAATTTGATTTCACTGTTTCAATCTCACTGTTCTTTTCATCTCTTTCACGTGCATTGCGAGCCCAAATCTTTCGCAACCTTTTCTTACTCTCCTTGGGCAAAGAATCCCAGATCCAAGTTTCAGATGTACGATTGAAAAGAAGTGCCACTGGAATGATAAATAACCAAGCAGAAAGGTTAACCAAAGCGAAAGAGAACATAACAACATATGCACATCGCCAAAATGCCCCCCTAAACACAGCACCCCAGCGCTTGCCTTGGAGCATAAGGTGGCCTTGAAATGAGGAAATCAGTGCTTCGCACCGAGGACCAAATAGTGCTAAACAAAGAATAGTAATCACCAAACTAATATCAAATTTAAACATCTCAAGAATTCGTAAAATGAAAACCATTGCGAGCATTCCACCCATTGCAAGTCCCAATGCCCAGCCACTGGTAGTTTGAGAACTACCTTTACGGACTCTATCTCTGCGAAGTAGCAGATGGACTGCCACAGAAGCCATCAAGCAAAGAATGAGCAAATTTAGAGGGTTCACAACTGCTGCTTGGTCATTTAGCACCATCTCAATATATGGTACAACGATGAAATTATGAGTAAAGGAACCATAGAATCCACCGATTAAGATTCCCCAAAAAACATTGCTCCATGCAGTTGGCAAGTCATAGAAACCTGAATACCTAGTCATAACTCCTCGCCAACCAAGTGTCATGCCAACAAGGGCAGACACGCTTGCCACTTGAAACAGCAAGAAGGTTGAGGCCATGAACCGTGGGTAATGTTTCCCTTCATCAAGTCGTTGCTTCAATCCAGCCAAGCCGTTGGATTCAAAGACCACCTCAACTTCGACAAGGTATGGCTCGGCTGTTATTGTTTGGTGGAAAGGGCGGTGTTGGTAAAACCACGACATCTGCAGCAACGGCTGTCTGGCTAGCAGATTCTGGACTGCGAGTGCTGTTGGTGTCCAGCGACCCTGCACATTCAACATCAGATTCATTAGGAGTCGAAATAGGTTCAGAACCAACTCCCATCGATGGTGTCGATGGGTTATTTGGTCTCGAAATGGACCCTGAATCAAAAATTTCCTCAGTTTTACCAAAGCTTGGTGACATGATGAACTCAATGGGTTCGAGTGGAGGCATGGGTGGATTGGGAAGCCTCAGCATGATGCTTGACCCGAATGCAAAGCAAGAAATGGATGAAATGCGCTCTGAAGTTCAAACATCCGACATGGTAATTCCTGGCCTGGATGAGGCTCTTGCCTTTGATGAATTGTTGCGCCATGTCGAAGACCCGACATGGGATGTGATTGTTTTTGATACCGCACCGACCGGTCACACACTTCGATTCCTGTCGTTGCCGGAACTAATTGAGTCTTGGTCTGACCGTATTATTCGAATGATGCGAGTTTCTGGTGGACTGCGTTCAATGCTTTTTGGTCGCAAAGAAAGTGAAGCCATGAAAGAGGAATTAGAGCGCTTCCGAAGACGAGTCCTACATGTTCGCCGAGTACTTTCCAACGAAGATATCACGTCCTTCACCCTAGTCACAATACCGGAACGAATGGGAATAAATGAAACATTGCGAGCCCATAAATCACTCCTTGAGTATCAACTACCTGTGCCGAATTGTTTAGTCAATCGCGTCACTCCAGAATTCGAACATCAATTTTTGAAAAATCGTCGTGATGCTGAACTGTCCCGTATTGATGAATTGATAACCGAATTGGAAGGCGTTGAAATCGCTACAATGGAATTGATGGATGATGAAGTAGTTGGTTTAGATGCATTGCGTGGTGTCGGTGAAAAACTGTATGGGGCCGTAGAGAATATCGATGATTCATTGGGCCCTCATCCAGTTGGAAGTGCGCTCAAACATTCTATACATCGAGGCATGAAGCGGGAGATTGACGGTGATATCGAACGGATATTTTTGCATTATCCCGGAATAAAGCGCGATGAACTTTCATTGAGAAGTGACGACGGAATTCTGTATGTCGGCCTAAATGGAAGAGAGCGAGAAGTAGAGACGAAAGTCCCAACGAAAGCTAGTCGCGTCAAGGCGAAATTAGAAAACGATGTTCTTCAACTTGACATACCGCTTACCGAGGAATGAAACGCACACCTACCAATGGGTGGGTTGAAATGGGGGTGCCAACACGGTAGGCTATGGCACTCGAAGGGCTCTCTCGGGGTATTTTTCGCTCCATTGGGTTGCTCAAGAATAAACGTAAGTTGGATGAAGAAGAGTTACGAGAAATGACTCGAAGCCTTCGCCGTGCACTTCAAGAAGCAGATTTCAACGTTCGTCAAACAAAGGATTTAGTCGAAAAACTGGAAGCACGCCTTAGAGATGAAGAACCACGTCCAGGAATCACCTTGCAAACTCATGCCATGAATATCCTCTATACTGAATTGGTTCGAGTGCTAGGGCCTGCTCATGAATTTCAACCGCATGGTGCAACCCTGCTCCTTGTTGGTCTCTACGGTCAAGGTAAAACCACAACAACAGCAAAACTTGCTGAATGGTACCGAAGAAAGCACGGTCTTCGTGTAGCGGTCATCGAAGCCGACGTTCACCGTCCTGGTGCCTATGCACAATTATCTCAGTTATTGGAGGATTCTACTGTCCAAGTCTATGGAGAGCCGGATACAAAAGACGCACCAACCATTGTTCGAAATGGACTGGCTGCATGTGCCGCTGCTGATTTGGTCATTGTTGATACTGCAGGTCGCCACCAATTAGATCAAGAATTGGTCGATGAATTAGAACAAATCTCATCCATTACTCGAGCAAGTGAACGTTGGTTGGTCATCGATGCACAGGTTGGCCAAGCCGCTGGACCAGTCGCCGCATCTTTCCATTCACTGGCCGGAGTCACTGGTATTGTCATCACCAAACTCGACGGGACTGCCAGAGGTGGTGGGGCATTATCTGCCGTTGCCGCAACTGGAGCACCCATTGTCCACATCGGAACGGGTGAAAATGTCCCCGATTTGGAGAAATTCGAATCAGACCGATTCATCTCTCGACTTCTTGGAATGGGAGATATTCAGGGTCTCATCGATTTGGCACCTGAAGACATGGATGAAGAAGAAGCCATGCGACTTACTCAACGCTTGATGAGCGGTCGATTCACACTCAATGACATGTACAAACAAATGGAGATGATGTCAAAAGTTGGTACAATCGACAAACTAATGTCATTTTTACCAGGTAATATGCTTGGTGGAATGGGTGCAATGTCCAAAGGCCAAAAAGAAGCCATGCAGGGGAATCTTGACCGCTATCGAACGATAATGGACAGCATGACTGCATGGGAGAAGAATGAACCAGCAAAAATCAAGGCTGACCGTATTCGCCGTGTTGCACGTGGTGCTGGAGTTCGTGAGAAAGATGTGCGTGAACTCATAGCACAGTGGAACCGTTCTCGGAAGATGATGAAAGGTATGGGTGGCAATAGAAAACTCAACAAGCAAATGCGCAAGATGATGAAAGATGGAGACATGGATATGGACCCTTCATCATTTGGAATGTAGGCCAATATCTTTTAGTGACGGTCTTCTAGTCGTCATGTGCGCAAGTTGGCCTACCTCCTCATCTCTTTGATGCTGCTGCAAAGTACCATAGGGATGGTTTCTGCAGAAGGAAGAGCCGTAGCCATCGATGTTTCTGTCGAAAAATTCGACTGGCTTTCAAACGAAACTGTTGCTATATCTATTGAGTTAACCAATGCTCCTTACAACGAGGACTTGGAAGGTAAATGGGTGCTATTCGATGAAAATAACGCAATTTTGCTTAATGGTAGCCATATTTTCCAGGCTAGTGGAACGGTGACAACTTTCGAAATACCTCTCAAGCACTTTTACAATGGAGACCATTTCTATTCACTTGAAATTGATATCATTGATTCATCTAATGCGGTCTTGAATTCTGATGGACAATCATTCACTGTTTTTGAGAATGCTCAATTTCCAACCATTGGTAATCTCATTGCTTTTGGTGATTCTCTCAGCGATATGGGTAATGGCAGGAACTCAATTCTCAATGTTCCTGATGTACCCCCTTATTGGCAAGGTCGTTTCTCTAATGGTCAGGTTTGGATTGAATATTTGTCCGAGGCTTACAGTGTCACCACCACCATTGGTTCAGGAACATCAGCGGGAGATAACCGGGCCTTTGGAGGCTCACAAACCGGGCCAGGCTATTCTTATGTCCTACTGCCTAATGTTGGGACACAAATTAGTAATTACTTGAGCAATGTGCAAAGTAGTATTCCATCAGACACTGTCGTTTCTCTCTGGTCCGGGGGAAATGATTTCCTTTATGGGACTGCAAATGCAAATACAATTGTCACCAATATGGAATCTCATATACGCCAACTTGAAGGTGTAGGTGCTGATGAAATTATTCTACCAAATCTGCCACCACTTGAAAAGACTCCAGAGGTACTTAGTCGAAGTCAAAACCAACAAAATGCGATAGGTTCTGAAGTTATTCTCTACAATCAGAAATTGGCAACATTGGCCAATGACCTTCGTATAGAATTGGGAATTACAATTCATTTCATTGATGCATGGACTGTCTTTAATGACATTTTACAAAACAAAGAGGCACTTGGACTCACCAATACCCAAGATGCTGCCTGTTCCGGTGGCATCTCAATACTGCCGCTACCGATTTGCAGCAGTGGAGATAGTGTTGTCTCCAATGTGGACGAATATCTGTTCTTCGACAAAGCTCATCCGACACGAGTCATGCACCGATTCATTGGAAAATACGCTACTGAAGAGATAGGTCAACCTGATACTGATGGTGATGGTGTGATCAATCTTTACGATACCTGTGAATGGACAAATGATGGGGCATCAACAAATCTAACGGGCTGTTCTTGGGAACAACAAGACGATGATGATGATGGTGTTTTGAATCTCATTGACATGTGCCCAAACACGGAATTAGGTGCCGTTGTTGACTCCTTGGGATGTTCAGCAGAACAGCGTGATTCTGATTCGGATGGTTTCAATGATGCAATTGACCCTTGTCCGTTTTCACAATCTCTCCTCGACCATGATAATGATGGATGCAGCAATGCTGAGGATTTGGATGATGACAATGATGGAATAGAGGATGTTGTTGACCAGTGCCCTCTGGGCATGATTGGAATACATTCCTTCGATTTAGATGAAGATGGCTGCCATGATGATGAGGATGCTGACCTCGATGGAGACGGTTTGAGCAATAATGAAGAAGAAATTATCGGTACTGATGAAAGAGATTATGACACCGATGATGACTTTGTTGGCGATGGAGATGATGCCTTTCCTCTAGACCGAAGTGAGTGGGCCGACAGCGACGGTGATGGATGTGGCGATAACAGCGATATGTTTCCCCACGATGCTCTGGATTGTTCGGATGTTGATGAAGACGGCGTTGGTGACAATACCGATGCATTTCCCATAGACAGCACTGAGTGGTCGGATTCCGACAGTGATGGCTATGGAGATAATAGTGACCAATGCCCCTTGATTGAAGGCTATGCGTTGGTACCTTTAGGATGTCTTGACAGTGATGGAGATGGCTTTGGAGACAGTGTTGACGCATTTCCATTTGATGAAAACGAATGGAGCGATAGTGACAACGATTCTGTAGGAGATTTTTCTGACCTTTTCCCTAATGACCCCTTGGATTGGGCGGACCGAGATAACGATAGTTACGGAGATAATCGAGATGTCTTTCCCTTTGACCCAAGTGAATGGAACGACACGGATGGCGATGGAGTCGGAGACAACAGCGATGTGTTTCCAAATAACGCAAGCGAATGGTTTGATACAGATGGCGATGGATGTGGGGATAACATCGATGTTTGGCCCAATAATTCACTTGAATGTTACGACCAAGACTATGATGGCGTTGGAGATAATTCTGATGCATTCCCACTCAGTGCCTATGAATGGCTAGATTCTGATGGTGATGGAATGGGCGATAATTCTGACCTTTTTCCTTTTGATAAAGAGGCACAATACGATTCAGATGGTGATGGGATTGCAAATGCACATGACCCATTTCCCGGTAATCCAAATATGGATTCATGGTTAGACCTCATCCTTAGACTACTGATTCTCAATGGATTCATTGGCGTGGGTTATGTTTTATTCCAAAAAAGAAAATTAGCAAATACGGAAGAAAAATGGGATACATTTGAAGAACAAACCCAACACTTCATGGAAGCAGAAGAAATTGATTCACAAAGACCGGCTTCTGCACCTTCCCCAGATGCTTTCACCTTCAAAGAATAAGATTACTCTTCTTCATATCGTGCAGCTAATTTCGAACTTACCAGTGGCAATTTGCAGTATGGACAGTCATCTTTGGTGTTCAGCAAATCAGGACGGATGGCAAGAATCGCCATACAATGTGGACAAGCCGCTAACATTTCTCCAAGTTCAAGTTCAAGGTTAGGAATGGGTTCATTTTGACCAAAGTATGTGTTTTTGTAACCAGGATGGAAATGTGAAAGTGAGCGACGAAATGAGCCAAGCATAGCCCATGAAAACAAGAACACCCACAAAAGCGAAGAGATGCCACCAGTGAAAACAACGTAAAGTGAAACCAATGCCTCCAATGCAAAGAAGAGCCCGGCAAGTCCAATCACTGCAGCACCAAGCCAATAGACCAGAGGATGCTTATTCCTATATGCCAGCCAATTGATCATCAATAACGCCGCGAAAACACCGATTACTGTTGTTTGAATGCTGTTGGAAAATCCAGATAAAATTTGAGTAGCAATCAATAGAAGAATGAAGCTATCGACAAATAGAATAAAACTAATTCCTTTGTGTAAACGATGATGTGGATTGAGATTATTGACATAGGAATGTGGCTTCATGCCGGCGATGACCATCTCGTCTGCTCGGCCTGCCATAGTGAATCCTGATGTTCATGGTGTTTGAGCATTGCTCGACACCAAAACAGATATGTGGCCATGGAAGAAGTCATGATGGAGACCTTCCTCCCACCCTACATGGGGATTCGAGATACCGATGTCAACATGCTAGGCGATAGCCTTGCAGGGCAGACAATTTTACTCGGAGTATCTGGTGGAATTGCTGCTGTTGATAGCATTCGTCTAGCCCGAGAATTACGTCGACATGGTGCAGTAGTCAGAGTAGCAATTACTCATTCGGCTCAGCGTATAATTACGCCTTTGGCTGTCGAATGGGCAACACAAGGTGAAGTGATTACCGGTTGGGATGGCAACATGGAAATCCTCGATGAAGTCGATGGTGTCCTCGTTGCTCCAGCCACACGCAACACGATGGCAAGTTATGTTCACGGATTACAGCATGGACCTTTGTTGATGGCACTCAGTGTTGCACGAAGCCGTAATTGTCCAGTAATGATGATTCCCAGTATGCATTTAGATTTAGCCAAAGACCCCGTGACCGATGAACTTGTAGAAGAAGTTCGAAGGAATGGAATTAATGTCTTCTGGGGCGAAGAAGAAGAAGGAAAAAGAAAAACACCACATCATGAAGAAATTGTTGCACGTTTTGCACATCATATGAATTGCGGAAAACCAAAGCGCAAGGATGTGGTGGTCACTTTAGGAGCGACACGTTCAGCAATTGACGATATACGCTATGTCCAAAATTCGAGTTCGGGGGCAACGGGTTTTGCCATTGCCGATTGTTTGTATCGACACGGACATGATGTGACGTGTGTAGTTGGAGTTACTTCAGTAGCAATACCAAAGTGGCTTCCTTTAACACTAAAAGCACCTGAGCCAGATGCTATGCTTAGAGAATTGAAGGCTTTGGCAAAGGATTCGATTGATGCATGGATTCACACTGCTGCAGTTCTAGATTACCTCGTATCGAAACCTGCGGAAGGGAAAATTGCTAGCCAGCAAGGGTCCTTAAATATTGAATTAATCGAAGGTGAGAAACACATTGAAGCACTCAAAGACACATGCCAAAATGCTGTTCGGATTGGATTTAAATTAGAATCCGGTGTGAAGCAAATAGACCTAATTTATCGAGCTACTGCCCAAATTGAAAAAGCGGGAATGACCGCAGTTATCGCAAATCGCCTAGAAGACCTTGATGATGAAGACAAGCCGAGAGGATACTTGGTTGATTCACTTGGGAGCCACTTTATCTTGGAAAATACGTTCAAGATGTGTGAAGCCATTCGAACATTTGTAGAAAGAGGCAACTGAGGTCAAATCATGCGCCGATTTGCTATTGTTGGACATCGAGCGATGTCTCAAGGTAAGTTGCCACTCAATGACATGGCTGGTGGCGCTGGGCGGATGGATGTACTTGTTCGGGCATTGATGGCGGGATTGTTGACAAGTCATGGAATACGCCATGATACGGAAGTAATTCTGCATTTGATGGGTGGGCCTGGACGGTCACGTCGAATCAAATTCGTGGGCTCACTACTCAAAGGAGTACATGCAGAAGAGAGAGCAGTCGCTGGACAAATCGCAAAAGTGCTCAAATTACCAACGCCTGCACGTGGGCATTGGATTGAGCGTTCCTCTGGGATTTTTGATAGTGGAGGGGACATCAGCCACACATTATCAGAATGGAAAGATGTCGTCCGAGTTTGTCTTGATGCTTCAGCCCCTAGATTATGGAATCCAGATGAATCTATACCCACTGAATCTAAACCACTTTCAAGTTATGAAGGTGAACACGGAAATTTCACCATCTCTGGTCTCGATATTGGATTTGTTCTCAGTGATGATAAGCCACTACCTGATGATGTTCAGACAGAAAATATGTCGCTACGTTCTCTGGGAGATACATGGCTTCAAGGACATATGGCAATTGCAGTTTGCCATTTTTTACTCGACCAAGGTGTCAGCCTCAACCTTACTCAATCATAGAGCCAAGCAGGATAACCACCCTCGCAAGACTTCAATGCCCACGTGAGCAATTTATCATCAAGGGCAAGAGGATGAGTCTGCGGCCATACCGGTAAGCACGAAACACTGGCTAAACCTCTCGCCACAACATCGCAATCACTTTGAGCAACTTCAGAGTGATCAATTGATGCTGCACCAATAGTAAATATCGCCGACTCATCCGACTCTATAGAATTAAATGTCACAGCATCACGATACCAACGCATTCCAAGACGGGTTGTTTCTACTCCCCCATTCCACTCTGGAGGAACATTGAGATTAAGCATCAGTTCACCTTCTTGGAATGCGGTACGAAGGGCTGATTTTGGGTCTTTTTCCCAAGCGGGATGCTCTGGTATCTCAGGCCAACGATTGAGATGTGTTGCTGAAAGATCTACTGTAGGGCGCCTGAGATTTTTCGGTTCATTTGGAAGCACCCCGAGTGCAACTTCAATCAATTCGACTGTAGCTTGAATGGCATGTTCCATCCCTTCAAGTTCGAATGAAGTGAATGATGCTGCAATTGATGGCATGCCATACAGACCTGCCTCACGGGCGGCACCCATTGTTCCACTGTGATACGAATCTTGGGACATGTTTGGTCCAAGGTTAACACCCGACACCACCAATCGTGGATTGATTCCCGGAGCCACATGTTCTAGTCCACCATCAAGAGCAACTATCATGGTATCACAAGGAGTCCCTTGTAATTCAAACAGAAGTGTTTCAGCATTCTGTGGATTCAAATTCCAAGTGGAAACAAGGTCCTGTCGGGGTCTAAGTTCCATCGGCGTCGCTAAATTGATTCGCATTCCTGCTGCAGAATTATTCTCATGTGGTGCAAAGACTATCACATTATGCCCTGACTTATTCAATGCTTGAACGAGTAAGCGAAACCCTGGTGCTTCGATTCCGTCATCATTGGTTAGCAAGAGCCAACCCTCTTCATCTTTCACCGACATGTTAGCCCCTCCCCCTCATTCCTCTCCGATTGTCTGGTGTGTTTGATTGTTCGTATTGTCAACAGCAACACCTCCATAGATTACCAATAGTACGCCGAGGACTAATATTGGCCCACCAAACCATGTCCACCGACCTGGAACACCACTACCAAAGAAGGCCCATCCAATCAATGAGCCTAGAAGTGGTTCAAGTGTCACGCTCGTTGAAACGACAAGAGGAGAAATGTAACGAAGGCAGGTATTCAATCCGGTGTGGCCTAGAAGGCCAGCAATAAGGGCAAGTGCCAAAAACCAAGGGAAAAATTCTGCATCCGTCCAACCAACTACTCCAAATGTGGCAAATTCAGGTTCCGCTAACATCGAAGCAGGTATTAGAAGAAGCGATGCAAGGAGGGTTACAGGGAAGGCGTATAGGAAAATAGGCATCCATTCACGTAATACTCTGCCGCTGACTATGTATCCCACAACAAATATTGCTCCAAAGAAAGCAAGTGCATCACCCCAAAGTGTGACAGTATGTCCACCTTGCTGGTGACCTTGGTCGAGCAGTGTAATAGCAGCACCAGAGAATCCAACGATTGCTCCAATAATTTCGAGCCTAGAGGGTTGACGGTAACCAATATACAACGCGCTTAGAAGACCCATTCCAACAATAATAATCAAAGGATGTGCAGTGACAAAAAGTAGGGAGTGGGTCAACGAAGTTGCATCTAAACTTGCCACCCAAGAGCCGAAATGCAATGCTAATGCGCATCCACTGCCAACGATAATCAACAATGTATTCCGTTCAAACATTCTTGCTTTTGTGGTACTATCCTGTTTGCGCCATTGGAAGACAAAGAAGGGCATGAGTACAATTGATGTGAGTTGCAAACGCCATGAGGCACGAAGCAAAGGTGGTACTACGTCAACATGTTGAAACAGAGCACCGGCACTCGACACACCACACACTGCAGCAACCAGCAAACCCCACACCCATAGCGGGGTCTTGGGTGATTCATACATACAACTCACGCTCAGTTTTCGAGCACTGCATCGACACTATCGCCGCCAATGACGCCTGCACGCTTGAACAGGAGGTAGATTCCACCGCCAATCGCCACATTCAAGCCCAAGAATCCAACCATCCGAGCAATATACCATGGAATTGATGAAGCGAAATTATCGATTCCAAAGAACAATCCTGTTGGATTATCATCTGAAGGGCTCCAAAGCGAATCAATAAACGAGAGGATACTCGACTCTGTACCGAAGAATGCTTCACCAGTAAGTAGCCCTGCAGCAACCATGAATGTACTCAATAAGATTAGTGCACGTTGCTTTTCAGCAACCTTGGTTCCGTCTTTTTCCTTGATCGCTTCGATTTTCGGACGAAGACGTTTATCTTCCCATTTGTCTCGAGAATAACCACCGATGAGCATTGGGAGTGTGTGTGGGACATCGAGATACATACCAAGGCCAAATGAGGTGCCCATTCCAGTGCCCCATTCGACAAACATTCCAAGCATGAAACCAAGTGCTAAGAGCTTCATGTCTCCTTGTCCTTCAGCAAAAATCACAGAAAAAGTTGCAAAAGCATTTGCTTGTGGGGCCATCAAATCAATGGTTCCATCAGCAAGTTGCATCGAGAGGAAAATGGCAACGCCTGCACCAATAATTGCACCTGGAATGACTCCCATGATGTTTCCTTTCGAAATATGATATGGTCGGTTGCCGATGTAAAGGCTGTTTTTGTAATCTCCAATGACCGTACCTGACATCGAGATGGCTGAACCAAAGACAGTCGTTCCAACCAATCCCAATAATACGGCATCTTGGGTATTGAGTTGGAGGAGGTCTTGAGCATTCAAGAACACTCCTAACAACATTAGAAGGACAATGAAAGATGTTCCTGAAACAGGCTCAATACCTGTTTCACCCATGACACGAACTGCAATTGCTCCGAGTAAGAAAGTAGTTAGAATCAATACCGAAGCAAATACAAGAGATGCAAGTACTGAAAATCCACCGACTACGAAGATGATTATCATAGCAAGGAATGTGATTCCCATGAAGATTGGAATATGCTTGAGGGGCCATTCATACCATCCTTTACCCTCCATGTATTCTTGACTCCCTTCGCCTTTGAATGCCGAACCAATGTCTGCAAAGATATTAACAAAAGTTTTCCACATCTTGGCGAGACCAAACATTCCACCACCAACGATTGAACCGATAGCGATGGTACGGACTGACTTGGAGAAAGCAATCATTTGCAATGGAGCTGAACCACCTGCTGCATATTCTTGAATTGGGATGCTCGCTTGTTGCGTTGCATCGTAGATTGGGAAATTGAAGTAAACAACCAAAGGCACCAAGAAAAACCATCCGACCAAAGTACCAAGATTGACAAGGAAAGCAACTCTGGTTTTCATAAACCATCCAATGGCGAACATTGAGGGTGTGAGAGCAACACCAATGTAGGTATAGGCAAATGGATTCCAGGCGCTTTCAGTTGACCAATGTGTGTAATTCAATGAAACTCCATCTTCAATCCCGCTTGGTTGGTGAATTTTTCCATGTGAGTAAAAAGTTGCAAGTCCGAAGTCACCGATATGGCTAGATTCTGCTAAGAAATCAAGCAAGGCCATTTTCTTTCCTTCAACCCAAACAAGCGGGTATTCAATGAGGAATAATGCACCCATCGTGATGGCGGTCCACCATCCAATGGTTTTGAGAGATGCACGGGCATGTTCAACAGCACCGGTGTTGACATCGGAGGCGATATCTAACATTTTGAGAGTTGCTTCAAAACCAGGCAATGGCAAAGGGTCCTCAACCAACCAAACCCGTCTAAATATTATGAAATACATAATTCCTAAGAATCCTGCAAACATACTTGCAACAATCCCAACAAAGGCGAGATTAAACGTATCTGCATTCTGAATCAGCGGACCATCTGCCAAGAAATATCGCGGGTCTGAGGCCAAAAGAAAAATAGCTGGGAAGGTGAATATGAATCCTGTTGAAGCATGTGTTGCACCTGTTGTTGCTGAAGTAGCGATGTTGACTTCTGAAGGTGACCATTTGAGCGCCATTCCCAAGAGATAAGCAATGTACCAAGCAGCGGATATTGCCAAACCTAATTTGAGGCCAATATAAGCAGTCACGCCAGAAAATATTGCTCCAATCGCAATACCATAGATGACTTTAGGGGTACTCCAATGAGAGACTTCAAAAGATTCTTCAACATTTTTTTCCTCTAAATATTGCTCAAGCACACCTGTGTTGAGGTTGTTATACATGTCGTCATCAAGCCAGGTAAGAGTTCCTTTTTCGATTGCCTTCAAACCCTGTGGTGTGACAGGTTGTCGGTATGCGGATTTTTCGACACCCATTTGTTTCACACTCAGCATACGCTACGCGTATAACCCGAGGTGGAGTAATCCGCTTGAATAGATTGCTGTCAATATTGACTGAAATCACATGGGATATACAATTAATATCAATCCCGTGAAGATGAGTTGCTGATTATGACTGCAGGCAGTCCGCCCCACACCTCTCCTGCTGGAATCGTGCGATACTTTGGAACCAATGCATTGGTAGCGACTACAGCATCCTCTTCGACTGTTACGCCAGGTTGAATTGTGGCCCCACTCCCGACCAATGAGCCTTTTTTCATGTGTATTGGGGCGAAAACCAATTGCCCCTTTTCGACCAAATGGCCGTTAAAGATTGCACCGCCACCAACGACACAATCGTCATCTATTCGGATGAGGCTCGGGTCATTTAATCGAAAAGTATTGATCTGGGTGTTCTTGCCAATTTTTGCACCAGAGATTCGAAAATATGCATTTGACAAAAACGAGGGTACAAAATGCTGAAGAAACGGTTGTGTTGCGCGTAGAATTTGGCCACAGAATGCCCACCTAATGGTCGTAAAAGAGGCAAGTGGAACCACTATTTTCTCTTTAACCCGGACATGAAGAATAAATTGTAGCAAAGATGAGAACAACAAAAGGCAAATTGAATACACAACAAATGAACTTGAAAGAACAAGCCCTGTCCCTAATGCATGAGCCCATTCGTTTTCGAATGACACCAATTCATTGACAAATTGGTAGTACATTATCGTGGGAGCAAGGGGTACACCCCAAACAATAATCATTACAAGGATTACAACAAAAGAACCAATGGTTTGAATGAGCGTAAATGACTTCATATTTCTAACCTCAAAGTGGACTGCTTAATGTTCATTTCTCAACATTTCAATGCTGAATGCATCAAGATTCTGCTGTGGCTTGAGAAGGAAGGCCATGTTCACGTGCAATTCGGTCTTCTTCTGCAGCCACACGCATACCTTCCTCCAAGTCGATACGGCTAGTGAGGAAAGTTCCAATAAGAATTACAATTGTAATGGTGAGAATAGCAACACGACTGTCAAACTGAGTGCTTGCCAGTGCATACAAGAACGTTCCAATCATTGCGGCAGACTTTCCAAGGAATCCGAAGAATCCAAAGAATTCAGATGTCCTTGTCTCAGGAATGAGCATTGAGAACATCGAACGCGCTTGAGCACCAGCAGCACCCATCGCAACGCCAACAAACATACCAAGCGTAATCCATTGCGCAGTCACGCCCATACCCAGTGGAGCCCAAAGATTCGCACGCATCCAAGAAGCGTATCCGTCAGCGATACCACCTTGGTCTACATTCGTTGGATGTGTTTCTCCAATTTCATCGGCTCCACCCTGAGGTCCTCCAACAAAGATAATCGACCAGCGGTGGGCGCTCGTGCCATCAAAGGCAGCGACCATCGCAGAAGCGTTTTCAGCATCAATTGAAGCAACATTTTCTTCTTGAAGTGTTTCTTCTTCAGCGAGCATCGACACACCAAGTAATCCTGAGCCGACCAGTAGGAAAGCAAGTAAAGCTCCCTTCCAGCCCATTTCTAGATTTTGGATGTAAAGTATACCTGCACCAAATGTTCCAAGAATTGCTAAAATTGCGATACACATCAAAATACCAGAACCAATTGAACTTGATGCCGATTCTGTAGAGTAGTCCGGTGCCGGGAAATATTGCTGATATGCATCGCGGAATTCGTCATCTCCTGCACCTTCTTCACTGATCCAACCTTCGTATCCTTTGTCATACAATGTTGCCATCTCATACATTTCTGTTGTTTCGTCCCAGGTAAAAGTAAAGTCATAGCGCTCTGAATCTGCAATTGTTCCATCTTCTTCAACGGTTGAATCCAATTCGAGTGGAGCAAATCCTGCTGCAATAACGGCGACACAGCAATAAATGATCAAAGAGAGCATCAATGCAAATTTTGTACCCTTGGCATTGGCGAGTTTACCAAACAGTAGCGTCATAGGGATAGCAACAATATTCACGGTGAGTAGCAAATAGATGTTTAATTGAAGACTCAAACGAAGAACGGAGTCTCCGTATGCGCTTGCCATACTGGCGATGGTGTTTACGCCATCATAGAACAGAAGGTAAGCAAGAAGATACATTGCTAAAATCTTGAATTTCTTTATTTCTTTGAATGTGGTAAATACTTGGCCATACGCTACCTTAGTGGCATGAGCAAGCCCCTCCCATTCCATTTCATTCGGGATTTCTGGCTCAGGAGTCCATTTGAACATCAGGTAACCAAAGCCCCACCACCACAATGCAGAGGTGACAAAGATTGTTGAAAGACGGAAATTACCATCCCAGCCGAATGGGCCCAAGAGGATGATGAGGTGGAAAATGAGAAGCATCGAACCACCCATGAAACCGTAAGCGTATCCCTTTGAGGAAACGTGGTCCATGCAACGCTTTTCAGCCAAATACGGCATGAAGGAATAGTAAATTACGTTTCCACCGGTGAAACCGACGGTACCAATTACATACATGATTGCCATAATTTTGTATCCTTCAGAACCAAAGTAGGGGGCAGCACCCATAAGAGCAGTGAAAATAACACCGGCAACAGTATACCATTTTAGGAGGGATTTCTTAATCGGCATTCGGTCTGCGATGACTCCAAGTGCAGGTGCAGTCACCACAACGAAAAGCATTGAGAAGGTCAAGACCTTTGCATAGAATGCGTCACCAGTCTGTGTTCCTGTTGCATAGTTGTATAATCCTGACATCACTTGAGGAGCGATAACAGTCATTACCGTAAGCGCATAGGCTTGATTCGCCCAATCAAAGAAATACCAACTTTTCAACGATTTTTTGTCAGTATCGCTCATATTATTCATAGCTGCGTCAACTGAAAAACTTTCACTTGCTGTTGCGGTTCCAACTTCGGACATAGACATTGATGAACATGTTCGGCTTATGAATACATTACCGGTCAAAGTTACAAATGTGAAGATTCACATTTGATTTCAAAAGGACCAATTATCTTTCGATTTTGTAACGACCCAATGCTTCCATCCAAAGAATCTCTTGACCGGATGCAACTTCGATATCAGGGTCAACTGGAAGTATCATCATCGAATGGTCCTTCATGTTCATTGCGTGAACTTCTTCACCGTCGATGTGAGTAACCATTGCCTTGCCCTTTTCAATCATTGGAACGTTGATGCTGTCAGTAACTGTTCCAACATGAGAAATTTTCTTTGATGAAAACAGAGAAACAAGTTCGAGTCGAGCCTTAGCAGAGCCGTGCTTTCCCGGCTTTGATTTGGATATGCTCAATATTTTGTATGCTTCGTCATCAACAACGCAAAAGCGTCCAACTTTCAAAGTTCGAATTTCAACACGGTCTGTTCCTGGCATAGAATCCCTCTATCATCGCTGTCATGGTACTGGCTTATCACCCTTCGCTCTTTTTTGCTTCGATATCACAGTTCACGCACATCAAATCGTTGACCGGATTGTTGCATTGTATGTGAAAGGATGAGAGGACACAATTGGTCTGCAACATCTTGACTGTTTGTAAGTTGTTTTCCTGTATGCAATGAAACAAAATCAGCATGGCGAGGAAATAAATCAGGGTCGGCTGAACGAATATCTGATTGCATACCGGTATCAACGATACCGGGGGCGATTGAAATTGCACTTATGTTTGATGAAGCACCTTCGGCCGCCAAACATCGTGCCCACATATCAAGTCCTGCTTTGGCCACGCAATAAGCGGACCAGGATTCAACTGGCCTCAATGCTGCTCCACTCGAAATGGTGGTAATACGAGATTGTTGGCTGCCACCAAGATTAGAAAGAAGACGCTGAGTTAAATCTTGAACTCCGATTAAATTCGCGTTTATTGAGGCGGACCATTTTGCAATTTCTACTTGAGCAAGTGGCATGATTGGAAAAATAGTTCCTGCATTATGGACGATGCCAGCAATCCATGGCGTGGATTGAAGAATTATTTGCGCAGCATTGTAGATACTTTCTGGCTTCGACAGGTCACAGGGAATGGCAAAAGAACCCGGGCATGCCGTAGCAAGCAATTTGCCGATTTCATCTAATTCTTTGGATGAACGTGCAAGAGCAATTACTGGATAACCCTCACTGGCGATTTTTTGCGAAATCGCTCTTCCAATTCCTTTGGATGCACCTGTGACCACATAAGGACCTTGAGCCATGCTCAAAGCCAGTGATGGAGGTTTTTCATTATGCCTCTATGTAGCAATCACTATTTTCCATGATTCAATTGGATTCATCGCCTTCTTTTCGAGAGATTATTGTCGCACCAAGCAGGGCCAAAATACCCAAAGATGCAGTAAATCCAGGTAAATATGACGATGTTGAACCGGTCTGTTCAAGATTGACTGTAATGACTGTTCCCGCAGTATTCGTTCCATCACTCCATGCAATGACTGCATCCATCGATTCATCCGAACTTGGAGTAAGCATTAGGATTGCTGACGCTGTAACCTCACCAAATGCTGGACCTACTTCCATGTTATTGACTGAAAGTATAATCGGGTCGTTGTCAATATCAACGCAGGTTACTATGACAAAATAACTGCCTGCTGGAACGGTAATAATCGGCGTAATTCCAGTGCCTACACCTGGAACTGAGGAGGTACCAACGACTAACACTGATGCTTCTGCTTCACCTGAAATTACTACTGGCAAACCATCTAATTCAAGTGTATAGTAAAATGTGCAAACAGGTAATTGGTTAACTGGGAAATCAGTCAAATCAAATGGGTTCGTTCCACGTTGATATTCAATTTGGTCGGTAAATCCATCATCATCATCGTCAGGATCCATTGGGTCACATATGCCATCTTGGTCAAAGTCGACTGGTATCGAAGTTGGGTTTTGATAGTCCGAATTACATTCGATTTCGACACTGTCATCCCAACCATCGAGGTCTGCATCCGAGCATCCATTAGTTTGGACTATGCTACCATAAGGCGTTGCTGGACATTGGTCTGTTTTATCAAAAACACCATCAGAATCCACGTCAGATTCTGAATTTTGGTTCCAACACAGATCCGGATTTGAACCTGCTCCAACTAGAGAAACTAATAATTGGTCAGCAGCATATAAATCGACTGAAAGGCAAGCATCTGTGGAATCAGCCAAAGACCTGAATTCCAGAATATGATTCTCAATCGAATCTGTACCTTCAACCCAAATGAAATCTCCAGAATCCATTACAGTTGTTGTTCCAGCAGTCGAGTTGTCAACAACTTCCCAATTTACAGAGTATTGCTGGCCTGCATCCAAATCTGTCAAAGAAAATAGTACTAAGGCCCAACCTTCTGGTTTGAGTATTTTGTTGGCCGATAGTGTAGCATCATCTTGGTTCCCTAGGTCAGGCAACACCGTTACCAAATCACCAGTATGGGTCGACAACAACATTGAGTCAACCATGCGAGTTAATGTGCATTCAACATAGTACTCTCCTTCAGCAGGAGGTGTGAAGACAGAATTCATTGTGTTGACTTGATCAGGTCTGTGATTCCAAATAGATGAGGTTGAGGCAATTACTCCAAGTGTGATTGCATCGATGAAATTACATTGTTCCTCATAACTGAGGGTGAATTCATTGCGATGGTCGAGAATCCAAATCATGTCAACATAGAGATTCATATTGAGCAATAATTGATCCGATGATTGAAGCATTTGCGAAGAAGAAACTTCACCACCAATTGTGAAGTAGGAACTTTCATCTCCATAGTAACCGACTGGGGTATTTCCAGCGAGTTCTACCCCTTGGATAACTAGAGTAGATTCAAATGCCATTGAAGCATTTTCTAGCCACCAAGTGACACTATTGGCAAAGTCTCCACAACATTCGGGAACAGGAATGGTTACTGTTTCAATGTGTGTAGAACTGGTAGGGGTGAAATCAACCTGGCCTGAAAGCAAAGTTTGGTCTTCAATTGGAATGTTGACAGCATGGGACCACGGAGCACCACTGCAAAATGTTTCATAGACTCCATTTTCATAATCAGTTCCTATTTTACATAACGAATACTCAGCGGTATAGGTTGTATCAGGATAGACATCAGTTGCTATTATACTCAATTCGATGGAAGAGCTGTGCGGATAGAAGGTATAGTCGGTCTCCAAGCGATGTTCTTCCTCACCAGTGTAATTCACATCTATAACTGTGAGCGGTCCACTCACTTGTGTACCTAATAATGTTCCATCGATGTCACGTGTTAGTGTGCATTGAGAATAGTACTCTCCTGGGCTTGGAGGAAGATGATAAATATCCGCCCCGGGATTACTGTTATGATTCCATGTCCGACTTTTTGATTCAACCGAAAGCCCAGTTGTTGAATTGTGCAAATCACAAGTAATGGTATATGTAAGAGTAAATGTGTTTGGAGTATCTAGGTACCAATGACTTTTCGTAACCGAATCCATTCCGATTAAGATGGTATCTCTGCCATATGCAATGTAATCACTTGTTAGTTCTCCTCCAAGAACAAATGTGTTGGATAACTCTTCCACTAATACAACATTATACAATTCAAGACTCAATTCAAACGCTAAAGAGTCATTCTTTAATGAGTCCACGCTGAGTAAAACATTATTCGCGAAATTTTCCTGTACATCTCCACAACAACTAGGGATGTTGATGGTTACTTGCTCAGTATGTGTATCTGCGACAGGCGTAAAGATGAACTGGCCTGAATAGTCAATTATTTCTGTTTCATCGACACCTGTAGTCGCTGGGTCATCGACAATTCCATATGCAATATCTGCACCACAATGATAGGTATATTGACGCAGTGTTGAATCATAACCTGCCCAAATATCACACATATTGTAATTTAAAGTGTATTCAGTACCGATATAAAGATCGGCAAGAGATATGGAAAGAGTAAGTGAATTATTGTGCTCATAGAATATTGAATCAGTAATTGCATCAATTGATTCTAAACCTGTGTAATCTGCTTCAAGATATTCAAAAATTGTGCCTGTGTGGCTAGCAATTAACTCTCCATCAAAATCACGAATAAGGTCGCAATGCGCCTGATATTCTCCTTCAATAGTTGCTTCAAGACTGAAGAAGGGGTCTATTGTCTGCCATGGGCCATTCCATGCCTCAGATGTGGTGTCAATTGCATCTCCATTGTCATCGAGAAGGGAACATTCGGTCGTATATGACAATATATCGAGATTGTTGAACTCAAGTCCCCAAAATGCATGAATATCATAGGACATTCCCAAAAGAACATCGCCCTCGGTGACATCCAAATTTGTTGATTGGATTTCGTCACCCAAAACAAAAACATTGCTAGCACTAGATGAAATGGTAATATCTTGTGAAGTTAGATTGACAATAAACATCATTGTACCGTTGGAAAAGGAATCAATTCCTTGACAGCATTCTGTGTCTTCAATCGATGTAGCTGTGAGTGAAACGAGGTTTCCAGAGCCGAGGTCAATTGAACCTGAAATTTGTTCCAAAAGTTCTGTGCATTCAATATCCATAGATTCAGTATCATAATCCCATGTGCCAGTTGCCCTACAGAGTGTGTATTCCAAACTATACTCAGTAACTTCATCTAAATTTGATGAAGTCGCAACCAAGGTCATGCTTGACCCACGTTCGTAGTAATCACTCACCACATTAACAGTAAGGGTTTCCATTCCGGTAGAGCGAGCAGAATCTGCATCTGCAGAAGGAATAGATAGCAACCCCATCGTTCCAGAACAGAGTAAAATAAAAGTTAGAAGTAAACTTTGGCTACGTTTAGATATATGGGCTGATACTATCATTGTACTTCCCAATACTCGGTAAATAATAAACTTACACCCGAACCAATGTGTACCGAGGAATTCGCTCAAGGGAACCTTTGCTTGTTTTTGATCGATGGGAATTACCAACCGTGCATTTCAGTTGCTAATCATTAATTCCATGTTCGCGTCAGAGGCGTGAGGTCGTGAATTGCATCGTCGATTTCTTGACGGACTAGTTCAACCTCATCTACGCCAAGTTTGAATTCTAAGTTTCGAATTAATTTTTTGCAACGTGATGAATTTTTACCAGACATCGAAAAGACAGCCAATAAGAAACGGTCAGCCCGACGTTGTTCATCTGCGTTTACTTTGATTTCGATGTTCTGATGTTCTCCAAGCAATTCAAGCACGCGGATTTGATTTGGATGGATAAATCGTGCGGTTGTAATTTGTTCTTCCATGCCCATATGCAATGCATGGAGAAGCCCTTGTTCGATATTTTCCAATCCCTCTGGGAAAGCATGGGCAATGAGTTTTGGCGTAAGTTCATGACCGACCAATCGAGAACGCATATCGTCCATCATTGACCGCATACCAAACATATTCAGAACAACAAATACCGGCAAAGAAATCAATTCAACATATGCTCGAAGGGCGACTCTTCCAAGAAGTCGTACCCACATTCTTCGTAAAATCATCTTGAAAACAGTTGCACTGGCAACAATTTTGAGTTTCTTAAGGATTTTACGAATTTTCAATCCAATCTTACCAATTTTAGCCAAGGGGTCAATTCCAAACATCTTCCCATGGAAACCTGGCGCCCCTAAGGCGGCGTGAATGAGCCAATGAGGAATGGAATTTTCAAGTTCAACTTGTTCCAGTTCTTCTTGAGGTATGTCAAGAATTCTCGCCATTCGTGCAGCAGTACCCAAGGAGTCTCGATAAAGGAAAATCAATTCAAGCGCAGTTGTCAAACAGCTAACGATGGCGATTATGGTGATAAAACCCAAACCAGTCAAGCCATTTGCACCTTCCCAATCTTTGAGGAAAAGAGCGGTTGCAACAACCAGAAGACCTGATATTAAACCCGCAAGGCCTGCACGTAATACTGCAAGTCTACCTAAGGTGTCGAGCCGTAAATCTGCCTCTTTCCGATCAGCAATAGGTTGTTCTGGAGAGGAGACAATGGTCGACAAAAATTGGCCTATAGCCCAAAATTGTAACTTATCTTTGAGTCCCAAACACCCACCTTCAGTATGAATAGAATCCTTGACCAGACTTTCGGCCTAACTTACCTTCTTCGACCATTTGAACCAACAAAGGCGCTGGTGCATATTTGTCATCACCCATACCTTCATGCAAGACATTCATGATGTGAAGGACGGTGTCCAATCCAATCAAGTCACAAAGAGCAAGAGGACCAATAGGGTGATTCATTCCAAGTTTCATGATTCCATCTATGGCATCAGGTTGGGCTACTCCTTCTTGGAGCGTCAATATTGCTTCATTAAGCATAGGACAGAGAATTCTGTTCGATACAAATCCTGGTGAATCGTTGCAATAGAGAGCGGTTTTACCCATATTTTCTGATGCTTGAATCACAGCGGCATTTGTTTGCTCACTTGTTTCTTTACCATTGATAATTTCTACCAGTTTCATGATTGGAACTGGATTCATGAAATGCATACCGATTACTTTGTCGGGTCGATTGGTTGCTTCAGCGATGGTCGAAATAGAAATCGAAGAAGTATTTGAGGCAAGAATTGTCTCGGGTTTACAGATGTCATCAAGTTCTTGAAAAATACTCACTTTAAGGTCGAGGATTTCAGGTACTGCTTCGATGACAAGGTCGCAATCAGCACATACCGAACGGTCTATTGAAAGAGAGATTCGAGCACGTGAGGCGTCTGCATCTTCTTGGGTCATTCGTTCTTTAGAGACAAGTTTCGCCAGTGATTTTTCTATGGCTGCGATTCCTCGGTCCACGTATTCTTGTTGAATATCAATCATGGTAACATTGTAACCTGCACAAGCGGCAACTTGTGTGATTCCATTTCCCATTTGTCCGGCTCCGAGAACTGCTATTTTCTTGATGTCCATCTGACTCACTCAACCGTCCCACGACGAATTGATTGATGAACCTGCCCGAGGTTTATGCAGCAATTTACGGCTAAAATCTTAAATGGTGGCATTCAAAAATTGTCTCATGGTCGAAATACTCTGCCCTCATTGTGAAGAAGAAATTGAACTTGATGATGACGCATCTGGCGAATTTGCGTGCCCATATTGCGATGGAGAATTTGAATGGGGTGTAGATGATGAATTGGACTCAGTCATGAATGATGTCGATGCTGGAATTATTGTAAACCAGCCGGGCCAGCAAAATATTCAGATTCAGGCAAATGGGGAGACAAACACGATTGCTATTGTCGCAATTGTTTTTGCGGCGCTGGCTCTCATGGGAGCACTTGGTGGTGCTTGGATACCTTTCTTTGGATTGTGTAATCTTCTATTCGTAATTCCAGCAGTTATTTTGGCCTATATGAGCCGTTTAAAAATTCAACATTTGGAGGGACACAAAGACGCAGGAATGGTAAAGGCCGGTTGGATCATTTCTCTTGTATCCCTCGTTCTAACTCTTTTACCGCAATTATTCTGGCTTGTGTTCATCTTTGTGTTTGCTGAGACTGGGGATGTTGTCGCTGACGGATGGTTTGATTGTGGCAATGGAGAATCTATACCAGATGCATGGGTTAACGACGGCGAATGGGACTGTTCGAACGGCGCCGATGAAAATTGACATCATCATGTTTAGAGGTAGCCCGACTCGGATTTGAACCGAGGTCAACGGGACCAAAACCCGTTATGATGGACCCCTACACTATCGGGCTATGATACACAGGCGGTCGGCTCACCCTTTTGTTTTTGTCGGAACCTCGACTTCAAAATCGCTCAAGGTAGAATGTTTTTGAGTTCATCATCATTGATGCGCAGTCGGGCGCTTTCAGTAAATTCTTCAAGCGAGATACCATACTCCGACTGATATATTTCAGCCTGAAGCGACATGTCGAGTTTGTCGAGTTGTTTGACAAATTTTGCCTCTGGAGTTTTCCCCAGTTCATATTCCTCAAACAAAGACAACCATTCAGGTGCCAATTCTTGCATTGCTTTATGCTCATCTTCCGCTTTTGAGGTTGTGTCGTCGTGTGGAGTCAAATCGCCGACACGGACTTCTGGGACATCGTGAACTATACACAAAGAAAGAATTCGAGCCAAATCAAGATGCGGTGGCGCAAGTTTGAGTGCGAGGACTGACATACCCCATGAGTGGGCAGCAACGGATTCTGGAGATTCAATTCCTGCTCTCAACCAACCGCTACGAAGGACTTTTTTCAATCCAAGAATCTCTTTGAGTTGGTCTCGCATGGTTGTGCCATGAGACAAGACCTCAAAACCTCAACCCCTAATCCAAGATATTCATACCGGTCAAGTATTGACGTATTTTAGATTCAAACCTGTCGAATACTGAATCAAGCCTTAATCGCTGAAGCAGACTTTGCTTTATCGAGTTGAGGATACTTCTCCAAAATCTCTTGGGCTTCCGCTGCTGCACGTAGTTCCACATACTCGTAGTGCTTTGCTTGGGCCTTACTGTATAGATCCATCATACCAACATATGTTTCTTTTTCCTTAGCATACCATCCATTTCCTCGCGCAGATCGGTCAAAACGGATTAGTGAGATGAGTGTTAAGAGTGAAAGTGCCCATACAGATAATACTTGAACGATACCACTGGAGTATTCCATGTATGCGGACAATCCACCATCGTATGACATAGTCATGAAGATAGTAAATGGCCAAAGTATGAAGGATACTAAGAGAAGAATCTTTTCGTATCCTTCAAATTTTGCTCGTGCTCTTGGAGGCTTTGGTTTTGCTACTTCTGCTCTAAAATCCATTTGAAATCCCTCTTGGATAATATGCCCTAAGCGTTCAGAAGTATTTGGACTCTCTCCCTTGAGTAATGCCTCATCCGAGGTAATTGTGTGGTTTTCAAGATTTTCGGGATCGATGAGTGGGGAAAAGAATCGAGGTAAAAATGCAAACCCTATCACTATGAATGCTAAAAATAAATCATGTAAAGCATTGAAATAATCTATTGAATTCATCATAGTACCTGATTGGAAAAAATAAATCAATCTGCCAATAAACAGAATTCCGATAAAATACAACCCCAGTAAAGTTGCTCCAAAGTGATTTTTTCTAAGAAGAAGAATTCCAGAATAAAATACAATGAAAGCACCAATTACAACAAAGGGTGTATGGAATTGAGAACTCAATGGCCGTATGTGTTCTGGTGAAAACCATGAAGGCGAGAAAAATTCGATGACTGAAATGCCATATTTTTTCTTACCCGGCATATCGCCGAGAGCAGTCGGTAAAAGAAGGAGAATCGAATAGATCATAAAAGTAAAACCACACATATAGTAGAGTGAATTTTTCATGTTTTGTATGACTTTCTCATCACTATCAGGCGGCAAAGGCTTGAGAACTTCGGGGTATTCTTCTTCAATACGTTGAATTTTTAGTTCCAAGTCATCCAAGACCGAAGTTTCTTCCTCCTTCTTATTTCCTTTTAGAGAGGTTTTCAATCGCTCAACAAGAACGGCCTTTTTGCCGCTGACAGCGAGACCAAGAAGCCTCAAACGGATTTTGAGTTCATTTGCCGTGTAGCGCGAATAATCTTCGTGAGTGGGTGTTTCTTCTATTTGGCCGTCATAAACCTGAATCTCATTAGTTAATGGTTTCACTTCAAACTGCGAGGGCTCTTTTCCCACTAATTTTTTCTCTTTTCGTTTTTCAATAACTTCGATACTTTTTTCCGAAATGCTATGGACTGCTAATTTGCTCCCTTCGAAACCTTTCGTTGCCATTTCTTTGCTTTTGACAGCAATTGACTTACCCACCTTTTTGGTGCCTTCTAGTCCCTTTGATGCAAGTTCCTTCGATTTAGAAGATAATTTATTTACCTTTGACGACCAATCACCCGAAGATTCATCAGTCATAGTAAAGCGTAGATTAGGAGGGATTTAGAATAACCGGCATTTTGCCATAGTGAATCCCCTGTAATAGGGGGTTCAAAATTATCGAGTAATCGAATCGGGTGTTTTTGAAAGGTCTCGAGTGATATTCTTGTGATGTGACTCGATTGTTCCACCACCAATCTCCAAAAGTTTGGCATCTCTCCAAAGTCGTTCGACGTTGTATTCACCGACATAGCCGTACCCACCCATCACTTGCATAGCAGCATCTGCAATCTCTTTAGATGCGGTAGCACAAAACAACTTGACTCCATCGGAATCAAGACGATGACCTGGCTTTCCAAGTGTCATATGGGCTGCTGTGTCATAGATGTAGGCGCGCATAGCACGATATTTAGACCATGATTCTCCAATGTATCTCTGCATTTGTCCGAAGTCTCGGATTTGAGAACGGAATGCTGTGCGTTCTGTAGCATAGCGATTCATATCTTCGAGAGACCGACGAGCAATTCCTAAGGCCATAGCGGCAAGAGTCAAACGTTCTGCTTCCAAATTCGCCATCATGTGGAGGAGAGATTCACCCGGTGAACCTACGAGATTTTCTGCAGGAACTACACAATCCTCAAACACAAGTTCAGCAGTGTTTGAAGCGCGCATTCCAGTCTTGTCCATGATCTTCTGTCCAACACTATATCCAATCATTCCAGCCTCAACAAGGAATGTTGACATTTGGACTCGGCCTTTGTCATCGGTTCCAGTCTTTGCATAAACCCAAACAACATCAGCAGGTGTTCCCTCATCGTCAAGACAACCGTTGGTAATCCACATCTTTCGACCGTTGATTTTCCAAGTGCCATCGTCTTGCTGAACTGCAGTAGTTGATAATCCAAGAACATCAGTACCTACGTCTGGTTCAGACATTGCCATTGCGCCAATCCATTCACCCGAACAAACTTGAGGGAGTATGCGCGCTTTCTGTTCCTCATTTCCATTGAAGGCAAGGTTGTTGACAAATAACATAGCATGAGCAAGATAAGCCAGAGCAAAACCTGGGTCTGAGGCTGCGAGTTCTTCGTGAACAATTGCACATGCAGCAGCATCGAGGCCTGAGCCGCCATATTTTTCTTCAGCACTGAGGCCCAACAGACCCATTTCACCCATAGAACGGAGCAATGGTAAATTGAATATTTCTTCACGGTCGTGACGTAGTGCTTGCGGTTCTACATGCTCTTTTGTCCAATCGCGAACCATTTCACGAAGCATAGCATGTTCTTCACTAGGATTGGCAATATCCATGGTCTCACCCATTTTGCGGGGGGGACTCCCCCTTTTCACCCTTTGTTGTAATTCTCACATTATCTGCGGAATATGCTACGGCGTTTTCTACGCTTCCCCTTGGCATTCGATTTATCTCTAGCTGAACGGCGTACTTCATCTTCCATTCCAATGGAAGGGCGTGAACGAGTCATTTGAGGTGGGCCACGCATTGAACGACGACGTGCAACAGGTTCCGGTTGTTTCTTGACCTTTCGGATTCTGCGAGAAGGCTCCTGATTCAACGGCATCTTTCGGGCTCTTTGACCAACATGCTGAAGATGAGTATTGTAAGTTCTAGTGACATTGGATTTCGGCGACAGGCCAGCATTATCAAGAACTCTTTGTGCACGCTGTCGCGGGGTAGTCACTCGGACTTCGTCGACAATTCTATTTGCAAGATGTGCTATTGATTGGTCACCTTTTACATTCGGTGCTTTTCGCACATCAATGTGTATTTCATCTTTCTTTTCTTGTTCATCATCCATCAATCCCAAAAGGAAATTTGTGCTCAAAGCATCCTGCTTTCGCTCAACCATATGCATCCCATCCATGCATATTTCTGTTTGAATCTATTATCAATGTTCCCCGTGGCAACTAGCAATATATGCCGTTTTCAAGAGTGAATTATTTCACTCAAAATCTAAATTTCTAGTTTGCGAGAATAACTTTCATCTCTTTCTATGTGCCGGGCCGCACTGGGATATTTCTCGCCCCATGGCCTTGTAGCAGACCTAAACATTAGTTTTAATATTACCAAATATCCTTTTATCATCCTACCGCTAAACCTGAAGAATCGAGCTATAGAGCGTAATGGATGCCTAATTAGGTACCAAAGAGAACGCAGGGGGTGGCGTAAAAATGAAAGGGGATTTCTCACTCCTTCAAATGGATATTTTAACTGCTCAGCCATGGTCATTGGAACGATTTCATCTACACCATATATTTGCGGCCTTCTATCACCCTTCGGCATAAAGTAAGTACCAAACAACATATCCCATAGGGGTAAGAATGTGGAATAATTGGACCATATCGCATCAGCCTCGTTTGAATGATGCCAGTGATGGAATTCTGGCGTCATAATGAAACGGTCGAATAACTTGAATCTAAAGCGTACATTGGCATGTAAGAATAATCCGAAAACGATTTGGAATATTGCAAGAAAACCAACTTGCTCGTTTGAAAAACCCGCTGCGAAAAGAAAAAATATCGCAGGTACAATCAATGTTCCATCGAATGGATGTGCCCTAAAACCCGAAACCCAATCCATATGTTCGGTAGAATGGTGAATGGAATGAAATTTCCATAGTATTGGAATTTCGTGGTAGAATCTATGAGCCCAATAGGTAGTCATATCGAACAACAGAATTCCAGCAATCAATTTGTATTGGCTGGGAATCATTGCCACATATGGTGCAATCAATAATCCAGGTATCCATGCCAAAGAGATAATTCCAACAAAAATACCTACTGTAAGGGCAATTATATTGAGAAATGGTGCAGCCATTGCATAACCTATGTCAAGATCCAAATGTGGGCGTCTAAATCCTTGATGCTTTTGACGAGGGAATAATCTTTCAAATGGAACGACGATAATGAATAAGAAAATTACTATCGTAACTCCTTCAAATGAAATTAAGATTCCTGAACCAATGATTATTGTCGCAAGTAATCGCAACAAAATAACTCTTTTCCATCCACCTACAGGTGGCAAATTTGGTGCAGCAGGAACATTCTCAAAATTTAGATGCGAAGGAGAAGATTCAGCATCCATAGTGTTTACTTGGAGCAGGGAGTTATATTGTTTGGCCCATGTTGACTATTGTTCTTCAGATACAATAGAAAGGTATTCTCGATAGTCGGACTCATTCTCAAATTCAAGAGGGATAACCATAATTTCATCACAATCTTGGCATTGATAACGTTGTCCAGTCATAAACCCAGCATAGGGGTAGACCCGTATACCATTGCAGGAGATGCAAACTCGAAACGACATGAGAACAAACCATCCTAGCGTTTGTCAATAATTAACTATTTGATTGAAATTCAACACTAAGCGAGTTTTAGTCCAGTCAATTTCAATAATTCTTCAGTATTAAATCCACTAGGCAATTCATCAGACTGTCGGTCAAAATGTGTAATTTCATGGTGATGAGATGTTGAATTATAGGAGTGACCATCTGAATCAGTATGTGTAGAACTGGTCGTATAATGGCGCAAAAGAGAACTTGATGTTAGAGAGATAGTAGCCTTCACTTTTCGGGGTTTGTTTCTCCAACTTGTAGAAACGATAAGCGTGTTTTCAGTGCCAAGGTGCTCAATGTAGGTTCTTCCAGTTGATAGGGCATACAGCAAATAACCGCCTGAGAGGTATATTATGACAATCACTACAGGGAAAAATGAACCCAATAATTGCATAGATTCTTCACTTTCTTCCGTGAGAGTTCCATCTTCATTATAATCATGCAGTGAAATCATTTGGTAGCGTAAAGAATCATTTGAATAATGAAGCAAGTCAATTGAACCATAGCCAATTCCATTAGGATACAAGTACACAGCCTCTCCATTGAACGGAAGTATATGTTCAACACTTTCGTTGTCAGAGAAGATTGGTGTTTCAAAGCACCATTGCGGCAATACCACTTTTGCTTCAATTTCGGTGATTTCAATCATTGAAGTGTTCTCAAATGGTGATTTGGTCACAACTGGTAGGCAATTATAGACCCATTTGTTTAGGGCATTGGCATCGGCACGTGTTTCATCGGACGTATCCGCAAAACTGGCGCTTTGACCGAATGAATCGGTACAATACCAGTTCATCTCTTGATATTCACAATAATAATACCAATTTTCAAACCCAAAACGTGAGACTGATTCTTCATTCACTCCACAATACCATTGTTCGCTACCAACGTTTTCACCACCCTCCCATTCACAATAACCATGGGAAAACCATGGCTCTTCTTCATCATAATACGCATCGTAGTATGCATATCCAATGACTCCACCATCCCCTATTATTTCCCAACGGAGCACATCTGAATAACCTTGGCTGTGTGTAACAATTACATGTGTCTCACTGAAGGAATAAGTGGGGTTAGGAGATTTTTCACCTTCAACGCAATGCAATTTGCCGTCTTCTAGATATTCCAAATCGCCCCAGCATTCATCCTGACCAAGAACCCCCATTCCAACTAATGCAAAAGGTGCACTAAGGAGTAGCAATGGTATGCTAAACATGAGCAATGTTGACAGTGTAATAATTTTCTTAGAGATTTCTTGAGGTTCCCGTGCAAGATAGGTCGATTCCTCCTCATTCTTAGATTCGGAATTATTGTCATCAGGAGATTCTACATTGTCCCAAAAAGTACTAGATGAATCCATAGTAAGGCCTCAAAACTCCAGTATAGAAAGTTTGCACCAGCGCGTCATAATCGAATTTAGTCGAAAAATGTTGAAACTTCCTCCAGTGACTTACGTTGAAGGTTTGGAACTTGAGCATCATCGGATGGGTAGCCAACCGGCATCAGGAGCATGGCATGCTCATGGTCAGGTCGTCCAAGTAGTTCTCGCAAGAAATTCATCGGAGACGGGGTGTGGGTCAATGTCGTAAGACCCATATTGTGAATGGATGCAATCAGTAAACCAGCAGCAATGCCGCAGGATTCTTGTGAATAGTACGTTGGACCCCATTCACCGTTTGTACGTAATCTCTTACTATGACGGAAAAGAACAATGGTCCAAGGAGCAGTGGTAATATGTTCTTTGACATGGTCGGTGCCTAAGGGTAGGATGAGTTCAGACCAAGCCTCTGGCATCCGTTCTTCATAGGTACGAAGTTCTTCTTGCTCCGCAGCTACTCGAATTTGGGCTTTGAGTTGTGAATTTGATATGGCTACAAAAGTCCAGGGTTGGAGGTGAGCACCTGATGGAGCAGTACTTGCAGTTTGTATCGCTAATTCAATTAATTCACGAGGCACCTCTTGGGATGAAAAATGACGAGTTGTTCTTCTTTCATTCATCTGATGATAGAATGATTTTGCACGTGAGAGCATTTCTTCGGGAGCAGTTTGTTCGAAAACCAACGTGATAAATCCTGGTTCAATATCCACTTCGGTCATGTTGGTGGTCTACCGTGACATCTCATCAATTATTCCTTTGAAGAATCTTGGATTAACTCGCAAAACTAATTTCGACGTAATATGATAATAACGGCTCCAAGCATGGATGAAATTGTGAGAATTAACCCGAAACCTGGAATGCTTGAATCATCCTTCACACCTTCACAGCCAGGGGTATTTCCCGCAGGGCTACCTGCCTCATCTGGACAACCGTCTATGTTATCTCCCACTCCATCTCCGTCAGTATCCATCCACTCCGATATATCATTAGGAAAGGCATCAACATTATCTCCTAAACCATCGCCATCAGCGTCGAATTGTTCTGAAGAATTGTTCGGGAAGGCATCTCGAGAGTCATCAACTCCATCATTATCTGCATCCATACATCCCCGCAGGCTTGAATTGCCCCAAGTGTCCGGGCAATTATCAGAATTAAGCCCATTTATGTTGTCTCCATATCCATCTCCATCTCGGTCACTCCATTGTGTTGAGTCAGATATGAAAGCATCTCCACCATCGATAATTGTCCAATTTGTATTTGGATCTGAATAGCCATCTCCGTCTGTATCTATACAACCAGAACGGTCGTTAGTGGAATTACCAGGAGTGTTTGCACATGAGTCTTCGTGACCTGCAAACCCATCACCATCTAAGTCCAAAGGCCAAGATGTGTATCTCAATAAATATTCATCGGAAACGTGGTTGTCGTCAAAGGCTATTGCGTGTGCAGTACCATCTGAACTGATTGCAAAAGATGAATCCCCATTTAGACGTACACCAAGATTTGCTTCAGTATATGGTAATTCTAAAGATGTAAGTTCCCATGTGCCATTAATCAAGGTAGCATACATGGGGTCATCATCGCCACCCGAATAAGTTGCGTGAAGGTTATCGTTAAAGTCGATTACTAATGCACTATTCAAGCCTAAATCACTTATCTCCCATGGCGAATTGTCTGATGAATTATCAACAGTTGAAACGATCCATGACTCAGAATTTAGATGCGCATATTTGAGAATTGAACCGTTCGTTTTATCTTCGGCAGTCTCCCCATAACCAGAGTACATTACATGCACATTACCTAGAGAATCGATGTCAATGGAAGATTCATAACCATGCCAATTTCCCTCGGCGTTGGTTTCGCCATCAATGATTTCATGATTCCATATTGATTCGCTGTAAGTTGAGTGTATGAGTGATGTGCTGGTATTGTGTGGATAAAATTGATCCATTACCTCGTATTCATGAGAAATATGAATATTATCATCGAGATCTACTGCAATTGAGGGCGAACCTCCGGCATATCCTGAATAATTTTCTAATAATTGAATTTCACTAAAATTATTAATTCCCTCATTGTAAGTTTCCCAAGATGTGCCGTTATATGTTGTATATCTTAGAGAATCGGAGGAATTTGGGTAATAGCCCTGGTGAACAATATGAATTTTTTCGTTCGAATCCAAAACCATTTCAATGTGATGAGGAGATGATTCACCACCACCATCTATTGATGATATGTCCCAATTATTTCCATCGTGGCGGGCATATTTGAGGATGCGAGAATTATCGACATATGAAATATGTATGTCTCCATCTGACCCAATCGCGATTGAGGAGCTCGCCTCCGTAACTTGGCTCTCAACAGTTGAAATTTCCCAAGAAACTCCATCATAGACTGCGTACTTGAGCATTTGGTCTTGAGAATAATAAGAAACGTGGACATTTCCTGTTGCATCTAAGGCTAATGAGCATAATCTTCCGCTGTTGTGATCAACAATATCCCAATTTTGCTCCAAAACGGCAGAAAGCAGTTGTATTTCATCTTTCAATTCAATATCTTCGTTGGTTGAGTCTTCATCACCTCCAAGAAAATATCCGGCAAGAGAAACAGTCATCATCATCAAGGCAAAAAGCAAGGCGTGTGCTTTATTCATATCCCGGTGTGATGGCTGACGATACATAGCCCTTGGGATGCAAAATCTAAAAATTCATCAAATGCTTATTTCTATAGAAAAATGCTTTTACCGGAATGCTATCTGGAAATAGTGTGGTAAAGTATCTCTGAATTCAACAGTCGTAGAATATATGTGAGTATAATATTCAACTCTTTATTTATTAGGAGTGGAATTCTTTACTAATCTATGATTCATAAGACTCCTTTTGGACTTCTAAAATGTCCAGTTAGTATTGAAAAAAAGCAAATCGATGCAGTGCAACGCGCTTTACTTTGGTGCGAAACCATCCTCACAAGTACTCTTTGGACGCCCAAATCTGTAGGAAACAATATTTCTCTTCAACGGACCATCAATGGACAAACGATTGAAATTTTCCCACTTGAGGCCGCCTTCATGGATTTTGGAATCAAATCGAGATTCAACACAGACCACCTTCCAATTCACCTTAACAATCAGAATGCATGTGTTCGTTCAATACATCCCCGTTCCCGTCCTTTGCATACCGATATGATTGCCAGCATGATACTGCTTCTGGGCCGCGCTGATATCGATTCGGCTGCAGTACCAAGAACACTACACGCGATACTAACTCAAAAGCAGATTGCTTCACTCCCACCTCCCCCTCCACCTCGCCCACGCTATATTCCCGGTCAACCATCAACATCAGGTCGAGAGTTTCTTCCTGAATCAAGAATTCTAGAACTATCAGATCAAAACCAAAACACGATCTTTAGTATTCAATTTGAAAAGCGGGATGGAACCCTTCGCAACATGACTGCACGGATAGGAGTTTGGAAAGGGCCAAATGGAGATGAAAAAAACCCTCGGCGAGTAAGCGATGAAATGTCATATGACCCATCAGAATACAATCTTAAAATTGTCTTTGATATGCAAAAAGAGGAATACAGAAACATTGCTACAGACCGTGTAACTCAGATATCTATTGGTGGACAAACATACCACACAGCATCGTACAATGAATAGTTATACATCGAATGCTCGTACCGGAAAACTCAAACCTTCCTTACGGGTAATTCCAAGTCCTTCCGTAACCATGTATACACATGTGGCTACAAGAGAATCCCTTGTGGTTTTCATTGCCTCAACTGTAGGCAATTTCATGGTGAACTGCCACGTCTGAACCGTAAGATGCTAGTTCAGCACACCATAGTTCGTACCCGTTAGTGCCGTCAGTCGCTTTGAAATAGAGCGTGTTGCCGATTGCAGTGAAATATGGAGTGCCAATGCTGCTACTTGAGCCTGAATTGATATCCTTGACCATTACGGTGCCTGAACTTGTTCCGTCACTCTTCCATAGTTCGTACCCGTTAGTGCCGTCAGTCGCTTTGAAATAGAGCGTGTTGCCGATTGCAGTTAGGTATTGAGGAGAACTGTTAGTTGAGCCTGAATTGATATCTTTGACCATGCCTAAAAGATAGTTACTACAATAGGTTGTGGTATAATCTACTTCACCGGATTCCAAAATTCCATTTTGCGCAGTTCCGCCACCATCTCCATTATCCAATCCTTGCTTGATGACTCTTCCACCTGCATCACAAGCAGTCAAAGTAGGAGTCGAGATACTTGTTAGCATGGTGCTGGCTGAGGCACTTCCGTTTGTTCCATCAGCGCCATCTGCTCCGTCAGTGCCGTTTGTTCCATCAGCGCCGTTTGCACCATCGCAGACGTAGATAGTTTGATCAATTTCGCTTGCTTGTAGGGCACCATCATCATTGTCGTCAACACCTACTTCAATCTTGATTCCACCATCTGCACAATTTGTGCCGGGTGACTCAGTACTTGTTACCGCGAGGGCGGTGTGGCCATTTGTTCCGTTTGTTCCATCAGTTCCGTCTGTCCCGTTCATGCCATCAGCACCATCAGCACCATCAGCACCGTTTGTTCCATTTGTTCCGTCAGTTCCGCCTGTCCCGCTCAAGCATTTCAACTGGAGGAGTCGGTTCAAAAATCAAGGAGATAAAACCTGGTTCAATATCCACTTCGGCCATGTTGGTGGTCTATCGTGGCCTCTCATCAATTATTCCTTTACTAAACTCGCAAAACAGTCCCAATCATCAACCGGTCAAGATGCGCAAAGCGATTAGAGGTAATAGTCAGGTTGTAATGTCACACCTGGCTCGACTGCATACTGGTCGAAATCTTCAACGCCTTCTCCCCTAAGTATTGATTCATCGGTATGGAATCCACCAGTAATTTCTCCTGATTTACTCATTATTATGAATGCTGCATCACCTACAATTGTCGATTTTCTACTATGTCTAATCATTTCTTCACCACCGAGGGCTTTGTTGTAGCGAACTGCTGCGGTATCTATTGTTGTAGCAGGCCACATTCCATTGACAGCGATTCCATCACCTGATAATTCCTCGGACAACCCCAATACTAGCATTGACATTGAGAATTTTGAAATCGTGTATGCGATTGTGCCTTTGTACCATTTTGGGTCCAAAGACGGAGGTGGGCAAATCACCAATATTCTGCCGTTATCACTCTTACGCAAGTGAGGCAGTGCTGCTTGGCAGAGAGAAAAAGAGGCACGGACATTTACCTCGTGTACAAGATCAAACCTTTTCATGGGGGTTTCATCAAATGGTGCAATAAATAGTGCTCCTGCATTGCAAATAACTGCATCAATCCCGCCAAACGAATCCACGCCTATCTGTACGGCTGCAATAACATCCTCATCGTTCCGAACATCGCAAACTGCAACAACAGCCTTACCACCAAGTGATTCTACCTGTTTAGCAGTATCCTTTAGTGAGCCCTTATCATCATTTGATTCAAGGGTGCGACCGAGGAGTACTAGATTCGCTCCATCTTCAGCAAAACGTAGTGCCATTGCGCGACCGAGGCCTCGGCTAGCACCACTAATCAGAACCGTACGACCTTTCCACGACTCGATATTCGATATTTTTTCTGAACGTTCGAAAAGAATCGCTACAAGGTCTGCATATTCTGACATCGCATCTTCGGAAGATTTGCCATTTTGCTTTTTCCAAGCTCGATATTTTGCGATTGCAGGGATTCCTCCATTAATCGGCAATCCACCATTTACATCACCATCTTTTGCTTGCTTATACAATGAATAAAGCAGCAATAGAGTCTTGTCATCGGGCCGATTGCTTAGGTTCATTATTTCCTTTACAGCCTTGTTGAATCTCTTCTCATTATTCATGAAATCAACTCCTCTCACTAAGCCAGTTTTCTACCAATTCTTTTCGAGTAGTAGAATCGAGAGTCGTTGTGTGTTCCAAATCCGAAATTAGGTGAAACTTATTTTCACGATTCTTTTTGAAATGCTTTTTTACTGTATTATAATGCGACCTTCCAAGTGTATCATCGACTTTGGATTGAAGAGTAAGTACTGGAATGTTAGTAACTCCAATCTGTGGTACTTTTGCATCCATAAACCGTATTGGAAGATCAGGATGTATCCGCATTGCTTCGTTACGGATAATTCTACGAATTAGGAAGTTGCTGGGTTTCCACAATGGTCCAGCCCACATTTTGACAAGCATTGGAATGGATGCAACGGGGGATTCTAATATTATCGAAACAAGATTTTCGCCCCACCATCCCGATTTTTTACTAGATAGCCTCATTGCAAGAAATCCGCCCATCGAATGGCCATAGAAATGTACAGGTGGCTTTTCTTCATATTCAGCAAGTATGCAGTCAAGAAAAGCCTCGATATCAGTTGCTATTTTTAGCAATGTCCAATCTCGACTCAGATCACATCTTCCATGGCCTCTCATATCGATACCTGCTACATCGAATCCTTGGTCACGCAAATGGAGAATCCTTTTCTCAGCCCACCCAACAGATGAACGATATCCATGCATGTACAAAATCAAACCTTTCGAATCACCTTTGGCCGGAAGAAAATACCCCATCGGTTCATTTCCGCCCCAGCCAGTGAATTCGATTATGCGCCAATCTGGATTGGAGATGTCAGCTCCAGCGTATGGATGTACTTTGAAAAACACCGCTAGTACCCTTGACTCAAAACCTAAATATGCTGTATTCAAACCTATTGAAATTGCAAGTGTCCAAAATAGAATATTCACTAAGATTTGACTATCCTGATACCACAATATACATTCGACTACAATGAGTAGCCATAGAATTGCCCAAGGCGTTACTAATCTCCAGTTTGAACTACCTAAATATGCTCCAGCACCTCGGCTTTCTGGGTATTGCATCTTCATCAAAATGCAGCCTCCGGGTATGCCATCAAATGCTTGTGACCAGCCATGATTTTTGCTACAAGTCCAGCGTTATCAGGATGAATTTCTGCAAAGAATACACTTGCGCTTGCAAGTTTGGCATCGTGGAAATCGGTCGATGTACCTGCAGATTTAGCAGCAAGACAAACCTTTGCCATTCTAGCCCATAGGTATGCAAGCATGGTATTTCCGAAATAAGTGCAATAATCTGTGGCACCTGCTGCTAGGAAATGTGGGTTTCCTGCACCTTCAGCCATGAGTAGAAGAGTTAGTTGTTGTAAGCCCTTCACACTCTGATGAAGAGGTTTGTTGAACTCCACCATTCCATCAACCTCACGGTTTTCTTCTATGAATTCCAGCAATGGCCATAACAAGTGACGGAGGTTTTTCCCAAAATTTTGAGTAACTTTGCGCCCAACTAAGTCTAGAGCTTGAATGCCATTTGTTCCTTCCCATATAGGGGCGATTCTTACGTCGCGATAGAATTGCTCTACACCATATTCAGTGCAGTAGCCTGCGCCACCCATCACCTGAATCGATAATGAAGCGCTCTGACAACCAATGTCGGTAGAGTATGCCTTCATTACCGGTGTAAGAAGGGCGATCAATGCATTTGCATTTTCTTTACATTCTCCATCCCCCTTATTCATTTCATCGAGAAGGATACCTATCCATGTGCCTAGAGCTCTTGTACCCTCGCAGTTGACCTTTGCCTTAAGCAACATTCTGCGTACATCTGGGTGGACGAGAATATTATCTGCTGGCGCATCTAAATCTTTCATTCCGCGCAAGTCGCGTCCTTGGCTTCGTTCTAGTGACCATGCCAGAGCATTCTGATATGCAATTTCTCCAAGACCAAGCCCCATCATTCCAGTGGCTAATCGCTCTCGATTCATCATTTCAAACATCTTGGCCATACCGGTGTGTGCCTCACCCATTAGCCACCCCTTACTAGAATCAAAATTGAGTACACAGGTTGGTGAACCATGGAGACCCATTTTCTCTTCGATACCAGAAACAGAAGTACCATTAATTTTATTGGAAAGCCCATCACCGTCATCGAGGAATTTTGGTACAAGAAACAAAGATATTCCTCTGGAACCTTCGGGTGCATCTGGTAGTTTTGCAAGTACCATGTGAACGATATTATCTGATAAATCGTGGTCTCCGGCTGTAATGAAAATCTTTGTTCCGGTAATCAAAAAGGAACCATCATCCTGTGGTGTAGCCTTAGTTTTTATCAGACCAAGGTCTGTCCCACAATGTGGTTCAGTTAAGCACATAGTACCACACCATTCACCGGAACTTACCGGAATAGCATAGCGGTCGATTATTTCTTGCGAGGCATGCTTAATGATGAGGTCGTAAACACCTAAACTCAGTGCAGCTACTACAGATATTGCCATGTTGCACGAAATGGCAGGTTCATCCATTGCATTGCGAAAGAAGAGAGGTAGCCCCATGCCACCATGTTCTTCTTTACAAACAGCCTGTAGCCATCCTGATTCAACCGTTTGTTTCCACGCCTCTTTGAATCCAGGTGCAGAAATAACTGCTCCATCTTTCAACTGTGAACCAAATTTATCGCCATCAATATTTGATGGCTTCCACACATCGGTAACGAATTGAGACCATTCTTCGGTCATTATATCGATGAGTTCTTGGTCAACTTGGTCATACCCTAATCGTTTGCAAACATCCACTACATTGAATACTTCGTGGAAGAGAAATTTATAATCTTCAAGTGGGGCTTTGTATACTGTCATATTCAACCCTCCTCAATTCCTCAAAGGCTTACCTTTAACCAACATATGTTCCATTCTTGCTAGTGTGAGTTCATTACGTGCTAGACTTGCGATTGCCTTTCTTTCGAGCGCAAGAATGTCATCCTCGCTTAATTCAACGGTGTGGTCACAATCACCACCAGTTAGCACGTGCGCAAGTTCTCCGACAACAGTCAAATCGTGTGGAGTAGCATGTCCGGCAGCGGCAAGGTCGTTTAATGCCATATTGAGTGCGGCTTTGCCTGAAGGCCCCGGAAGGCGATAGACATGGGGACTAGGAGGAGAATAATCCTGAGCCAACTCTAGCAAGAAAGATTTGGCATCAGATAGAACACTATCACGATTCATTGTGATACGGTCACTCGCTCTTAGGTAACCAAGATCCTTAGCTTGATGGGCAGACTTAGCGATCTTAGCCATACCAATAGTTTCGAAGGCTTGCATAGGTGCAGTCATTGGTCCAGAACCAACTAAATCTTCTTGAGTGAGTCTTGCAAGTATCTCCTTACAACCGCCCCAAGCGGGGATAATTCCGACTCCGACCTCCACAAGACCGATGTATGATTCTGAATGTGCAACTACTCCATCGGAATGGAGTAGAATCTCGCATCCACCACCAAGGCACATTCCTGTTGCTGCAGATACCACGGGGACATCTGCATATTTTAGCGCCTGATATGTGTCTTGGCCCAGAGCAATAAAGTCCTCTAATGTACCCCATGCACCGAGATTTGCAGCAAATAACGCCAGTCCTAAGTTGGCACCAGCACAGAAATTAGCAGAATCGTTTGCAATCAGGATTCCATTCCATTCATCGCCCTCTGAGAGGTCAACTGCAGCAAGTAGCATTTCCATGATTAATGGGTCAAGGGCATTCATCTTGGAATGAAATTCAACCAGTAGAACGCCATCGTTAGCATCCCAGATACTTGCTGAAGCATTCCTACGAATCGCTTTACCACGACGGCGTTTGATATCTGCAACAGTGGTTACTCCAGCTCCTTTGAGAATTTGGATGAGGTCTCCAGAGTAACTGACCCGAGTTATTTCTCCTCCGTCAATTCCATAAAATGAACCGTTTTTTGCTGCGAGTGCGAGGAATGGTGGGATTTCAATTTCAGCCAAAGTCATCTGTTCAACAAGCCATTCAAGTCCGATAGAATCCATCATTTCGAATGGACCCTTCTTCCAATTATATCCTACCTTCATCGCACCGTCTATCGCACCGATATCCTCACTTACAATTGGTACGAGTGAAGATGCATATGCAAATGTATCTAGCAATATTTCCTTGACAAAGGCTGCGCCCTCATCGGGATGAGTCATTAGACGCTTGAGGCCTTGACGCCCGACTTTTGCCGAGGTGAATGCCGCTCGACGATTTGCGGTTGAATAGGTTCCATCGATGAGGCTTCTTGCCTCTTTGATACGAGTTTCACCATCGGTATTGAGGCGAAAGAATCCTCCCTTGCCCTTACGTCCTGTATATCCCTGGGAGATCATCGTCTCGATGATTTCTTCTCCTCTTCCGGCGATATTGTGTAATGAATCTTCGAGTGGTAGATTGCTCACCATGCTTTGAACAACGGTAGGAATAATATCTATCCCAACTAGGTCCATTAGCGCAAAAACACCTGTCTTTGGAAGACCGATTGGGCGACCAAGCATAGCATCAGCCTGCTCCACAGTGAATCCATAATCGAGAGTTGCAGCAATTGCCCGCTGTACGAAATAAATACCCAGTCGGTTACCGATGAAGCCAGGAGTGTCATTACAAAGAGTAACTCTTTTTCCAAGTCTCTCAGAAGCAAATATACTCATTCTATGGAAAAGGTCCTCCTGGACTTCTTCTCCCGCTACTATCTCCAATAGGGGTAGGTAGCGAGGGGGATTGAAAAAATGAGTTATTAGAAATCGCGAAGCGAGAGAAGGGCTCATACCTTTGACCAAGGACGAACGGGGAATAGTAGAGGTATTTGAAGATAGAATTGCATCTTTAGAAAGATATTTTTCAATATTGGAATAGATGGTATGCTTGATATCAATACGTTCAACAACGACCTCGATGACCCAGTCTCGGTCTTGGAGAAGTGGTAAGTCATCTTCTAGATTTACTGGATGAATTCTCTGTGCATTTGAAGGATGCATTAGGACTTCAGGGTTGCTCTTTTTCATGCCTGATATAGCATCTCGAGCAATCACTGATCTATCTTCTGCCCCGCTTGGAACGATGTCGTATAGCAGTACATCACATCCAGCATTTGCACAATGCGCAGCGATTCCTGCACCCATAATTCCACTTCCAATAACTGCGACCTTATTGATGCCGCCATTGTGTTGTTTCTTTACGGACTGATGTGGAGATTCAATTGTAAGAATCATTTTTCCACCTTCCTGAGAATTGTAGCAATGCCTTGTCCGCCACCTATGCACATAGTCGCAAGTGCGATTTTCGCATTTTTTCGCGCCAAGATAGTAGCCGCACGACCAACAATTCTTGCACCGCTAGCGCCAAGTGGGTGGCCCAAAGCGAGTGCACCACCATCGATATTTACCTTGGAAATATCTAGGCCAAGTTCCTCAATTACTGCAAGAGATTGTGCCGCAAAGGCCTCATTAAGTTCTATCACATCAACTTCTTCTAGACTCAGTCCGGCTCTAAGTAATGCCTTCTTAGTTGCAGATACAGGACCGATTCCCATTATCTCAGGGGAACAACCCGATACTGCTGTCGATTCTATTGAGGCTAAAATTTCAAGTCCTTGGTCGAGAGCAAATTCTTCACTGCATACAAGTACGAATGCTGCACCATCGGTGAGTGGTGAAGATGTTCCAGCTGTTACACTTCCATCAGATTTGAAAGCCGGTTTGAGTCTGGCTAGAGAACTAGAATCGGAATCCGCCCTAATACAGCCATCTTTAGACACTACCCCGTCACTTGTTGTGATTGGAATTATTACACCACCAAATTCTGCATTTGTAGCCCTACGGTGACTCTCAATTGCAAATTCTTCCTGAGTTTCCCGCTCGATTTCATAGATTTTAGCAAGATTTTCTGCAGTTAGTCCCATGTTGGTGTATGCCTCTGGCATCTCTTTCGCCAGCCGTGGATTTGGCATTGGATTGAATCCGGACATTGGGATACGAGTCATGGATTCAACGCCTCCTGCAATAAATACATCTCCAGATCCCATTGCGATACGTCCTGCAGCATCATGAATTGCTTGCATCGATGACCCGCAGAAACGATTGACTGTGACCCCCGCTACCGATGGTGGTAAATCGGAAAGAAATGATAACATTCGTGCTAGATTAAACCCTTGTTCCGCCTCAGGGAAGGCGCAACCAAGAATAATATCCTCGATTAGATTTGGGTCCAATCCTGTTTTATCAATTAGCCCTTTTACCACCTCGGCGGCGACATCATCTGGTCGGGTACCCGACAGGGCTCCCTTCTTAGCAGGGGTGAAAGGAGATCTTGCATATCCACAAATTACAGCAGCCATGTCTTTCACAAGAAGGTGTAATTATTAAAGCGGTAGGTGTCCAAGGAGAAACTCGGTGTTTGCGAATACAGTTAAATTATAGCAATATTATTTGAGAGATCCAATTCCACTCCGTATTAAATCAATAATTCAATCTAATTGTTTGCAGTATTCGGGCCACTAAATCATGTTATTGGCGCCAATTTAAAGCGCATTAAAAATAATTTCATTCTCATGGTCAATCGGCAACCCCATTGAATTAAGTCATGTGGTGAAATAGCGGTACCACTACTTATCAATTAAGTTCCCTTGGCACTGAAGTTTAATTATTACACTACCCTAGTATTATCAACCTCATGCAATTACAACTGATTACCAGTAGTAAATTGAGAGTGCATATTATGATTAATAATAAATTGATAAAATGGTTTTCGGAAGTAGGTAAAGAGGATACTGCGACGGTAGGAGGCAAAGGCGCATCTCTTGGAGAAATGCACAGAAACCTCTCTTCAGCGGGAATACGAATCCCTAACGGGTTCAACGTCACTACTGATGCGTATTCTATTTTTGTTAATTGTGAAGTTCCTGAATCGACATGGGAGAATGTTGCCGAGCCAGAGGGTACTGAAGAAATAAGAAAATCAGCATTATCATGCACCACTCTTTCATCTGCATTGGCAGCAGTTCTGGAAGATGCAGATGTAAGTGACCATTTGGATTTACATTCAAGGGCTCAATTGGCTAGAGCTATAGTTCGACAAACTCCTGTGCCTGAGGAAATTAGGCAAGCGATAATAGAATCATACTCCATCCTCTGTGATGAATATGGTCAAGGAACTGATGTTGCAGTTCGTTCATCAGCAACTACCGAAGATTCGATTGATGCATCATTTGCCGGTCAATACGAGTCATTTCTCAATGTTAGTGGAGAACGGGCAGTTATTCGTCAATGGCGGCAATGTGTTGCCAGTTTATTCACTGAGAGAGCAATTGGCTATCAATTGGATAAGGGAATGAATCCTCTTGAATCATCCCTTTCGGTTGTCGTAATGAAGATGGTAAGATCTGATTTGGCTTGTTCCGGAGTGATGTTCACAATTGACCCAGATTCTGGGCATAAAGGAGTTATTCACATTGCAGCAGCCTACGGATTAGGGGAGTTGGTAGTTCAAGGTACAATAACTCCTGACACATTTACAGTTTGGAAAGAAGGTTTGAGGAGAAATAAATTCTCAATCGTAAACAGAGTTCTCGGTTCAAAGGATAGGAGAATGGTATATGCTCAAGATGGTGTTAACGATGTTGAAGTTAGTCAAGTATCACTTCAAGAGCGTAGGCAATGGGCACTGAATAATATTGAATGCAGAGAGTTAGCGCAAATGGCTTTATCGATAGAAGAGCATTATGGAATGCCAATGGATATCGAATGGGCTAAGGATGGAAAGAGTGGTCAATTATTCATTGTTCAGGCAAGACCAGAGACTGTATTTGCTCGCAGTGATGAGGCAATATTGAAGATATATTCAATGGATGAAAAACTGATTAGCACATTGAAAGAAACGGAACAAGTATTGGCAACAGGTCATGCAGTTGGTAATAGAATCGCTAGCGGCGGAGTTAGAACTTATCGTTCATATGGCGAAGTTTTAGAAAAGAAGAGAGCTATGCAAAAGAAAATTTCTGAGGGAGTTCTTCTCGAAGAGATACAATATGAAAATCGAGTGTTTGAAGAAGGCGATGTACTCGTTACTGAAATGACAACTCCTGATTGGGAACCATTGATGAAGCAAGCCTCATTAATCATCACTAGAAAAGGAGGGCGTACCTCTCATGCAGCAATAATTGCAAGAGAATTTGGAATTCCTGCCATTGTCGGGTGTACTGGAGCGATGAATCTTGTCAACCATTGCATAGTTACAGGTTCATGCGCTGAAGGCGATACAGGATATGTATATGCGGGAGACCATCCTTTTGATATCAATGTGATTTCAGTTAAGAGTGATACTAAATTAAAAACAAAAATTAAACTGAATGTTGGATTCCCAACCAAGTCACTAATCGACTCACAGTTACCTGTCGATGGCGTAGGATTAGCGAGAATTGAATTCGTATTATCTTCCGAAGTATGTATTCATCCGTTGGCCTTTGTCCACTATGAGGCTCTAGTTGAATATCTAGAAAATGGAACTATCTCTACAAGTCTGGAACCATATGCTGAAGCATTATCGGCAGATGAGGACAACTCAATCGTTCGTGCAGCAGTGGAAGTAATTGCACGAAGAGCCTGGGCATATGAAGACAAGAGAGACTTATTCATTGACAAATTACGTGAGGGCGTGGGTTTGATTTGCGCAGCCTTCCATCCAAGGCCAGTATTAGTTCGCCTTTCTGACTTCAAATCAAATGAATACCGTGAATTGCTAGGTGGTAAAATCTTTGAACCTAAAGAAGAGAATCCAATGATTGCTTGGCGTGGTGCATCACGCTATCTAGACCCAAAATTCAAGCCAGCATTTGAAATGGAATTAGAAGCGATGGATTCCGTTTTGAATGATTTTGGATTAGATAATCTTCAACTGATGGTTCCGTTTTGCCGAAGCCCACAGGAGGGCGAGGCTGTCAAAGATATTCTCACAGCCAATAATGTAGGACCAAATGATGGTGTTCCGCTATTCGTGATGGTTGAACTTCCCTCAAATGTGCTGGATGCGAAAAATTTCATTACCAGAATGGAACTTCATGGTGGCTCAATTGGCTCAAATGATTTAGTGCAAACTGTATATGCAGTCTCAAGAGATGATTTGGAGGGGTACCAACACCCGGTGGATGCACGCTCTCCTGCTGTAAAAACAATGATTAGACAAGCGATAAAAGAATTCACAGATGCAGGACTAGAAATTGGGATATGTGGCCAAGCACCCTCCGACTATCCAGAAGAGTTCCCTGAATTTTTAATCGATTGTGGGATAACTTCCATCTCAGTAACTCCAGATACAGCAATGGCAGTGCGAATAAGTATTGAAAAGGCGGAAAAGAAATTACTAAATTAAATGCACGAATATCATCAAAAGATTGCTTAGTGCTCGTACCGGAACCTGAGAACTGGACTGATTCAATCATCTCTCAGTTCAAGGAAGTTCGAACGGTCGGTTCGAGCACGATGGAATGAAAAATGAATCGTAGTGCTCGTACCGGAATACTCGGACCTTCCTTACGGACAAGTGTATGGAAATAATTACTTAATGATCTCAAAAAGGATTAAATGCCATTGTGTTCTAAAAGTTTCATGGAAGCAAACGAGTGTTTCATCGCAAGCGTCGGTAAAGACTGGCATAAAATTTCGAATTGCAATGTACACATGTCGGTGAAAAGACGTCTCCAACGTACGGTAGTTCGAGGTTCGGAAGGTGATGACTTGTTGGATGAAGGAGCGGAATCGGCTGAATACACCATCACTGGAAAGATGTCACTTGAGGAATACAAAGAAATCCTCATAATATTTAGAGCAGGTCAGCCATGGTTCCATGACCCATTTGAAGAACGACAAATGAAAGCACTCTTTTTGAGGATTGATTATGATAGTGCTACTAGTGCTTTCGAATTCATTCTGATGGAAGACGCTGAGCAAAGTGAAATTAAGTCGTAATGACTAATTAACCAAATAGGGTCCTCTAAGCATGAAGCGATACACGCTGCTTATTCTAACCGTATTGATGTTGGCTCCATTGTTGCCTTTTGCGGAACCTCAAACTAACCAATTATCTGATGAACAATTCACGCAGTTAGAAACCCAAATACACTACTTTTCTTCAGGTGTTAAAACTTCAATTAACTCACTCGGTTTCATTTCACTGGAGGAAGTGTTCTTTGTTGATAATAGTACATTGATATTCAATGATAACGGCACACTAAACCTTTATTCCGTGCAAAATAGTGCAGTAATATCTTCTGCAGTTTGTTCGGAAGGGCTAACCTTTTCTCTTTTCAGAGACCAAGCAAATTGTGGGACGGAAGTTTATTCGGTTACTAGTAATTCTCTGCAACTTGAAAAGAGTGGGGATTTTTCAACAGCATATTCATACAAAGATGATCAAGATCTACTATATTCGTGTTCAGGTCCATCTTCATGGGTTGAACAGTTACACACTGTTTTTTCCAATGGTACGGTGAATCAATCATATTATGGAGACAGTCAGATGCCTATGGGCTGTAGTAACGCCATCGGCGGCGAACCAGTATCTTTTGATAGAGAAGATGGCCATGTAACATTTACGGGCTCTGGTTATTATTTCGAAGTTTCTCTGGTCTCGGAAACAACATTGGCCAGTGGAGGAAATTCCGAGTGTGATCGATCGGGTTACGTCTCTAGTAATTCTATTTCAAGAATTGAAGAAACTGTGATAATCGCGTATGGAAATTCTCAATATTCTCAATATTGTGTTCAATTCGGGGCACATTCCGCACCGGTATACGAGCCTTCAAACCCAGTTATTGCCGCTAGTTACGAGCCTTTGGTATGTACGATCTATTCGACTGCAGGAGGTGTTTTCCTCAACAATACAATAGTTTCAAGCATGATGCAGAAAGTAGACTGCATTTCAAGAGACGTATTCATTCTTTATGATGGAATGGAATTATTTATCTCAGGATATGATAGTGACAACGATAACTTCAACGATTTTGTAGATGCCTTTGATTTTGATTCAACTCAATATCATGATAGTGATGGCGATGGATACGGTGACAATTATTTTGGTAACTTTCCTGATAGTTGTCCAAATCAATTTGGTTTATCAACCATAGATGTCTATGGATGCCTTGATTCAGATTCGGATGGATACTCAGAAAATTCCGACAAATTTCCTTCAGATTATACTCAATGGAATGATACTGATGGTGATGGGTATGGAGATAATTCATCCGGAAACTACGCGGATGATTGTCCGAGCATTGCTGGCACATCCACGAAGGACAGGTACGGTTGTAGTGATGTCGATGATGATGGTTGGTCAGATGACTCGGATTCTTTTATCGGAGAATCAAGTCAGTGGAATGATACAGATGGTGATGGATATGGCGACAAGTTAATTGGATTTGAAGGAGATGCTTGTCCAAACACAGTTGGAACAAGTACTGAAGATAGATTCGGTTGTCTTGATACAGATGCTGATGGCTGGTCAAACGAAGGAGATGAGTTGCCAAATGAGCCGACTCAATGGCAAGACAGAGACGGTGATGGTTACGGTGATAATCAATCCGAAACAGCCATGATATCCGATGCATTTCCTGCGGATGTTACCCAATGGAATGATACTGATGGAGACGGGCATGGTGACAATCCCTACGGCACGCAAGGAGATTGGTTCCCTAACGATGCGACTCGTTGGCAAGACAGTGACCGTGATGGAGTCGCCGATGAAGATGATGCATTTCCCAATGAATTGACACAATCCAATGATAGTGATGGTGATGGATACGGAGACAATCCTTCTGGAAACAATCCAGATGCTTTTCCGAACGATGATTCTGAATGGCAGGACACTGATGGTGATGAAGTAGGCAACAATGCTGATGCATTCCCATTTGACCCCTCTCAACAAACGGATTCTGATGGAGATGGATTTGGTGACAATGAAAGAGGTAGTGGAGCCGATAAATTTCCAAACGATTCAACTCAATGGTCAGATATTGACGGAGATGGATATGGAGATAATCAAGACGGAACCAATCCAGATGCTTTCATTGTAGACCCAACACAATGGACGGATGCTGATGGAGATGGTTACGGAGACAGCCCAACTGGAAGACAAGCTGATGCGTTTACCAACGATGCAACCCAATGGCTCGACCAAGATGGAGATGGCTTAGGTGACAATCTGAGCGGCAACAATTCAGACCCATACTTATTCGATTTCGACAATGATGGCTACAACGATTCGATTGACCCATTGCCAAAACTTGCCAGTCCTGGTGACCTTGACAATGATGGAACTCCTGATGTTGATGATTTATTTCCTGAAGACTTCAGGGAATGGGCTGACTACGATGGTGATGGAGAAGGAGATAACGCAGACACAGATGATGACAATGACGGTTGGGCTGACACTGATGAATTGCGAGAAGGTACCGATCCATTCTCAAGTTCAAGTCAACCTGTGAATTCCTTTGAAATTGTTCTTCCTGGAACAACAATTGGACTCGGTGCATGGGATTTGATTGGTATGTTTGGTGGAATTCCGCTCTTTGTTTGGATTGCATTTGGCTTTGTCACTCGTAACGGACGTACAGCAAAATTCGAAACTAGACTTAGAGAAGCAAACACGCGTGATGAACTCGAAGGGGTTGCAAGACAGTGGGAATATTCTCTGATGTTGCGTTTGCTTGGACCGCATCAAGGTATTCGCCTTGAGCGACTACGAGCAGAATTGGACGACAGATATGAAGCCCAAAACCAACGCCTATCTTCAATTGAACCGGAACCACACGATCAAACTGAAATGGTTGAACAAGCCATGAATGCTGATGAAAAATTGATTCCTGCAATTCAGCCTGACAAGCCTGCAGCGAATCTTTCTGGAGTTTCTGATGGTAAGGGATACGAATGGATTACGCAGGACGATGGAGTGGCTTGGTTCCGAATAGAAAACTCGGATTCTGAGTGGGAACTATTTGAAGCATGATTCTATAGAACGATTGGCAAGAATGCTCGTACCGGAAAACTCAAACCT
>ENA-OREN01000262-OREN01000262.1-marine-metagenome-genome-assembly--contig:-NODE-262-length-79105-cov-4.885534_pt1 | contig 79105 bp, 83 predicted proteins | sample MGYA00248624_ERZ508555 | MGnify/ENA primary metagenome ERZ508555 (study PRJEB26222, sample SAMN06267773) | marine metagenome | isolation source: Saanich Inlet, British Columbia, Canada | place...
TTGGCCATTTCTGCGATATCAGCTTCCATCCGAAGCACAGCCTCCACCGCCCCGGGCAGCGTGCGCACCTGTCGAACCACATGTGACTCAAAGCCTTGATCAAAACCTTTTCTTCTTGAGAGCACCAAAGCCAAAAGTAAAAGACCCGTCATGGCACTGACAAAGGTCTTTGTCGACGCCACACCAATCTCGGGTCCGCAATGGGTCATGAGGGCAAGATCAGATTCACGAACCAAAGAAGATTCCGGCACGTTACAAACGACTAACGAACCCACAATCCCCTGACGCTTTGCTTCCTCCAACGCCGCTAACGTATCGGCCGTCTCGCCCGATTGAGAAATAGTGACCACGAGCGTGCCATCCTGATGGGCATGACGACGATAGCGATACTCACTGGCCACCTCAATTTCACACGGCACACCCACATACTCGAGCCAGTGCTGTGCAACCAGCCCCGCGTGATAGCTTGTGCCACACGCAATAATTTGCACTCTTTGCGTCACGTCAAAAATATCCGCGGCGCCGGCGCCGAATGACGCCTCGAGCACCTGATCACCCAGCAATCGACCTTCCAACGTATCCGCAATCGCGCGGGGTTGCTCGTGAATCTCTTTTTGCATGAAGTGTTGGTATTCACCTAACTCTACGCCTTTCCCCGACTGCGAACTGGTGTGCACAACACGATCAACGACGTTCCCGCCGTTATTGGTAATCACACATTCAGCCCCGTTTAAATCGGCCACGTCGCCGTTTTCCAGCACCTGGTAGTCCCGGGTAACGGTCAAAAGCGCTGTGATATCGGAGGCAACAAAACTCTCGTTATCGGCACGACCGAGCAGTAAAGGTGGGCCCTGTCGAGCCGCGACCAAGCGCTCGGGCTCCCCGGCATGAACCACCGCTAAAGCGAAGCTGCCTTCAAGCTGATTCATTGTTGCGCGAACAGCTGCCGCGAGATCAAGACCATCCTGAAGGTGGAGATATACCTGGTGCACGACCACCTCGGTATCGGTCTGCGAGCTAAATGTCAGCCCTGCTGCGCGCTGTGCATGGCGCAGTGATTCATGATTTTCCACAATGCCGTTGCAAACCAAAGCAAGTACACCGTTACAAATATGTGGATGTGCATTCGGCTCGGTAACGCCGCCATGAGTCGCCCACCTTGTATGGGCAATACCGGTATTGCCGACAAGCGGCGTCTTTAACAAAGCTTGTTCGAGTTCGACAACCTTCCCAACGGTTCTTGCCCGTTCGAGTGCGCCGTCATCATTGATCACCACAACGCCCGCTGAGTCATAGCCCCGATACTCAAGACGACGAAGGCCTTCCAGCAAGAACTCGCTGGCTTGAGTATGTCTAACGGCGCCGACAATTCCACACATAAGCTGGTTATCTTCTAGTTAACGTGTCGGAGATCATTGGGAACTTTCTCCTTTTGACGTTTTGTTTTTCTGAGGGCGCTCCCATCCGTCTTTGACCGTTTGCTGCGCACGGGTCACCGCGAGCTGGCCTGCGGGTACATCCCGACTGACGGCCGAACCTGCTCCTACGGTAGCGCCTTCGCCGACCGTGAGGGGTGCAACCAACGCCGCGTTCGAACCAATGAAAGCATCGTTTTCTATTTTCGTGTGGTGTTTATTCGCGCCATCATAGTTACAGGTAATGACGCCCGCGCCGATATTGACCCGCTGACCCACCGAAGCATCCCCCACGTAGGCGAGATGATTCGCTTTGCTGTCTTCTCCGATAACGGCGTTTTTAGTTTCGACAAAGTTTCCAATCCGTGCGCCCGTCGCAAGCTCGGTCCCTGGCCTAAGTCTCGCAAATGGGCCGACAGAGCAATGATCAGCGATATGAGCGCCCTCTATAATGCTGTTTGCCCGAATCTCGACGTTATCTCCAATCACGCTATCGCTAATCTGACTGTTCGGGCCGACCAAAACGTTCTTGCCCATTTTTACTGTCCCCGACACCACCACATTAATGTCCATTCGGCAGTCCTCACCAAATTCAAGCTGGCCCCGAAGGTCAAACCGAGATGGATCGTCAAGCGTTAGACCGGCGTCCATTAATTTTTCAGCTTCCCGGCGCTGAAAGTTACGCTCTGCCTTAGCTAAGTCGGATCGGCTGTTAACCCCCATCACTTCCAAGATATCTTCGCAGATCACACCTTTGACCGGCGTACCGGAACAGGCCGCTGCGCCAACGATATCAGTCAAATAATATTCTCCCTGACTATTATTGTTATCAACGGCATCCAACCAGTCTTTAAGTTTTTCAGCAGGCGCTGCGATAAATCCGGTGTTGATCTCTGATATTTTTCGCTGGTCAGAAGATGCATCTGCTTCTTCAACGATCGCGCAAATCGCGTTATCGGAATCTCGAACCACTCTGCCGTAACCGTGGGGATTATCAAAACTCGCGCTGAGCAGCGCCAGACTCCCGTCACGCGCCTCATCGGTTAATCGTTGTAACGTGCCTGGCAAAATAAGGGGAATATCTCCGTACAACACCAGTACCGTTGACTGAGTTGATATATCCGGCAACGCCTGACAAACAGCATGCCCCGTTCCCATTTGCTCAGCTTGAAATATCCAATTGATGTTCGGGTTGTGAGAAAAATATTCGCGCACTTGGTCAGCGCCGTGTCCACAGACAACGTGAATATGGTCGGGAGATAGTTTTTGAGCGCTTTCAAGAACATGCGACAGCATCGGCTTACCCGCGACTAAATGCAACACTTTGGGCAGTGCCGAGCGCATCCGAGTGCCTTTGCCGGCGGCGAGCACAACGACTTCGAGTTTCATGAAAAGAATACTACTGCAATCCGCAGTGCAGGGGTCAACATTGACGGTCGCGATTGAGCGCGAGCGATTGTATTAAGCTTATTGATATCGCGCCCGTAGGACTTGAATCAAAATTAAGATAAAAGCCGATTATCGGGGTTTTTTACGCGCGCTTATTCAGCAAAGCCTGCGCTAGCCGCGCTTGGATCGAAGTTTCTGAATCGCCCGAATCTGAGCGGCGGCCTGAACCAGTTCCGCTTTCGCTTTCGCAAGATCAATATCACTGCTGCGATCGCTCATCGCCTGCTCGGCACGCTTTTGCGCCTCTAACGCGGCCGCTTCATCAAGATCGCCTGCTCGAAGCGCAGTATCCGATAACACCGTTACGACATGACCTTGAACCTCAAGGATCCCGCCTGACACGAAGAAAAATTGCTCTTCTCCGGATTCTTGTTGCACCCGAATCTCCCCGGGTTTAAGCCGTGTTAAAAGAGGAGCATGCTGAGGGGCGATACCAATCTCACCCATTTCAGCGGGCGCAAAAATCATCGTGCCCTCGCCGGACCAGACTTCTTCCTCAGCACTGACTATTTCAACTTGGATCGTATTAGCCATGATGTTCTGCTAGACGCTCTTAGGTTACCGTTTTAGCTTTTTCAACGGCTTCTTCGATACCGCCCACCATATAAAACGCTTGCTCGGGAATGTCATCGTATTGTCCGTCGATAATGCCCTGGAAACCTCTAATGGTGTCCTTCAACGAAACGAACTTACCTGGTGATCCAGTGAAGGTTTCGGCGACAAAGAACGGTTGTGACAAGAACCTTTGGATTTTTCGAGCTCGGTTAACCACCTGCTTATCTTCCTCAGAAAGCTCATCCATTCCAAGAATTGCAATAATGTCTCGAAGCTCTTTATAGCGTTGCAAGGTGCCCTGAACGGCCCGCGCCGTATCATAATGTTCCTGGCCCACAACCAAGGGGTCAAGCTGACGACTGGTTGAGTCCAGCGGATCCACAGCAGGATAAATACCCAATTCAGCCACCTGTCGGGAGAGCACGAGCGTTGCATCCAAGTGCGCAAATGTTGTGGCGGGCGATGGGTCCGTTAAGTCATCGGCTGGCACATAAACCGCCTGAAATGAAGTGATAGACCCTGTCCGGGTGGAGGTAATCCGCTCCTGCAACACGCCCATTTCGGCCGCCAGTGTCGGCTGATATCCCACCGCTGAAGGCATTCGGCCTAAAAGCGCGGACACCTCAGTACCGGCCAGGGTATAACGATAAATGTTGTCCACGAAGAGCAAGACATCCCTTCCCTCATCACGGAAATGCTCTGCCATCGTTAAGCCCGTGAGCGCCACCCTCAGGCGGTTTCCGGGCGGCTCGTTCATCTGCCCGAACACCATCGCGACTTTGTTGAGTACGCCAGATTCTTTCATCTCGTGGAAGAAGTCATTGCCTTCCCGAGTTCGCTCACCCACACCTGCGAAAACTGACAGACCTGAATGTTCTTTGGCGATGTTGTTGATAAGTTCCATAATCGTGACGGTCTTGCCAACGCCAGCGCCCCCGAACAATCCAATCTTGCCGCCCTTAGAAATCGGCATGATCAAATCAATAACCTTGATGCCGGTCTCGAGAATTTCAACCGTGGGTGATTGATCAGCATAGCCGGGCGCTTTTCGATGAATCGGTGAACTCGTTTCGGCGCCGACAGGCCCTGCTTCATCAACAGGATTACCCAACACATCCATAATTCGGCCCAATGTCTTCTCGCCCACCGGGACCGTAATCGGTGCTCCCGTGTTACTCACCTCAAGGCCTCGCTTGAGCCCATCGCTTGAGCCCATTGCGATACTTCGCACAACGCCGTCACCCAATTGCTGCTGTACTTCTAGCGTCAACCCTGTTTCACCGACGTTCAGCGCGTCGTAAACACGTGGCACTGCGCCTCGGGGGAATTCAACGTCCACAACGGCGCCGATGATTTCAACAATATTGCCGGTACTCATAGCATCTTTCCTCGTAAAGGTTCCTTATCTTTTTCGCTGGCCACCGTCCGCTTAAACCGCGGCTGCGCCACTCACAATCTCAGAAATTTCTTGGGTGATAGCCGCTTGACGGGCCTTGTTATAAACCAATTGAAGCTCATCTATTAAATTGCCGGCATTGTCAGAAGCGGATTTCATTGCGACCATTCGGGCCGCCATTTCACATGAAATATTCTCCACAACCCCTCGATAAATTAATGACTCCACATACCGCATCATTAGTCCATCGAGGACCCCTCGAGCATCAGGCTCATAGAGATAGTCCCAATGCTGCTCTAGCCGATCGTCTTTTTCCGGAGCTGAAACAGGAAGAAGCTGGTTCACCCGCGGCTCCTGGGTCATCGTGGTAACGAAACCGTTATGCGCTAGAAACACGCGATCAATTCGACCCTCACTGAAAGCATCCATCATCACTTTCATCGCCCCAATCAAGTCGGCCAGCTCTGGCTTATCACCAATCTGAGTGGCTTCCGAAACAATGTTCACGCCAACCCGCTTAAAAAACCCGAGGCCCTTCTTGCCGATAACGGTGGCGTCAATCTCCACGCCCTTCGCTTGCCAATCCGACATGGTCTGTACGACCCTTCGGAAAAGATTGATATTTAATCCGCCGCACAAGCCACGATCACTTGAAACGATAATAAAGCCGACCCGCTTGGGTTCACGCTCTTCGGTAAAGCTGTGTTTGTATTCGAGGTTAGCCTGCGCGAGATGACTCATGACGCTTGCCATCTTGTCAGCGTAAGGGCGAGCCTGAGCCATACGTTCCTGCGCTCTGCGCATTTTGCTTGCCGCCACCATTTCCATGGCTTTGGTGATCTTTTGAGTATTTTGAATACTCTTGATCTGGGTTCGGATTTCTTTGGCGCCTGCCATGTTCCTTCAGCCTTTTTGGGTGGGTCGGCTACCAGCTGCCGTTCGCTTTGAAATCTTTAAGCGCATCGTGCAACTTTGCGGCAACCTCGTCGCTATATGCTTGATCCCGGTTCATCTCATCCATGAAATCAGCATACTGGCTCTTCATGTGACTTTGCATCGCCTGCTCAAACTCAACCACACTCTTTGATTCGACGTCATCAAGGTAGCCCTCGTTAGCTGCGAATAGACTTACCGCCATTTCGGCAACAGACATCGTTGAATATTGTTTTTGCTTCATAAGCTCTGTTGCGCGCTCTCCGCGCTCCAGTTGCTTGCGAGTCGCTTCATCAAGGTCTGACGCAAACTGGGAAAACGCAGCCAGCTCTCGATACTGCGCGAGTGCCAAGCGAATACCGCCACCGAGTTTTTTAATGAGCGGGCACTGTGCTGCACCACCCACTCGCGACACCGATAGACCCGCGTTAATGGCTGGCCGGATTCCGGCGTTGAAAAGATCGGTCTCAAGAAAAATTTGGCCGTCGGTAATCGAGATGACGTTAGTGGGCACAAACGCCGATACGTCACCTGCTTGCGTCTCAATAATCGGCAATGCCGTCAACGATCCTGTCTTGCCTTTGACCTCTCCGTTAGTGCGCTTTTCCACTTCTTCCGGATTAATCCGGGCTGCACGCTCAAGAAGCCGGGAATGCAGATAAAACACGTCCCCGGGATAAGCTTCGCGGCCTGGCGGTCGTCTTAGTAGCAAACTGACCTGACGATAAGCCCAGGCCTGCTTAGTCAAATCATCATAAATAATCAGCGCATCTTCGCCTCGATCACGAAAGTACTCACCCATCGTACAACCCGCATAAGGCGCGATGTACTGCATTGCCGCTGAATCAGCCGCAGATGCCGAAACCACGATGGTGTGATCCATCGCACCATGTTCTTCGAGTTTGCTCACCACAATAGCAACGGAAGAGGCTTTCTGCCCAATCGCCACATAGATACATTTAATTCCCTTGCCTTTTTGGTTGATGATCGCATCGATCGCAACGGCTGTTTTGCCGGTCTGGCGGTCACCAATAATGAGTTCTCGTTGGCCACGACCCACAGGCACCATGGAGTCAATTGACTTGAGACCTGTCTGGACCGGCTCAGAAACGGATTGCCGGGTAATAACGCCGGGCGCAATGCTTTCAATCGGTGCGGAGCCAGAAGCGTCAATTGGACCCTTGCCATCAATCGGCTCTCCGAGGGAATCGACGACCCGGCCGAGAAGGCCTGGGCCGATCGGCACTTCAAGGATGCGACCTGTGCATTTCACCGTATCGCCCTCAACAATATGCTCGTAATCCCCAAGCACAACAGCGCCCACAGAATCGCGCTCCAGGTTCAACGCAAGCCCAAACGTGTCATTCGGGAACTCCAGCATCTCACCCTGCATTGCGTCGGCCAGTCCATGAATTCGGCAAATACCGTCGGTCAGGCTAACGACCGTGCCCTCGGTTCGCGCTTCGGCGCCGGCATCAAAATCTTTAATCCGCTCTTTAATGAGTTCACTGATTTCAGATGGGTTCAGTTGCGTAGACATTCTTTAATTCCTCTTGCAGCTTTTCTTCTGCACTTGGGTTTAGCTGCTTATCGCAGCTGCTAATTTTTCCAATCGGGCACGAACTGATCCGTCAATAACCAGATCACCCGCGCGAATCACCGCGCCTCCGATCAAGGAGGCATCCATCGTCACTTCCAGTTCTACCCGGCGTCCTAACTTACGCTCTAATGCCTCTGAGATACGCTTTTGGTGAGACTCAGAGACCGGAAGCGCGCTCTCCACTTTCGCCGTGATCGTGCGTTCTTCTTCAGCCCGAAGCAATTCAAACTGCTCTGCTATATCAGGGAGCGTGCCAAGACGACCATTTCTCACCAACAAATTGACAAAGTTTTGACCCGCCGAATCCAAAAGATCACCGCAGCTTTCGATCAGAATCGAAGCGACATCTTCTTTGTCTACCCGGGGGTGCGAGAACAGAGAACTGACTTGCTCTTGACTGGCAAGATCGGCTAGTCGCCCAAGCGCCTGTGACCACTCGGGAAAAGCGGTACTTTCTCGAGCAATCTCAAACACCGCTTGCGCGTAGGGTCTTGCGATACTGGCGTTTTCTGACATTTTGAATCTAGATGAGAGCGGGCTTTAGAGCTGCTCAATTAAGTTGTCGAGCATCTTCGCATGTGCGCCTTCATCTACTTCCTGCTCAAGAATCTTCGCCGCGCCCGCCACAGATAATGCAGCCACTTGTGCACGAAGGGCTTCGCGAGCCATGTTGGCCTCTTTCTCTATTTCGCCTCGAGCCGCCCCTAGGATTCGATCGCCTTCGTTTCTCGCAGTGCCTTTTGCTTCTTCTACCATCTCGGCTTCGCGCTTTTCGGCGCGCCGGATGATCTCCTGCGCCTGCTCTTTCGCCTCATTAGTAACTTGCGTCACCTGTTCTTCCGCCTGCGCTTTCGCTCGCTGACCCTCTTCGGCCGCAGCTAAGCCATCGGCAATCTTGGTTTTACGTTCGTTCAGCGCGGAAACAATCGGCGGCCAAACAAATTTCATGCAAAACCAGACGAACACAACGAACGCGACACTTTGTCCAATCAGCGTCAGGTTGATGTTCATAACCGCTTCCTTTAATTCGAGTAAGGGTTAGCCGCCAACAACAGCGAACATGATATAGAGCGCGATCGCCACGCCAATAATCGGGATAGCGTCAACGAGCCCCATCACAATAAAAAACTGCGTGCGAAGCATCGGGAGTAGTTCAGGCTGACGAGCGATGCCTTCCAGAAAACGGGCACCGAGCACGCCGACCCCTACGCCGACCCCTACGCCTGCGAGGCCAAGCAGTACTGCGCCGGCAACATAAAGTAAAGCTATTTCCATGAGATTCTCCTGTGGGAAGTTGTCAGATTAGGTCAAATAAAAATCGTTTGATGGCCTTAATGATGGCTATGCGCCATCTCCAAATAAACGATCGTCAATGTCATAAAGATAAACGCCTGAAGCAAAACAATGAGGATGTGGAACACGGCCCATGCCCACTGTAAAACGCCGCCAGCAACCGCAAGAACCGCGCCGCCCGAAAATAACAGCGCGATTAAAATAAAGATCATTTCCCCGGCAAAAAGATTGCCGAAAAGACGGAGCGACAAAGATACCGGCTTGGAAACAAGACTCACAAACTCCAAGAAAAAGTTAGCCGGAATAAACAGAACCTTCAGAATCGGATTCTTGGCTTCAAACGGCTGCATCGTGAGCTCTGCCGCAAAACCGCCGACTCCTTTTACCTTGATACTGTAATAAAGCGTCAGCACAAACACACCCAACGCCATACCAAAAGTCGCATTGGGATCTGTGGTCGGCACCACCTTCATATATTCAATTCCCATTAATTTTGCGATCTCGGGAATCCAGTCAACCGGAACAAGATCCATCAGGTTCATTAACAGCACCCAAACAAAAAGCGTTAACGCAAGGGGCGCTATTAGGTCATTTTTATGGGAAAAGGATCCTCTGACGTTCTCGTCAACAAACTCAACAATCCACTCAACGAAATTCAGGAATCCACTGGGAGTACCGGAAGTCGCGCGTACCGCGGCTTTTCGAAAGCCCCAGAGAAAGAGTGCGCCCAAGAAAACAGACCAAAACATGGTGTCCACATGGATCGCCCAAAAACCCATTGCCTTTGCTTCAGCAGCGCCGTGAGCAAGCCCCCATGTCCCATCTGGAAACTGACCGAAGGTCAGGTTCTGGAGATGGTGCTTGATGTATCCCGTCGTTGTAAGCGGTTCGCCTGATGCCATACGATTTTGCTTAAGTTCGCCTAAACCCGTCCCGAAAGATTTTAATCTCTTCGGGACCTCCTTTTTTCTTCACTGACCTGCGCGAGAATCGCGCCGAAGGTCGCCGACAAAAGTGTTGCCACAAGGCCCACTAAAAAACCAACGACCTTTAAATCTTTCACTGCCACAAACGCAACGGCGCAAAGTGCTCCGGTAATCACTAACTTGCCAAACTCTGCCCGGTAAAGACCGGCCAGTGTTGCGGCTCCCGAACTATCTTCCAGCAGTTGCTCTCCCCGAAGAGAAAAAACCCGCCTGACCGCGTAGCCCGTCGCGATAAAAGCAATACCGGCGCCCGTCATTGCCGAATGCGCCTGATCTTTTGCAAACAGAACAAAAAACAAGATAACAATAACGGCGGTTGTTGCCGTTACAGCAAGCGTCCATCGAATCATGGGCGTCGCCAGACCGAGTGGCTCATCTCTGCTCAAAACCCTGTTGTTTTTCGCCATCGGTACTTCAGATTCTTCTCAATCCAAAGCGCCTTTACTGCTACAAAGGGCGCGAATTATAGGGGTATTGTATCGGTCGGGTCAATAATATCGAGTTAAGAATAAGTTTTTCGTCCGCATTTAGACGCCCATCTGAAAAGCACTTCGCGCAAGCCGCGTCACACCAAGAGCCGGCTCAATCGGTCTCTAAGCACATCAATATCGGAAAAGCCCGCTGTTAAAAGGTCATAACGAGCGGGCTCGCCAGGCGACTCTCGCTTTACGACCATCGTGGGAAACCCGGAAACGCCCAGTTTTGCAACTGATTCGAGCTCTAGCTGGAAAATCCTATTGATATGATCGGAGCCTAAATCTTCAGTAAATTGTTTCCGGTCCAAACCAATTTCACCGGCGACACACTCGAGCGCTTCGGCATCAGAAGGATTTCGGGCCTCAAGGAAATAAGCCCTTTGAATCGCGTCATACATCAGGGATCGAGCACCGCTCGCCTGTTCACCCGCCGCGATTACCGCTCGGCACGCCGGATAAGTCGACCGCTTGGGCTCACACTTATTCCAAAATTCAAAATTGAATTCGGCTCCGGTCCGAGCTTTGACTGCGCCCCAGGCGTCCTGAACATATTGCCGCATTGCGCTGTCCATGGGCGCTTCATTATCCGGAGCCAAACCGCCCATCAGGTCAACGACCGCGACGGATTCGGGAATCTCCGAAACAAACTCTCGCCAAACCGGTGCAAATCCCCAACACCAACTACACATGGGATCAACAACATAATAAATAGTAGGTGACATAGTAACGATACTAGATGATGTTCAAAACGGATCTAAAATTTCTGCTGGCTACGCCTCAACGACGTTGATCATTAAGCCTGCATGCTAAGATTTGATTATGACAATTTAGAGTGCTCGCCACATGAACATTGACCCCGCCCGATTCAACATGATCGAGCAACAAATTCGACCCTGGGGCGTTCTCAATCCTAAGGTCATTGATGGACTTCGCGAACTCGATCGCCAACACTTTGTGCCGCTCCAATACAAAACCATGGCCTACGCGGACATTGAAGTACCGCTAGAACAGGGCCAGTGCATGCTGAGGCCAAAGATCGAAGCCCGCCTTATCCAAGCGCTCTTACCCACGCATCATGATGACATTCTTGAGATTGGTACGGGCTCCGGATTCATGACCGCCTTGCTCGCGACACTCGGTAATCAGGTGACATCGGTCGATATATTCCCCCATTTTCTGGCACAAACTGAAGCCAAGCTCCAATCCCAGGGGATCGGTAACGTCACTCTAAAAGAGGGTGATGGGGCCTTAGGATGGGGCCAAACCAAAAAATGGGACGCAATCCTGTTGACGGCCTCAACGCCCCGAATACCCGCAGCGTACGAGGCTTTACTGAAACCCGGGGGCCGGTTTGTAGTTGTAGTCGGCGATTTACCTTCAATGGAGGTTATTGTAATCACCCGATTGAAAAACGGGGCGCTTCAACGTCAGTCTCTTTTTGATACCTGCATCGCACCACTCATAAACGCTCAAACAAAATCTGAATTCCAACTGTAATCAGGACGAAAAATGAGAAATCCGAAACACTTGCTGAACCCTGTCGCATTAATCCCTATCTTTTTCGGAACAAGTACGCTTTTTTGTAATGTGGCTAGCGGAGAGACAACAAGCTATCTCGTTAAAGACGGAGATACGCCTTGCGAGATTGCCGAGTTTTTAAAAATCCCCTGTGCCAACCTAATTGAATTAAATAATCTCGGCTCGAGCCCTGTCATTTATCCCGGACAAACACTTATCATTCCAACCGATAAAAAAGACACCGCGCCACTCGAAAGTGTCTCAGATACGCTAACGCTCTCAAGTCAGTCGACCACAGACAACGTCGAGACTGACGTCGCCCCATCGGTTGAATTAGCCCAAAGCGCTGACCTTCTTGAAGTTTATCTATTAGCAAAAGCGCAAGATCCTGTTTTCGCAACACAGGCCTATCGCTATCAGGCTGCAGATGAGTTGATCCCTCAAGCAAAAGCGCCTTTGAGGCCACAACTCAGCGCCACAGGTAGCTACACCGATTCCACCCAAGACCTCAACGATGCGTCTGTCGCTTCGATCGCGTTATCGCAATCCCTCTTCAACCGGAGTAGTCGAATCACAGTTGACCAAGCCAGGAAAAGGGTGAATCAAGCGGAGCTTCAGTTCCGGCTCGATGCATCCGCTTTGGTCAGTCGAACCGTCCGGACCTATTTCACCGTGCTCGCTGCAGAGGACAATCTTGAGTTATCAAAAAAGAATCAAGCAGCATTAAAGCGCCAGCTCGAACTCGCCCAGGAACGCCTTGATGTCGGACTCGGAACTCGAACAGAGCTCTTCGATGCAAGAGCGCGTTTCGAAAAGGCGGTTGCTGACACTATCGAATCAGAAAAACTTGTCGATGATGCGACTCAATCACTGGTTGTTTTAGTCGGGCAAGATGTTGGGGCCCTTAAGACGCTCCCCGACTCGGTCTCGCTCGGCGCACCGAAACCCGACGATGCCGACCAATGGATCGAGCGCGCGTTGAGCGACAATGTTTCGCTTCAGGCAAAAAGTATCGGTATTGATCTTTCGAGCCTTGAAATCGACCGTCAGAAATCACTTCGGCTGCCCACTCTCGGCGTAAGCGTATCGGGCAGCTACAACGATCTCGCTACCGGTGATGACACCTCAGCAAGATTACTTTTTTCGGTCGATATCCCTTTTTATCAGGGCGGCCTTATCAACTCGAAGGTTCGGGAGGCCGCAGATAACTTAAACGCGTCGAGATCTGACTATGAATCGGCCTCACGTGAGCTAAGCAGCGATACCCGCCAAACGTTTCTCAGCGTTAAAAGTCGATTACGTCGACTTGAAGCCCTTTCAGCCGCGGTTGAAGCGGGCGAGAACGCACTTGTTGCCAAAGAAGAGAGTTTTGCGGCAGGATTAACAACAAACATTGCTGTTTTGGACGCCCAAAGAGACCTTTTTATAGCGCAGCGCGATTTTTTAAGCGAACGATATGACTATATCCTTCAGATGCTCGAACTTGAGCGCCTGGTAAGCGACCTCAACGAGGAAGACGTTCGACGGGTCAACACCCTGTTGGCCCCTCGAACGCCTTGATGCGAACTACTCCGACCTAATCGCCAACACAATCCTCCGGGCTTCGGCGCCCGCCTCAAATCGCCCAACGACGCGAGGTGAGTCATTCAAAACCGCAACCGGCCCTGCCGAACCCAGAATAATTAAATCATTCAATCGGAGTTGCCGGCCTCGCGCTTTAAGATCGCTCGCAATCTTTCGAATCAGGGAAGAGACGCGAGCGCCGTCGGGCGTCAGGCCGTCTCCTGCGCTCAATGTCGCTCCGTCACTATCGAGCAATGTCGCATTCAAGGTGCCAGAGACCGCCTGTAGCCCGCCAGGGCCCGATAGGGAAATAGGATGACCCATCACAACAAATCGGATCCCAAGATTCACCGCGGTTTGAGACATTATTGCTTCGGAATTAAGCTCGCTCATTAAATCATCTCTTATCAAGACAGCCGGAATGAGTTCTGAAAAAAAAGACGCAGGGTCATCACCTTCTGATACGTCGGCTACTGTTGTCCCGTTGGTGGAACCAATCCGCAAAACCCATGCGGGTGCCAACTGGAGGTCAGCTGAATTTGATGCGACGACCGTTGCTCCCGTTGAAGTAAACATGTTTTCGAGCAACACCCCGAGCAACGGTTTCCCGCCTGGAGTCAGTCCCTGAAAGTAACCTGCCGTGGAACCAAATTCAGCTGCCACATTAAGCACCAAGAGATCCTGGATCTCTATTGCTGTTTTTAAATCGATATCACTTATCGGTGAAATCAACTTTTTTCGCTCAACAAACGCTTCTCTTGCCTCATCAAACCGATCTTTTGCGGTGTCCGCGCGAGCGGACGTCAGCGTCATCACCGTCAGGAAAAAAACAGCAAAAACCACAATCCGGTGTTTTGATTTTTTACGTTTAAACAATTGCCTCACACCGCCTTGACCATTAATGTGGATAGTGCAAACATGATGCCAACCCTAGAACTCGGCATCAAGTGGCATGAAGCCACCTAACCACTGATCAAACAAAATGGCTGGCAATCATTTAGAACAACATGGGCGAATTAGCATCACAGAAGCGGCGCGGGTGTTCGGCATTTCGACAAACACGATCAGAAGAAGAGTCAAAAAAGGCCAAATTACGCCGTTTCAACGATCCCTCCATGGGGAGCGGCCTCGTTATGTCTTTGATATCTCCGATTTGGTCAGAGTGTTTGGAGAGCCTGAGGCGATTGTTGGAGACATTAAACTGGCACCCCACAAAGGTGACAGCGACATGCCACGACAGGTGCCAAATTTAAAAGAGACTGAAATTAAAGACGTTTTGGAAGCCGCAGCCTCACTCGAGTCACTACGCAAGGATCATGACGTGTTGAAAGCTAAGTTTGAAGCGCAGTCAAAACATCTTCAGGATCTGCAATTGCTTTTAACGCCTCGACTGACACACTCAGATCCCATTGGACACCGAGCGGCTCGCTACTTTGGCGAAATTGCGCGAGCCTTTAAAGGAGATAAAAATTGAAATTTTACAAGCGGCAAGAAAAACTGCGATGGCTAACCGTAGTCGTTGTTTTTCTTGTTGTCGGGTTTTCCAACCCAACCTCGGCGCAGAGCACAGCCGATCCGATTCAGCCTTTTAACAGGGCAATCTATGGTTTCAATGACGGTGTGGACAAAATACTGATCAGGCCGCTCGCTGTCGGATATCGGAAATTCATTCCCGCGCGTCTTCGAAGTGGCGTTAATAACTTTTTTAACAATCTGCGGGCTCCCACCACACTGATCAATGATGTCTTGCAGGGAAAACCGTCACGAGCAAAAGAAACCGTTGATCGATTTTTAATAAATAGCACCATTGGTGTGCTCGGTCTTGTCGATATTGCGAGCAAGCTGGGTTTTCCTGATCATGAAGAAGACTATGGCCAAACATTAGCCGTTTGGGGCGTGCCCAGCGGGCCTTATATTGTCTTACCCCTGCTCGGCCCCAGCACGGTCAGGGATGCTGTCGGCAAAGTCCCTGAGTTCGCCATCGCTGATCCGCTATGGGATCCTGACGATATTTCAGTAACGGTGGCGCGTTTCGCGGTCCGAGCCGTTGATATCCGCTCGAGATTATTAGATATCGATCGAATCCTCAAGATGCAGGTAGACCCGTATCTGTTCATGCGCGAGCTTTATCTTCAAAACCGGATCGCTCAGATATCAGACGGTGCGATCTCAAGAAAACCAACCGACGTAAGCCCGATTGAACAGGAAATCCTGGAGAACTAGCGCTTTTGGCTACATGGGCAGTAGGAGACGTTCAGGGTTGTCTTAGGTCACTTGAAGCGCTGCTTGAGAAAATTAAATTTGATCGGCAGCAAGATTATCTCTGGCTAGCCGGCGATCTGATCGGACGGGGACCTGACCCCGCGGGTTTGATTGATTTCCTTATTTCTTTCGGGAACCGTGTCGTTTGTGTTCTTGGAAATCACGATATTAACCTCCTCGCGATTAACGAGGGCTTGAAAGCACCAAGACCTGATGACAATCTGGAATCACTTCTCGATCATCCCAAAAAGTCGGTTTATATTAATTTTATTTTAAATCAGAGACTTATAGTATTTTCAAAACGTTTAAACGTCGTAATGACACATGCTGGCCTTTATCCGGGGTGGTCGGTTCAGGAAGCCGTCACACTTGGAGATGAAGTCAGTACCGCCCTCAAGGGTGAAAATCGCTCTGAAGTGATCCGGCATCTTTATGGTGACACGCCTGTAAATTGGTCGCCCGAGTTAAGCGGCAATATGAGGTTGAGGTTTATCACAAACGCGTTTACGAGAATGCGGTTCTGTGACACCAACGGCTGCCTCGACTTCAGCCACAAGGGCGGGTTAGGGACCGCGCCCGATCCCTGGCAACCCTGGTTCGAGCTGCCAAACACAAATCTGGGTACAACTCGAGTGGTGTTTGGTCATTGGTCAACCGCGGGGTTGATTAATCAAAACAACTTTATTGGTTTAGATAGCGGGTGTGTTTGGGGTGGAAATCTGAGTGCTGTACAGCTGGAGCCTGAACACGCTAACATCGTATCCGTACCTTGCAATGAACACCTAACGATACCAAAACATGAGTAACTCTTACGAAATCGACATTGAAGTAGAAACGTCTTATATGGCGGAACATTCTGAACCCGATGAAGATCGTTATGTGTTTGCCTACACAATCACTTTGGTCAATAAAGGATCGATATCCGCGACGTTGTTATCCCGCCGCTGGATCATCACCGACTCGGAAAACCACATCGAAGAAGTAGAGGGGGATGGTGTGGTTGGAGAGCAACCTACCCTGCAGCCAGGAGAGGGTTTCCGTTACACCTCGGGCACCGTAATTGAAACACCCGTTGGCACCATGCACGGAATTTATCGTATGGTTGCCGAAGACGGGCAAACGTTCGACACTAATATTCCTGAGTTTGTACTATCCGCTCCCCGCGTCCTTCATTGATATAAGTAATTGATTTTATTGATTTTTTAGACATCCAAATTGCTCACAGCAAACGCGTTTTGCTGAATAAAATCACGTCGTGGCGCAACCTCATCACCCATCAACACGGTAAAAATTTCATCAGCACTCACCGCGTCTTCAATCTGAACCTGGGATAGCCTTCGCTGACTTGCATCCATTGTGGTTTCCCAAAGTTGATCTGGATTCATCTCGCCAAGACCTTTATAACGCTGGATATTAATACCGCGTCGCGCCTCGCTCATCAACCATTCAATTGCGTTGGAAAATCCATCTACGGTTTTCTCTTTTTGTCCTCGCCTAATCATCGGCGCTTGACCCACTTCTGAGATCAAACGATGACCCAAACCGGTTATTGATTTGTATTCCGTTGTGCCAAAGAAATCCGAAGAAAAACGACTTTGACGATACCGACCATGTTGATCACTATCCACCACTAATGACCAGTTGGAATCATCTTCTTCCCAGATCACTCGATAACTCGCTCCACCCCTCGCACCTGATTCACTATTTAACCGAGTGCCCAGACTCTCGGCAAATTGATCTCGATCTTCAGCCTGGAGAACGGAATTCGATTCCAGAAAAGGGAGTTCAGCCATTTCCCACAACACTTCAGCCTGATAACGCCGCGATAGTCTGCGAACAGCAGATTCAACTGCGAAATACTCACTACAGAGCGCCCGTAGACTGGCTCCCGAGAACCCATCGCTCTCATCATCAGATGGCTTGAGTTCAGCCCCTTCCAGCGCTAAATCAAGCAGCAGCCGGTTTAACTCATCGTCATCTTTGATATAGGTTTCTTTCTTGCCAGAGGTTAATTTATAAAGAGGAGGCTGTGCAATATAAACATGCCCTCGCTCGATTAACTCCGGCATTTGACGATAAAAAAACGTGAGCAATAGTGTTCGAATGTGGGAGCCATCAACGTCTGCATCCGTCATTATAATTACGCGGTGATAGCGCAAGCGACTCATATCAAAATCATCGCGACCAATTCCCGTGCCGAGTGCCGTGATTAAAGTCCCCACCTCATCAGACGCTAACATTTTATCGAAGCGGGCTTTTTCAACATTTAGGATCTTACCTTTCAGCGGCAAGATCGCCTGGAATTTTCGGTCTCTGGCCTGTTTAGCGGACCCGCCAGCAGAATCTCCCTCTACCAGGTAAATCTCGCACTTTGCCGGGTCTTTTTCCTGGCAGTCGGCAAGTTTTCCAGGAAGATTTCCAACCTCAAGGGCGCTTTTCCGACGCGTCATTTCTCGCGCTTTTCGAGCCGCATCTCTCGCTCGAGCCGAATCGAGCACTTTATCCATAATGGATTTAGCTTCGCCCGGACGCTCTAACAGGAACGTCCCCAGGTGCTCATTAAGCAATGATTCGACAGGTCCTCTAACATTGGAAGAGACCAGTTTATCTTTCGTTTGCGAAGAAAATTTGGGGTCCGGAACCTTCACTGACAGAACAGCGGTCAACCCCTCCCGACAATCCTCTCCTTTGAGACTAATCTTATTTTTTTTGGCACCGCCTGACTCTTCAAGAAACCGCCCCATCGTTCGCGTTATTGCGGCTCTTAATCCCTCGAGGTGTGTCCCCCCATCTCGTTGGGGAATATTATTGGTATAGCAGAAGACAGATTCCTGATAAGAATCATTCCACTGTAGAGCCCCCTCCACGATAACGCCATCTCGTTCATCGCAAAAATAAGCAATAGCGGGGTGCAAGGGTGTTTTTTTCCGATTCAGGTGTCCCACAAAAGCCTCGATGCCGCCCTTGTACTCGAATATATCTTCGCTATCAGCCCGCTCATCTACTAATCGATTGCGCACGCCTGAGTTAAGAAAAGATAATTCCCGTAAGCGTTTTGCCAAAATATCGCGATGCATTACGGGATTTGTGAAAATCTCAGAATCAGGCCGAAAATGAACCTCGGTACCAGTCTGGGACGATTCGCCAACAATTTCCAGTGGTTTTAAAGCCAAGCCCCGCTCATACTCTTGACGAAAGACACTCCCATCTCTATGGATCGTCAGTCGAAGGTAGGACGATAACGCATTAACCACTGATACGCCGACTCCATGTAAGCCGCCCGAAACTTTGTATGAATTCTGGTCGAATTTTCCACCTGCATGAAGCTGCGTCATGATGACCTCAGCCGCCGACATGCCCTCCTCTTCAATCATTCCAGTTGGAATGCCCCGACCATCATCGGATACGGTAATCGTCTCATCCGAATGAATCGTAACCGTCACCTCACTACAGTGACCGGCTAGCGCCTCATCAATCGAGTTATCAACCGCCTCGAAAACCAAATGATGTAAGCCGGTGCCATCATCGGTATCACCAATATACATACCCGGTCTTTTTCTAACCGCTTCAAGTCCTTTTAGAACCTTAATACTGCTTTCGTCATAAACAGGGGAATTCGACATTTCTTGCTCCAAAATTACCCTTAAATTATAACATTTTCCGGGATTTTATTCGCCAAACGAAGGGTTTAGCGATGTTTCACGTGAAACCATATTTTGAATGTTTCACGTGAAACATTCTGTTGGCTTACAGCCGCATGGGCATAATGAGATAAAGGGTGTCATCCTGTCCTGGCTCATGAAGCATGCAGCCCGTGTTGGAATCTTGAAACTCTGCCTCTATTTGCTCGCCATTTAGCGCTTTAAGCGCATCCATTAGATAAGTGACATTAAACCCAATTTCCACCTCAGGGCCGGAATAATCGACAGCGATCTCGTCGGTTGCTTCCTCGTGCTCTGGGTTATGGGCGCTAAGCTTTAAAGTCCCTGCGCTTAATTCCAACCGAATTCCTCTATATTTTTCGTTCGTTAACACGGCAGTCCGCGCGAGCACTTCGTGAAATTGCTGCCGGTTGGCAGTCATTTTTTCATTAAGAACTTGGGCCATTACGGCTTTGTAGTCTGGAAACTTACCATCTATCAGCTTACTAATTAGTGTTGCGCCGGGACGATCTAGACGAATATGGTTGTTATTAAGCTCTACGGTTACCTCTTCGTCCCCTTCTGATAGAAATCTGCCAAGCTCGGCAACTGCTTTTCGAGGGACTATGACCTGTCGGTGTGCCCCTACCGCAGCACTTAGAGTCGCCTGGCTGCGAGCGAGCCGGTGACCATCTGTCGCTACCGTTGTAATTGTGTTTTTATCTAATTCAAGCAAAACACCGTTGAGAAAATACCGAACATCTTGCTGGGCCATTGAAAAAGCGGTGCGCTCAAGCAGTCTTTTGAGTTCTGTGCGAGAAATCTTAAACCGCTCTTCCCAACCCCCCGTTTCAAGTCGGGGGAAATCTTTCGCCGGTAATGCTTGAAGGGAAAACCGACTGCGGCCCGATTTTAATTTCCCTTTATCATTCTCGCCGGTGAAATCTATGGTTGCGGTTTCGGGTAATGCTCGACAGATATCAAGAAGTTTTCTTGCAGTCACCGTACATTGTCCATCCTCTCCTGAAAGCACTTCGGTTTCAATACTGATTTCAACCTCAAGATCAGTGCCCACCAAAGTGAGGCGCTTATCTTGAATTGATATTAAGACGTTGGCCAAGATGGGGAGTGTCTGCCGACGCTCAACAACACTAGTGACGACCGATAGAGGGCCGAGAAAGAGTTCACGCTCAATTTGAAATTTCATATTTATTTAAATATTTTTTTAAAAAGATAATAATGTTTATTAGTGTTGTGGATAACAAGGATAAATCTTATAACCTATTATAATCAGTTAGTTACCACTTTTCTGTATAAATAAAACCCTGTGGAAAGTTTGAGGACAAATCGTGAATAAAAGCAAACAAAACAAAAATTTTGTTTTGTTTGAAAGTTATCCACAGGATGCTCTAGTTATACCCCCAATATTTTTTGTAAATTTTGATAGTCTTCCCGAACACCTGCATCACTTTCGACCAGCTCCTTAACTTTTCTTTGAGCATGAAGTACGGTTGTGTGATCACGACCGCCGAATGCATCGCCGATTTCAGGCAAACTCATTGTAGTCAGTTCTTTTGATAGTGCCATCGCCATTTGCCTGGGTCGGGTAATTTGTCGATTCCGTCTTTTCGAGTGAAGATCAGAGACTCGCATTTTAAAATATTCAGCCACTGTTTTTTGAATATTTTGGACCGTAATCCGACGCTCTTGAAAAATTAATAAATCCCGAAGCGCTTCTCTTGTGAGCTCAATATCAATCGCTCTACCCGTGAAACCACTACTTGCGACTAAGCGATGAAGCGCGCCTTCCAACTCCCTTACATTAGATCGAATCTGACGCGCGATAAAAAACGCCACATCATCCGCTAATCGCACCCCTTTTTGTTGTGCCTTATGTTGAAGAATAGCGACCCGAGTTTCAAGTTCTGGTGGATCAATGGGTACTGTGAGACCGCTTCCAAACCTTGAAATTAATCGTTCCTGAACTCCGGTAATCTCCTTTGGAAATCGGTCGCTAGTGATAATCACTTGTGATTGACCATCCAGTAACGTATTGAAAGTATGGAAGAATTCCTCCTGAGAGTGTTCTTTTCCCGAAAAGAATTGAATATCGTCGATTAACAAAGCGTCCAGTGATCGGTAGTATCTTTTGAAGTCATTTATTGAATTGTGCTGCAACGCTTTTACCATATCAGCAACAAATCTTTCTGAATGCACATAGACGACTTTTGCAGCAGAATTATTTTGGACCACAAGATTTCCAACTGCTTGCATCAGATGCGTTTTACCAAGACCTACTCCGCCATAAAGAAAGAGCGGGTTGTATGCTTTTCCTGGATTCTCACCGACTTGTTTGGCTGCAGCTCGAGCGAGTTGATTTGATTTTCCTCCGATATGAGAATCAAAAGTGAAGGCAGGATTTAATCGACCTTCGAATCGCAATTTAGGAGTCGAAGATTTAGCATCAACCGCGATGGCGCCATCAATCTTACCGTCGGTTGATTGAGATACAGAGCCCCCCCCAATTTCGATTTCAACAGAGATGGGTTGGGCGCTGAATCCCCCAATAAGTTTAGATATTTCTTCCAACATTTCTTTGGACACAAAGTCCTTTACAAACTGATTAGGCGCAAGGAGTCGCAGTTGACTTGATTCTTCGATTGCCTGTAATGGGCGAATCCAGGTGTTAAACTGCTGTGGTGATAGATCATCTTCTAAACGACCAAGACATAATGCCCAAAGTGACGACAAAATAAACTCCTGATAAAAAAATATTTTTTATGTTTAAAATCAATTAATTAGTGATTTAAAACATTAATAGATCTTCTAAGTTTACGACTGAATATAATTTTTATCCACAATAAAATAATAATAAAAACTTATCCACAGGAGAAACCAATCAAAATACACTTTTATTTATTGACTTAGATAGTGCTTAGACGGTAAATTCTCGCGCCCAGTTGTTCCTTACCTAGTCGAGAAAAATGAAAAGAACTTTTCAGCCCAGCGTGATCAAGCGAAAACGCCGCCATGGCTTCCGCGCACGCATGAAAACCCGAGGAGGTAGAGCGGTGCTCAGAGCTCGTCGGGCGAAAGGCCGAGCGGTACTGAGCGCCTAGACTTTCTGGTCAGGCCGTGGCCAACTACGGCCTTCCTCCAAGCGCCCGACTGCGCCACCCTCGAGAGTTTCGGGCGGTCTTCTCAAAGAAACAAAAGACGTCCGATCGTTTTTTTGTGGTCTATTTTCTTAAGAATAGCTTGGATCGAAGCCGAGTCGGGATAACCGTATCTCGAAAAGTATCAACACGGGCGGTAAAACGAAATCGAGTGAAAAGATTGATTCGCGAGTCTTTTAGAACATATCAATTCTCTGGTGACGGGCTTGATATCGTTGTGATTGCGCAAAGAGCGACCACATTAGCCTCGAACCAAGAGATAATCTCCAGCCTGGAAAAACACTGGACAAGAGTGAGCGATAAATGCAAAAAGTTCTAATAACGCTGATTAAAGGCTACCAATATTTAATCAGCCCTTTTATTGGACCGACCTGTCGTTTTTATCCGTCTTGTTCGGCTTACGCGGAAGAAGCGCTTAAGAGTCATGGCGTCGCGCGTGGTTTATGGCTGTCCACGAAGCGCCTGGCGCGGTGTCACCCATTTTCCGCGGGTGGTGTTGACCTGGTTCCGGCGACAACAAAAAAAGATAACCCTCTTGAATGTGAGCACTGTTAAATGGATTTCAACCGACTGATTCTTTTTGGCGCCCTTGGCATGGTGCTTATGTTGTTATGGCAATCATGGCAGGAATATGTGGCGGAAAAAAGTCCGGTTACGCAGTCCAGTTCGTTAGGGCAATTAAGCAATACCACCGCGACAAGTGCACAGGTGCCCACCGAGGGCGTCCCGCAAACCCCGAAAGGCAGTCAAGATTCAACCCCATCAGTGTCGCAACAAGACGCAGTACCTTTGACCCAGAGCTTGCCTGGTGGCAATCGAGTGGTTGTTGAAACCGATTTGATAAAGGCAGAGATTGATACCAACGGCGGGGACCTGCGCCGATTTGAATTATTGGATTATCCGGTTTCGTTGGACGAAATTGACGTCCCGTTTACGTTACTGAACGACGTCGGGGCTGATCTGTTCATCATCCAAGGAGGCCTTTTAGGGGCAGAACATGATTCACCCAATCACCATACGCTTTTCAAGTCGCGAACAAATAGCGTGAGGTTAGCACCCGGAGATGACAGTGTTTCAGTAGATCTTGATTGGGAATCAAAAGAGGGCGTGCGTTACACAAAAACGTTTACGTTTTATAGAGACAGTTACTTCGTGGACGTGTCTTTTACGATTAATAATCAATCGGGAAAGGATTGGCTGGGCTATCAGTATGAGCAGATCTTGCGTACTGAAGTTGCTGAGCCAAGCACCGGGATTGGTTTTTTGGGGCGCTTACCGAGTTATAAAGGCGGCGCTATTTTTACGCCCGAAGATAAATATCAAAAAATTGACTTCGACGATATGTTTGATGCCAATTTGGCAAAACCGACATCGTCGGGATGGGTTGCGATGTTGCAGCATTATTTTGTGGGCGCGTTGTTGCCGGAGACTGGCCCGAGTTATGAGTTTTACAGTAATGTGATTCAGCGCGATAGCGCGCCTCGGTATTTGATTGGATACAAAACCACCCAACCCACAGTTATTGCGCCAGGGGACTCGGGCGTACTGTCGGGGCGAATTTTTGTTGGGCCTAAAGAAACACAGCGTTTAATTAAGGCTGACAACAAGCTAGAGCTTACCGTCGATTATGGGTGGCTGACCCCGGTGTCTTCGCCACTTTTTTGGGTGATGACTTATATCCATAACGTGGTGAAAAATTGGGGAGTTGCGATCATTTTGCTGACGCTGCTGGTTAAGTTGGTATTTTTTCCGCTCTCTGCGGCAAGTTATAAATCGATGGCTCGCATGAAGAAAATGCAGCCGCGTATGCAAACCCTTAAGGAACGGTTTGGCGACGACAAGCAGAAATTTCAGAAAGCCATGATGGAGATTTACAAAAAAGAGAAGATAAATCCGCTGGGCGGCTGTCTACCTATTTTGATTCAGATACCCGTTTTTATTGCGCTTTATTGGGTGCTTCTTGAAAGTGTTGAACTACGACAGGCGCCTTTCATGTTGTGGATAAAAGACCTTTCTTTGCAAGACCCTTACTATGTTTTACCGATCCTGATGGGCGCTTCGATGTTTGGCCAGCAGTTGTTAAATCCGGCACCAATGGATCCCATGCAACAGAAGATCATGATGGCGCTGCCCCTTGTTTTCACAGTGTTTTTTCTATGGTTTCCGTCCGGATTGGTTCTCTACTGGCTGGTTAATAACGTGCTTTCTATCGGCCAGCAATGGTTTATTACTCGAAAGATCCAGGCGGCAGATAGCAAGACGTAGCATTGACCTAGGGTTTCACAACGGCGTGAAATGAAATCAGTTCGAGAGCCTGTAACAACGATTGTGGCGCGCGCCAGCGCGCCAGGTTTAGGGGGTGTGGGCGTTATCCGAATTTCGGGTTCGGACACAAAAGCGATTGCCACCGCGCTACTTGGAAAGATTCCCGAAAATCGATTTGCAACAAAATCATCTTTTATCGATGAATCTGGCAACGCGCTTGATCATGGCCTTGCATTGTTTTTTCTGGGGCCCGCCTCTTACACCGGAGAAGACACGTTAGAGCTTCATTGTCATGGGTCCCCTGTCGTTTTAGATCAAGTGCTCAAAAGAGTTTTGAGATTGGGGGCGGAACTGGCACGGCCGGGCGAATTTACCGAAAGAGCATTTCTCAATGGAAAATTAGATCTTGCTCAGGCTGAGTCCGTTGCGGATCTGATTAACAGCCAAACACAAGCTGCCGCCAAGTTCGCGCTTCGATCCCTTAGTGGCGTATTCTCAAAAGAAATTGATGATTTATCTCAACGGATAGAGACAGTGCGGGTTCTGGTAGAGGCCACCATCGATTTTTCAGATGAACCGGTTGATGACCTTAATGTTGATCAACTTCGTCTGCATATTATTGAAATATCAGAGAAAATCAGGAACATACTGGATCGCTCCCGTCCGGGCCTGCTGCTAGCTCAGGGGGCAACCATCGCAATCGCAGGACCACCTAACGCGGGAAAGTCGAGCCTTTTGAATGCGTTTGCCGGATCTGAAAAAGCGATTGTGAGCCCGCAAGCAGGGACGACTCGAGATTTGATCGAGGCACACATCGACCTCGGGGGAATACCGGTTCATATGATTGATACGGCTGGCTTGAGAGCCAGTGATGACGATATCGAAGTTGAAGGGGTGAGGCGCGCCCGCGAGACAATTGATGCCGCGGATCTCGTGTTGTGTGTGCTTGATGACAGTGATCCAGCGTCGTCCCGATTTGAGTTGCGTTCAGAAACCGGGCGGACTCTGAAACAGATTACGGTTTTTAACAAGTCTGATTTGAGTGGTCGTCCCATGGGCGATACTCCGGATGGCATCAATGCCGCTGTCGCGGTAAGTGCAAAAAATGGTAGCGGAATAAAACAGCTCACCGAGGCAGTTCGAATGGCGCTGGGGTTTCAGGGGGATGATGAAGATCTAATACTTGCCAGGCGGCGGCATCTTAATGTGCTAGAAAAGGCTTTGGAATTGATGGATCGCGCAAGCGTTCTTGACGAGCCCGAACTTGTCGCTGAAGAATTACGTTTAGCACATCGATTGCTCGGCGAAATTACCGGGGCTTTTAGCACCGAGGATCTTTTGGGCGAAATTTTCTCTAGTTTTTGTATAGGCAAGTAATAGCGCTTTCTGGCCCGAACGAAAAATCAAACCTATATTGTATTATTTAGTAGTACAATTGGTATTATTGATTCGATGAATTTCTGATTCTATGTTGCCGAACCGCCCACGCCTTAGACATTTTCCGGTAAGTTTCTGAAGGCATGTCCTGTGCAGCTTGTGCTGCTGCTTTATATAAAATTCCGGGGTCTACACCTAATTTCTCCAATTCAGACAGGAGTCTTTGAGGTTGATATTGGGTAAGATATCCGAGAAGCCACCATTGGGGCGGCGGTTTTCTTTTCGCTGGCATTCCTTTAATGTACTACAAAGTAGCATGTTATTTTTCAATACGCTGATTTGGTATTTTGGAGTCGTAATGAAAATTATGATTTCCGCTGATCGGTTAATCTAGGGGCCACCGCGGCGACCTATTGAAAATAGGTCGTGATTGATGGCCTGGCGTAGCATCTAAAAAGCGCCGTCGGCATAATCAGGTCGGAGTCGAGTCGTAGCAATTGTTTTGGGTGAACAGGATTTAGGGAGCAAAAATGAATAATCGAAATCAACGCTACGCGAGAAAAATTCTCATCCAGTTTTTAGTGCTGGCTGTGACCATTATTTTTGTGGCGATTTGGCAACAGGATTTTTTATACGCGGTTTATGCTGAAAACCAAGTTACCCAGGTTGGTGTTTTTATTAATGGCGGTATCGGGCTACTTTTTTTCGCCGGAATTTATCAGATCGTTCGTGAGTTTAAGCGTCTCGAATCTGAAGAAACGGCGCTCAACCAAACCTTATCCAACCTAGAGAATAAGAACGCCGCGCTAGAAGGGGTTAGCGCGGAGTCCCTGATTGCGAATCGTTATGAAACCTTAGTCGATCTTCATCAACAGCACGCGGTTATTAACCACAGCGCGCTCGCGGCCACGGTGGTCGCACTTGAATCAAGCCGAGTCAGCTTTCCGAAGTTCGTTCACAATGTCCTTATTTTGACCGGCGTCTTTGGAACCGTTGTTTCCCTGTCGATCGCTTTGCTTGGGGCATCCGATGTAATTGTATCCACCACTGAGACAGGCGGGCTTGGAATGATCATTCATGGAATGTCGACCGCTTTATCAACGACGATGACAGCGATTTTTGCCTATTTATTTTTTGGTTATTTTTATTTGCGACTCATGGATGCCCAGACGCATATGGTGAGTTCCCTCGAGTCTTCGACGACCCGAATATTGTTGCCTATGTTCCAAATTGAGCCGGAAAAAGCTGCTGAACAATTAAGCCAGATCGTCAAAACAGCTGCTGCACTGGTTGAACGACTGGATCAATCTCAGGCCAGTTATGCAGAGGTAGCCGCGGATCTTCGCAATCTATTTGTAAGCTATCGAGATGAAATGCAAAGGAATAGTGATGGCCTGACAAAGATGACCAAAGTGCTTCGTGAAGGCTTTCGACTCGACGAGTCCGACAACTAGGCGATGGCAATCTCTCGATCGGATGGTTTCGTTGACCTGAGGGTTTTGCCGTCGGCCGGCGGGCTAGCGAATGAAGATAGCGTTTGGCCATCTTTCACCGACATTATGACGGTCGTTGTGCTGATTTTTCTGGTATCTCTAGTGGTAATTATGATGCGAAACACGGAGTTGGTCGCCCAACTTAGTGATTCAGTAAGCCAGAATGAAACCATTTCTAGTCAAAGGGGCGGTCTCGAATTGAGAATCGCGTCGATGGGTGATGAATTGGCGCAGCTGCGAGCGGCACTCGATCAAACAGATTCCCAAAGAAAAAGCGCTGAGAAAGATGCTGAGCAGAAGCAGATAGAAATTCTTGCCTTGCTGTCTGACATCTCGGATCTTTCCAAAGTACGAGACTTGCTTGCTCAGGATAAAGCCGCACTCAACGCAGAGTTAGGCGATGTCAATGCAGAAAAACAAGCGCTGCTAAGCGATCAGCAGGAAATGCGAACTGAAATTGCTGCCCTGCAAGATGACAACAGCACGCTTGCTCAGGATAAGGCCGCACTCAGTGTTAACCTCGCGACCGCTGTGTCAGGAAGCAACGAACGCCTTGATCAGCTTGAGCTCTCCGAACGGCTCCGTGAGGAGCTGTCCGCGGATCTTTCGCGTCTTCAGAGCGTGCTTGCTCAACTACAAGCAGAACAGATCAGGCTAACGGCGACGCTCCAGACGAGCACCGAAGAGAAAGATATTGTCGCCATGTCTCGAGACGAGCTCGCCGAGGAGCGTGATCAATTGGTACAGCAGGTGGGTGCGCTTGATGTGGCTCGAATCTCCCTTCAGACCGAGATCGGTGCGCTACGTGAGGAGCTGGCAAGCTTTGTTCGTACGGCAGTTAGTAGTGAGCGAGCGTTGGAGGAAAGTGCAGTGATGGCAGAGGCCCTCACCCGCGAGCTGGCTGCCGTTGCTCTTGAGTATCGCTTAACAAAAGAAGAATTAGCTTTTCTTCAGGCAAAGCTCGCTGATGAAGTGGCGAGTTTCAAAAAAGAAAGAGATCTTTTGATTGCGGCGCATACAGAGGAGCTTGATATCTTGAGGGATCAGCACTTGGATCTAGAAAGTCGGTACAACCGGCTCGTTCGGCCAGCCCGCAGTACCGTGGGGCGTTTCGTTGTAGAAGTGCGGTTTTGGAAAGATGGCCCGGTCCGGCAATATTCTTTGCGGGAAAGTGGAGGCTCCGAAGAGATTATTAGCGAGAGCGATCTGTATCAGAAGTTAAGCGTATTGAAAGTCAAACATGCGGACAAACTTTATACGAAAGTGATACCCGACGATAATTCGCTGACGCATGGTGAAGCCTGGGGGTTTACTACTAAAATTCTGAATCGTTTTGATTATTACTATCAGAACTAACTTCAATCTCGATTACTAACGTGCAGTATCCAGAAAAATTCGACGTCATTGTGATCGGTGGTGGGCATGCGGGAACGGAAGCCGCGTTGGCAGCTGCTCGGGCTGGCGCCTCTACTCTTTTGGTAACGCACACGATAGAGACCGTTGGGCAGATGTCCTGCAACCCTGCCATTGGTGGCATTGGAAAGGGCCATATTGTCAAAGAAATCGATGCGCTTGGCGGCATTATGGGCAGGGCCGCAGATTGCGCGGGAATTCAATTTAGAACGCTTAACTCTCGTAAGGGGCCCGCGGTTCGGGCAACAAGAGCACAGGCGGATCGCAACCTTTATCGTGAGGCGATTCGCTATGCCGTGGAGAATCAGCCTGGACTCACGCTTCTTCAGCAAGCCGTAGAAGACATTCTGATTTCAAATCAGCAGGTTACAGGGATTAAGACAGCCGGCGCGGTGCAGATTGACGCCCCTAATGTCGTGTTGACGACGGGAACTTTTCTAAATGGCAAGATTCATGTGGGTGATCAATCTCAGCCTGGCGGCCGCGCCGGCGATGCACCTGCGATCGTGCTTGCTGAAAAACTGCGTGAGATTTGTCCTCGAACAGGGCGCCTGAAAACAGGCACACCGCCACGGATTGACGGTCGCACAATCAATTTTTCAAAACTAGAAGCTCAGCCTGGCGAGAATCCGCCACCTAGTTTTTCGTTTGTGACCTCGAGCGATGAGCACCCGTTGCAGGTTGACTGCCATATCGCTGCGACCAATGAAGCCACTCATGACATCATTCGGGCAGGTCTTTCACAATCTGCTCTTTATGGTGGGAAGATCGAGGGGGTTGGGCCTCGTTATTGTCCTTCGGTTGAGGACAAAGTGGTTCGATTTTCGGAACGGAATGCTCATCAGATCTTTGTTGAGCCTGAGGGTCTCAAGACACACGAGATCTACCCCAATGGTTTATCGACGAGTTTGCCTTTTGATATCCAGTGGCAGATGGTTCAGAGCATTAACGGTTTTGAAAACGCGCGTATCACCAGGCCTGGATATGCGATTGAATATGACTTTTTTGATCCCCGCGATTTAACGCCCGCTTTACAAACCCGAGCAGTCGCGGGTTTATTTTTTGCCGGTCAGATCAATGGCACGACCGGGTATGAAGAAGCAGCAGGCCAGGGCCTGATTGCCGGTGTTAATGCGGCGAGAGCGAGCCAGGAAAAGCCTTTTTGGTGGCCGGGGCGTGACGAAGCTTATATCGGCGTCATGATTGACGATCTCGTGACCCGAGGTGTGACAGAACCGTATCGAATGTTTACGTCTCGCGCGGAGTACCGTTTGCAGTTACGTGAAGATAATGCAGATCTTAGGTTAACCGAAATAGGTCGAGAAGTCGGGCTTGTGGATGATTGTCGATGGTCAGCTTACACGGTGAAACGTGAGCGGCTTGATGCTGAGCGCACCCGTCTTCAGAACACTTGGGTTCGGCCGACTGTCGACAACAAAGATCAGATATCGAAAGTGCTTGGGCAGGCACTCAGCCATGAGCAAACGCTTGCGGACTTGTTACGCCGGCCGGAAGTGAGTTACGAAAATTTATTAGCTTTGGATTCAGGCATTACACCGGTGCTAGATCTGGCGATCATCGAACAACTGGAAATTGAGGCACGCTACTCAGGCTATATCGATCGTCAAAAAGATGAGATCGCGCGTCAACGGCGACACGAGGAGACTGTTATTCCTTTGCAATTTGATTATGCAACCGTGCGGGGTTTATCAACAGAGGTGTTTCAGATCTTGATGTCACATCGACCGCTGACCATTGGCCAGGCCTCGCGCCTGTCGGGCGTGACCCCTGCGGCTATTTCCCTATTATTGGTTCATCTAAAACGTCAACAAATGCGCTCAGCGGCTTGAGTATATTAAGCGCAGTTGAAAAGCGCCGATTGATGGATGGTCTCCAATCGGGCGCTCAGCAGATGACAGACGAGCTGGGAGCGCCCATTTGCTTACGCTTGATTGAATTTATCGAGCTCTTGTGTAAGTGGAATCGAGTGCATAATTTAACGTCGGTGGACGAGCCCGAGAAAATTTTGACGCATCATCTGCTGGATAGTTTAAGCGTGGCGGCTTTTATCTCCGGGCCCAACTGCCTCGACGTGGGGTCTGGGGCCGGCTTTCCTGGCATGGTGATGGCAATCTGTTTTCCACAACAAAACTGGACTTTGGTGGAAAGCAAGAGTAAAAAGGCGGGCTTCTTGCGAGAGGTTAAAGCGCATATTGGGGTCAAAAACCTCGCCATTTTTGACGGCCGTGTTGAGGATTACCCCGGCACAGTGAATTTTGATACGCTTACAGCGCGCGCGGTGTCGTCGCTCGCGGGATTGCTTCAGATGACCGGCCACCTTCACCATCCCACGCTGAGGCTGGTCGCAATGAAGGGCGCCTATCCTCATGATGAGTTAGAGGCGTTGTCACCAGAGCACCGCGACAATACCGAGGTTTTTCCGGTTTCGGTGCCGGGACTCAGCGCCCGTAGGCACATAGTCAAAATTAGAGATTTAATAGGATAGAAATTGACCAAAACAATCGCGGTTACAAATCAGAAGGGAGGCGTGGGCAAGACCACCACGACGATCAATCTCGCTTCTGCGCTTGGTCAAGAGGGAAAGAAAGTTTTGTTGATTGATCTTGATCCTCAGGCAAACGCAACAGTAGGTAGCGGCATCGATCGCGAGGGCCTATCCTGTACGGTCTATCAAATGTTACTGGATCGCTGCTCGCTAGCAGAGACTATTGTTTCGAGCGAGTCAGGTTTTGATGTGCTGCCAGCTGAGGCGGGTCTGGCAGGTGCTCAGGTTGAGCTCACTGGCGAAGATGAAGGTGATAATTACAAACTCAAAGCCGCTCTGGAAACCGCGACCCATTATGATTTTGTTCTCATCGATTGCCCGCCCGCACTTAACGTGTTAACTCTGAACGCACTTGTAGCGGCAGACTCATATTTGATCCCCGTGCAGTGTGAATACTACGCACTCGAAGGGTTAGCGGGGCTGGAAGATACGATTCGCCGAATCAAGGACAGTATCAATGGGAATCTTGAGCTCGAAGGCGTTGTGCGCACAATGTATGACGGACGCAACTCACTGACCAATGAAGTCTCCAAACAGCTTGGTAATGTTTATAACGAACGTCTTTATGAGACCGTAATTCCTCGAAACGTTCGTTTGGCTGAGGCGCCGGGGTTCGGTAAGTCTGTGATTGACTATGACCCAAATTGCCCAGGCGCCATAGCTTATCGTCAACTGGCGAGAGAATTGCTGAAAAGTAATACCGAAGCGACAACTTTTGAAGGCGTTATTGAACGATGAGTCCAAAACCACGATTAGGAAAAGGTCTGGATGCGCTGCTGGGCGGCAGCGCTGCGAAATCAAGCTCCGGAAGCGGTGAGCTAAGACAATTATCTGTCAGTCGTATTAGAGAAGGCAGGTATCAGCCGCGCACTCGGATGGATGAGGGATCTTTACAGGAGTTAGCTGCGTCAATTTCCGCACAAGGCATCATTCAGCCACTCTTGGTTCGCGAGACGGCTGGAGGGGGCTACGAATTAATCGCGGGTGAGCGCCGCTGGCGCGCCGCTCAACTTGCCGGGCTGACCGAGGTCCCTGCTGTGGTGCGCCGGGTGCCCGATGAGGCCGCGCTCGCTGTGGGTTTGATCGAAAATATTCAACGCGAAAATCTCAATGCCATCGAGGAGGCGGCGGGTCTTAAACGATTGCTGGATGAGTTTGGTTTGACTCATCAGCAGGCGGCACAAGCCGTTGGGCGTTCTCGCGCCGCTGTCAGTAATTTGCTTCGTTTGCTGAGATTGGAGGCGAGTGTGCGCGAAGATCTGGAGGCAGGCTTGATTGAAGCAGGGCATGCGCGAGTTTTGCTCGGACTCCCTAAAGATCAACAGGCGATCGTGGCACACACCATCGTAAAACGAGATCTCTCGGTGCGTCAAACCGAGGATTTGGTGCGACGGATGCTTGAGTCAGGATCAGAAGGCTCGAAGAAAAAGAAAAAGAAGAGCCGAAGCCGAGATATCAAACGACTTGAAGAGATGCTCTCCGAAAAGTTGGCAGCCCCCGTGCAACTCGAGTCAAAAAATGGCAAATCAGGCAAACTGATAATTGTCTACAACTCTCTTGATGAATTGGACGGCATCATTGAGAGAATCGGGGATTGATCGTTGATTTTCTTGACGTTAGCGTCGGCGAATCCCCATGATTCTTCCTGCTTGCTCTGGTTTTGGTAAATCCTTGTGTGCATCGAGCAGGCCATTAATCGTTGAGTCTATCGTTGTGGGAAAAGGGGAAGAGCGACGGCTTTCGAGATTCACATGCATCATGATCTGTTCACTGGTGGCTGCCAGGTATTCTTTCTCGGGGTTGAACATTTTTAGAAAATAATGGACTCGTTTGGTATCGGCATCAAGAAGCTGACAGGTAAGCCGCAGAGGGTCCCCGAGGTGCAGTTCCTGCAAATAGTTGATATGCATTTCTAACGTGAATGTGGATGATTTTTCGGACGCGAGATATTCTGGTGTAATGCCGATCTGTCGCATCAGCTCATCGACACCCTGATCGAATGCGAGCACGTAGTACGCGACGTTCATGTGGCCGTTATAGTCAATCCACTCGGGTAAAACGGCCTGGGTTCCAAGCATCAGTTCGCTCGCTGAGGACGGAAGATTCATGATGGATTTTTCTCCAGATTAAGTTGGTTTACAGCATCCGTAATTCGTTGTTCAACGTAGAAACCATAAAAATCTGAGATACCTGCACCCACAAGGGGCTCTGCTAACTCATGACCTTTTGGGTTAACAATTTCGAGAGTGGGCACGATCAAGACGCCGCGTTTTTTTGCGAAATCTGAGTGATCAACAATTGAGCCGCCAAATTCTCGAAGCGTAATTTCGCTGTCAATAATCACCTCACGCAAAATGATGTGATTTTGATATTTAGGATCGTCTGCAAGATGATTGAACACTTCAGCCTTAACCCGACCGCAATAGTGACAATAACTCGCTGTATATAAAATCAAAATAACAGCATTTTTCTCTTGAGCGCTTGCGCCATCAAATTGAAGATTTAGCGCGGGGTTTATTTTGCTGGCGTGAGCGCACGAAGCCATTAAAAGTGTCACTAGAAGAAACCGCGGTGAAAAAAATCGCATCATGTTGAAATTATATTATTGCCAGGGGTAACGGAAGATGGATACCTGTCACTGAAATCGATTAGGTTAGTGTGAGCAGGTTTTCGATCCCAGGATAATTTTCTCGGGAAATACAGTATTTTGAAGTTGCGTCACCCCAAGGTTCACCCGTCTCTAAAAGTTCGGCAAGAAGTCTGGAGTCGGTCACGGTAGTACTTCCGATGACATCAATTCCACGTTCGAACAGCGGGTCTGGTAAGCAGGAGGCCGTGGGCCCAATGAGTGCGGTTTGAGCATCGCGCGAACAATTTTCCATCACTTCATCAAGGGTATGATTGATCAATGTTGAACCGGTAATGAGCACCTGGTCACATTTGTTGATTCGGTTAATGTCTGAAGTTATTTCAAAGGGGCCTGAACGATCGAGAAACTTTTTGTCTTTTTCAATAATGGTTAACCGAATTTTTTGTTCGGTTAGCGCTTTAACGAGAGGCGGGAAAAATCCGACCATGCCGACATGCTGCCCGGAGGTGAGATTTAACTGGCCAACCGGATCGCTCGCCTGATCAAGTTGATAATGTGCAGCTTTGAGAAGATGCTGGCTGACCGCATTAAGAACGCCAAATCCAATAGCGGCCTCGAAAGGGTCGTTGCTGTTACACCAATTTAGATAGCTTATCGTGGGTGCGTTTAGTTGTTTTCGGGAATTGAACTGTTGTAATTGAGACTGGGTATTACCAAAACCTGCGAAAAAAAAGCCACAGCTTCCATCCGTTAGGGAAATAACGCCAAATTTTTTATCGCGTCGATGCGGTATATTTTCAGAAGGCGGATAAAGCCGTGCGATATCTGGTAATTTCCGGTTCTCGCATACGCGAAGTACGCAGGCTTTAATAGCGGAATGAATTGTCATCATGTCTTCAAAGTTATCGACCTGTTTTGATCGCCGGAGTCAAGTCTATAGCAAGTTTCGAGCGCCTGAGTCTGCCGATATCGCCAACATGCGGCCAGGGGTGTCACGCGATCGAATTATAGAATCGTGGCTAGTTAATCGATTGTCTGTTACGCAATCAGTCTATCGCAAGAGCACTCATCAGCTTTATTTTTGCGACACGACGGGCAGGGCAACAAGCGAAGCCGTCCTGAAATCGCTCTCGGCATTAAAGATCCAACGTGTTGTCGAGAAAGTTCAGGTTGATTCGCTGGGCACTATCTACATCGGCTCAAAAGTCCGGATTGGAACCAACGAGTTACCTGTTGTTGCAGCCGCACTGAGATTAATGGGTCTTGAAGTGATTTATGTTGATCTTTAGTTTTTTATTTAGACAGTCGAGAATTTGTTCTGACGCCAAGCCTCATAAACCGCGATCGCAACAGAATTTGAAAGATTTAGGCTTCGGCTTGATGGCGCCATGGGAATGGTGACCCGATGGTGTTCTGTTGCGAGCTCGCGCGCCCTATCTGGCAAACCCCTCGTTTCCGGACCAAAAATAAGCGAATCGCCGGGCTGGAAATCGCACGTCGTATATGAAACATGATGCTTGGTCGAAAACGTAAAAAGTCGCTCTTTGTTCTGATGAGACGCGTAGTCTTGAATACTGTTGTAGGTTTTTAGCTCAACATTTTTAGCGTAATCCAGACCAGCTCGACGAAGTTCCCGGTCGCTGATCGAAAACCCGAGTGGCTCGATCAGATGTAAGGAGCACCGGGTATTTGCACAGAGCCGAATAATATTTCCAGTATTGGGCGGAATCTCCGGTTGATAGAGAACGATCTGAAACATCAGCTCAGCGTGTTATACGGGTTTTAGAACCACTAGCAAAACCGCCCCCACTAAAATCAGGACAGGAAATTCGTTAAACCATCGGTAGAAAATATGGCTGTGAACGTTGGCCTCTTCCTGAAAGCGTTTGACTAACCGACCGCACCAGAAGTGATACCCGATGAGTACGAGGACTAGACCAATTTTAAGTTGCAGCCAGAGTGAGTGGTCGCCAATGCCATAGCCTAACCAGAGCCAGATTCCAAAAAGAACCGTGAGTACTCCTCCGGGATTCATGATGCCGTAATACAACTTCCGCTCCATGATTCTGAACTGCGCGCGAGTTGCTTCATCTTCGGTCATCGCGTGGTACACAAAAAGGCGAGGGAGATAGAAAAGTCCCGCGAACCAAGTGACCATAAAGATAATATGGAGCGCTTTAAGCCAGAGTACAGGCATTACTTTGATGAGAGGTCATTGCCAAACGAATGATAAAAAAGAAATGAAGTCGATTGTTAACCCAAATGATCATAGCACGCGCTATGAGCCGTTGTTAGTCGGGTAAAAACCGTTGGAGAATCTCATCTAGAAATCGCCATCCGAGTGGCGTCGTCCGGACATGGTTTGCCCTAATCTCCAAAAGACCGTCATCAACAGCCTTTGAGATAATCCCGGATTGGGATGACCACGGTAGCCCGGTGCGTTCTTCAAAAAGTTCAAAACGAAAGCCCTCTTTTAATCGTAAGGCATTGAGTAAAAATTCAAACAAAAGATCCTGCTGCTTGATGGGATCACCAATTTGCGGTGTTTGCTGGGGTGCCGCCGGATTCATATAGTGTTTTGGGTGTCGGGTCCGAAACCATCGGTAAACCGCGTTTTCGACAGTGATTTTGCTATGGGCGCCTGCCCCAACCCCAATGTAGTCACCGAACTGCCAGTAGTTAAGATTATGAGCACACTGATAGCCAGATTGTGCGAAACCAGAAACCTCGTAGTGATTGAACCCTGCCTGCTGCGCTTCGTATTGAACTGCAGAACGAATGGTCCAAGAGGCCTCTTCGTCCGGCAATATGGGTGGCGTTGCGGCGAACGGCGTGTTGGGTTCAATGGTTAATTGGTATAGTGAAAGATGTTTGGGTTCATGGCTAAGTGCAGACTCAAGGTCCGATAATGCAGATTGTTTATTTTGGCCAGGCAACCCAAACATCAAATCAATATTGAAATTGTCGAATCCCGATTTTTTGGCGATTTCACATGCGTTGGCGGCTTGTTTTCCATCATGAATGCGTCCAAGCGAGCGCAGGCTTTCATCATTGAAGCTTTGAACGCCTAGCGATAATCGATTCACGCCATAACTTCGATAACCCTCAAAGCGAGCGGCGTCAGCCGAGCCTGGATTTGCTTCAAGCGTAATTTCTGCACTTTGTTCTAGCACGGAAGTGTTGTTCAAATACTGAATTATTCTCCCGACTTCCGATGGGGTAAAAAGGCTCGGCGTACCACCACCGAAAAATACGGTTTCGAATTTTCTTGAGCCACGCAATGAAACCGTTGATTCAAGATCCATGAGCACTTGATCAATGTAAAGACCCTCGGGTAGATCGCCTTTTAACGAGTGTGAATTGAAATCACAGTACGGACACTTTTGTTCGCACCATGGGAGGTGGACGTAAAGCGCGAGAGGCGGTTTGATGAGATTTTCTCTAGTCTGGCAAGCACAGGTTTCGTGCTTGGCCGTTACGAAACGCTTTGATGAGGTCAGCCACTTCATCGACAAGACGTTGGCGTGCCTGGATCGAGCCCCACGCGTTATGTGGGCTGACAATCAGATTTGGAATATCACCACTCATGAGCGGCTGACAATTGTCGGGCGGCTCCTGTGTCAGTACATCGATTCCTGCGCCCGCGATCTCTCCGCTGCGCAACGCTTCCACCAAGGCGGATTCGTTTACGATCCCGCCACGTGCAGTATTGATAAGGATAGCGCCCGATTTCATTCTTTTAAGTTCGCGGTGGTCGATGAGATTGTTTGTATTATCGTTCAGCGGGCAGTGCAAAGAGATCACATCAGAGGTATCAATTAATTCGTCGAATGACACGCGGTCAGGTGGGATCGTCGTCGTCCCGGGTCTTGCTGCAATGACCACTTTCATATCGAAGCCCTTCGCGATCTTTGCAACCCGTTTTCCCAGATTGCCATACCCGATGATGCCGAGCGTCTTTCCGGCAAGCTCGTTTATTGGATAATCCAACAAACAAAAGACCGGGCTTTGATGCCAGCGTCCTTCGCGTACTGCGTTCGCATAATCGGACAGGCGCGTATAGAGCGCAAGAATTATCGAAAAGACATGCTGGCTTACCGCCGGGGAGGCGTAGTCGCGGACGTTACAAACTGAAATAGCTTTGCGTTCGGCTTCTTCGAGATCGATATTGTTTGTTCCGGTTGCGGCGACAACAATGAGTCGAAGGCTAGAACTTGCTAAAGCGCTGGCGTTGATCGCGACTTTGTTGGTCACAATGACATTCATATCCGCAATGCGCGCCATGGTTTGATGGGGTAGCGTACTGCGATGCCAATGCCAGTTTTCAAGACTGTCCTCGAGAGATGAGGTCATTAAATCGTTCTGGTCAAAACTGCCAGCGTCAAGGATTACACCCTGCATTTAGTCGGATCTCTCGGCGTAACGTAAGCGGTCGAGGGCCCGACGCTCTTTTTTAGCAGGCCGGCCTTTTTGTGATCGATGGGGGGGCGACTCTGCTCGCAGCCGAGACGATAAGTCTTTGCGCGCCTCGATGCTTTTTGGGTCTTCTGTGAACGTGTGAGAGGCAATTGTGGCTGATACCCGTTTATTGATTAGAGACAGAACAGTAACTTTTGAGACAAAGAGTCCTCGCCGGATGAGGAGCCTGTCGCCGCATTGAAGCAGTTTTGAGGGCCGGCAGCGTTGGTCATTGACGAGGATATGCCCTGCGTTAATTGCGGATACCGCATCAGGGCGGGTTTTAAAGAAGCGTGACGCCCACAGCCATCGGTCTACTCGTATTGTTGTCACAGGATCCATATTCTCTACCCTGACACGATCCGGATGATCTGTAAATTATCGGTAGGTTCGGGCCAAATGTTAAAATATCGTAAAAACCGCTCACACCTATCGATATGAAAAATATTAGACCACTTGTTTTTGGTTTCACGTTGTTATTCGCGCTCCCTGTAGATGCGCTGGGTCCTGTTGATGGCGAGGTTGGTGTTTTAGCATGGGGCGTCGGTGATTATGAGACGGGCGACTTTAATACGCCGATGGTCAGCGGCTATGGTGAACTCTGGCTTGATGAACGTTGGGGTTTTCGGGGCGCGTTATATCGGGTCAATGAAGATAGTGTTCTCATGGCGCCAGATGAGCAGACTTTTTTTGATTTTAAGTATCGATTGCTGAGCGCGACTGATTCTACTTTTCTTGCGTTAGGCCTCGGTTGGGAGCAGAACCGGTTTGGTGCAGATGGTAGCGCCTCTGGCCCAAGAATCATGGCAGAGGGGCGTGTGGGGATGTTGGGGTTTTTGAAAATTTATACCGAAATCGGATGGGCGCCAACGTTAGGCGATGTCGGGGCCAGGCAAGATATCTCCTCGATTGCGGGCGAGGCTGGATTGGTCCTGGATCCTTTCCCGTTTTTTGATGTCCGGCTCGGATGGCGTTACCAGATTACTGACTACACGGGCGTTTTGACCGGATCTGACGTGAGTGAAGCAAGTTATGGCGTCATTATGGGAGCTGGTTTTCACTGGTGATTCCCGAAAAAGCGATTCGTGGCTTTTTCAAAAGTCATCAACCTTCTATTGACGATTCCGATTTGCCTCGAAGGGCTGAAGTTGCCTTAGTTCTTGATGTTTCATTAGATAATAATAATCCAAATATTTTGTTTATTCAGAGAGCCGAGTGTGAAAAAGACCCCTGGTCGGGTCAGATGGCTTTTCCAGGCGGTCGTCGAGAAACGATCGATTTGGTCGATGGGGCTGCCGCTCGCCGAGAGACCGCTGAGGAAATTGGTCTCGAGCTTGGGACTGCTCAATTGATTGGACGCCTTAATGACATGCGCGGTCGCCACGGAGGGCGATCGGCGGATCTCATGATTTCGTGTTTTGTGTTTGTTACCGATCAGAACGAGCGGCTCGCACTCAATCACGAGGTTGCTGATGTGATGCATTTGCCCATCTCACAACTTCTTGATCCCTCACTACGAACTTCGGTTCGCTATGATGCGGCTGGAGCTATTGATTTTCCCGGCATATTCTTGAGCGCGAAAGACGAGCGGATTATTTGGGGTTTAACCTATCGTTTTTTAACAGATTTTTTTTCCTTGTTTGATCATCATTTGCCGTCAAGGTGAGTGTCGATGATGATCGAAATTCCAAAATTTTTTTGATAGAGAGGCCAAACATGGTGAGATCAGACAATCGGCAACCTGATGAGTTACGGCCCATCAGATTTACACGATCATTTACGCGACACGCAGAAGGCTCGGTGCTTGTTGAATTTGGCCAGACCCGCGTGCTTTGCACTGCGAGTGTGGAAGAGCGGATTCCGCGGTTTTTGCATGGGTCGCACCAAGGCTGGATTACTGCCGAATACGGCATGTTGCCGCGAGCAACCGGTGAGCGAACCGCCCGGGAAGCCGCACGCGGCAAACAGGGAGGCCGTACCCTTGAAATCCAGCGTCTTATTGGGCGCTCCCTTCGGGCAGCGGTTGATCTTAAGACAATCGGCGAGCGAACGATTACCCTCGACTGCGACGTGCTGCAGGCGGATGGCGGCACGAGAACAGCCTCAATCACGGGCGCCTGGGTGGCGTTGGCCGACGCACTAGATCATTTGACCGACACCGGTAAGTTAAAAGTAGCGCCGGTTATCCACCAGGTTGCCTCTGTGTCGGTTGGACTAAAAGATAACGAGGCACTATTGGATCTTGATTACGCTGAGGACAGCACGGCAGACACGGATATGAATTTTGTGATGAATGATGAGAATCGTTTTATCGAAGTCCAGGGCACTGCCGAGCATCAGGCTTTTAGCGAGTCAGAGATGCAGGCAATGACGCAACTGGCAATCAAGGGCATTTTGCAATTGATGGCTGAGCAAAAAACGGCCCGCGAAGCGAGCCGTCCATGATCGATGAGATCGTTTTAGCCTCAGACAATGTGGGCAAAATCAAAGAGGTTAATGCACTTTTGCGAGGGCAGCGTTATGCGGTAGTGGGTCAGGGTAAGCTGGGTGTTGTGCCTGCTGAAGAGACCGGAACCACGTTTGTTGAGAACGCCATTCTCAAGGCAAAGAATGCGGCTTTGCAAACCGGTCGCGCGGCCATTGCCGATGATTCGGGTCTCGAAGTCGACGCCCTAAACGGCCAGCCCGGCGTTTATTCGGCTCGATTTTCCGGAGAGGGAGCGACGGATTCGCGCAATGTGGATAAACTTTTATCAATGCTAGGCAATACACCCGCTAAGGGGCGCACCGCGCGTTTTCGTTGTCTTATGGTGTACATGCGGCATGCTCAGGATCCCACGCCGGTTATCTGTGAGGGAACCTGGGAGGGATTTATTCACACGACGTCTCGTGGGGAAAACGGGTTTGGCTATGACCCAGTTTTTTGGGTGGAATCAGAGCAATGCTGTGTGGCGGAGCTTGAAAGTGTTCGCAAGAACCAACTCAGCCACAGAGGTCAGGCGCTTCGTCAACTTGTTGATAGGATTGGGTTGTAACTATTAATCAATGCAGGCTGAGAAACACACATGAAACAAATTGTTCTTGTCCGGCATGGACAAAGCGTCTGGAATCTGCAGAACCGTTTTACGGGCTGGGTCGATGTTGATCTTTCTGAGCGGGGGATAAGCGAGGCTAGAGCCGCCGGCAAGGCCCTCGCTGAGCGCGGGTTTCGTTTTGATCGGGCCGCATCGTCAATGTTAAAGCGGGCGATCCGTACGCTTTGGTTAATCCTCGATGAGATGGATCAGATGTACGTGCCGGTTGAGACGGATTGGCGATTGAATGAGCGACACTACGGCGCGCTACAGGGTCTGGACAAGAAAGAGACGACCGACCGTCACGGCGAGGAGCAGGTGCTTAAGTGGCGTCGAGGTTATGCCATCAGTCCTCCCGCGCTTGCGCTAGAAGATGATCAGCATCCGGCTCATGACCTGCGTTATCGTGAAATTAATAATCTGCCTGCAACCGAATCCTTAGCGGATACTTTGGTTCGGGTGACGCAGTGGTGGGACGAACAGATCGTGCCCCGGTTAGAGAATAATCAAACATTGATCGTCGCGGCTCACGGAAACAGTCTTCGGGCGTTGGTAAAGCACCTTGACGGCCTTAGCGAGGACGAGATCATGCAATACAACGTTCCAACCGGTATTCCTCTGGTCTATCGTTTCAATGATGATCTCACGGTCGCAGGTAGCGAGTATCTTGCGGATCAGTCCGCACTTGAAGCCGCTGTGAGTGAGGTAAAAAACCAGGCGTCAACGCCTAAATAAAACGTTGCGGCTAATTGGGGTGAGCCTTATCTCGCGATTGTTTTAAGTCGAAAAATAATCTGGCGCCTCGCCTGCTTTCCATTTGATATTGCAACCCATACTCGCGATCTGTTCAGCCTCGCACGCGGTCCCCGCGAGAGCCGCTTCGACGGCCTGACGAAGATCCGCGCCTGTTACGGGCTCGGTATTTTTAGGTCTGGAAGCGTCAAACTGTCCCCTGTAGACGAGCTCACGGTTATCATTAAACAGAAAAAAGTCGGGTGTGCAGGCAGCTTGAAACGCCTTCGCAACCGATTGGCGCTCATCATAAAGATAAGGAAAGCTGAACCCGTGCAGCGCTGCCGCTTCAGTCATTTTTTCGGGGCCGTCATCGGGATAATTTTCGGCGTCGTTCGAATTGATTGCGATGATTGCTAGGCCTCGAGACCCAAATTCACTCGCAAATTGAGTGAAAGCGTCGCGAATATGAATCACATAAGGACAGTGGTTGCAGATAAACGCAACGAGCAGCGCTTTTTGACTGGCGTAGTCAGACAAAGAGATCAATTCACCGTCACCTGTTGGATTTGTGTTTCTAAGTGTGAATTGGGGGGCCTTTGTGCCTAGCGCCTGCATCGTGGAAGCGGTACTGACCATAAAAATCCTAAGAAATGACCGAGAAGACGCAAAAATTCTATCATGACCGCGTATTTTTAATAACGGCTATGGCGACCGTTAAAATAAAATCTCGTTAAACTACTAATACGTTTCAGACAGGCAGATTTTGAATTGACGACGAAAGAAAAGGGACTCACCCACCTTAATGATCGAGGTGAGGTACACATGGTTGATGTTGGGGAAAAAGATGTGACTGCGCGCCGCGCCGTGGCGACAGGACAAATTCAAATGCAGGCATCAACGTTGTCAATGATCAGCGATGGTGAGCATCCGAAAGGAGATGTGCTTGCCGTCGCACGGGTTGCTGCGATTATGGCTGCAAAACGAACAGCCGAAACGATTCCTTTGTGCCATCCTATTTTTCTGACCCGAGTCGAGGTCGCGTTTAAATTGGACCCCGAGCATTCTCGTGTGGATTGCTCCGTGATTACCGAGACACGAGAGCGCACGGGCGTTGAGATGGAGGCGCTGGCAGCAGTTAGCGCGGGACTGTTAACCATCTATGATATGTGTAAAGCGGTTGATCGCGGAATGGTGATTACTGATATCGGCCTGATGGAAAAGTCGGGTGGTCGATCAGGTGATTGGAGCAGGTCGCCATGAAGGCTGAGCAACCCGTAAGTCGTTTGCCTAGTTGTGATGATGAATACGACCCATCGCTAATTCCAGTCGAGACTGCGCTTGAGAAAATCGCGGCAGCGGTCGATCCGATAGCCCACACTGAGGTCGTCGCGCTAAGAGAGGGGTTGGATCGAGTGCTTGGGGCGGATATCCGCTCGCCCGAAAATGTCCCTAACCACACCAATTCTGCGATGGATGGCTATGCTGTGAGAGTTGCCGATCTAGAGAATGAAACGCTAAAAGTGATCGGGACCTCCTGGGCGGGGAAGGCTTTTGACGGAACTATTTCTGCCAACCAGGCGGTTCGAATCATGACCGGCGCGGTGATCCCAGAGGGCGCTGATTCAATCGTGATACAGGAGCATGTGGAGCGCGAAGGTGATCTGATTCGCGTAGCCCCCGGACAGCGCCAAGGCCAACATGTTAGAAAAGCGGGCGAAGATTTGGCCGCCGGAGATGTAGCGCTAACGGCAGGGCGGCGACTGCTCGCATCTGATCTGGGCCTGATCGCATCGCTTGGTATCGGCGAGGTTCCGGTGACTCGAAGGCCCCGCGTTGCCTTTTTCTCTAATGGTGATGAGTTGCGGTCTATCGGTCAGCCACTTGCAGTGGGCGATGTTTATGATTCCAATCGCTATACATTACATGGAATGCTGACGCGGTCTGGTATGGCATTTAATGATTTGGGTGTCGTGCCTGATGATCGAGACCGGATCAAAGATACGTTTTTGCGGGCAGCCGATATTGCCGACGTGGTGATTACGTCTGCAGGCGCCTCAGTGGGTGATGCTGATTTTGTTAAGGATGTCCTCGATGAAATAGGCGACGTTAATTTTTGGAAGATTGCAATGAAGCCAGGCAGGCCGCTTTCATTCGGGAAAGTAGGCAACAGCCTTTTTTTTGGTCTTCCGGGCAATCCTGTGTCGGTGATGGTGACGTTTTATCAGTTTGTGTTGCCTGCATTGAGGCGGCTCTCCGGAGAGCTCGCGTGGGCGCCACTTCGATTGATGGCTCGCACTCAGGATCGGCTAAAAAAAATGCCGGGTCGTACAGAGTTTCAACGGGCTGCGCTTTTTCAGGACGAAAACGGGGAGCTCGTTGTTTCAACGACGGGAGACCAGGGCTCTGGGATTCTAAGTTCGATGACCCAGGCCAATTGTTTTGTGATTTTGCCAATCGATAGCGCAGGTGCACAACCTGGCGAGCAGGTCATGGTCGAGCCTTTTGCCGGACTTGTCTAGATGTTACCGACTTCAAGAATCGACCATCCTAATGCCTGGACAACGGCCGCCGTTCGTTCCGAGTTGGATATTGCCTACCCACTTGGTGATCAGGAATTAGCTGAGCTGGATGGCGCGTTAAATGTAATTAAAGCCAAAGGCCTGGCGGTAGAGGAAATTACCAAAAATGATTTTCCGCTCGGTTCCCTGCGGAAAGTGATTGCAGAATGGATCCATGAGATTGACTATGGAAAAGGCCTCGTGCTTTTGCGAGGGCTCCCGATGGAGCGCTACTCCAAAGACGATTGCGCGATAATTTTTTGGGGCATTGGGGCACACATGGGGGAGGCCCAGTCGCAAAGTCTCGCCGGTGACCGTCTCGGACATGTCGTCAATTTGGGTGGCGATAATCCGCGTTACCGGGCCTATCAAAACAGTACTGAGCTTGCGCTGCACACTGATGCGACGGATGTTGTCGGGATGATGTGTCTCGTTGCGGCACACGAAGGCGGCCTGAGTGGTTATGCGGGCGCAGCTGCGATCTATAACGAACTCCTGGATCAGCATCCTGATGTACTGCCGATTCTTTGCGAAGGTTTTCAGTACCATCTTTTTGGTGAACAGGCCCCCGGTGAGTCGCCTGTTACCCAGGACAAAATTCCTGTATTTTCTGAAAAAGAGGGCTGCCTCAGCATCAGTTATTTGAGGAGTTATATCGAGATGGCGTTTACCCATCTCGGCAAAGAGAAAACACCTGCCGAGAGCACAGCGTTAGATACGCTGGATCAGGTCGCCCATGGCGCCAAGTGCTATCGACAGTTTATGCTTGTACCCGGAGATATTCTTTTTTTCAGTAACTACACGGTGTTACACAATCGAACGGCTTTTATAGATCATGATGATCTGGATAAACGCCGGCATCTTATGCGGCTTTGGTTAAAGGCTTATAGCCCTCGGCCGCTGATTGAGGATATTTCAGCGTTTGGTAAGCGTCGCGGAATCTCGAAACAGGAAGGCCGCGTGAGCATTTACGATGGGGACCTGGATTACGAAGAATATGCCGTGCCATCCCCGGACAGTGCCGGTCGTTTCTAGTTTTTGGAAAACTAAAGGTCATGGTGACTGATGCCTCTCGCTGGGACGAGAAATACCAAAAAAGTGAATTGGCGAGTTTGCGTGTCGAGCCCCTGCTTGAAAAAAATCTAGGGTTTATTGAGAAGTTGCTCACCGGCGCCACGGCCGTTGATATCGCTGCAGGCAAGTGCCATGCCAGTGTCTTTCTGGCAAAGCATGGCCTTGAGGTGACCGCCATCGACTGCAGCGGGGTAGGCTTGGAATTAGGGCTCGCGCTTGCCAAGGAAGAGGACGTCTCGATTGAGACGCTTGTTCTAGATCTAGAAGCCAACCCGCTCCCAACCGGCTCGTGGTCACTGATCTGTTGTTTTCGATATCTTAATCGAGCGCTGTTTCCTTTTATTCAGGACGCTATTGTTGACAACGGCCTATTGTTTTTCAGCACGTTTAACATTAATCATCTTAAAAAAGTACCCCGTTTTAATGCCGAGTATGTTCTGCAACCGGGTGAGTTAGAGCAGAGTTTTAAAGGACTCGAAATTTTAGATTTATCCGATGGCACCGACCCGGATCAAAATCTTTCTTGGATCGTGGCTCGTCGATGACGGCTTATCGCTTGGATATGTTCAGCCGGCTGTGTTTTTTTCAACCCAGCGCTCACCGGAGGCAAGTGATTCTTTTTTCCAAAAAGGAGCGGTTGATTTAAGCGTTTCCATCATTTCGCGACACGCGATGAGCGCTTCTTTGCGATGCGCCGAAAACGCAGCGACCAGCACAATATCATCTGCAGGTAATATTGTGCCCACGCGATGGATAACCAGCGCATCGCTCAGTTGATGTTTGGAGATGGCATCCTGCGTCATCGTCTCGAGATGTTGTTCTGTCATGCCGGGATAGTGTTCCAGGACCATTGACTTGACGTCATCGCCTTCGTTGAAATCTCGCATCGTTCCAACGAATACAGCGCTCGCCCCGATGCGTCCTGCCGCGAGGTGATCGCGACGAAACGCCGATACCTCTAGCCACGGATCAAATGCTGTCTCTCGAATTTCAACGCGCATTTGCTGTTTAGCCGCCTGTTACGGGTGGGAAAAAAGCAACTTCGTCGCCATCAGAGACTGCTTTATCGAGGCTTGCGTAGGCCTTATTTATTGCGACCAGCATTTCTTCATCAAGTGGAGAGGCGCTGACTGCATGCCAGACATCACGCGCTGTCGCGATGCCCGCACTTTCAATGGAAAGACGAGTATGTCCAACGCGTTCGCGCAGACTGGCAAAAAAACGAACCTGAATTGACATAACTTTTTTGAATAACAATACAGTTGGAAAGCAACCTTATAATAAGGGTGTCATAAACGCTTCACAAGTAACACTTTGAGTTATGCCTAAGATCATTCGTGAATTAATCCCCGTGCCGATTGCCGTGATGACGGTATCGGATTCTCGCACTGAGTCTGATGACAAGTCGGGCAAGCTTCTGGTTGATCGTTTGACTGCATCCGGACATACACTGGTTGAAAAGGTCATCGTGCCGGATGATGTGTTCCAGATCCGTGCCGTGGTGTCACGCTGGATTGCAGACCCGGCGGTTCAGGTCGTGCTGACGACGGGGGGGACCGGCGTCACGGGGTTTGATGGCACTCCCGAAGCGGTCACGCCACTTTTCGAGAAAGTGCTTGATGGTTTCGGCGAGATTTTTAGAGCGATTTCTTTTGAAGAGATTGCGACATCTTCGCTGCAGTCCAGAGCAATTGCAGGCGTCGCCAACGGAACGTATCTCTTCTCGCTTCCTGGATCTTCAGGTGCCTGCGCGACCGCGTGGGATAAGCTGCTCGCATATCAGCTGGACTACCGAACGCGCCCATGTAATCTTGTCGAGTTGATGCCGCGGCTGTTGGAGCATCGTCGTAAAAAGTGAGCCGTCTAGGCGTAGAGCTTAAGCGTTACGTTGTAAATAATGAGGATGAGCATCAGCACGGACGGAAAAAAAGTCAGGGCAAAGCCCGCCGCTCTTGATGGGGCGCCACCAGAGTAGCCCGCAAAAAAGAGAATTCGACCGATCGCAAAACTTACAGCAGCAAGCGGGACCACCAGAATCCATGTGGATGGCAAGAGGATCGCCCAACTGAAATAAACAATAATCGCTAGTAGGGTTTGCTCGATCGTATTTTGCAGTTCCGCCTGCAGTAATTTTACCTTAGCGGTTCCTGCGGTCAGTCCCGCCCCGTCTATGTCGTCGGGAGAAAAGAACCGGTGTCGAGCAATTCTTCCGATCGAAAAGACTAAAAATATGCACACCGAGATAACGGAAATCGCCGCGATGCGTAATGCCTGGAAGTCATCTGCGGCCGGACTCATTTGAAACGGATTTAAACGCGTGCCGAGGATGACAACAGTCAAAGCAGACAAGAATCCAATTAACATCCCCAGAGCGGTGCCTTTTTGTTTCGATGAAAATTTCATTTCCCTTCTACTTTTTGAAAAGTTATGTTGGGTTATTTATCGCCCTACTTGTGTTTTTGATCCACTCATCAGCCGCAATCATAGCAGGCAGGTTCGTGGTAGTCGGGGCGGATGATAAATCCGCTTTTAACCCTTAATCAGACCATTTCTTTTAGATTTTTGTCCTTGGTTGAACGACAAACGTCGCCAAAACATATGATGATCTTTAATGCTCGTCGGAAACTAGAGCGAGTTCAATTTTGATTACATAGCAATGACCAATAAAGAGTCGCCAGCATCAGCACCAGAGGTTAGGAGAGGTCGAAGACGTAAGGCACGAGACAGTGGCGCGGCAAAACAGGCGCTTGCGCAGTTGCCTTGGGATCAGCCTCGCTATCTTGATCCCCCAGTAGAGCCCGTGGGCCTAGAGGGTGCGCAGCGAATCCATGAAGCGGCCATGCAAATCCTTGAAGAAATCGGAATTGATTTTTTACATGAAAAAGCGCGTGATGTGCTCGCGGTAGCGGGTTGCAAGATTACCGACTCATCACCAACGGTTCGTATGGATCGCGATTTTGTGATGGAACAGGTCAACAAGGCGCCAGATCACGTGTCCCTTACGCCTAGAAATCAAGATCGTCGTTTGGTGTTTGGCGAAGATTTAGCGGCGTTTGGCCTGGTTGCGAGTCCACCTAATGTCTCTGATTTAGATAATGGCCGACGTGTCGGCAACCGTAAGGACTACCAGAATTTTTTGCGACTCGCCCAGAGCTTTGATTGTATTCATTTCACTGGCGGATACCCGGTTGAACCCATTGATATTCACCCATCAATTCGGCATCTGGATTGTCTTTTTGATCTGTTAACCATGACTGACAAGCTAGTTCACGCTTATTCTCTTGGGGTTGAGCGGGTTGAGGACGCAATGGAGATGGTGCGTATTGCAGGGGGTTTTAGCCATTCAGAATTTGAACAGTCCCCCAAGATGTTCACCAATATCAATTCGTCATCACCGCTTAAGCATGACTGGCCAATGCTTGATGGTGCAATGCGCTTGGCGCGCCGAAATCAGTTGGTCATTATTACCCCCTTCACGCTTTCGGGCGCCATGGCGCCGGTGACGCTGGCAGGCGCGATCGCGCAACAGACAGCAGAATGTCTTGCAGCAGTTGCGCTTTTGCAGTTGATTCGACCGGGAGCCCCTGTGGCTTACGGCTCGTTTACGTCAAATGTTGATATGAAATCAGGGGCGCCGGCGTTTGGAACTCCAGAATATGTTCGCGCAACACAAATGTCAGGGCAGATGGCAAGGTTTTATAACCTGCCATGGCGGGCATCAAACGCAAACGCAGCGAACTGTGTTGATGCGCAAGCCACCTGGGAGAGTACGGCTTCCCTCTGGGCGTGCTCAAGCGCTCATGCCAATATCATTTATCACGCGGCCGGATGGATGGAAGGCGGACTTTGCGCGAGTTTTGAAAAATTTGTGATCGACTGTGAATTGCTACAGCAGTTTGCGTATTACCAGAAACCGATCGGGGTCTCGGACGAAGATCTTGCGGTTGATGCAATTCGTGACGTGGGGCCATCAGGACACTTTCTGGGTGCGGATCACACCCAGTCTCGTTTTAAAGACGCTTACTACAGTCCTTTTTTATCGGACTGGCGCAACTTCGAGAGTTGGGAGCAATCTGGATCGATTGAAACACCGATGCGTGCGAACCGCATATATAAAGAAGTCCTCGCTGAGTATGTTGAGCCCCCCATGGAGTCCGCAATACGAGAGGAGCTGACAGGCTTTGTTGAGCGTCGTAAAAAAGAGGGTGGCGCGCCCACTGATTTCTAGATTTCAAATGACGACAAGGATGCGTTGTTGAGTGGCACGAGTTGAACGTGTTACAGGTAACCCTCTTCTTCGTACCATTTTGCGGTGGCGCGCAAACCTTCATCCAGTCCCACGCTCGGGTTATACGAGATTTCGTTGAGTGCTCTTGAGATATCAAAAGCGCGGTTTTGCCGATACCAGTCAACACGCCGCGGAAAGATCGGCGGCGCGACTTTCAGCGGCTTACAGGCTTTTTCAAAAAAGTGGCCCGCGAGCCATAACGGCCAGAATGGGAAATGAGGCGTTTTGACCGATCGATTCATCGCTGCCGCAACCCGGTTCACCAGCTCTTCTGTCGTCACGTATTCGTGATCCGCAATTAAGTAGGTGCGCCCATCACCCACGCCATCGTGCGTTACTTTTTCGAGCGCGTCGACGAAGTTATCGATATACAAAGGATGATAAAACGCTTTTCCATCTCCAAAGATCGGAAATGAGCCCTTTGCCACGCGGCGAAAGATCATCCCAAACCGCTCGGGATCGCCAGGGCCATAGATGGCCGCCGGGCGCAGAATGACAGTGGAAAGGCCGCGGTTTTGATACTCATGTACGAGCGGTTCCGCCTGATATTTAGTCTGTTGATAGTAGTCAGCGGCTGCAATGGGCGCGTCTTCATTGGCAGGCGGGTGCTGAACGTTTCCATGCACACCGCACGTGCTGCAGTAGATAAATCGTTTCGCGCCGGCGGATACCGCAGCGTCCAGCACAATACGTGCGCCGCCAACGTTGACTTCGTCGTAGTAAGTATTCGGGACATCAAGCTCCCGAAATGCGGCCGCAAGATGATGCACAACATCGACTCCCTGCATTGCTTCTTTAACCACCGCGGGATCCGTTACGCTGCCGATAATGACCCGTACACCCCAATCGCGAATTTCCTGAGTCTTAATGCCCTCTTTGTAATCTAGCGCGACCACCTCATGACCATCTCGATGCAATCTTTTTACGAGAGCCTTACCCGTAAAGCCAGTACCACCAGTGACTAAAATTCGCACGATAAAACGCCTCGTTTAACCCGCGACATTAGATGATATCGAACGAATCATATCTTCTTACATTGCCGGAGGGGTGCATTAAAACTAACCTAAAAAAATAGAGAAACTAGAAACAGGTGTAGTGTAGATGATAACATCCCCCAAGCCCCGATTTTCTAAAAATCTATGTCGCGCGTAATCAAAGCCACTCGCACTTTATATCCCAAAAATTATTTATTACTTTCTATGAGCAAGAAGTTTCTGATTATCGCCACTGTTTATCTCGTCTCCGTTTTTTCTTTTTTATCTGGGATGTATGTGATCATGGCACGTGTTTGGCCTTACGATCATGTAATGAGTGTTCGAAGCTTTTTGATTGGAGAAAGAGAAGAGCAAAAGACCGTTAAAGAAAAAATTGAAAATGATCTTGGTCTCAAACCTAGTCGCTTACTTGAAAACTACGTTATCGCGGATTCAGAACAATCCAGTTATCAGCCCGTTGAGATTCCGGATGCAAACAAACGGCGTGATTCAGGACTGGTTTTTATTTCCGATAAGATAGAAAGTGGTCTCAGGTTTATTTATGGCGCGTTTGACACGGAAACCGCCATGCATGGCGCGATTCTTCTCGATGATAAAGGGAGTGTCGTTCATCAATGGAAAGTGACTGAAGACAATGAAACGAATGCGGAGCGAAAAGATACCAATAAGTATTTACATGGCTTGGAGGTGTTTCAGGACGGCTCATTGATCTATTCATTTGATGGGGGAAATGGCCTATATCGCATAGACGCGTGTGGAAATCGGCTTTGGGAGATTAAAGGGAATTTCCATCATTCTGTGGCGAGCGATGGCGCTAGCGCAGTTTGGGCTTGGCGAAATCACGATATGGTCAAAGTTGATATAAATACATCTGAGATCCTAAGGACACTTAATATTGCGGCTCTCGATAAAGCCAATCCCGAGTTGGATCTTTTCGGCATTAGGCAAAAAGATGGAGACAGTGAGTCAACTTGGGGCCACGATCCTCATCATCCTAACGACTTAGAGCCTCTCTTGGCCGAGAGTGCCGTTGGGTATCCGCAATTTGCGGTTGGCGATTTGTTGATTAGCTTTAGGTCTCTTAATCTAATAACGATAGTTAATCCTGATAATTTGCGTGTTAAGTGGTGGCGTGTTGGACAATGGCGACGTCAACATGATCCTGATTGGAATCCGGACGGTAAACTATACGTATACGACAACAATATGCATCGCGGAAATTCAAATATTATTCAAATAGATCCTGTAACGATGGAAGCAAATCGTGTGGTTAAGGGGGATGATTTTGATTTCTATAGCTCCCATATGGGAAAAATGGATATCACACCGAATCAAGGTATCCTGGTGACTAGCCCAAAGCAGGGGCGTGTTTTTGAGGTCTCTAAAGAGGGTGAAAAGACCTTCGAGTTTATCAATCAGTATAATCATGACACGAACGAAGTCCTTGTGGTTACGGGGGCTAAATTTCTTCCAGAAGACTATTTCGATAAAAATAGTTTTTTACGGTGCAGGTAAGATGAGCGCAAGGACTGCCGTCGCTTCAGTAAGTTTTTTGTTCAGCGATATAGCTTTTGGCTATATCGGACCCGGTATGGGACTCGGTACATTAGGAGTTGTCCTTGGGGTTGTGGTGTCTATTTTTCTCGCACTAGTCGCGGTCGTGTGGTACCCGATTAAAAGAATTTTCCGCAAGTCGCCTAAAAGGATGGATGATGATCGATCCAATGAGGAAGACGATAAGTCAGGAAACGAAGAGTCTCATCCGAAAGATAAAGGCGATGATTGATGGTGTGATTCGGTTTTTGGTTTTGATTGCGCCAACTTGTATTTTTATCGAACTAATTATTCGGTTGCGAACGGTCCGGAAGGCACGGCGGATGATGCAAATCGTGAATCGTAGTCTGAAGGTTATTAGTTCAAAAAAGATTTCGGAACATTGGAAAGAAAAGGCGCTCTTGGCATATTCAAGAAGAATTATGAGCGTGACTATTATTGTTTTCTTCGGCCTTCTTGTTGCCCTCATCAGCGCTTCATCAGTTTTGGCGCTTGAATGGAAACTTTTCGTGAGCAGTACGCCGTTTATGATTTTTTTTGATCATAACGATGTAGTCCTGTCTTCTTGTTTTATAGCGCTTGTCTATGGGTGGGCGCGGACCAAAGTTTGTGAAAGAACGCTATTCTGCGCTTGATCGGTTGCTTCACCGTCTAGTGCTGGGCAGTCACGCTATTCGTTCGCTAACATACGATTTGAACCGAATCGTGTCTCCTGCGGTTCCTGAGAATTTTATAGATCGGAAACATATTTTTGTAAGCGGGCTGGCACGTTCGGGAACGAGTATTTTGCTTAGATGTCTTTTTGGTTCTCAGCAATTTGCGACGCTGACCTATCGTCATATGCCTTTTGTGTTGGCTCCCGATTTATGGATGAAAGCGAGTCGAAAATTTCAAATTGAAAGCGTCGCTAGTGAGCGGGCTCACGGTGATGGTCTTTCGGTAGATTTTGATACACCAGAAGCGTTCGAGGAGATATTTTGGCTGACGTTTTCGTTAAGATCTTATGTCGCCGAAGAAAGTCTTTATCTACAGGATTCGGATGATATCAATCAAGACACAATCGAGAAGTTTGTCTGTTTTGTGTCCAATGTGGTGTCATGTAACGATAAGGCTTTAGGAGTCGCGCGTTATCTGTCAAAAAATAATAACAATGTGCTCAGACTTGGCGCCTTAAGACGGGCTTTTCCAAGCGCTTGTTTACTTGTGCCTTTTAGAGAACCCCTCTCCCACGCTCAATCTTTGCTGTCGCAGCAAGAACGTTTTTCCAAGATTCAAACTCAGGATCCCTATGTCCTGAGATACATGAACTGGCTAGGTCATCATGAATTTGGATTGAACCACAAACCTTTTTGTTTTCCGGGCAGTAAAAAACTAAAGGTCGCCGACAAATACCATATTGATTACTGGCTAGCGTACTGGATTATCGTTTATCGTTATTTAATAGAAAGATTTCCTAAAGGGACGATTTTTGTAAATTATGATTTGTTGTGTCGTTATCCAGAACACTCGTTACACAGTTTGGCGAGAAAAATCGAGATACATCCCGCACATCTAGATCCCACTGTTTTTATGGAGAAAAAACGTTCGCGTCCATCCCACTACGACAAAGCGCTGCTCGCTGAGGCTGAGTTATTGCACCAACATTTGGTTCAGCTGAGCGCCTAAATCTTGACCTAAAAACGTTATTTTTTCACATTTGAAAACTGGTTTAACTGTAAAATTGAAATGTATAAAAGTAAGACAAAAGTACCAAACTGCCCAAAACCTGATGAGAATATGATTAGGAATTTGCGCAGATTGATTATTGAACAGGTTTTATTTAGATCAGTATACTTTGCTGAATATGAGTCGATAACTAAGATAATCTAAAGTCCAAGTGATTTTTCAAACCTTAAATTAAGTCGCACTTTTCAAATTAGATTAGGCCGCAGTTAGGATTTTGCAGGCAAGACAAATGGAGATCATTCAAATGAAATTTTCTATTCGCATAGGCTTTCTGCTTTCGATGCTGGCGGTTAGCGGCTGTTCTGAGATGTGGTGCTGGCCTTTTGATTGTTCTTCTGAAGAAACCTCCACCGGCATTGATGATAGTGCGAATACTGCAGCGACAACCTCGACTGCAGCGACAACCTCGACTGCAGCGACAACCTCGACTGCAGCGACAACCTCGACGTCGTCAAACACTACAGCGACGGCGTTCGAATTGAGCAAAGTTAATTGGTTACATAAAAACGTGTCGAGCTGGCCCGTCACGAATACCCTAACTGTGGAAACGGGGGGTGGCGTCATCTGTATGAATGTGGCCGGCCGAGGATCTTGGCCAACTGTAGAGATACCCCATCACAGCGGAACGAAAACGGTTGGTGTCAGCGCAAATGGCTGGATTTTTGCCTACCATAACGACGCCTGGTATGGCGCGACATGGGAGTGGTGGGCGCCGAACACGACTTGTAAACCAATGCATGAAATGGCTCCAAGAAAAGCGCCCCCACTGAATAGTTGGGAACCGGAAAGCGGCGAGGTGTTTTATGTGATGATGTCAGGCTTGGCCCGTGGTTCGGAGAGTAACGTTCAGAAACGCACCAATATCGTAAAAGTAGTTTGGCCATGATAAGGGTCCGGCTTTGTTTTAAGGTTGATATATAAACGAGACAGTAGTAAGCGAGGTTTGACTGTGACAATTTTCGAAATGCCGCTTGGAACGCCCTTCTACGGCTACGTTTAGGAAAGGGTGAAACAGGGGAACGCTCCGGTAGTCCTAATAGATAGCCATGTCCATATTTATGGCTGCTATGATCTTTCGGCCCTATTTGATGGGGCTCAAGAAAACTTTTGCCGGCAGGCTAATCGACTAGAAACGAGATTATTTGATTCAGTGCTTCTATTGACGGAGAGCGCTGGCCATAATTTTTTTTCTTCGATTCGCGATAAAAGCGAGTCGACACGAAATGAAGGATTGGGTCATTGGCAGGTCTTTCCGACCAGAGAGGCATGTTCGGTTGTTTTGAAGAATAGCTCTGGCGATAGAATTTTTTTGATCGCGGGTCGGCAGATTGCAACGAGCGAGCGAATAGAAGTATCTGCAATATGTACAGATCATTTCTTTACAGAAGGCCGTAGTCTGCACGAGACCGTTTCTGAAGTTGCGGAAACTGGCGCGCTAGCAGTGTTACCTTGGGGTGTTGGTAAATGGTTAGGTCGCAGAGGCCGGATACTTGCTAACCTTATTGAAACGCATCCTAAAGACGTGCTCCTCGGAGATAACGGCTCGCGCCCTGTGTTCTGGCCCTGGCCAAGAGCGTTTAAGTTGGCGGAGCGGCTTGGGATTACTATTTTGGCAGGAAGTGATCCACTTCCCGTACCGAGCGATCAAAAAAGAATTGGAAGTTTCGGTTGCGTGCTGCTCGGTGTTCTCGATGAAAAAGAGCCAGGAGCCGATCTCCGAAAAAAACTAATTCAATTAGATTCTTCGCCCAAAAGGTTTGGTCGGTTGCATAGCGTAAGCGAGTTTTTGAAAAGCCGTTTAGAGTTGAGACGGTCAGTCGTCTCGCTACCCGACAAATCGCCATGTTCAGCGAAACTTGTTGAGACTCCTGATATTGAAACCTCTAGTGATGATTATGCGCAACGGTTTACGGGTTGTGTAGGTCAATATATGTTGCAGGTGCAAGCTCGCTCACTGGCAGATGTGCTCGTCCCGCCGATTGGGAATAGGGTTTTAGATGTGGGTGGGGGTCACGGCCAGTTAACTGATCAATTGTTGTCACGCGGATTTAAAGTTACGGTTCTCGCAAGCGATGAATGTTGTCGATCAAGGCTTGCGCGATTCGAGCACCACGAAAACTTCTCTTTCGTGAGCGGAAATCTGCTGGAGATGCCGTTTGCCGATAGAAGTTTTGATTGTGTCGTATCAGTAAGACTGATTTCACATATTGAAGCTCGCGAGCAACTTTTCAGTGAGTTTTGTCGAGTGGCGAATCAGACTATAATTGTCGATTATCCTAGTTGGTACAGTCTAAATGCGTTGACACCGGTTTTGTTTGGTCTAAAAAAATTGATTGAACATAATACGCGGACCTACCACAGTTTTTCTGGAAGGAGGCTCGATCTGAAGTTTGCAAAATATGGCTTTAGATCCAGTGCTCGTTCAGCGCAATTCTTTTTCCCCATGTTTTTTCATCGATGGCTTGGCGTTTCATCAGTACTTCAAAGGTTAGAGCGTTGGGCAAAAGTTACCCGACTTACATCGCTTCTGGGAAGTCCCGTGATCTTGAGACTTGACCGCAGCCGCAACCGTTGATTTCATGCGGGTTCTCCTACTAGCGCCACAGCCTTTTTATCAGGAACGGGGAACACCTATCGCCGTGAGGATGTTGGCACAGACCTTGTGCCAGGCAGGGCATCGCGTCGATCTTTTGACCTATCATCTTGGAGATGACGTTTTAGTGCCTGGACTACAGATTTTCCGCATCCCAGGACCTCGATTCATTAGACGGATACCGATAGGTTTTTCGGCCGCAAAATTGCTTTGTGATTGTTTTTTATTTGCGTCTTTGATCCGTCATTTGTTTAAAAATCAATATGATGTAATCCATGCTGGCGAAGAATCAGTTTATTTAGCCTTGATGACTCGTTTTTTGCATCGCGCTCGAGTGGTATACGATATGGATTCTTCCATGCCGGATCAGCTACTCGAAAAATGGAGCAAGCTTAGTTTTTTAGCGCGCCCTCTTTACTTTATGGAGCGTGTAGCGATTAAAAAATCAGATGTTGTATTGCCTGTTTGTCAACAGCTTGCTGATCGCGCCTATAAAATTAAAAACAAAGATAAGGTTGTACTGTTAGAAGATTTCCCGTTGTCTTTGGAGGAAAAATCTGCGGAACCGATTGATCAGATTCGGGCCCTTTTAGGGATAAAAGGGGTATTTGCGCTCTACGTAGGAAACTTAGAGGTGTATCAGGGAATCGATCTCTTATTAGCTGGGTTTGCCGAAATCGAAAAAGGGGTCGATCTTCATCTGGTACTGATAGGAGGAAGTGATATTGACATAAAGTTTTATCAGGACCGAGTGAATGATTTGGGAGTTAGTGATCGTGTTCATCTGTTAGGTCCAAGGCCGGTAAGTCAGTTGGGAGACTATCTCGTGCAGGCCGATATTCTTGTGTCTCCACGGCTTAAGGGCATAAACACCCCGATGAAAATTTTCTCTTACTTAGACTCAGGGAAATCAATTATCGCAACAAATATTTCTTCTCACACCCAGGTTCTTGATTCCAGTTGCGCACTTCTGGTCGATTCGAAACCTGCGGCAATGGCTCGAGGGTTAAGTCAGTTGGCGACCGATGCTGTTTTACGTCAAACAATGGGGCAAGCGGGTCAGTCACTGTCAACATCACGCTATTCCTTCGCGCGCTTCCAGACCACGGTCAATGATTTATATCAACCGTCTGGACCTCTGTTCGACTAGCTTATCCTATGCGACGAGGAATAGAAGAACTGAGTAACGACAAGTTCGATGTACTTGTCGTAGGAGGAGGAATTCAGGGAATAGCGATCCTGTATACATTGACCCAACAGGGCATTAAAGCGGGCCTTATTGAGAGAGATGATTTTGCAAGTGGAACATCAGCCAATAGTCTCAGAGTGATACACGGGGGCTTACGCTATTTGCAGACGGGGGATCTTGGTCGAATGCGTCGATCAATTAAAGCACGTCGCCAATTTATGCAATTAGCGCCAAGTTTGGTGCGACCACAAGGCTTTTTGATTCCGACTTCGAAGCGTGGTTTGCTCAACCCGGCCCTGATGAGAGTTGCGCTTTTTTTAAATGATCTTATTAGTTCGGATCGTAATCAAGGCTTAGCTTCCACTAACCGATTACCGCCCGGAAAAATTTTGCCAAATTGTGATTTTGTGCGCCCGTTTTCTGGCAGCGTGGAAAAATCTTTTCAATCTGGCGCGCTTTGGTTTGATTCCCTAATACATGACGCTGGACGGTTTTCAATTGAACTTATCAAAAGCGCGCAGCGCGATGGAGCTGTTGTTTGCAACTATGTTCGCGCGGAGAAATATCTACGGCGTCAGGGCAAAGTTTGCGGCGTCGAGGCGATCGATCGCGAATCGGGAGATCCTTTTTCGATTACCGCCAAAGTTGTAGTAGAGGTTGCCGGAGCGGGGCGAGCGAAATTGAATAACAATACGACTGGTGACTTTGATCGGACCCGCCGAACTTGGTTAAAGGCAACTAATCTTGTTTTATCAAAAACCCTTAATAGTGATCATGCAATCGGGCTTTCGGGTATTCAAAAAGGATCGCAAGATAATAATTCTCTCGTTCAGCAATCGCGATACTTTTTCTTCGTCCCCTATTCCGGATGTACTCTTTTTGGAACTTTCTACTCTGTTCTTGAAGAGATTCCCGACGACCTTTCGGTGACTCAGGAGGAGATTGACTCGATGTTGGCCCAAGCTCAACTTTTGTGTCCCGAAGAAAATTTGACTCTAAACGATGTCAAAATGAGTCATGTTGGGGTTGTTCCCGCAGGTATCGGATCGGCCGAGAAGTTTTTTACAATTGAGAAACGATCATCGATAAACACTGAAACCCTTGATGGATTTGAGGGTCTTATCTCGGTTCAGGGTGTCAAATATACAGAGTCATTTCAGGTTGCGGATGAAGTTTCGAGAGTGGTGGGTTCTAGATTAGGGCATCGTTATAGGCAACTAAAACCATGTGCAGTTGTCGGGCTTGAAACCTGCTTGACGACCTCTATCGCAGATTTGGCGCGCCGAGCCGTTCACGATGAGATGGCAGTCCATCTCACAGATTTTATCTTACGTCGGACAACGCTCGGCGAGGTAGGATGTCCGGATAGGCGGTTGGTTCAGGACTACGCGGTCGCTATGGCTTCCGAAGCTGATTGGTCGGCTAAACGCATTGATTCAGAGGTGACTGAGCTATATAAATATTACGAGTCGAGGGGCGTGCGGGAAACTTAGAAGACGCAGGATCGTGTCCGATGGGTCCTTTAGTCTGCGGTTTAGGGAATTAACATAACGGACAATTATTTAGCGGCTGCTATCGTTTTGAGCAGTTCGGTATTAATCTCGCGCGGTCCGAGGTTCAACCGGTTTTGATAGCGTCTTTGGCCCGGAAGTCGAGTGCCATCAAGATGGGACAGTCGATCCAAAAAAGCCTCGCTTTCGTTGTGCCAGTTTCCTGCCGACAGAAGTTCCGGGTTTATTGCGAGAATAAATTGCCCGCCTCTTGGTGGTCCCCCGTCTCCTGAATCCCGTTTTTGACTGTGAAAGCTCGTCGTCTCGCCCACCAAAGGTCCGGCTAAGAGTTCGATCATCATCGCGATGTGTGAGCCTTTATAGCCGCCAAACGGCAAAAGCATGCCCTTTATAATTTCAGAAGGGTCAGTGGTTTCATTGCCATCGGCATTGAGGCCGGTTCCTTCAGGTACCGTTTTTCCATCACGAGCGGCGATTTGAACATCTCCCATTGCCATAGCTGCCGTGGCCATGTCGAAAACGACCGGTGAGCCGTTCGGTCGCGGCCACGCGAAAGCGATTGGATTCGTGCCAAATAATTTTTCATGAGAGCCAAAAGGCGCAACATTTGGCAGATAAGAGACACAGGTGATGGCGACCAGGTCCTGTTCGGCGAGTGCTTCTGTCTCGGGCCATAGGGCTGCGAAATGATGGGTTCGAGTGATGGAAAGGGTGGCGACGCCATTTGATGTCGCAGCATCCGCTAATTTTCCCAATGATTTTTGATGGGCAAGGGGCGCATAACCCAAATCGCCGTCACAATGCAGGACGACAGGTGTGCGCGCATTTAGCTTTGGATTGGCTTGACCGTTAACTTTACCGCTTTGTAAAGAGGCAACATAACCCGGAATTCGAAAAAGCCCGTGTGAGTGAGAACCGTCGCGCTCGGCTTTCGTAACGACATCTGCCACAGCGCTGGCGTTATTTTCATCAGCCCCAGCGGCTTTAAGCGCTTTAAGGGCGATCAGGTAAATATCTTCAAGGGAGAGCTGAGTCGTTGTCATTTTTTCCGATATACAGGAGTGGTCAAGCGGTAGGGTTTAACCAAACAATACCCTAGAATTGCCCTAGATTGAAGAAATCAGGATCCTCATGGCCAAGCTTTATTTTTATTATTCTGCGATGAACGCAGGAAAAACAACAACGCTCTTACAGTCGCGTCATAACTATGTGGAACGTGGGATGAACGCGTTGGTGTTGAAGCCGAAGATTGATAATCGCTCTGGCGAGGGCCGTGTGCGCTCGCGAATCGGAATTGAAGCGGAGGCCACCGAGATTGACGGGGCAGTTGATCTTTATCAGTTGGTGATCGTAAAGAATGACGAGTCACCGGTTCATTGTGTGTTGGTTGACGAAGCCCAGTTTTTAACGGCTGAGCAAGTCGGTCAGTTGACGGAAGTGGTTGACCGTTTGGCCGTACCGGTACTGGCTTATGGCCTTAGAACCGATTTTTTGGGTGAACTGTTCGAGGGGTCACGTCAATTGTTGGCGTTATCAGACGAGCTTCGCGAAATTAAAACCGTCTGTCACTGCGGCCGTAAAGCGACGATGGTGGTTCGTTTTGATAGTGCCGGCAATCCAGTGCGCGGCGGGGATCAAATCCAGATTGGCGGAAACGAAACCTATGTCTCGATGTGTCGATTACATTTTAAGGCGAGTCTGGAATCGACGGCGCCTTAGTCTGTAAAACTCACCTAATTTAAAAAAGTAACCCAGTGATCGAGGGGTTCCCTCTCGGTCGTCAGGCTATTTTCAACCGCGTTTGGGTCTGCATAGCCGAGCGACATGCCACACACAACCGACTGCGTTTCGGGAATGTTGAGGTACTCGCTAATCACGCGGTGAAAAGGAGTGAACGCGGCTTGTGGGCAGGTATCAAGGCCGTTTCCGCGAGCGGCAATCATGATGTTCTGTAGAAACATGCCGTAGTCCAACCAACTGCCCTGCTCGAGAACCCGATCGATTGTGAACATCAATCCCACCGGTGCATCAAAAAAGCAATAATTGCGACCGTGCTGATGATGCATTTTTTGTTTGTCGTCGCGGGTGATTCCGAGCAGCCCGTACAGATCCCATCCTATTTTTCGACGGCGTTCAATATAGGGTGAAACCCATTCCCGCGGGTAGTAGGCGTATTCTTCGGTGTGGTCTTTTGCTAATTCGGGGTCGTTATACACCTTAAAAATGGCGCGGCTTAGACCTGCAAGACTGTCACCCGTCAGAACATAAGTTTTCCAGGGTTGGATGTTGGTTCCGGAGGGTGCACGAGCCGCCGTGTCCAGGATGTTTTCGATTGTTTGCTGCGGAACCGGCGTTGGCAAAAAAGCGCGAATTGATCGCCGGGAGGAGATTGCCTCCTCAACCGGATTGTTTGTTTTTTCTTGATCAGTTGTCATCGATTGCGTCGCCTACGCGTAATACAAAATGAGGCTCGCGCCTAACAGAACGGCCACCCACAACACCATTGACCCGGTCGGCCAAGCTCTGGCGAGCGTGCCTTCAGGACCATAATGATTCAAGATCCAGCGCATCATGCCTTTACCGGCTTTTTGCCTGACCCGCGATACGCTTTCGTGAGCCGGCTTCATTGTCTCGACAATCGACCGAATCCACTTCGGGGCCAGTCGCCGATATAACCACTCGATATCAAGATTCGTGGAGTGGAGTTCGGGCGGATAAATATTGGCTACCTTGAGCCAGGCAAAAGCCGCGGCTGAAAAGACCAACAGCTGAATTTGGGCGATGATATGACTGCCATCGAAAGGGCTGTATTCCATTTCGAATGGCAACAGATCGTAGAGCACCCATGGATAGACGCCGATAGACACGCAAAGAATGGCCGCAATTCCCATCGCAACGAGCATATTGAGCGGGGGCTCTGTGGTTCGGATACCGCTGTCATGGGCGAAGAATGCAAAAAACGGAATCTTGATGCCCGCGTGATGGAAGACACCCGCAGAGGCAAAAAGAAGCATCAACCATACGACGGGGTGCCCTTCCTCAAGTACCGCAACCATGACCATCGACTTGCTGACGAATCCGCTAAACAGGGGAAAGGCAGAGATAGAGGCTGCGCCGACGATGCATAACGTTGTTGTGATGGGCATGCTTTTATACAGTCCGCCTAGATCCGAGCCGTTCATGCGTCCTGTCATATGGAGCACTGCGCCCATCGACATCATCAGAAGGCCCTTGAAAATTACATCGTTGAACGCGTGGGCGATGGCGCCATTCATGGCAAGCGCGGTGCCCAATCCGATGCCAACGACCATGAAACCAATTTGGTTGATCATGCTGTAGGCCAGGACACGACGAAGATCATTTTCAATCACGGCATAAAAAATCGGGAAGCAGGTCATGGTGGCACCGATATAAACCAGTATTTCGGTACCTGCGAAACTGCGCGCCAGTGCGTAGACGGCAACTTTGGTTGTGAAAGCGCTCAGGAACACCGTTCCCGTTGGCGTGGCCTCGGGATAGGCATCGGTCAGCCAGTTATGCAGTAATGGAAACGCACATTTGATGCCGAACGCGATAAAGATGAGAACGCTCGCGGCTCCGTTGAGGCCAATGTGTCCAAAACTGAGTGATCCACTTTGGTGATAAATCATCAGCGCGCCGGCTAACAGCAGCACCCCTGAAATTACCTGAATCACTAAATAGCGAATGCCGGCGCCATAAGCCCGTTCAGTGCGACGGGCAAAGATAAGAAAGACGGACGTTAACGCCAGCATCTCCCAGAACAAAAACAAGGTCAAAAGGTCGCCCGCGAACACGGCACCCAGAGCACTGCCGGCATAAAGCAAGGCCGCAACATGCTGGCCCCGGTCTTTGGAATGTAGTGAAAAAACGATGCCGATAAAGGCGCCGATATGAAACAGGATCCCAAAAAGACGACTTAACTGATCAACCCGCAGCGGTTCAAGGGTGATGCTCATCAGGGTCAGCTGAACCGACAGTCCATCTGGCAGCTGCAGCACCGCAAATGCGCCCACGATGGGCACCAGCAGCATGATGAGCCCTCGCGCTTTGTGAGGCAGGATTGCGGCACCGATCGCAGCCGCATAGAACAGCAAAAATGGAGGCAGATCAGTCATCACGATCGTAATAATCTTCACTGCGCATGAGCCACTTGCGCATTTTTTTTGCGAGCAACACAAGAATAACGCAGGCAAAAAATCCGTAAATGGCGTAAAAACCCCAAAGCGCTTCAAAGGGGTGTACGACGTGTCGATGGTAAACAAAGTCCACAGCGAAGCTAACGACGCACAGAGCAATCAGCGCGCGTAAGACGCGATTAATGTTTTTTTTGTGATCAAAAATATGCTGTCGTTCGGTCATTTCATTTTCAAATAGGCAGTAACCCGGTCAGGGTATGAAGAGGTTCGGGGAAAAAGAAAAGCACAACACATAAAGCGGCCGTTATGGTGATGGCGATTAGGCAAGGCAGTGGCGCTTCTTTTATTTCAACATTGGGCGTCGCTGAATCCGCGAAGAACGCCCGAATCGGAATGGGCAGTAAATACGCGATGTTGAGCAATGTGCTCACCATCAGGACACCAACGATGACGGCATAGCCGGCGTCCAGCGCGCCCAAAGACAAATACCATTTGCCCCACATTCCCGCCATCGGAGGTAGCCCGGCGATGCTCACGCTCGCAATAAAAAATGCGCCCATGGTGATGGGCATCTGCCGGCCCAGTCCGTCGAGTTCGCTGACCCGTGTTTTATGTGCGGCGACCAGAATCGCGCCAGCGCAGAAAAATAGTGTAATTTTGCCAACGGCATGCGTGGCGATGTGCAGGGTGGCACCCGTGACACTGGCCGTGCTCGCAAGCACGGCTCCGAGGACCACATAAGAAAGTTGACTGATCGTGGAATAGGCCAGGCGTCGTTTCAGATTGTCCTGATTTAATGCGATGACCGAAGCGCCGATAATCGTGATTGAAACAATCCAAAGCAACAGGTCAGTAATGCCATTTTGGGCCAGAAGATCGATTCCAAAGATATAAACTGAAATTTTCAGAATGGCGAAAACCCCTGCTTTAACGACCGCAACGGCATGCAACAAAGCGCTCACCGGCGTTGGTGCGACCATGGCAGCCGGCAGCCATCGGTGGAAAGGCATTAACGCGGCTTTCCCGATTCCGAATACGAACAGCGCGAATAAAATGCCAACCACCGGCCCCGATGCTTTACCCGAAAGAATGCCACCGACCTGAAAATCAGTAGAGCCGGTTAGATACCATGTGGCGATGATGGCGGGCAGCAGAAACGCCATCGAGGTGCCGATCAGGATTCCGATGTAAACCCGCCCGCCTTGCCGCGCTTCAACGGTGCCCGCATGGGTGACCAGCGGGTAGGTCGAAAGCGTGAGTAACTCATAAAAGACAAATAGCGTGAATAAATTGGCGGCAAGCGCGACCCCCATGGTGGCGCTGATCGCAACAGCAAAAAAAACAAAAAATCGGGTCTGGTTGGATTCGTTATGACCGCGCATGTAACCGATGGCATAAATGGTGGTGATGACCCAGAGCGAGGAGGCGATCAGACCAAACAATAGGCCAAGGGGTTCAAACTCAAACGCCAGGGGCAACTGCGGTACGGGCGTCGCGATGACCTGACGAAGGGCTGATCCGTCTAGCACGGAAGGCGCGATGGAAATGATTTGCGCGACGAGTAAAAGACCGGTGCCAATACTGACGGCTTCCCGTAGGTTCGGCCATCTGCCCGCCAGCATCACCAGCAATGCACCTGCGAGCGGGGTCAATATGATCAGGGCGAGCGCTGAATCGGCCATCAGCCGGCTCCAAATAGCGTTGTGGCCGCTTCGGTGGCGACACCGACACTCAAATCAGTGCTGACACCGAAATAGAGATTCGCCAGCGCAAGAATCCACGCGGGGATCAGCATGGATAACGGCGCTTCACCGACCTGGGCCTCGTTGTCTTTGCCTCCAAGATAGGCTGATTCGATTACCCGCCAGACGTAGATCACAGCCAGCAGCGAACCGGCCAAAATGACAACCAATACGGGCCACCAACCGCGCTCCAGCGCAGCCAATACAAGATACCACTTGCTGATAAATCCGGCGGTCATGGGAATCCCCACGAGACTCAGGCTGCCGATGAGAAAAACACCCATGGTCCAGGGCATGCGGTAACCCAACCCCTTGAAGTCGCCAAGCCGACTGCTGCCAATGCGCCAGGCGATACAGCCGAGCGCGAGAAACAGCGCGCCTTTCATTAACGCGTGATTGAAAAGATGGAGGATTGTTGCGGTCAGTCCTGCGGGGCTGACCAGACTCACGCCTAAAATGAGGTATCCGATTTGGGCGACGCTTGAGTAGGCCAGCATGCGTTTAATGTTGTCCTGGAAAATCGCGATAGCCGACGCAAAGATCACCGCCGATGAGCCCAGTATTGCGAGCCCGAGCGCAAGCGGCATGGTGTCAAGTGCGAAGTCTTTGCCGAATACCGAAAAGATAAAACGCAGCAATACGTAGACCGCAACTTTGGTTGCGGTTGCTGCCAAAAACGCACTTACGGCTGAGGGCGCATAGGCATAGGCATTGGGTAGCCACAGGTGCAGTGGAAACAGCGCGATTTTGAGTCCGATGCCAACGGTGAGGAAGGCGAATCCAGCTCGCGCGGTTCGGGTGTTTGCGACCTCGGGAATACGCTCGGCAAGATCGAGCATGTTCAGCGTACCGGTGAGCGCGTACAACAGCCCGATCCCAATCAGAATGAAGGTGGCGCCAATCGTTCCCATGATCAGATACTGGAAAGCCGCGGTCAGTGATCGCCGGTCATTTCCCATCGCGATAAGGACATAGCTCGATAGCGAAGAGATCTCGAGGAAAACAAACAGATTAAAGGCATCTCCCGTAATCGCGATGCCCAGAAGGCCGGTTAGGCACAAAAGCCAAGCGGTATAGAAGATGCCTTGGTTATGCGCCTCGATCTCACTTGCGACACTCACGCGGGCAAACACTGAAACAATTGTGCTGATTGTGGAGACAATCATCAGCACGTAGGCATTCACGAGATCAATTCGGTAGGCAATGCCAAAAGGTGCGGCCCAACCCCCAAAGGTATAGTCAATGACGCCTTGGTCCAGTACCTGAGCCAGGATCAATCCGGAAATCAACATGGCGGCTGCGCTGGTGACAACGGTCAGCAGCCAGGTGGCAAGCGGTCGGTACAGCAGCAGGCACAGCGGTGCCGCGATGAGCGGTATGACAACCTGTAAGGCGGGCAACTGCGTGATGATCACATCGACTCATCCTGATCGTGGATTTCATCTTCCTCGACCGTGTCGTACGCTTCACGAATTCGGACCACGAGCGCGAGACCCAGTGAGGTGGTCGCCACGCCAACAACGATTGCGGTCAATATCAGCACATGGGGAAGCGGATTCGAGTAATTGCTGATACCCGCTTGCAAGATGGGTGCGTGACCGTCTGCAATTTTGCCAAGACTGATGTAAAGAATAAAAACGGATGCTTGAAATAAATTTAATCCAATTATTTTCTTAACCAAATTGCCGCTTGCAATCACCACATAAAATCCGGTCATCATCAGCAGAATCACGATCCAGTAGTTGTAGAGTCCTGCAATTGTCATGGATCATTTCTTCCGGCAAAGCCCAGAAAGACCGTGATCATGACGGCGCCTATCGTGATGCCCACGCCAAGCTCCACGAGAAAGATGCCGAGATGTTGGCCGGCAACAGGATCCTGACTCAGCGCGTTGTACGCGAGGAAGTCGGCTTCCATTAGTAGGGTCGTGACGCCAACGCCGGCGTAAAGGACGAGTCCGAGCGCAATAAAAATTCGCAAAATATGGGGCGGTACCGCACTTCGCAGTGCTTCTGTGCCAAAAACAAGACCATAAAGAATAAAGCCGGCGGCGAAAATAACGCCGGCCTGAAATCCGCCGCCCGGACCATAATCACCATGAAACTGCACGTATAGCGCGAACAACAGAATCATCGGGATGATGATCTTGGCAACGATCCGAAGGACGGGATTGTCATTCATCTGGCGCCACCCTCATGCCCGGGACGTTTTCGTCTTCGAAGCCCAAGCAGTCCGAGCACCCCGATGCCGGCGGTAAAAATGACCGCAAGCTCTCCAAGCGTGTCGTAGCCCCGATAGCTTGCCAGAATGCTGGTGACCACATTTGGAATCCCAATTTGATCGGGGGATTCATTGAGGAAATAGGGTCCAAGATGCTGATGGACGGGCGCCGCGGGATCTGTAAAGCGCGGCATATCCAGCGTGCCATATACCAATGCGGCGCCGGTAATGATGACAACGATTAAAGGCAGTATCGGTCGGTGGCTCGCCTTGCGGGCCCGACGGCCAACCAGACCGATGGTGCCTAACATCAGCACGGTTGAGATACCGACGCCAACGGCCGCCTCGGTGAATGCGACATCAATGGCATCCAACACCACAAACATGATTGTCGCGAGCAGGCTGTAGATGCCAAACATCATCGTCACGGCAAAAAGATCATTCAGGCGGACTGCCGCGAGTGCCGTGACCGCCAGCAGCGCCAGAATGACAACATTAACGACTTCGATCAGCACCTAGCTTTCCTCTTTTTCAAGCCACGGTTTCCGGATACCGTGCACAGCGGCTCTGGCCAGTGCGTGAGAGGCCGAAGGATTTAAAAGCGCCATCAAGATGAGTAACGCGAGCAGTTTTCCAGTCAGTAAGCTCCAGCCCGCAGTAATGGCCAGGCCCAGAAGAATGGCACCGGCCCCGAGGGTGTCGGTAATGCTCGCTCCATGAATTCGGGTGAGGATGTCCGGTAATCTGAGAAGACCGGTGGCACCAATCAGGACAAAAAACGCACCGATAATAAGTAGCGCGCCGCCCAGTATGTCGATTGCGGTGCTCAAGGTTGATCTCCTTCCGTGCGCGACCGGGATTGGCCTAGGTCACCAAATTCCGAAACCTTCAAAACCGCAACGGTGCCAATAAAACCAATCAGGACATACATCAGCGCAATGTCGATATAAAGACTCGGATCGCCCATCACAAATCCGAGCACCACAATCACCAGTATGGTTTTTGTGCCCAATGCGTTGGACGCCAAAATACGATCGTAGACCGTCGGGCCTTTAATCGCGCGGATCAATGCAGCCGTCATGCCGACAAGCAATGTGGCAAGAACGATTGTTAGGATCACCGAACGCCTTCCATTTTGCGAACTTTTTTGGCCATTAGGCCGCTCTTTAAATTTTCGGCCGATTCACGGGTTAGGGCGTGGACTTCGATCTGGTCTTTGCTCACATCGAGCGAGATTGTGCCCGGCGTTAGCGTAATCGAGTTGGCATAACTCACGCTGTTGAGGGCATCCGTTTGCTGAGTATCGATGTGAATGATCGTCGGGCTGATCGGAAGTTTAGGGCTTAACACTCGACGGGCCACGTGCAGGCTCGATTGAATAATTTGCCCGATTAGCCAGGGTGTGTAGCGAATCAAGCCGGGAAGCAGATGCACCGGCACACTTTCTGTATCGACTATTTTCAGCCGAATGCCGCAGAGTACCGTGATCACAACAGACGCGATCCCAAGGGACAACAGAAAAAATGACCAATGTCCGGATAGGAGTATCCAGCTGCCTGTCAGGACGATCACGAGAGTCAAAGGTGCTTTCAAAGGTTATGCTCGCGGAAAAAACGGATCAATTAAAACGACAGCAAGAGCATATATGAGTCGTGTTCAACTGTAAAAATTTATAGCCATTACAGACATTGTGGTTATGCATCGAGCGCGTTCACTCTTCGGTTAGCCCGGGCCTCCCGCCGGCGTCGTACATTCATTTCACGAAGTGTTTTTTCAACATAGCTGATATGCGAATCGGAAGCGGCCTTTGCCGCTTTTGGATCACCATCGATGATGGCATTCATCAAATGATAATGCTGATCACGCAGATGTTTGAAATTCTCGGGTCGTTTATAAAGGTTTTCAAGGTTGTAGTGAATACTTCGGCGTAACAGTGAAAACAGGCTGCGCATGACGTGAACCAGCACCACGTTGTGCGAGGCCTCTCCAATCGCGAGATGGAAATCGGCATCTGCCTTGGCCTCAATGACCGCATCCCCTTCGCCATGCGAGACAATCATCCGCTTATAGGCGGTCCGTAACATTTCAATGTCAGGTTCAGTTCGTCGCGCAGCTGCATGGTATGCCGCCATCGATTCAATGGCGTGACGAAGTTCCATGACGTCTTCTTGCGCATCTGCTGACGCACTGATTAACTCGAGCAGGGGATTTTCAAGCGCGGGATTAAGGCTTTCTGTGACCTCGGTGGCACCCCCTCTGCGGGTATTCAGGAGGCCTCGCGCGGAAAGGATCTGAAGACCTTCACGAAGTGACGGGCGCGATACGCCGAGTTGGGCTGCAAATGTCCGTTCGGCAGGCAATCGATCGCCCGGTTTTAGCGCTCCTTCGAGTATCAGTTCCTCGACCTGCCGTACGACGGAATCACTGACTCGCTCTCGATTCATATTTTGGTAACCTGGTAAGACCAACTAGCCAAAATTTAACACTGTGGCCAATTGATGAAAACCTTTGAACGCCGGTTTTAGGTCGACCGGTCACGAGAAGAGACTCCGGAGGCCCCGAAAGCCATCGATAAAAAGGAGTGCATATCCTCCGGTCGTTCGCTTTCGTTGATAGATAACGCAGATTCGACCGTTTTTAGCAGGGTGTAGGGGTAGTCCTTTGCCCGGGTGACCGTTATTTTTTCGAGGGATTCACCCTTTTTGCGTTTAAGCGCTGGCGTGGGGGGTGTTCCGGTAATGCAGTTGTAAATAGTTGCGGATAAGCCGTAGATATCCGTCCAGACCCCAAGTTGACCATCGAGATACTGCTCAGGAGGCGCAAAGCCGTGGGTCAGGGTCTGAAAATCACCGAATGGTTTATCGCTGTCGAGCGTTTGGGCGGCGCCAAAATCAAGCAGCAGGGGCTGTCCGCTGGTCCTCAGCAGCACATTGGCCGGCTTGACGTCTAAATGCACGATGCCGAGCTGGTGCATCTGCTGGAGACCATTTCCAATCGGGGGGAACACGCGTTGCAAAAGATCCCAATCGAGATTGCCGCCCATTTTTGAGATGAACCAGCGTAGGTCTCGCCCTTCTTCATGATTCATGACCATATACAGCGTGTTGTTGGCCTCAAAGTATTCGTTTACGCCAATCAGATTCGAATGTCGTATCTTGCTCATTCGCTCAGCCTCTGATTTGAAACGCTCAAGACCGTGTCGGAAAGAGGATTCTGCGAGTGCTGTGTTCGGACTCAGCGAGCCATCCGAGTGGCGATAAACAATATCCTGGGGACAAAATTCTTTGATCACGAACTTGTCCCGACTCAACTCACTGCTGGCGAGATAAACCAGACTGAAGCCGCCGCCGCCGAGTACTTCGCCGAGCGTATAGCCTCTCAGGATAAATCCGGGTTGCAGGGGGAGTCTGCTTGCCATGTTTCCAAGTAACGGGTTCTGCTAATCAGAATTAAACTGCGTCGATCATACAGTAATCTTTCGTTATTTCTGGCCTGGAATTAATTTGGCGCGACATAACTTCTTTCCCGCTTAATCGAAATTATGGTTGAAGAAAAACCGTCATAACGCATGAAACGAGGTTTACCGCCGGGGCAGTCGGTGTCGTTATCACCGTCGATAACCGGTTGTCATAATTCGTTGGCCGATGTTGTTTGATAATAGAATACGGTTTTACGTTTCAGGGCGATTCACAGAGCAGCGTGATGAAGACACGTGGCTCGTTGGTTAATTATTCGGAGGTTTTAAGTTGCCCAACAGTATGACGGCCTTTGCCAGAGGTGCAGCCCAATCCCTTTTTGGTGATCTCACCTGGGAGATGCGCTCGGTCAATCATCGATACCGGGAGGTGGCGCTTCGCCTGCCGGAGGAACTGCGCTTCGCCGAAACCGGCTTTAGAGAGCGGATCTCCGGATCGTTAAGCCGGGGTCGAATTGATGCGACGTTACGTTATCAGCCTGTGCCTGCCGTTCAGGGCGATCCGGAAATTGATACCCAATTAATCGACAGGATCTCGGAATGGTCAGATCAGGTCCGGGCGACGATGCCGGATGCGCAGCCGCTTCGGGTGTCAGAGATCCTGAAATGGCCCGGCGTGATGTCGACACCTGCCGTCGACGACGATGCGCTGGCCACTGCGGCTGGCGATTTATTGGGTGAAGTGTTGACCGGGTTAATGACTTCGCGCGCTCGGGAAGGTGAGGGCCTGTCGCGCATTCTCAACGAGCGTTTGACTGCAGCCCGGGAGATTCTTTCGGCTTTCGAGATTCAGATGCCAGAGATCGAGCAGGTCCAGCGCGATCGGATGACCCAGCGCCTTACTGACGTCATTACGCAGGTAGACGCAGAAAGGATTGAACAGGAAGTTGTCGTTTTACTGGCCCGAAGCGAAGTCTCAGAAGAGATTGACCGGTTAAAACTTCATTTCGACGACGTTGAGCGAACACTGAACAAACCCGAACCAATGGGCCGGCGTCTTGATTTCTTAATGCAGGAATTAAATCGCGAAGCCAACACCCTCGGCTCGAAATCCAGTCATCCCGAGCAAACGAATGCGTCGGTTAACCTGAAAGTCGTGATCGAGCAGATGCGCGAACAGGTTCAGAACATCGAATAAGTGGACGATGGAGCGCGTGAGCCATCAGGCACAGGTCTTTATTCTTTCGGCCCCTTCGGGGGGCGGTAAAAGCAGTCTCGCCCGCGCGTTAGCCGAAAATTGCGATCGTGTGATGACCTCGGTTTCCCACACCACCCGCAATATCCGGCCGGGAGAAACAGACGGTGTGGATTACAACTTTGTTGATGTGGATACCTTTGAACGCATGATCGGCGCCGGCGAATTTGTTGAGTACGCGAATGTCTTCGGGCAATATTACGGCACGTCGCGAGAGGCGATTGTTGGCAATCTTGCGGCAGGCAAAAGCGTGGTCTTGGATATTGACTGGCAAGGGGCGCGCCAGGTCCGAGACGCGTTTGAAGATGCGGTGAGTATCTATATCCTGCCGCCCTCTCTCGAGGTGCTCGCGGAGCGACTATCCGCGAGAGGGCGTGAAGATGACCAACAGCTTCAAGAGCGACTCTCGAAAGCCTCGAGCGAGATGAGCCATTTTAATGAATACGATTATTTGATGATTAATACTCATTTTGAAGACGCGCTTTTGGAGCTTGAGAACCTGGTTCTAAACGGAAAATGCCCGACTTCTGCCGATAATTTTGACGTTGGGGGTCTTGTGTAAACCCGAAAAATCGTTAGACTAAAAAAAGTTGACGCAGCAAACCTTTAGGCATGCTTTCAAGAAACGTATCCTAAACAATGTTGTAAGTCGTGGTTAGCCCCCGATCCGCGCCAGGGTCGTTCCGGGCAAGGGTATTTCTGGAGAATTTCGGATGGCAAGAATTACAGTCGAGGATTGTCTCGATAATGTTGAAAATCGTTTTGAGCTGGTATTGGTTGCGGCCCGGCGCGCGCGCCAGTTGCATCTTGGACATGACCCGCTGGTTCCTGAAAATCGGGATAAGCATACGGTCATTGCACTTCGTGAAATCGCCGAGGGGTTTGTGACTCGAGATATCCTGAAGGAAGCGGAAGTTGATCCCCGTGAAGAGCTCGAGGAAGTCTTTGGAACAGCCGAGGGCTCGGGAGAGTCGACGGAAGGGGCATCCGGTAAGGCAGCGACCCCAGAAGCTGCTAGCGGTGACGGGGAAGAAGTTGCGATCTCAGCTGATGAACTGGCAGAACTCGCGGCACTGGCTGATATGATTGAGGCGGCGCCTCTAGAGCAGACGTCTGACGCGCAAAGCGAAGAGGATACCCAGAATGCCGATGACGCCGGCGACGACGGAGAGGAAAAACCCGCGCAGTGAAAAACAGCAGTCGGCGCCCGGTGATGCCGGGGATCGACTGCTTATCGGCGATCTGCTTGACGCGCTAAAGGAGTATCTGGGCGACGAGGAAACCAGCGCTGTTTATGCGGCTTACCTTTTTGGCGCTAAGGTCCATAAGGGTCAGCGCCGTCGCAGTGGTGAAGCCTATATTTTTCATCCTGTTTCGGTGGCCGCGATTCTCGCGGAGATGCGTCTGGACAGCCGCAGCATTATTGCGGCACTTCTCCACGATGTTATTGAAGATACCCCGACTGCAAAAGAAGACCTGCAGTCCCGTTTCGGTGAAGATGTTGCCCGACTGGTCGATGGTGTTAGTAAAATTGATCAAATCGAGTTTGATTCCAAAGAGCACGCCGAAGCCGAAAACTTTCGCAAAATGCTGTTGGCGATGGCGAAGGATATTCGGGTTATTCTGATCAAACTGGCGGATCGCTTGCACAATATGCGCACGCTAGACGCGCTGGGCGTTGATAAGCAAAAACGCATCGCAGCCCAAACCCTTGAGATCTATGCCCCGATTGCCAATCGTCTCGGGATGCGCAATTGGACTCAGGAGCTTGAAGATCTCAGCTTTCGTCACCTCTACCCAAAGCGCTTTGATGCGATTTTTAAAGAGCTTGAAAAGCGTCGTGGTAACCACCGCGCGGTTATCGAAAAGACCGTTTCAAAGCTGAAAGCGGAGCTGGATGATTCGGAAATAGAGCATTCGGTAGACGGGCGGGAAAAAAATATCTACAGCGTGTATCGCAAGATGCGCTCCCGCCAAGTGTCGATGTCAGAAATGCGCGACATTTTTGCTATTCGCATCATCGTACGGACGGTCGAAGACTGCTATCGCGCCCTGGGTGTGATTCACAATACCTACAAGCCTGTGCCGGGAAAATTCAAGGATTACATCGCGATTCCCAAAGCCAACGGCTATCAGTCTTTGCATACGTTATTGTTCGGAACGTTCGGCCAAAGTATCGAGGTGCAGATCCGAACCACTGAGATGCACCGGATCGCAGAAAACGGTGTGGCCTCCCATTGGCGATATAAAACAGGTGAGACCAGAAAAGGGGCTGCGGTCCCGTCACATCACTGGCTCATGGACTTACTCGATACGCAGGAGCAAGCCGGCAATCCGGCGGAATTCCTCGAGCATTTGAAAATCGATCTTTATCCTGACGAGGTCTATGTGTTCACGCCGCATGGCGATATTAAAAAAATGCCCAAAGGGTCGAGCGCGATCGATTTTGCGTATGCGGTGCATTCCGATATTGGTAATCGCTGTATTGGCGCAAAGGTCAATAACGAGCCGGTGCCGTTGCATCACAATATCGCCAACGGCGATCACGTCGAGATTCTGACTGCCCGCTCGGCGAGTCCGACGCCGCTTTGGCTTAACTACGCCGTGACCGCAAAAGCCCGGGCGGCGATCCGTGATTTTCTGAAGCATCAGCAACAAGAAGACGCCAGCAAGCTCGGCAAACAGCTACTGGAGCGCGCATTAAAGACCGTGGGCCTTAAAACCCGCCTTCGGACCGATCAGAAAATTCACCTGCTCAAGCGCATCGGGCTTGAAGACTGGAATGAACTGCTGACCGATATTGGCATCGGCCGTCGCTTGCCGATGGTCGTCGCGCGGCAGTTGTCGCCGGATTCTGCCGGAGAACAAGTCGCACGGAGCGAGCCGTTGCCGATTCGGGGCGTTGAGGGCATGAGCGTGTCCTACGCGCGGTGCTGCCGGCCAATTCCGGGTGACGGAATCATCGGGATTTTTTCGAGAGGTCGGGGGATCGTGATCCATCGACCCTCCTGCCCCAATGCAAAAGAGCACAGCAAAAAGCCCGATGCCTGGATTGGCGTCGAATGGTCAGATGACATTAAAAACACCTTTGAAGCGGATATTCGTCTCGAGGTTGTTAATCGACGTGGCGTATTCGCCACCCTTGCATCGGTCATCGCTGAAGAAAATTCAAATATTAATCATGTGCTGGTGACGGCGAGAGACGACCGTAATTCGGCAATTCGTTTTACCATTGAAGTGACGGATCGAAAACATCTGGCAAACGTGATCCGGCGACTGCGCGCGCGCCGCTCGGTGATTCGTGTGTCCAGAACCCGTGGCTAACCATTTTATTTTTTGAGGAGTTTTTATGAGCAATAAACAAGCAATCCAAACGGATCAGGCGCCCGCGCCCATCGGACCTTACTCACAGGCGGTCAAGGTCGGTGAGACGATCTACCTATCGGGGCAGATCCCGCTCGATCCGGCGACAGGCGAGCTTATTGATGGCGATATCGACGCGATGTCCCGCCGCATTTTTGAGAGTCTTTCTGCGGTGATGCAGACCGCCGGCGGATCGCTTGCGAACGTCGTGAAGCTCACGATTTACCTAATTGATTTAAACGATTTTGCCGCGGTCAACGCCGTGATGGCCGAGTATTTTGATGCGCCGTATCCGTCCCGTGCGACCGTTGCGATTGCCGCGTTACCCAAAGGCTCACCGGTTGAGGTCGAAGCGATCGCGCATCTGTAGGGCACTGCCCCCAGATTCAATAATCGAGTTTGATCATGGTGGACACCAGCGAGGCCCGCGTGAGTGCCTTAAAAGGCGTTGGCCCCCAACTTGAGGGCAAGCTCGCCGGTCTCGGCGTGTATTCGGTTATTGATCTGTTGTTTCATCTGCCGATTCGTTATCAGGATCGCACCACCACACTCGCCATCGGCGAGCTACGATCCGGCAGTGAAGTCCTGATCTCGGGCCGAATCGAAGCCAGCGGCGTGCAGTTTGGTCGCCGGCGCAGTTTGATCACGGTCATCTCGGATGACACCGGGCGGTTGACCGTGCGCCAGTTTCATTTCAACGCATCGCAGCGTCGTGGCCTTAAACGCGGGGCGTTTATTCAATGCTACGGCGAGGTGCGATCAGGGCCCACAGGGCTTGAGATGGTGCACCCCGAGTACCGGCTGATTGAAGGGCCGGATGCCGTCGAGGTGGAAACCACCCTCACCCCGGTCTACCCCACGACCGAAGGTATCGGCCAGCGGCGCTGGCGCGATCTCACCGGTCAGGCGCTCACCCGATGTGGCGAAGCGGTGCCCGAGCTATTGGGAGATTGGGCAGGCTTTGAGTTTAGTGATCTGCCGCTCTCGGAGGCATTGACGCAATTGCATCGACCGCCCGCGGGTGTTGACCTCCAAACCCTCAAAGCGGGTACGCACCCGGCACAGCAGCGCCTTGCCTTTGAAGAACTGCTGGCCAATCATCTTGCGGTGCGGCGGCGCCGTGAACGGCGTGATGCGTTATCCGCGCAGTCTATTCCAGCATCAACGGAGTTCTGGCCGCGCCTTCGGGACGCGCTGGGGTTCACCCTGACCAACGCCCAAAGCCGAAGCATCGACGAGATCATGCAGGATCTATCAAATCCCCACCCGTCGCTGCGTTTGCTTCAGGGCGACGTGGGGTGTGGCAAAACAATTGTGGCCGCGGCGGCCGTGCTGGCGGCGATTGAGGGAGGCCAGCAAGCCGTGGTGATGGCGCCAACGGAGCTGCTGGCCGAACAGCATCTTCGGGTATTCAGTGGCTGGTTCGAGAAGGTGGGGATTAAGCCCGTTTGGCTGAGCGGCCGGATAACCCAGCGCGAGCGTCGGGCGGTTTGCGAGCAGTTATCGAGCGGCGCGGCTCGCGTGGTGGTGGGCACGCACGCGGTCTTTCAGGACGACGTGAGTTATCACAACCTGGGCCTGGTGGTGGTTGATGAGCAGCATCGTTTTGGCGTGGCGCAACGGCTTGCGTTGCGAGACAAAGGTCAGCGCGAAGGCAGCGCACCCCATCAGATCATCATGAGCGCGACCCCGATTCCAAGGTCGCTGACGATGGTGATGTATGCCGACATGGATCTGTCGGTGATCGATGAGATGCCGCCGGGCCGACAGCCAGTTGAGACCGTGGTCTTGCCCAACACGCGCCGCGAAGATGTTCAGGCGCGTATTCGCGAGGCCTGTGCGCGTGAGCGAAGAGCGTATTGGGTATGCCCGCTGATCGAAGACTCTGATGTGTTGGCGGTTCAGGCCGCCACCAGTCGCGCGGAGGCGCTCAAAGCCGAATTGCCCGAGCTTCGCATTGCGCTGTTGCACGGCAAGATTCCCTCCGCCCAAAAAGACCAGATCATGGATGACTTTCGTCAGGGGCGAGTCGATGTGCTGGTGGCCACCACCGTGATTGAGGTGGGGGTGGATGTTCCGGAAGCCTCATTGATGGTGATTGAAAACGCCGAGCGACTCGGCCTGTCGCAACTGCATCAGTTGCGCGGGCGCGTGGGCCGGGGCGATCAAAAATCCGTGTGCGTGCTGATGTATCAGCCCCCTTTAGGCCACAACGCCAAGGAGCGTTTGGCAACGATGCGCCAGAGTACGGACGGGTTTGCCATCGCCCAAAAAGACCTTGAGCTGCGCGGGCCGGGCGAACTGCTGGGCGTGCGCCAGAGCGGCGCGCCACAATTTCGTATTGCGGATCTGGCCCGTGACCGGGCATTACTGCCGGCCGTCCAGCACAGTGCGGTCAGGCTACAGCGCGACTATCCTGAAAAAGCCGAGCCCCTTATCGCGCGCTGGGTTCGTGAGGGGCTTTCGTTTTCCAATGCCTGACAAACTAAAACGCTATTGGCATCTGGCGCGGCTGGATAGGCCGGTGGGCTGGCTGTTGTTGCTTTGGCCCACGCTCTGGGCGCTGTGGATCGCCGCCGATGGTCAACCTGATCCACGAGTGGTGCTGGTTTTTGTATTGGGGGTCATCGTCATGCGCGCCACGGGCTGTGTGATCAATGATTATTTCGATCGCGATTTTGATCCCCAGGTCGCGCGGACAAAAGACCGCCCGCTTGCGAGCGGGGCAGTGACGCCGAAAGAAGCATTAGGCGTCTTTGCGGCGCTGATTTTTTTGGCGTTGTTGCTGGTGCTCACGCTCAACCGCCAGACCATTTTGCTGTCGTTTGCCGGTGCGTTCATAGCCGTGACTTACCCGCTCGCCAAGCGCTTTACAAACCTGCCGCAGGTGTACCTGGGCGTGGCTTTTTCGTGGGGTATTCCGATGGCCTTCACCGCTCAGGACAGTCCGCTGATGCCGTTGGCGTGGTGGCTGCTGGGCACCAACCTACTCTGGACGGTCGCTTATGACACGATGTATGCCATGGCGGATCGACCCGACGACCTGAAGGCCGGCATCAAATCCAGCGCGATTATGTTCGGGCGTTTTGAGCTCGCCATTAATGCGTCGCTACAACTGATAACGCTCCTGAGTCTCGCGTTAATGGGGTTGTATTTAGGCTTTGGCGTTATTTTTTATCTTGGCCTCGTCGCCGCCGCCCTCACGGCCGTTTATCAACTCTATCTCTGCAAA
>ENA-OREN01000264-OREN01000264.1-marine-metagenome-genome-assembly--contig:-NODE-264-length-79008-cov-6.187404_pt1 | contig 79008 bp, 71 predicted proteins | sample MGYA00248624_ERZ508555 | MGnify/ENA primary metagenome ERZ508555 (study PRJEB26222, sample SAMN06267773) | marine metagenome | isolation source: Saanich Inlet, British Columbia, Canada | place...
CAATCCATGCAGCTAACCCAGAGCTTTGTGCAGCAGCAGCCAATGATAATCCTCCCCCAAACAACAATAAGACTCCCCAAGGAACACCAGCTTCAGCATCCTTCCACTCAAGTAGATTCTTTTCATTACCACCTCCGCTGGGTGTTAAAAATAAAATCAAACCACACAACATCGCAATGCCTGGGTCACTCAGTCCTTCAAGCCCAGAAATATCATTGATGTATGATCGAAAAATCCAAAGTAACGCAGTAAATATAAATATAAAAAATACTCTTTTTTCAGAAGTTGATATCTTTCCAAGATTATTTCTCATGGTAACTATTGTTTCTTGAGTTTTTTGTGAGGTTTCGAAATTAACTGGAAAACTAAATCGAGTAAGACTTATCCATGTCAGTGGAAGCAGGATCATACTGACTGGTAAACCCACTTTCATCCAATCAACAAATGAGATGGAGACATTGTACTGTTCTTCCATAAAGCCATTAAGAGCCATATTTGGAGCAGTACCAATAAGAGTAGCTATACCCCCTATATTTGCAGCATAGGCGATGCCTAAAAGCAGGGCTATTTGAAAATTTATTTTATCTGAAGTGCTCAATTCATCCATCGATTCATTAATAACAGTTATGATTGCTAATCCAATGGGTAAAAGCATGATTGTGGTTGATGTATTCATAATCCACATACTCAGCACACAAGAACTTAGCATGAATCCACCAATAATGGATTTTCCTCTGGTGCCCGTAAATTTTAGAACTGTTAATGCCATCCGTTTATGCAAGTTACATTTTTGTATTGCTATTGATAAGAAAAATCCACCTAAGAAGAGGAAAATATTTTTATTAGCATAAGGTGCCGCGGTTGCTTCGATAGTGGAGATTCCAAGTAATGGAAAAAAGACAAGAGGAATAAGAGCAGTGATAGCAATGGGCACTGCTTCTGTTGCCCACCAAATTCCCATCCAGACAAATACCGCTGCCGCTCTTTTCCCCTCTATTGGCAGTGATTCACTTTCAGGGAGAATAAGAATGATAATTGCAGCTATTAACCCAAGTATAAAGCCAACTTTTGATTTCTTTTTATCTGACATTGAACCTTATGCTATAAAAAAATGAATTTTAGGATACTACACCTCATAATTGAAATCTGATAAGAATTCCATGAATTTTTTTGTGGCTATTGCAAAAGGTCTTTCTTTTAAATACATCAAGCCTATCGTAAATTCTAATTTGGGTATGAGAGGCTTAATACTGGATCCTCTAAATTGACTTACTTTAGCAGTAAACTCATCCAATATGGTATAGCCAGAACCATTATTTACCATCGCTGCAGCCATCTGGTAGTTATCCGAAGTAATGGTTGATTGTAAGTTAATATTATTTTTCTCAATATATTTTTCAATCTTTTTACCCAATGGACTTCTGGAGCTGAGTTTGATAAATGGAAGGGGTGCATCATTCTTTGTCTTATTATTTGGTTCAAGTATTACAAATTTACCACTGGTTAAACCCATCAAACCTATTTCTTCATCCTCTTGATGATCTTGGGCTATCGCTATATCTAATGAGGTGTCTTTGATTTTATTTTTTAAGTCTAAATAATGAAGTGACGAAATTTCAAAACTTACATTGGGATTATTTTTTTTAAAACCAGCAATAGCTTTAGGTAAAAAATCAATGCCAAGAGAAGGGGTGCATGACACCCTTAATTTATCCATGGGAAATTCAGTTAGACTTTCTGATATCTGATTGATATCTGTTAATACTTCTTCCATAATAGCGGTGTGTTTGAAAAGAATATTCGCTTCAGGAGTGGGAACTAGCTTCATACGAATTCTCTCAAAAAGACGGAATCCAAGTTGTTGTTCCGCATGAGCGAGAACTTTACTCACAGAAGGTTGAGAAACATTCAAAAGTTTTGCTGCAGCTGTTACTGATCCTGTCTTATAAACGTTATTAAAAACCTCAATATGCCTTGTTCTCATGCTTTACTCCATAGATAGTGTTTATAACATACTATAACATTAAGTTATAACTTATAATAAAAGAAGAATAGTCTAGTTAAGTCAGTTTTAGAGGTTATATGCTATATTTAAAGTCTAATAACTTATATCGGGGAATATAATGAATCGAGTAAATAAGAAATTTGTAGCTTTAATGGCTTTAATTTTATTTTCAGCTCAAGGGATATTGGCTCAAGAAGACGCTTCTCAGCAAGTTGAAGAAATAACTGTCACAGGCTCACAAATCAAAGGTGCAAAGATTTCTGGAGCACTTCCAGTCTCTGTTATCACCATGCAAGACATTGAAGGTTTGGGCGTGGACTCTGGTGAGGAGTTGCTAGAGAATATTGCTGAGAATGGCATGAATCTTTTTAATGAGTCTGAGAATGCATCGGGCGGTGTTAATTCAGCTCGAGGTGATATGGGTGCTTATAACTTAAGAAATATGGGCACAGGAAATACCTTGACTCTCCTCAATGGAAGAAGATTGGTTAATTCTCCTGGTTATCAGACTGAATTAATTGGTGGTGATTATGTTCCCGCTATAACTGTCAATTCAAATTTAGTGCCTGTTTGGGGCCTTGATAGATTGGAGATTCTTCGTGATGGTGCTTCTGCTATTTATGGTGCTGATGCTGTTGCTGGTGTTGTTAATAATGTATTGCAAAAAGATTATGAGGGATTTCAGTTTAGAACTAAGTTCGGCTGGTTTGATAATTTTGATGCTGAAGACAAAACTTTTACTGGTAAATTTGGTAAAAACTTTAACGATGGTGCAACCAATGTTAGCGTTTTCTTTGATCACTACGATCGAGAGCCAATCAATGCACAAGAAGATCCAAGATGGGGTAATTCTGATCACAGACAATGGACAACTTGTGACTTAGCTGATGGTGTTGATCCAGAAGGAAGATGTCTTCCACAGGGCTCACCTTGGGCAAATTCAAGTTCGTTTAGAAACACTAGTGCGAATAATTTTTATGGACAATTTGATATGGTTTCGTCCAGTGAACATGGAAGTAGTAATGCTTATAATCATGTCTTTACAGATTCTAATGGTGAGTTTGAAGTATTTCCTTTAGGGGATTCTCGTTGTAGTAATAGATCCAGCCAAGGTGGTGAAGTATTTGATACAGGATATGGTACATGTATAGCTCAAGATGGTAATGGAACAGAACGATACAATCTTTGGGGATTGACTGATGCAAGATCTGATTTGCAAAGAAGTAATGTCTTTGTCTATATCAACCATGATTTAGGCAATGGAATAGAATCCTTTACAGAAGCAAGTTTTTATACATCCGATTATAAAATTACTAGGCATCCCTCCGCTCCATTCTCTTCAGTCAAACACAGAGTAGGACCAGACAATTATTGGCTTAACCAAATGAAATTAGCAGATGGAACAGCACTATTTGCTGGTAAACAGCTTTATGTTGATAACTATCGATTCGCAGAAAAAATGAGAAGGGTTGAAGTTGAGAAAAAGACTTATCGATTATTGCAAGGTTTTAGAGGTAGTTTTGATGAATGGGATTGGGAAGGAGCCTTCCTTACCTCAAAAGCGACTACCGATGATATAACTAAAGATAGAATCTCTAATAGTCTTTTGAAAGAGGCACTTTTTGACTCAACTCCAGCTGCTTATAATCCTTTTTCTGCTGGTGTTGACTCGAACATTGAAAGAACTCTTATTGATGTTTATAGGATAGGCGAAAGTGAACTGACCATGCTTGATTTTAAAGTGGCCAATAATGAAGTAATGGAGCTACCAGCAGGACCACTTGGGATGATGTTTGGTTTTGAGTACAGACATGAAACCGTTTTAGATGATCGTGATCCAAGATTGGATGGCACAATAAATTATATTGATTATGAGAGCGATACTTACCCAGAAGTTTCAGATGTTGTAAACTCAAGTCCAACCGGCGATGTTTCTGGCAAACGTAATGCTATGTCTTTGTTTGCAGAAGCTCAGCTTCCTCTAGCTGAAAATGTGAATGCCCAATTTGCAATGCGTTATGAAGATTTATCCGATGTGGATAGAGCACTCGTTGGCAAAATTGCCATAGGTTGGGAGATCACCGATGGTATTTTATTTAGGGCCTCAGCTTCTACAGCTTTTAGAGCTCCGAATATTATTCAGATCAACGAAAAAATTGTTGTTAGATCTGGCACGCGGAATGATTATGCTATGTATCGAGTCGAGCAGTTGAATGGTTTGGATCCGGATGATCTTAATTCAAGACTCTCCATGCAAAGGCAAGCAACAGGAGCTAATAACTTAGTCTCTGAAGAATCTGAAAATACCTCTATTGGTTTTGTTTTTTCTCCCCCACAAGTGGATGATTTAACTATCACAGCTGATTATTGGTCTATAGAAAAAGAAAATACCATTGGTCTCTTTGGTAGAGATAATCATACTGTTGAGGACATGTCTCTTCGTTTTGCTAATGGCACTAATAACTGCGATAGTTTTGTAGGTAATCCAGCTGTTGTAAGAGACGCTCCAGATCCCGATGAAGCGGCTTATTTTGCCGCAGCAGGAGTCTGTGCTTTTGGTAATGTAAAACACGTTGAGGATAACTACCTGAATCTGGCAACCAGAACGATTGAAGGTTTTGATGTCGGCGTTTATTACAATGTTGATACCGGTTTTGGTGATATTGGAATTCGCTATATTGGAAGCTTTATAGATAAATTTGAACAGATTCCAGGCGGAGCTTTCCAAGCTTTAGCTCAGCAGCAAGCAGCAGGACAAATACCTGCTGATATTCCACTGAGTGGTTTTGGTGATTTACTTCTAAAGGACGGTAATTATGACAATAAACATTCTTTAAGAGTCTCCTGGAGAAAAGGACCTTATGGAGCTACATTGACTGCTCTTCGTAAAGGTGAATTTTATCAAAATAGCTTGACCTTAAGCGATGGAACTAGATTTATGATTGACTCAATGACAACTATGGATATGAATCTTAGTTATCGTTTTGATATATCCGATTATAATTCTAGACTTACATTAGCTGTTAAAAATCTTGCCGATGAGAGAGCGCCTTTAGCCGATCGGTATTATGGATATTTTGCGGATGCTCATCAAGATTTAGGTAGAAATTACTACCTTGATTTTAGAGTCAGCTTCTAAGAAGTACCTGACAGATAAAAAGGGAGCCTTGGCTCCCTTTTTTTATAAGGGTGGCGAAGTCATACTTTACTTAAAGCCAATTATGATTTAGCTATCTATAAAGTTACACTAAATAATACAATTCTTACTTATATAAAATGTTCAAATACCTATTAATATTTTTACTGCCATTGAATGCTTTTAGTCAACAAAGCTATATTGATTATCAGTCTCCTTATCATCCCATTATCAATACCAGAGGAATGGTAGCCTCTCAAAATATTGAATCGTCTAATATTGGTTTGGAAATTTTAAATAAAGGTGGCAATGCTATTGATGCTGCTGTGGCTGTTGGATTCTCTTTGAATATTACTCTTCCAAGAGCAGGAGCTCTTGGTGGAGGGGGTTTTATGCTTGTCTATATTAAAGAAAGAGAAGAGTTATTTGCCATTGATTATAGAAGTCAATCTTCCTTAAATGCAGATCTTAAAAGTGTATTTAAAGTTGATTTACCAGAGGACTATGAGAGAGCAAACTTTGAAACAGTTAAATACGGTTACAAGGCTTCTAATATTCCAGGAACGGTTTCAGGTTTACTTAAAGTGCATAAGGAATTTGGTAAGCTACCTCTTTCCGAGATTCTAAAACCTGTCATCAATCAAGCGAGAGAAGGTATTTTAGTTTCTTATGATTTAGAGAAGTCTATTGGTAGCACACCACAATTATTGAATGATTTAGAATCAAAAAGTATATATTTTATGAACGATGAGCCATTAAAAGAAGGCTCCATCATGAAAAGGCCTGATTTGGCTAAAACAATGCAATTAATTTCTGATAATGGTTTGGATGGTTTTTATAAAGGACCTATAGCACAAAAGTTTGAAGAGGCAATGAGCTTGAATAATGGATTCATAGATGCCAATGATATGAAAAACTACGAAGCAAGATTCACTGATCCAATTGGTATTAACTATCGAGACAATAAAGTTTTTACACATGGACCGCCATCAGGCGGTGGCGTGGTTTTATTGACAGCACTAAGCTTGCTTGAGGTGTATGATTTAAAGAAGTATAAAAGTAATTCAACTAAGACTTATCATTTATTGGCTGAAGTCTTAAGAAGAGGGCATAACAATCGATCGCATCAGATTGGTGATCCATCTTTTTATAATGTTCCTATGAAAAAGTTACTTTCAAAACAAAGAATTAAACAATTATTGAATGGCATGAACCTTAATAAAGCCAGTTCAGCATCAAAGGTGAAGCCACTAAGAGTAAGAGAGGAAGGTAAGGATACAACTCATTATTCCATCATTGATGAAGATGGTAATGCGGTTTCAAACACTTTTACATTGGGGTATTCATTTGGATCAGGAGTCACTATACCAGGCACTGGTATTTTGATGAATAATCAAATGAATAATTTTGCTTATCGTTATGGCGATCAATCAATAAAAGGAAGAGCAGCCAGTCCTGGCAATCAATTTAAACCCGGTAAAAGACCTATGAGTACCATGGCTCCAACGATGGTCTTTGATAAACAATCTCAATTGATATTAATTACAGGATCACCGGGTGGCTCATTTATTCCGGATGCCATTCTTAGGGTGGTCACTGGAGTTATAGATTTTGGTTTGAATATTGGAGAAGCAACCATGTTACCTAGATTGCATAAAGATTGGCCTTATGCAGAATTGGAGCATGAGTCAACAATCAGCTCTGATATTCTCAGTGATCTTGAAAAAATGGGACATAAAGTTGAAGCTTCAAAAACAATGGGGAGCACTCAAAGTATTCATATAAAAAATAATATAAACTATGGATTCTCTGATCTTAGAAGACCAAATTCAGGAGTGGCTAAACAACAGTGAGTAATTTTACAAAGTAAGTGGTAAACATATGATTCAAATGAAAATAGTCTATTGGTTGGTTTTAATCTCAACTTTCTTGGGTATTTATTATCTAGGATCAAAAACAGATTTAAAGCTCTGGGGTAGGGTTATTATAGCCCTTGTTTTGGGAATCATTATTGGATTTATTTTTGGTGATCTTGCAGAAACCTCAAAATGGATAGGAGATTTGTTTGTAAGACTCATTAGAATGTTAGTAGTTCCATTGATATTCACCTCTTTAGTTTCAGGTGTGGTGGCAATGGGCGATCCAAAAAAACTAGGATCCATTGGAATAAAATCGATTGGTCTTTATTTAATAACCACTTTATTTGCCATTATTATTGGTTTAATACTGGGAACCATCTTTAAGCCTGGTAACGGCATAGACCTCAGTGGTGTGGATCCGTTCACATCAGGCGTTGCCTCAATGAGCGTTGCTGAAAGATTGTTTGGCATTATACCCATGAACCCTTTTTCATCTCTTGCTAATGGAGAAGTTTTACCAATCATCTTTTTTTCAATTCTTCTTGGAATAGGAATTATTATGGGTGGCGATAAGACTAAGTCTTTAGGTAATTTTTTCTCAGCCGCAGCAGAAGCAGTATTAAAAGTTGCTCATATGGTTATGCAAGTAGCTCCTTATGGTGTTTTAAGCTTAGTCGCATGGGTCTCAGGAACAATGGGGTTGGCCGCGTTACAGAATTTACTTGTTCTTACAGTCATTCTCTATATGGGTTGCCTGTTTCATATGATATTTGTGTACGGTGGTTTGATTAGAATTTTTGCTAAATTGCCATTAAAAAACTTCTTTAGAGGAATACTTGATGCACAAGCCGTGGCGTATTCAACTTCCTCTAGTTCTGCAACTTTGCCAGTTACATTGCAATGCGTGCAAGAGAATCTCGGTGTAAAGAAAACCGTTGCTTCATCGGTTTTGCCACTAGGTGCGACAATTAATATGGATGGAACGGCTCTTTACTTAGGCATCGTTGCTTTATTTGCGGCACAAATATTTGGCATCGATTTGAGCTTTACGGATTATTTATTAATTGCCATGACAGCAACATTAACCTCAATTGGCACAGCTGGAATTCCCTCAGCTTCTTTATTTTTATTGGCGACTGTTTTATCTGTTATTGGTGTCAGTGATGAGCAGACGGCTTTAATTGTAGGCTTTGTATTGCCTTTTGATAGGATTTTAGATATGGCAAGAACTGCTGTTAATATTACAGGCGATGCCACTGTCTCAGTTCTGGTGGCTAAGTCTGAGAATGAAATAGATGAGGATGTTTTTCGTGAGAATGCTGTACTATAAAAGTTCTAAGATACAGAAATGAGAAAAACAAAAATAATAGCCACACTAGGCCCAGCTACCGAAGACCCTAAAATACTAACCAAGCTTCTTCAACGAGTCGATGTCGTTAGGATAAATCTTGCTCATGGAACTTGGGATCCGAAGGATAAATCGAGTCATCAAAAAAAGATTCGAATGGTTCGGAAGATTTCTAAAAAAATAAAAAAACCAATTGCTATTTTAGTTGATCTTAAAGGCAATAAAATAAGAATAGGAAACTTTAAAAACGATGCTATAGAGCTTAAAAAAAATGCATTGGTTACGATTCGTTTCACCGAAGAAGAAATGAGTCAAAGCGACAAAGAAATTGTAGTTAATGCGGACTATGTCTTTGATAATATAGAGACCAAAGATATTATTCTTCTAGACGATGGGTTGATTAGGTTAGAAGTAAAAAAGATTCAACCTAAGAAAAAAGCATTGATTTGCATAGTCCATGAAGGTGGATTACTGCTAAGAGGAAAAGGATTAGAGGTTAAAAACAAAATTATTAATCAGTCAGGCTTGCCTGAAAATGATAAGAAGGACTTAAAAAAGCTAGCTAAATTAGATATTGATTGGGTTGCATTGTCTTTTGTCAATCAAGCAAGTGATGTCAATCAGGCTAGAGAGGTTTTATCGGGTTTTAATAACCATACCAAGTTAATTGCTAAGATCGAAAGAATAGTCGCATTAAAGCAACTCTATTGGATTATAAAAGCCAGTGATGGAATCATGGTTGCAAGAGGCGATCTAGCATTGGAATCGGGTCCTGGAGAATTAACTGGACTTCAAAAAAATATCATTAAGCAAACCGTTAAGGGAAAGAAAATTGTTATCACTGCCACTCAAATGATGGAATCGATGATTCATAATCCAACTCCCACAAGAGCTGAGATGACAGATGTTTCTAATGCAGTATTGGATGGTACCGATGCAGTCATGCTCTCTGCGGAAACAGCAATTGGTGATTACCCCATAGAAACAGTTGAAGCGATGTCAGAAGTTTGTTCGGGTGCAGAACTTTATGAAGAATCAATTAGTAAGGCTGATACATTTAGATTTACAGAGTTGCAACGAATAGATGAAGCCATTGCTATCAGTTCAATTAGTATTGCTAGAAATATGAATATTAAAGCAATTGTTGCTCTAACTGAATCTGGATCAACAGCTTTGATGATGTCTCGTATTAGATCTGATATTTCAATATATGCTTTTACAAGAAATGAATACACACAAAGAAGAGTGGGACTTTACCGCGGTGTAATGTCTTATCCTTATAAATTTAAAGCAACAAACTTCTCAGAGGTTTTATCCGAAGTCTCAAAAGAACTACTCGATTCAGAAATGGTTAGTCTGGGAGACTTAGTCATCATAACCTCAGGTTCTCCTTTAAAAATAGAAGGGTTCACAAACAGTCTTAGGATTGTAGAAATTAAGTAACTCATATAAACCTCTTTCAGTACTAATATTTTAAGACTACAATGCTTTTTTTAATTTAATTTTCAATCATCATGGATAATCTAAAAGTAGGAATCAGTGCATTAACAACCTATGTTCCTCCATATCGTGTAGATCTTGAGCGATGGTGCGAATGGACTGATAATTCATGGGATAAGATAAACAATATCGTCGGTTCTGGTTTCAGAGTTTTAGGGCCCAATCAAACAATTTACTCGATGGCTGCAAATGCAGTTCTTGATTTGATTGTATCTCATGAGGTTAATCCATCAGAGATAGGATTTTTAGCTTTAGGTACAGAATCTAGCACTGATAACTCAGCAGGATCCATCATCATCAAGGGCATGGTTAACGAAGAATTAAAAAATAGAAAAATGGAAACTATTTCAAGTCGCTGCGAGGTACCCGAGTTTAAACAAGCATGCTTATCAGGTATTTACGCCTTAAAAAATGCTGTTCGTTTTATTAAATCAGATGCACCGTCCTTAAAAGCAATTATTGTTTGCTCTGATATTGCCCTCTATCAAATAGGTGCCAGTGGAGAACCAACACAAGGAGCGGGAGCTATCGCTGTTTTGGTTGAGAAAGATCCAAAGATTGCTGAAGTTAGAACAGAACTCTCAGGGACTTCATCAGATTATCGTTTATTGGATTTTAGAAAGCCAATTCAGTATAGAGCTAAACAAGCAAGTGGTCATTCTGATTTTGATATTGATTTGCCTATATTTAATGGTAAATACTCATCATCTTGTTATTTAGATGAAACCATTTCAGCGATGGATGATATGACAAAAAAAAGAACAATACATACCGCAAAATACCTCAGAAACATTAGTGCTGCATTTCTTCATAGACCATTTCATAAAATGCCTATGACTGCTTTTTCAATTGTTTATTTGCATGCATTAGCTCATGGGAATAAAAATGATAAAGCAGAACTGGAAGCCTATGCTTTAGCGTCTGATATTGATTTTGAAGAGTTGTTAAATGAATTAATTAATAGACCCAATGTGTCAGAATTTGCTAACAATGATGTTAATGCTGATTTTCTTCCACTATCTAATAGAGTAATTAAGAAAGTTAATAATGATGATAAATTCCAAAATAATGTTTTGGCGAAAATCAAATACGGTTCTTTGCTAACAATGGAGATGGGAAATATTTATTCAGGATCTGTTTTTGGATGGTTTGCTGCAGGAATGGAGGATGCCATAAATAAAGGTATTGATTGGTCAAATCAAGAAGCTCTTTTATTTGGATATGGAAGTGGCGATGCTGCAGAAGTGATACCACTTATTTTTACAAATGACTGGAAAGAAGCATCCATTAAATCTAATTTTTCTGATGCTTTTAAAGATCGATACGACCTATCTCAAGAGCAATATCTTACTTTAAGATCTGAAAAAACAACCAATGGGATAGATCATCAATTAAGAAATCAATTCGTTGTTAAAAGAATAGGAACAGAAGAGCGAGATGACTTTCAGGATGCTGGAATAGAGTATTACGAGTACTTAAATTAATAATTGTATTTATTCTGAAATATTTTTATCCATCGTAGACTCTTTCAAAGCATAATGACTTCTTAATGTTTTTATCATTGATATTGCAAAGATGGGTGATAGGAACAGAAGAGGCGGTGACATTAATAAAATGAGATCCATTGCTGTCCTGTTGCTCCCTATGAGAAAAAGACAAGCTGGAAGGATAGCAAGAACTAAGGCCCAAAATAGTCTCATATTCTTACTAGGCTCATAGGCTTCACTCGCAGTAGTCTTTACATGATAAGAGAGAATATAAGAAACTGAATCATATGAAGTGACTATAAAGATAATCACTATTAAGCAGTAAGCTAAAACAAATAATTCCCCAAAGGGTAATTGAAGCAGGATTGCTGTAGCTGCAATTTGATGACCATCATTGGCTAAAATATCAGTAACAATAAGTTGATTATTAAGCTCTAAATTAATCGCATAATTACCCAAAATAGCAAAAAAGATAAAGCAACCCAAGCTACCAATGATTAGCATACCCATTACCAATTCTCTCAAGGTCCTACCCTTGGATATTCTGGCTACAAATAATCCTACTTGTGGACCTAAAGCAAGCCACCATGCCCAATAAAAGATAGTCCAATCGTCTGCAAAATCAGATTGCTCAGTTATACCCAAACTATTCATACCTACAAAGTTTGTGAAAAGTGATTTAATTGCCTCAATAGACAAAGCAATGATTTCTTGAAAGGATCCTAAGAAGAAGATCAGTATTAGAAACGTTAATGCCAATAGAACATTAAAATTACTGAGAATCTTAATTCCTTTATCTATTCCTCTGTAAACACTTGCTCCAAACATTAATGTGCATAATGAAAGCATGCTTAAGTCAAGAATCAAATCATGATTGATTCCAAATACTTCTGATAAACCGGCACCAATGATGGGCACATACATACCAATGGTACCGCCTGATGCACCGATTAAAATAATAACAAAAATAAAATCAACCAATCGTCCAATGAATGAGTTTTCTATGGCACTATTTTTATTGGTTCTAAGGCCAGAGCTCAATCTTAAAGATCCAAGATTATAATGATAGAAAGGGATGGCTATGGCTATGGCAGGAAGACAATAAAGAGCCCAACCAGTTAAACCCCAATGAAACATGCCATAGGCTGATGCAAGGTGGTAAGCTCCTTCTGAGAAAGGTTCAATACCAAAAGGTGGTCTACTAACATAATAAGCCCATTCAACACCCGACCAATAGAGTATTCCCCCTCCAATACCAGAGCAAAATAACATACTTGACCAACTAAAATTAGAAAACTCAGGAGAGCTATTCTCTCCACCTAGCTTAAATTTTCCATACTTTGAAACTGATAAAGTGACAAGAAACAATAAAGTCATAACACCCAAGATCATGTAAGAGGGTCCAAAAATGTCCACAGTTCTTTGATAGGTTGTGGAGATGAATGTTTGCGCTTGATCGGGATTTATTACTATTGGGATTGTGATACAGAGTATCGCCAATATAATACTGACAATTGTATAGTTATCTGATTTATTATTTGTCAATTGATCCCTTCATTTCATCTATATTTTTGAATTGATCTTTTGATAGGTTGCCCGTGATATAAAAATCAGCAGCTATGATAAAAATAAAGAGAAATAGAAAAATCATCAAAGATATTATTGTTTCTTTCATTTAATTCCTTCGTTTTACTGTCTAAAAAATAATTATAAGTAAATAATCTATAGTATTTATCACTCTATCTATTATATTACTAAGTAGATAAAATTTATTAGATATTATTTATGACTGAGCCTAAGAACATTGATAGATCAAAGGGAATCCTTCCTCAAAAAGAAAAGGGTTCACTTCAGCCAATTATTCCTCAATCAATTGAAGAACAAAGGCGGTTGCAACTTGAGAGATTGGCAGCTGGTTTTCGTTTGTTTGCATTGTATGGTTTTGATGAGGGACTAGCAGGGCACATAACTTTGAGAGATCCAGAATTTAGTGATCATTTTTGGGTTAATCCATTGGGAATGAATTTCAGTCAAATCTCTGTTTCAGATTTGTTACTCGTCAAAGAAGACGGTCAAATAATCCAGGGTAATCGCCCAATTAATCCTGCTGCATTTGCAATTCATTCATCAATTCATAAGGCAAGACCGGATGTTAATTCAGCAGCCCATGCTCACTCTGTCTTCGGAAGAACATTCTCTAGTTTAGGTAAGCTGTTGGATCCCATTACCCAAGATGCAGCACTCTTTTTTCAAGAGCAGGCGATTTATGATAGTTACGGTGGAGTTGCTTTTGATATAGAAGAGGGTTTAGCAATTGCAGAAGCATTGGGAGAAAAAAGAACTGCAATTTTACAAAATCATGGATTATTGACCACGGGTACTAGTGTGGATATAGCCATTTGGTTATTCATAGCTATGGATAAGTGTTGCCAGAGTCAATTGTTAGCAGACTCAGCAGGATCTCCTATTATTATCTCTGATGAGATTGCACTTCAAGCTAAAGCTCAAGCTGGTACGGATATGATTTTATGGGCTAGTTTTCAACCTCTTTATGATTTAATTTATGCAATGGAATCTAATTTCCTTAAGTGAGTATTTATGAAAAAAACTTTAGATAAACAAAGAATTAATGTATTAAACGATACAATCCCAAGTTTAAAAACACGCATCGATCGACTTGACAGGTTGATGGAGATGTTACTTGAATTCCAGGGACAAATTCCAGAAGTATTATCCAATGACTTTGGACATCGATCACCGGTGATGTCAAAGTTCTCAGATGTTGCTGCAGTTTTTGACTCTATTCATTACACAAAGAAGAATCTTAAGAAATGGATGAAACCAGAGTCTCGAAATGCCTCTTTTCCTTTTAATATTTTATTAGCAAAAGCTTATGTTCAGTATCAGCCTGTCGGTTGTGTTGGTGTTATCAGCCCATGGAATTATCCGTTTAGCTTAACTTATGCACCACTTGCTGTAATTCTAGCGGCTGGTAATCGAGCTATGATTAAACCGTCTGAGTATACTCCTCAATCCTCCCTATTGATGAAAACAATGATTGAGAAATACTTTGATGAAGATGAAGTCGCAGTCTTTCCCGGCGGTCCTGAAGTTGGGGAAGAGTTTACCAGTTTGCCGTTTGACCATCTCCTCTTTACTGGTTCAACATCAGTTGCTAGAAAAGTTATGGAAGCTGCTTCAAAGAATTTAGTACCAGTTACTCTGGAGCTGGGAGGTAAATCACCTGTAATTGTTGGTGATACAGCTGATATGACTGTAGTGTCAGACAGAGTCTGGAATGGAAAATTGATGAACTGTGGACAAACATGTATTGCACCGGATTATTTATTTATTCCTGAAAGAAAGATGGAGGAATGGATTGAAGCTTCACAAACATCAATCAGCACCATGTATCCATCTATCTATTCTAATGATGATTATTCATCAATTATTAATGATAAGCATTTTAGTCGTTTGCAATCTTATTTAGATGATGCAAAAGATAAAGGAGCTAGAATTATAGAGATTAATCCTGCTAAAGAAAGCAATGAAAAACGGAATCATCATAAAATGATGCCAACCATTGTATTGGGAGCAACAGATGAAATGTTGGTAATGAAAGAGGAAATATTCGGACCAATTCTTCCTGTTAAAACCTATAGAAAAGTTGATGAAGCCATTGATTATATTAATAACAAGGATCGACCTTTAGGGATGTATTATTTTGGTAATGATACTTCAGAAGAAAGTAATGTAATTAATAAAACAGTGTCTGGTGGTGTTTGCTTGAATGATGTCATTTTTCATTATGTACAGGAAGATCTTCCTTTTGGAGGCATTGGTCCTAGTGGAATGGGACGTTATCATGGCATTGAGGGATTCAAGACTTTTAGCAATCCCAGGGGGATCTACAAGCAAACTCCATTTAATGCTATTTTAAAGTTAATGCGTCCACCGTATGGTAAGTTATTCGATGGTTTAATTTCTTCACGAATCAAAAAATAAATAATGGAAAATAAAGAGCATATTCTGGCTAAAAAGTTAGATGAATTAGGCGTTGATATGATGAAGCGACATATTTTTCTTTGTGCCGATCAAACAGAAGCGAATTGCTCCCCACGTAAAAAAACAATGGAGTCTTGGAATTTTTTAAAGCAGCGTTTGAATGAACTCAATCTTGATAATAGGGGGGGTATTTTTCGTTCTAAGGTTAACTGCTTAAGAGTCTGTTCGCATGGCCCTATTGCGGTCGTTTATCCTGAGGGCATTTGGTATAAAAAATGCACCCCTGAAGTCTTAGAAAAGATCATACAGGAGCACTTGATTTCAGGTAATCCAGTAGAAGAATTTATTATTTCAAAGCCGAATTAAGCGTCTCCAAATAATAGGTTTCTTTTGCTCTTTGAATGAGATAAGCATGAATATCTTTGGCATCTTGTTCGGAGATTTTATCAGCAAAACCCACCATACCTTTGTTTGTATACAAACCACCCAGAGTGATTGCTAAAAAATTATCATGAGTTTTTTTATCCATGTATCGCAGGTCAGCAATAACTCCACCTCCGATAGCACCTGCACCATGACACATATGGCATTGATAATGATAAACTTTTTCACCATTAGCAATTGAGGCTTCATCACCCATTGATTCTGGTGGTTTGGGCATAATCTTATTGGCTATTCTTTTTGGTAGTTGCTGTTTTGAATCTAAGGCAAAGGTAACAATTCGACCATTGATAGGACCACCTGAGTATTTTGGTGGTAATCCAGCTTGCAGTGCAAATACTCCACCATAACCAGCAACAACACTTAAATATTGCTTGCCATTAATAGAGTAGGTAATAGGCGGAGCTATTATCCCTGTCTGCAGGTCATAGGACCAAAGTTTGTTGCCATTCATAGCATTATAGGCTATCAGTTCACCATCGGATGTGCCTTGAAATACAAGATTACCAGCTGTCGATAATAGTCCACCATTCCAAGGGAGTGTTTGATATTTTTTCCATACTTCTTTCTGTGCAATAGGGTCCCATGCGCTTAATCGACCCCTTATACTTTTTACAAGCAAGCTAAGTTGCAATAGATTTTTAGGTGGATTGATTGCTGTAAAGTCTATACCTGTATTCCAATTATCTTTTTTAAAGGTGTATTCTTTATCTTTCTGAAACGGTAAATAGAGCTCTTGTGTAGGAATGTATACCAATCCAGTTTCTGGATTATATGACATAGGCATCCAATTATGTCCACCTAGTGCACCCGGAGATACCAATCGATCTTCTTTTTCATAATCACCTAATGCTGTTTTTTCAGGTCTACCCGTTTCAATATTAATTTTATTAGCCCAAGTCACTCGCACATAATTTTCTGCAGAGATTAGTTCACCAGTTAGACGATCTATGACATAAAAGAAACCATTCTTCGGAGCTTGCATTAATATTTTTCTATTTTGACCATCAATGATTAAATCGGCCAAAATAATATGTTGGGTTGCTGTGTAATCCCAATTATCCCCTGGAGTCGTTTGATAATGCCAAACGTATTCTCCATTATCAGGTCGAAGAGCAATGATCGAAGATAAAAAGAGATTGTCACCTCCATCTGGGCTTCTAACTTTATAATTCCACGGCGAACCATTGCCAGTGCCAATGTATAAAAGATCCAATTCAGGGTCATAAGCCATAGAGTCCCAAACAGTGCCTCCACCTCCATATTCCCACCAATTTGATCCACTCCAAGTCGAGGCGGCTAATTTCATTGCTTCATTTTCATAACCATCTTTTGGGTTTCCTGGAACAGTATAAAATCTCCAAATCATTTCACCCGTTTTACTATTGTAAGCACTGACATACCCTCTAACTCCAAAATCAGCTCCACCATTTCCAATAATAACTTTATCTTTAATGATTCTAGGCGCCCCTGTGATGCTGTAGGCCTTTGAATCTTCAACTGTAATTTTTTCCCAGATTAATGCACCATTTTTTGCATCCAATGCAATAAGTCTGCCATCCAAAGTACCCAAGTAAATTTTCCCTTCCCAGATGGCAACGCCTCTATTTACTGCATCACAACAAAGATAATATGCTTTTTCTCTAGGTACTTGAGGATCGTATTTCCAGATGAGCTCACCAGTGGAGGCATCATTGGCAAAAACCACACTCCAGGCACCGGTTGAGAACATTACACCATTAACCACCAATGGTGTTGCTTCATGACCTCGGCTACTGTCCAAATCATGAAACCATTCGATTCCTAAGTTACTAACATTTTTTTCATTAATTTGTTTTAGTCCACTAAATCGCTCTTCACTATAAGTTCTGCCATGTGTTATCCATTCTTCTTGATTGGATTTAGCCCCAATGATTTTCTTTGTATTAATATCAAAATTTGAACTCATTGATATCTGAGATATGAAACTAAATAGAAACAGAAGTATTATTCTTGAGTACATCACAACCTAATTTATGGTAAATAAAAAATAGTATCAAACTAGTATCGCTCTAAAAATATAGTTTATCGAGCCTATTTTATAAACTTTCTTATAGTAGTATCCTTAGTTGAAGAATAACTATGAGATTACTATGAAAAATATTCCAGAAAATAAAGTATCAAATGTATTAATTATTTTACTTTTATTAATACACACTCAATTAGCTTATGGCGAAAGTGAATCAGAATTAATCAACCAAGCTTACCAATCCACTTATAAACCGGATACAAGCCCAAGAATATTAATCAAAAATGCAACAATCCTTACAGGAACAGGAGAACTATTAGAGAATTCTTCTATTTTAATAGACAGTAATAGAATTGTCTCAATTGGTAATGATGATACTAATAATGCTGAGATTATTGATGCTAAAGGCAAATGGATTACACCAGGAATTATTGATATTCATTCGCATATGGGTGTTTATCCTGCTCCATCACTGAGAGGTAACTCAGATGGTAATGAAGCCACTAATCCTGTGACTCCTCATGTTTGGGCTGAACATTCCGTTTGGACGCAAGATCCTCAGTTCACTCTAGCTCTTAAAGGAGGAATTACTACTTTTCATGTTTTACCAGGATCAGCCAACCTTTTTGGAGGAAGAGGCGTTACGTTAAAAAATACTAGAAGTGTTACAGTTCAAGGAATGAAGTTCCCCAATGCCCCTTATACCCTTAAGATGGCCTGCGGTGAAAACCCCAAAAGAGTTTATGGTAATAGAGACAGCGAACCCTCAACTCGAATGGGTAATGTAGCTGGTTATCGAGAAGCATGGATTGATGCACAGAGTTATATGCAAGCAAAAGCTCTAAGCGAGAAGCTTTCTGATGAGGAGGAGTCTGATCAAGAGCAAGAGTTATTCAAAAGAGATTTAAAAATGGAGACGCTCAGTGGTGTACTTAAAGGCGAGATTCTAATACAAAACCATTGTTATCGAGGCGAAGAAATGGCAGTGATGATTGATATAGCTAAAGAATTTAATTATAGAGTTACAGCTTTTCATCATGCAATTGAGGCTTATAAAGTAGCTGACCTGCTTGCTGATAATGGAGTTTGTGCTGCGATGTGGGCAGATTGGTGGGGCTTTAAAAATGAAGCTTACGATATGGTGTGGGAAAATGTTGCTATGGTTGATCAAGCTGTGAATGGCACAGGTTGTGCAATTGTGCATTCAGATTCTGCTGTAGGGATTCAGCACCTCAATCAAGAAGCCTCTAAAGCATTATCCGCTGGTTTAAGAGCAGGACTAGAGATCTCTAAGGCTAGAGCCATACAATGGATAACTCTTAATCCTGCAAAAGCTTTGGGTATTTCTGATCAAGTAGGCAGTCTTGAGGTTGGTAAAATGGCAGATCTTGTAATCTGGGATGGCGATCCTTTTAGTACTTTTAGCAAAGCAGAAAAAGTATTTATAGACGGTCATTTATCATTTGATGCTACGAAGAAAAATGGTTTCATCAGAACTGACTTTGATCTTGGAATCATAAATCCAGAAGGGGATAGATTATGAAAATCATAAAATACTCTCTAGTTTTTTTATTTTTATCACCTTTACATGCAGAAATTAATGAAACCATTCTCATAAAGAATGCAACTGCAATGACAGCCATGAAATCAGGCACACTTCAAAATACAGATATTCTAATTGTTGATGGGTTGATTGCAAAAATAGGACAAAACCTTGATTTTGAAAATGCCATTGTTATTGATGCTACAAATCATTTTGTAACACCAGGTTTAATTGCACCCCATAGCATGATAGGGCTACAAGAAATTGAACTTGAAGCTGAAACAAGAGATGATTCAACCGATTATTTTTCCTCTGGATTTAGTATTGTCGATGCTTATAATCCATCATCCGCTCTTATTCCACATAATAGAACGGGTGGTATCACCACAGCTATTGTTACTCCGTCTTCTGGACACCATGTATTTTCTGGGATGGCTTCTGTCTTTAAATTAGATGGAAAATTAACTGAAGAATCTATAGGACAAGACATTGCAATGGTAATGAGTTTTGGTGGTAGTGAAGATTCTAGGGCTTCACAAATGCTATTAATAAAAGATGGGTTTATAAAAGCTAAGAATTATCATAAATCTAGATCTCAGATAATGAGAGGAGGCTATTTTGATTTTGGTTATTATACTCCAAGAGATTTAGAAGCAATATTAAGGGTTGTAAACAAAGAAATTCCACTCATTGTTAGGACGGATCGAGCTAGAGATATACTTAGAATGATTGCTTTTTCCAATAGTCATGAAATTGATATTATCCTAGCAGGGGCCAAAGAAGCTTGGAGAATTGCTGATAAAATTGCCTTGGAATCGATACCTGTGATTCTTGATCCAATGGATAATATTCCAAGTTCGTTTGATTCCATTGCAGCCAGAATGGATAATGCATCTATTTTGAATAATGCAGGTGTTAAAATACTCATCACCTCACAAAGTACCCATAACTCTTATCTCAGTCGACAAGGAGCGGGCAATGCTGTTGCCTATGGGTTATCAGAAGAAGACGCATTGAAAGCATTAACTATAAATGTGGCTTCAGTTTTTGGACTTGACGAAAGAATTGGGACTCTAGAAGTTGGTAAGGATGCTGACCTTTTGATTTGGGATGGTCACCCATTGGAAGTTTCATCTTTCACAAAAAAAATATACATCGATGGAAAAGAAATTAGTACCGTTACTCGATCTCAAAGATTGAGAGACCGTTATCTTAAAAAACTGGGCTTAGACTAATTTAGGTTTCCTCTTTGATTGATGGTTTGATTCATGAGATTCATGTATTCAGAAAGGTCATTAGGTGTTTCGATTAGATCAATATTTAAATCATTGAAAGTTCCAGAAATGCTTTGATTCTTTTTAATCGATCGAGTTGAGAAGGGGTCACCATTATCATTTCTATCTTGTGAAACTTTATCCACGATAAGAATGATTTCATCTAAATTAAGTTCATTTAACAAAAGGTATTGATCAATCAAGAATTGATCTTCTATTATTGATTCTTCTATTATCTTTTGATCACTTACTTTAATAAGTTCTAAGTAGTCAGAGTAATTTCTTGATTCACTAGAATTCAGAGTCGCATCCTTAACCCAAGATAAATACAACCGAGGTTCATTATCAGTATTACCAGTAACTTTATCTTTAAAGAGGTCTAGGCCAACCCCAAGATCAAAACTACCTATGCCAATATCAAACCAATAGAGATCAAACTGATATCCCAGATCAAAATTAAAATAGTCAGTTCTATTTTCTACCAGTTGATAGCTACTTGTTGATCCACGATTTAGTTGACCTATCGATAAGCTGGACTTAAATAACTGAGAATTCTCACCAATTAATATAGCACCAATAGAAATAAGAAGTGAATCACCATCAATGCTATGACCAATATTAGTTCCTTGATAGCGATAGCCGTCAGTATCTGTAGTATTCTGATAGGCGCATCCATATTTTGAAGAATTATTTTTATAAAAACCACAACTTGTTGAAGTGGCTTCAGTGAAGATACGGTACCCTTCAAGGGTTTTAAATCCATCCATTGAACCCCAGGTCTCTAAACCAAAAAGGCCCATAGAGTCTTTTATAGATTCTCCAATGATCTGGCCGTAAGACGCAAAAGGAGTATCTCTCCATTGTTGTGAAGATCTAAAGTCAAAACCAGTTAAATGATAATTTGAATCTTCTTTATACAAGGATGAATCGGTACATTCAATTGATTCACATGGAATGTTTTTACCACTGTCTACTACAGTTCCAACAAGACCAATTTCTAAATTCTGTAATGGTCTGATTCCAATTCTTGCCGCATAAGATTGTCTTGAGTTTTCCATCTCAGCAATCAAGATAGAGAGATCCCATGGACCTACCCAACTGAAAAATCTTGATTTAGAAGGGTCTGAAAAGTTTCTTTCAATTGAAAGGCCATTTAATGGTCGAGCATTTGTTGAAAGGGCTAAACTTCCATTCCAACCTGGACCCCACCAATTTTTCTTTGAACCGAGGGTCAATGAATAATTGCCTCTAGCAACTGATAGATAAGAATCATCCATGTTCTTATTTCCAGGGATTTTTTCAAATTTAATGTTCATTGCTATATTTTTAGAAAAATAAGAAGTACCAGCAGCAATGGATTTGCTTTGAGAAACTATGTCATTAAACGATGTAAGTTGTTTAGGGTTTTTTGAAAGCTTTATTTCAGTCTCACCAAATATTCCTAATTCTTGTGCATCAACTAAGGCATTTTTAACACGGTTGAAAGAAGCCAGTTCAATCAAAGTCATCTCAGATTCATTTTTTGATAGATTGTATGCAATATCACCCCAAGATAATGGCCAAGTAGTAATCGGAATATTGAGAACGCCTGAATCAACTAATAGATAAATATCATGCCTAATTAATAAATCATCTGGCATCGCCCACGGTTCTGCTTTTATGGGCTGATGATTGTTAGTGAATACAAATAAAGCAATCAACAAAGAAGTATTTTTAATTATCTGTTTTATTTTCATTGATTCGTATTCTACTACTTATCATTATTCAATGTTAAATAATATAGATAATTGTAAATATTCATTTTTAAAATATAATCAACACAGAATCATGAGAATCAATAAAAAATTAATCACTTTTGTCCTGAGCCTTTTCTTAATAACTTCTTGTAGCTTTTTAGTTGAGAAACAAACAACTGACTCCAATACATTAAGAAAAATAGAATCTGGAGAGATTATTGGGATGGATAATGGCGAGACATATCAATGGCTTGGTATTCCCTATGGAAGCGTACCGGATAGTAATTATAGGTGGAAGAAAGCCAAACAACCATCATCATGGGAAGGCGTTAAAGAGGTCATTGAGTTTGGTGAATTTTGTACTCAAAGAAGCTCATTGATAAATTCTAATGTAAGTTTATGGGCTAATACTGTTGGATCTGAAGATTGCCTAAATTTGAATATTTGGTCACCTAAAGCCAACGAAAATGAGATTCTTGATTCAAAAAAATACCCTGTTATGGTGTGGATCCATGGTGGCAGTAATATGTCAGGCAATTCGGATTTTTATAACCCTATGCAATTGGTTAAAAATCATGATGTAATCGTAGTGACTATTAATTATAGGTTAGGACCCTTTGGTTGGTTCAATCACCCAAGCATTAACAAGCTTTCCAATAAAATAAATTCGTCAGGAAACTATGGCAATCTTGATACTATCCAGGCATTAGAGTGGGTTCAGACTAATATTGTTAATTTTGGTGGAGATAAGAATAATGTAACAATTTTTGGAGAATCTGCTGGAGGTTATAATGTTGCAGCATTGCTTTCATCCCCCATAGCATTAGGCTTATTTCATAAAGCAATCATTCAAAGTGGAGGCGTTAAACCAGGCGATATTGAGCATTCGCAGAGCTTCATAGAAGAGCCTTTGCCATGGAAGAATTACACGTCAAAAGAACTTGTTAACCAGTTACTGATTATTAAAAAAATGGCTAAAAATAGAAAAGATGCATTAAAAGTTCAATCAAAAATGAACGATGAAACTATCGATTTGATTTTAAGATCTGCTTCAACTGAAGACATATACTTAGCTTATTTAGAAGCAAAAATAAACACAAATGAAATGCTAAGGCCATTTCCAGATGGGACTGTTTTATATGAAGGCGGTATTATGAAAGCCTTGAAAAAAGGCATGTCTGCAGATATACCAATAATATTTGGAACCAACAGAGATGAGAATAAGCTCTTTCTAATAGAAAATAAAAGACTGACTAGAAGTATTTTTGGATTGCCATTTATTAAAGATATTAATTACTACAATGCTGTTTCCAAGCATCGTTCCAACACTTGGAAGCTTTTAGCAGTTGATCAACCAGCAAGAGATTTAGCCAATCTTAATAAGAAATCTATTTATGCGTATCGTTTTGACTGGGATGAAGAGCCAAAAAAATACGGTATTGATTTATCCAATCTTCTTGGTGCCGCTCATGCGTTTGAAATCCCATTTGTAATGGGAGATTTTGAAATGGAAACTTTATCAGATTATATGGTCAGTAGGGATAACCTGGATGGGATGCAGCAGCTGTCTAATGCTATGATGAGTTACTGGGCTGAGTTTGCATACAATGGAGATCCAGGAAAAGGTAGAAGCAACGAATTACCCATCTGGAATGCTTGGTCTGAAATAAACGATGAATCACCAAAGTATATGATTTTTGATTCTTATAGAGACCGTGGCATAAGAATGACTAATGAGAGTCTAACCAAGGAATTATTATTTGCTCAGATAGCAGAAGATGAAGATCTAGATATTAAATATAAGTGTGAATTGGTTGATATAGCTATTAAATATGATGATTTAGAGAATGAAGAATTTTTATTTGAGTTCAACCAAGGACTTTGCAAAGGTTTGAACCCAGACTTAGAATGGAGACAGTATTGGTATGAAGAAATGGATGAACCATGGTAAAAAATAGAATGCAATATTGGATAATGAAATCCGAACCTGATACTTACAGTATTGATGATTTGAAGTCTTTTAATATTGATCATTGGGATGGTATTAGAAACTATCAGGTTAGAAATTTTTTTAGAGATACGATGCAAGTTGGCGATCAAGCTTTCTTTTATCATTCCAATTGCAAGGAACCAGGTATCGTAGGTCTAATGGAGATAGCCAGTGAAGCTTATCCAGATCATACAGCTTTCATTAAAGGAGAGAAATACTTTGATGCTAAAAGTGATCCAGATCAGCCCAGATGGCTAATGGTTGATGTTAAGTATCAGAGACATTTAAAAAGAAAGATCACACTTGGCGATCTTAGAAATCAGAAAACATTAGAGTCAATGAGACTATTGCAAAGAGGGAATAGACTCTCAGTGATTCCATTGGAAAAAAAAGAATGGAACTATATTCTAGGAATGGAATAATAAATTATGATTATCGTGTGTAAAAAAACCCTACTAACGTTTCTATCAGTATTAATTATGATGGCTTCTTTTCTTTCTCTTGCAAAAGAAGAAGATGGGGCTCAAGTCTCAATACTAAAACCATTGGATGGAGAAGTTGTGAATCAAACCTTCAGAGTTACATTTGATATTAAACATTTTGATTTAGCACCAGCAGGAACTTATAAAATAAATACAGGGCATCATCATTTGATCATAGACGCAGAATTGCCAAACTTAGATTCTCCAATTCCAAGTAATTCCAATTATCTTCATTTTGGTAAAGCTCAAGAATATACAGATATAACTCTACTGCCAGGTAAACATACATTGCAGTTATTATTGGGAGATGGGAATCATATGCCTCATGAAAAACCGATATATTCGGAACCAATTGAAATTGAGGTTAAGCCTTAGTTCTCAGCTCTCTTTGTTCAATAAAATCAATTAAAAGGTCAATAGTTTTTTTGGTATCAAGCTCAGGTGAGGCTATTAAAGTCTTTCCTAATTCTGCAATTCTCGCTGATGGAATATCTTTTTTAATGATTTTTAGTTTATCAATAAAAAAATCATTAATTGCAGACATAACTAGTATAGGGCATTTAACCTCTCTAAGAATTTGAGCAAAATCTTGCTTCTTTAATGAAGCAAAAGCTTGGTTTCTTCCTTCTATAGATCTCAAAGCACCAATTAATTCTAAGTTAACCAATTCAGGGTCAAAAACTGGAAAAAGACTTTTGATAAGAGTAAAACGCTCATGGAGATATTTTCCACTATGGTCTGGGTTAGGGACCTGTGTAAAATTCTTAAAAAAGAGTTCTCGTTCTTCATATGAGAAGTAGGCAGCACCATTGAGGGCTAGAGATTGAACTCTTTCAGGCCACAGTAATGCTATTTCAGCAGCAAAATGAGTGCCAGTATGATGTGCATATATATGAAAGTTATCAATACTAAGAGCATTGATGGCCTCACAAAGCCAATCTCTATAATTACTAATACTCGGCATTCCTTCAGGGTTAAAGGAGTTCCCAAATCCTGGTGTATCGAGTGCATAAATTGGTCTTAAACCATTCAATTCATACATCATTCTTTCGTACATAACAGAACTACTAGGCGTTCTATGAAATAAGACTAATGGCAATCCTTTGCCTTCAGTATAACGATAATGCATTTGCCCAGAGTTGGTATCTATATAGGATTTTTTTATTTCTACCATGGCTAATCTTTAAGAGATAGTTTTTTAATTTAATTCAAAAAAAATTATAATATTTATATATTGTACTCAGTGATATAGGTTAATTTAATAGACTGTAAATTGATATAATAAAAAAATGAAGAAAAGAATAATTGTAGGGATATCAGGAGCAAGTGGGGTGATCTATGGGATTCGCTTACTGCAGGTACTGCAAAATGATTCAGAAATTGAAACCCATTTAGTTTTAACAAATGGGGGAAAGCTTAATATTACATTGGAAACTGATTTTGATATTAAATCCATAGAGGGTTTGGCAGATGTAGTACATAGCGACAAGAACTTGGGAGCTACAATTGCGAGCGGTTCCTTTCAAACATTGGGAATGATTATTGCTCCATGTTCGATGAAAACTCTATCTGGTATAGTTAATTCATACGCCACGAATCTTATTGTTAGGGCTTCTGATGTTATCTTAAAGGAAAGCAGACAACTTATTTTAGTTCCAAGAGAGACTCCTCTTCATACGGGACATTGTGAATTACTCTATAAAGCCTCAGTGCTAGGCGCTCAAATTGTTCCACCCAATCCTGCCTTTTATAATAATCCAGAATCTTTGGATGACATTATCAATCATACAGTTGGTAGAGTTCTAGATTTAGTAGGCTTAGATAATGACATTGTTTCTCGATGGGAAGGCGTCTAATTAGAGAATGGATGATGGTGTTTCAGTTGATGATTTACTAGCGAAAGTTGAATCATGTTTAATTTCTCACAATACAATCTCTATTGCTTCTGTTCATGAAAAAGAAATATCAGCAGCAAGTGTTTTTTATGTATCCGATATCGATCTAAAGATTTACTTTCTTTCTTTTGATAAAACTCTTCATTCGCAACATATTTTTCAGAATAGAAACATTGCTGCGACCATCAATAAAGATGTTGAGGATTGGACTGAAATCAAAGGGCTTCAAATTAAGGGTTATGCAGAGAAGTTAGATGAGCATCGAAGAGAAGAAATACTCAACCAATACAAGGAAAAATTCAAGTACATCAGTCAAATTCTTGATATGCCAAAGAATAGTAATGAGCAAAAAATAGCAGAGCAGTTCCAAGCAATCAGTGTTTTTATTTTTACTCCAAACTCATTTAGATTAATTGATAATTCACTTGGTTTTGGAAAAAAAATGGAGTTAGCTCATTTAGATGGAGTTTGGATAAGAACTAATTAATTCGGATTTTTAGTCTATTCATCTCCACTCGAGTAAGCAGGTAATTTTCCTAAATGAACTCCACTATCCATAATTAGAACCTCACCCGTTATTAGTTTTGCACCTTCAAGAAACCAGACTAGAGTTTCTGCAACATCTTCGGCAGTCGCAACTTCTTGCAGGGGAAGTTTTTTTCTTGAGCCCTCAAGCATATTCTCATATTTTTCTTTGCTCATACCTGCTTTGAGCCAACGAGTTTGAATCATTCCTGGTGCAACACTATTAATACGAATTTCAGGTCCTAGAATATGAGCCAAAGACTTTGTCATCATATTCAATGCTGCTTTCGATGAAGCATAGGCAATGGATGACCCTATACCTGTAACTCCTGCAAGAGAGGAATCATTAACAATTGCTCCTTTCCCTACTTTTCTCATATGAGGTTCCACAGCTCTTACCATTTGATAGGCTCCCACTACATTGACTGCGTAGATATCTAAAAAATCATCTTTACTGAGTCCATCTAAGTTTGAATAGGCGTTGAATTTTGTTTTACCAGCATTATTGATTAGATAGTCAATTCTTCCCCATTTATCGACTGCGGCTTTAGCCATAGATTGGCAATCATCATCATTAGATACATCGCCTTGACAGATTAAAACTTCAACCCCATGTTCTTCCGCCAATGCGGCAGTTTCTTTTGCTTCTTCTTCACTTCGTGTGTAATTGATGACAACATTGCATCCTTTCTTAGCTAATAAAATTGCAGCAGCGGAACCCACGCCTGTTGCGGAGCCAGTGATTATTGCAACTTTTCCTTTCATGAAGATTCCTTATTTAATCTGATTATTTGCTATTTTATAGATTCCTAAAAATAAAATCTTAATTTTGATGACCTATTCGCAATAATAGATTGTAATACATCATAAACAATTACTAGTAAATGTATTAAGATATTCTAATTTAGCGTAGTTTTTTACAGGAGAAAACAATGGCTTTTAATGATATGAGAGATTACATCCAACACTTAAAGGATAAAGGACAGTTGATAGATGTGAATACTGAACTGAATGTGGCTAGGGAAACCACTGAATTGCAACCTTTGATGAGACATCTACACAATATTGATGGACCAGCTCTGATGCTAAACAATTTATCTGGTTATAACACTCAAGGTATTCCTGTTTTATTTAATCCTTATGGAACCAGAGAAAGAACTTCTATGATTTTAGGTGAAGAGGGTGCTTTTGATGGAAAGGTTAAGCATGCAAAGATTCTAACTGACCCATCCAGTTGGCTTAAGCCAAACTGTATTGATGCATCATCGGCTTCTTGTAAAGATGTAAAAATAGAAAAAAAAGACATTGATATTGGTAAGCAATTGCCACACGTATGGTTTGGAAAAGAAGGACCTTCATACATTACCAATGCCATCGTGATTACTAAGGATCCAGAAACTGGTATTCCAAATACAGGGTGTTATCGATTGACTCAATTGTGGAATGCATCGCATCCAAATGGTGAAGTGTATTCTGAAGAAGAGCAAAGAAAATGCCTCTCTATTTTTGCTTTCTGGAATCCACCAGGAAATCACATTGGCTTGCACTGGGCGAAAGCACAAGAAATGAACAAGCCATTGGAGGTTGCAATTGCTTGTGTGGTTGATCCAGTTATACAATTAGCTAGTGCAACAGGTATACCTTTCGGTATGGATGAAATGGATTTTGCAGGAGGGTTAAAAGGAACACCTGTTGATGTTGTTAAATGTGAGACCGTTGATATTGAAGTCCCAGCGTCTGCAGAATGGGTCCTTGAAGGTAAATTTTTACCCAATCGAGATGTCACAATAGGACCTCATTCTAATCCTGTTGGATACTATGATGACGCTCAGTTATTTCCACTGATAGAACTTGATTGTATTACACATAGAAAAGATCCTATTTGGTATGCCACAATGGAAATGGAACCACCATTTGATCATAATTACATGGCCTGTCTTCCAATGGAGGGAGAATTGTTGAGTGATCTGCAATCTAAGATACCAGAAGTTAAAGACGTTGTAGTCACTCCAAATCTCAGTTATTTTATCCAACTCTCTGTCGATGGACCCCAAAAACCTCATCCAGAATTTGGTAAACATGTGCTTCATGCTGTCTGGGGGGCTAGTGGTAGGTGGGGTAGAACAGCAAAAGTTATTGTTGTTGTCGGACCTGATGTTAACCCTTATGATCTTTCAGAAATAGAATGGGCTATACAGACAAGAGTTCAACCAATTACTGATACCATTATGAATAAATCAGGACAAGCATTTTTAATGGATCCATCAGCAACGAAAGATCCAGGGCATGGAATTGCGCTTCAGTCTGAGCAAATTGGTATCGATGCAACCATAAAAGTTTTTGAGCGTTTTTCGTCTTATCCGGAGTACAGCAATGCAAAAGCTGATGATGTTGCTGCAATTGCAGAAAAATTAAAAGATGTTCTTAAGCAAAACAATTAATTGCATTAAATACGATAAAAAAAAGGCCCAATGTTTTGGGCCTTTTTAATGAAAGTGTCTTTATTTATTACATAAAGAAACCATGACCAGCGCCAACCATACTCATTAACATGGGTATCGATAGCATGGTGTTCGTTCTTGAAGCTAGAAATGCAATTCTAGCACCTTTTGCTTTTTCTTCAGGAGTAGCATCGACTATACCAAGAACTTTCTTTTGATTGGGCCATATGAGAATCCACACATTAAATAACATAATAGTACCCATCCAAGCACCTATTCCAATGGTAGTAGCATAAGGATTACCAGTTCTCATTCCTAATTCAAAAGCATCACCTAAGTTACCATTATGTAATAAGAAAGCCGCACCTGAAATCCAGGTCAATAGAGCTGCCCATCTAAACCATAGCAATGCTCTTGGGGCAACATATTTTGATATTGCTGCCGGTCCTGGTCCACCTTCATCTGCATTCGCTTCAGCGACAGATGGCACCTGAACAAAATTAAAATAGTACAGTAAGCCTATCCATAGAACTCCAGCTAAAACATGAATCCAAATGATTAATGAATTTGCTGCATTGGCACCTGAAAGGTCGGTTCCTTGTGCTATAACAATAGCAATGACAACTCCTGAAATAATTGTCCCCGTAATTTTATCTAATAGTTTCATTTTCATATTATTAACCCTAATTTTTTTTACTTACATACTAATTATAGCAATTTTTAGAAAGAGATGAGTAAATACAGGGATAATCTATTTTGAAAATAATAAACATTTTTTTGCAGTAAGAATTTATAATAGTTTTTAGTTATCTATATTAGGAGTATCCATGGATATTAATGAAAAAATTAAAACACAGTTGAGTGACTTCCCTTTATTGTTATATATGAAAGGCACACCTGATTTTCCTCAGTGTGGATTTTCAGCCAAAGTGTGCGGCATGCTAAAAGCCTCTGAAAAACGATTTGCCTTTGTGAATATTTTAGAGGATCCAGAAATAAGAGATGGGTTGAAAGCGTATTCTAATTGGCCAACGTTTCCACAACTCTATATTAATGGTGAGCTAGTGGGTGGATGCGACATTATTGAGCAAATGTTTGAGAATGGTGAATTAAAGACACTTCTTGATGGCGTAGAATAAATTAATTAAATAATCCTTATAGGAGAGTTTAAATTTCTAGTAAAAATATAATTATTGTCCCTGATTTAGGAGATTTCAATGATGTAGAAATCATTGAAATCTTTATTGCAGAAGGCGATGACGTGAATATTGGTGACCCATTAATTACACTGGAAACGGAAAAAGCAGCGATGGATATACCGTCTCCTTTTACAGGAAAAGTCGTTAGTCTTTTTGTTGAGTTAGGTGTAAAGATTAGTGAAGGAGATAATATTTGTGAATTACTCAGTGAAGACAGTGATGTTATTAAGCATGAAAAAGAAAAAATAGAAGAACATACAGAATCCAAGAAAGAAGATTCTGTAGAAAAGCCAATAGTTCAAGAAGCATTAATTGAGCAACCAATATCGTCTGACCCCATTATTGATAATAAAACCATCACCAAATCCTTTGCAGGACTTCATGCTAGTCCTTCGGTTAGGAAATTAGCAAGAGAATTGGGTGCTGATCTAACTTTGATCGAAGGGACCGGTATGAAAAGTAGAATTCTACCAGAAGATTTGAAATCACATGTTAAAGCCATCTTGTCAGGCGGTAAGTCAAATACATCTAGCTCTCTTCCCAGTATTCCCACCATTGATTTTTCAAACTTTGGCGAAATAGAAAGCGTATCTCTCAGTCGAATCAAGAAGATATCAGGGCCTCGTTTGCAGGCAAGCTGGATTAATATCCCCCATGTAACCCAACACGATGAAGTTGATATTCATGAACTAGAGCAAATAAGAATTGATATGAAAGAAGAAGCAAATAGTAAAAGCATACGATTATCTATTTTGCCTTTTATTATTAAGGCCATCACCAATGCTCTGAGTGAGTTTCCTGACTTTAATTCATCGCTTGCTCCTGATGGAAAAAAACTCATTAAAAAGAAATATATCAACATTGGGTTCGCTGCAAATACAGAGCAAGGGTTGATGGTTCCAGTTTTAAAAGATGCTAAGAAGAAAAGTGTTTTAGACATTGCTAAAGACTTGAGTGAATTGAGCGAACTGGCAAGATCTGGAAAAATAAGAATTAATGATTTGGAAGGCGGGACTTTTACTGTATCAAGTTTAGGTGGTTTTGGTGGCACAGGCTTTACACCTATTATCAATGCACCAGAAGTTGCAATACTTGGTATCGCCAGGGCACAAGTCAAACCTGTATTTAATAATGGACAGTTTTTACCAAAACTGATTCTACCAATTTCACTGTCTTATGATCATCGAGTCATTGATGGAGTTGGAGGCATACAATTTACAACTTATCTCAAACAACTATTAGAAAATCCTGAAACATTTCTCAATGAGCTATCTTGAAATATGACTAGATTAATTATTCCTCAATTGGGTGATTTTGATGAAGTAGAAGTCATCGAGATTCATATTAAGGAAGGGGATAGTATAGAGAAAGATGATCCATTGATAACACTAGAGACTGAAAAGGCAGCGATGGATGTTCCTTCTGAATTTAGTGGAACAATAACATCTTTGAACATTCAATTAGGCGACAAGATTTCAGAGGGAGACCTAATCGGAGAAATAGCTAGTGAGATTCAAGAGCCAGAAAGCAAACAAGTAGATGAACAAAAAAACAATGACTATGATTTGATTGTTATTGGTGCTGGACCTGGGGGTTACACAGCTGCATTTAGAGCGGCTGATCTTGGATTAAAAGTTGCATTAGTGGATAAAAACTCAAATTTAGGTGGGGTTTGCCTTAATGTTGGTTGCATCCCATCAAAGGCTTTTTTGCATGCAGCTAAAGTAATAGATGATTCCAAAGAAGCCAATATTGCGGGAGTTAAATTCAGTCCTCCAGAAATAGACATTGACGCCATGAAATCTTGGAAAAACAATTTGATTGATGGGTTAACCAGTGGCTTAGATTTTTTAGCAAAAAAACGTGATATTTCTGTGTTCCATGGCGAAGCTTTTTTTCAGTCAAGAACATCAATAAGTGTTCAATTGTCATCGGATGAAATTACACTGCATTTTAAAAACTGCATTATCGCAGTAGGCTCTGAGCCATTAGCACTGCCTTTTTTACCAATGGATCCAAGAATCATAGATTCTACAGGTGCGTTGGACCCAGATCACATCCCAGAGAGTATTTTGATAATAGGTGGAGGCATCATAGGCTTGGAGATGGCTACAATATACTCATCATTAGGTTCCAATGTAACAATTGTTGAGTTGACCAAGGCTTTGATGCCAGGAACGGATCCAGATCTTGTAAGACCACTTGAAAAATACCTTGCAGGGAAATGTAAAACCATTAAAAAATCCACACAAGTAATGTCAGGAGAAGCTACAAAAGAAGGAATTAAAATAAAATTCAAACAAGCAGAAAACATAAATGAAGAAACTTTTGATTCAGTCCTTGTTGCCATAGGCAGAAAATCTAATGGCCCTTTAATCAAATTAAATAAGGTAGGTATACAAATAGATGAGAATGGATTCATTGAAGTTGATAACCAAATGAGAACCAATATCGATAATATCTTTGCTATAGGCGATGTTGTTGGTAATCCAATGTTGGCTCACAAGGCCAGTCATGAAGGTAAAATTGCTGCAGAAGTAATATCAGGTAAAAAGTCATTTATGGATGCCAGATGCATACCATCAGTGGCCTATACTGATCCTGAGGTCGCTTGGGTGGGATTAACTGAAGATCAGTGTAAGTTAGAGAATATAGCTTACAAAAAAGGAGTTTTTCCTTGGTCAGCAAGTGGTCGATCACTCACCATAGGAAGAAAAGAAGGTTTTACTAAGTTATTATTTGACCCTCAAAGTAAAAAAATTATTGGTGGCGGTATCGTTGGTACCAATGCTGGAGATCTGATAGCTGAGATTTCTTTAGCCATAGAAATGAATTGTGATGTGGAAGATATCGCACTCACTATCCATCCTCATCCAACGCTTGCTGAATCCATCGCTTTAGCTGCTGAAGCTTTTGAAGGAACTATTACTGAACTTTATATCAAAAGCTAGAGGGTTTAAATTTACCCATTACCAAGGTGTAAAGAAAGGCAGATAAAAAGATTACTGCAGCACAATAGTAATTGATTAACCCCATATTATTCCCCTGTATCAAAGAGGCAATAACGCCATGTCCAATTGCTATACCTCCCAACTGAGAAGCTGGAATGAGCACTGAATAATTACCAGATTCATCTACACTGGCTATCAGACCCATGAGGAATGGTCCAACAAAGTTCCAAGCGGTTTGAAATAAGATAACTCTTAAGGCAAAACCTAGCCAAGTGATCTCCCCTTGGAAAGATAAAATAATTATGACCTGGACAGCTAATGCACAACATATAGCAACACTTCTATTGATTTTAGACGCTAGTGCTGAAGCGGACAATGGCCCAATGATACTCAACGCTGTACTTAAAAATAATATAGTAAAAACATCAACTTTAATGGTGTTTTTAAAAACATTAATTTCAGCTTCAATATTCATAGAGATGCCATAAGGAACAAGATTATTAAAGAAAGGCCCAACACCCATTTGCCATATAACCATAATAATCAGACCTATTATTGGAAGAACTAAAAACTTACTATTGGTTGATGTTTTGGTGTTTTTAATTTGAGCTGAAACAGCAAGTTTTGAAGTAAAAAATAAAGCAATAATACCAAGTAATATTGCTGGTGCAAACATCCCAGCGATGCCATAATTTGCTATGGCTTGAGGTATAAATAAGGCAGTTAAAGACCCCATAATAACTTGAGATGCAACACTATAACCAAAGTTTTTATCCGGTTGTGACGTAGCTCCTATTGCTGCTACACCCAATGCAAATGCTGTCCCATGCCCTAGTAATCCTGTTAAGAATCGAATTACCAATAAAGAGTTAAAATCTGAAACGTAGCAAGAGATAATATTGCCAATAATAATAGCCGACAGTGCCAATGCAGCTACTTTTCTCCAATTGTATTTTCCAACCCACATGATTCCCAATAAAGAAGATAAAGACATTCCAGATATTTCAGCTGAGGAAATTAAATTTGCATTCGATTGACTAAAATTGAGCTCTGATAGCATGCCACCAACAAAGAAGGGCATTCCAAAGATCATATAAACTCCAGCACATCCAATTAATATTGCAGCGATAACTTCACTACGTTCATTATTTTTTATCATTGTATTTTTTCTTTTGATTCACAAAGTTTATTTATTTTACATTGATAGCATAAAGGTTTTCTTGCAATACAGGTATACCTTCCATGAATAATGAGATGATGATGAGCATTAAATAGAAATTCTTCAGGTATTATTTTCATTAAGCCTTTTTCAATTTCTATTGGTTTGACTCCTTTTGCAAGACCTATACGATTAGATACTCTAAAAACATGCGTATCCACAGCAATGACAGATTTTCCAAAAACGGTATTTAAGATTACATTAGCAGTTTTTCTTCCTACTCCTGGGAGCTCTTCAAGACTTTCTCTTTCACCAGGCACTTGGCTGTTAAATTTTTTAATCAGTATTTCGCAAGTCAGCATGATATTTTTTGCCTTATTATTGAATAGACCAATGGTTTTGATATTTTCTTTTAACTTAGGAATACCAAGATGAATAATTTGTTCAGGTGTATTTGCAATTTGAAATAAAGATTTAGTGGCGTGATTTACACTTTTATCAGTTGCTTGAGCTGAAAGAATAACTGAAATTAGTAGTTCAAAGTTGGAATTATAGACCAATTCAGTCGTAGGTTTAGGATCAGATGCAGTTAAGATTTTAAAAATATTACCTGCCTTAATTTTATTCATGGCGTCTAAAAAGTAGAATTATCTAACTTTTTGCCCTGCGGATGATCCCTCATCTGGTGATATTAGGAAAACACCCTCATCATCATCTCCCGCTGCTAATAACATGCCTTCAGAAACTCCAAATCTCATTTTTCTTGGTTCTAAATTAGCCACGACTACAATATTTTTACCAATCAGTTCTTCTGGATTATAGAAACCCTTAATGCCTGCAAAAATAGTTCTTTCTTCATTGCCTAGATCAACTGTTACTTTTATTAGCTTATCCGCTTCTGGAATATCCTCAGCATTAATTACTTTAGCCACTCTAAGGTCTATTTTCATAAACTCATCAAAATTTATCATTGTTATTCTCCATTAGTTGATTTAGATAGAATCCTTAATTATTAATTCAAGATCTTCTTTTTTAATACGAGTTAATAAGGCAGGATAATCATTAATCTTGTGACTTAATATTGTTTTATTTATATCATTCCAGCACTGAGATTCTAGATTCAGAAATTGTTCTGCTTCTTTAGCAATATTTGGAACTACAGGTTTTAAATACACCATTAATATGAAAAAAAGATTTATAGCAGTGGAGCAAACAGCATGTACTTTTTCATAATTTAATTCATCTTTAATGAGCACCCAAGGTTTCTCTTTTTCTAAGTATTGATTGGCTTGATCAGCAAGCAACATAATTTTTCTCATCGCTTGCCCAAATTCCCTTTTTTCATAGAGGGAGCTAATATCTTCAGATGCTTCTTGAAAAGTCTTAATTAATTCAGGATTATCAAGTGATTGAGATATTTTATTTTCAAAATATTTATTAATAAATTTAGCTGATCGACTCGCAATATTGATCCATTTCCCAACTAAATCTGAGTTCACTCTTTTTTCAAAATCATTCGTATCAAGATCAAAGTCATCTATTCCAGAATTAGTTTTATAAGCATAGTAGTATCTTAAATACTCAGGTTTTGAATGATTGAGATAAGTTCTGGCTTTTATAAAAGTGCCTCTGGATTTTGACATTTTCTTCCCATTGACAGTGAGAAAGCCATTGACATAGATTGCATTTGGTTTTTTTAACCCAGCTCCTTCTAAAACAGCAGGCCAAAATAAAGCATGAAAATAGATAATATCCTTACCGATAAAATGAACCAAGTGGCAATCGTCATTATCACTAAAATAGTCTTCATAACTAATATTACTTTTTGATGCAAGGTTTTTTAAAGAAGCAAGATATCCAATGGGTGCATCCAGCCAAACGTAGAAATATTTCTTATCTTCGCCTGGAATCTTAAATCCAAAATATGGATCATCTCTCGATATATCCCAATCCTTAAGACCCATTGAGAACCATTCATTGAGCTTTCCTTTGACTGCATCATTCATATCTATCGTTGGAATCCATTTCTTGAGCATGTCTTCAAAATGACTGAGCTTCATAAAATAATGTTCTGATTTCTTTAGGATCGGGGTTTCACCTGATAGTACTGATATTGGGTTTATGAGATCTGTAGGCTTGTAGGTGGCTCCACATTTTTCACAGTTATCCCCATATTGATCCTCAGTTGAACATTGTGGACATATTCCCTTAACATAACGATCAGGTAGGAAGATTTCTTGTCTTTTATCATAAGACTGTTCAATTATTTTTTTCTCAATATGCCCTGATTTATTTAATTGATTAAATATTTCGCCAACCAAGGTTTCATTTTCAGTTGTATGGGTAGAATGATAATTATCAAATTCAATTAAAAAATCCTGAAAATCCTTACTGTGTTCTTTCGTGTATTGTTCAGCCAATGCTTCAGGTTCAAGTCCAATGGCTTCAGCGCTTAGCATTATTGGTGTTCCATGAGAATCACTTGCACATAAGTAGAGACAATCCCTTTCTTTCATTTTTTGATAACGAACCCAAATGTCAGCTTGAATGTAGCCTACTAGATGTCCGATATGTATTGAATTATTAGCATACGGTAATGCATTGGTCACCAATATCTTTTTACTCATTTCATTAATGGATGTCATCTAACCATTATTCCTTAATATTGTCAGAATTTATATTGATAAGTAATAGTGGCAACAATGTAAGATTTGCTATTAACGCAATTAACATCGCAAATGCTGTAAAGGTCCCGAAGTAGATAGTGGGTACAAAATTTGAGAGAGATAATATAGAGAAACCTATAATGATAATTATAGAAGTATAGTAAATAGCTTTACCTATGCTGGCATGTGAATTCTTAACCGCTATTTTTGAAGAACACCCTGATTTAATTTCCTCTCTGAAGCGATGAATGTAATGAATTGAATGATCCACTCCAATACCAATACAAATTGCTGCAATAGTAATCGTCATAATATCAAGGGGTATAGCTAACCAGCCCATTAAACCAAGAACTGAAGCTGAAGCCAGAATACTTGGAATAATCGCTACAAAAGCATATTTTAAAGATCTGAATAGAAATAAGAACATGATCAAGATAGCTATGAAAACAACACCAATGGTTAGTATTTGAGATCGAATTAAGCTTTCCAATACATTGTTATATAGTACTAACATGCCTGTGAGTTTCACTTGTGATTCTTTTAAGCCTATTTCTTCAACCAAGTCTTTCTTTATTTTTTTTATCAACTCATTGCGTTGAAGATCAGGATAAGATTCAAAAACTCTGAATGAAATTCTAAGCTGATTGCCATCTTCCGATAAGTAGGGATCAAATAACGCTTCCTTGACATCCTTTGGAACTTTCTTGTAAAGCAATGAGAGAAAGAAAGTATCTATTTCTTCGCCATCATTTAGCGTTTTAAGGACATCCATTGTGGTAGAAATTGAAACTACTTTTCCTGCTTCATCTAATGATTCTAAATAATCATGAACTGAATCTATGGTTTTTAAACGAAAAGAATTATACCAGTAACTGTCTGCACCAATATCATATTCTGTTTTATCTTCCTCAAAGAAGCCATCCTCAAAAAACTCATCCTCAAAAAAGTCATCTTCATCAATAAGATCTGTTTTATCTTCAAAGTAACTTGGATCAGCATCAATGATAATATCCAATGGAGTTGTTCCACCTAGCTCTCTATCTATAACACTCAAACCTTGATAAATTTCAGTATTTTCTTTAAAAGCTTTAATGAATTGATTTTCAGCTGTAAGACTAAATATACCAATGGTACTTACAATAGCCATGATGAAGAAGGCTGAAAATGTGGACTTAGGTTTATTTAAGACTAAATCAGATAGAGAGTTGGTAATACCTAATGTTAGATCCTTTTCTTTCTTTGAGGGAAGTTTTTTAAGTTGAACTAAAATCGATGGAAATAGAAGAAAAACCATAATGAAAATAGCGCCCATACTAATCAGCATCATCCAGCCAAAGTCAATGACTGGTTTCAATCCAGCCACCAATAGCGAAGCAAAGCCCACCATAGTAGTGATAGTGGTGTAAAGACAGGGTTCCCATTTATCAACCAATGTTTGCTGTACTAGCCAAATTTGAGTTGCTTTTGGATGCAACTGATTTAACTCTAGATACCTAACTGTGAGATGAACTGATACGGATAAACTAAAAATCAGTAATAGTGCTACAAAGTTTGCTGAAACAACTGTGACCGGCCATCCAACAATTCCAAGAAATCCTGTCATCACAACTAGTCCAAGCAGGCAACATGCCATTGAAATGAACATCCATCTTGGATTTTTAAAAATTAGTAGTAATGAGACGATTAAAAATAATAAAAGAGAGACTCCAAAAACTTCAATATCATTTTGTATGAAATCAATCATATCAACTGTAATCATTGGGACGCCACCAAGAAATATCTTGCCATCATCTTGGTATTTACTTAATACCGCCCTAATATTTTTTATCATCAAAGCATTTTCAGCTCTGTATGAGGTTCTCAAATTTTTAATATCAGTAGAAAGTTCTTCTAGTGTAAGCTTTTCATTGCTATTTAGCGCCTGAGATAACCTTTTTGCTCTCAGTTCATCTCTTTGATCAATTAAAGCGTTTAAGGATTCATTAATGACCAGATTAAGCAACAGTGCCGTTGTTCTTCCATCATTGCTAATGATTAGATTTTTATACAGAGTACTATTGAGTAATTCATCTTTTGCTAAGATTTTATTTGTTTCAGGACTGAGGTAATTGGGTGCATTTTCTGCAAGTTCTGAAAGGTTTTTGGGAGGTGATTTTAGTAAAGGAACATCCAGTATTGATACCACTGAATCCACAGAATTCAGCTCTTCTAATTCATTTCTTAGGCTGGACAAGCTATTGATTGTAATTGGATCGAAAAGATCAGCATGAGGTTGATAAGTTACTACTAGAAATTCATCATCCCCATAACGAGCTTTGATGTCTTTGTAATATCTTAAATCTTTATCACCCTCCAATAGGAGAGTGTCTGAAGAGGCATCAAGTTGAAAATCATCAACCCAATTTAAAAATAATCCAAAAACAAGTAATAGAAAGAATATTACAAATTTTGGAAATTCAACCAATTTCCTTAACGCTTTATTTATCATCAATAATGATCCATGTCTATCAGATATAAACTATAATTCAAAACATAACTTAAATTCTAGTGTGACCTAGGATTTTAGTGCATCATACTTATTTAAATGGAAAAATATAAGCTTTCTGAGTGTTAGTGGGTTAAAAATGACAATTAAATCAGACAAATGGATCAAAGAGATGGCTAACAATCATGATATGATTAATCCTTTTGTAGATCGGCAAATAAGAAAAAGAAATCAAGAAAGAATCATTTCATTCGGTACTTCCAGTTTTGGCTATGATGTTCGTTGCTCTAATGAGTTCAAAGTTTTTACAAACATTCATTCCGTTATTGTAGACCCAAAGGAATTTGATGAATCCAGTTTTGTGGATTTTAATTCTGATGTTTGCATTATACCTCCCAACTCATTTGCCCTAGCAAGAACCATAGAGTATTTTAAAATTCCAAGAAATGTTTTAACCATTTGTGTAGGTAAATCAACTTATGCAAGATGTGGAATCATTGTTAATGTCACTCCATTAGAACCTGAATGGGAAGGCCATGTGACTTTAGAATTTTCCAATACAACTCCTTTGCCTGCAAAAATATATGCAAATGAAGGTGTGGCACAAATGATTTTCTTCGAGTCTGATGAAGATTGCGATGAATCGTATAAGGATCGTGAAGGCAAATACCAAGGCCAAACTGGTGTTACATTACCCACAACCTAGAAATCATCAACCAATCCTTATTCTATAAACACCGTTTGATTGCCCGATGTAATTTTCCCTATGACAAAGGATTGATGACCCAACAAAGATAATTGATTCATAATTCCATCTTGATCGTTTTGATCTATAACAATCACCATTCCAATACCGCAGTTGAATGTTTTTAGCATTTCATCTTCTGTTATGTTTCCTTTGTCTTGAAGCCACTGAAATATAGATGGTCTGTCCCAAGAAGAGCTATCAATAATTGCATTAGAATTCTTATTTAATATTCGAACAATATTTTCTTTAAATCCTCCACCCGTGATATGTGCAATTCCTTTTAGATCATAAGATTCAGTCAGATTGAGTATTGCTTCAACATAGATAGTGGTGGGTGTAATAATTGCATCTGTTAATTTATTTTTACCAAGCATTTCATCATTGTTAATACCATTCAATTCAATAATCTTTCTGATCAATGAGTAACCATTAGAGTGAGGACCTGATGAGGCGATACCTATAATGGTATTACCTTCTTCTATTTTTCTTCCATCGATGATGTTGTCATGATCCACAACGCCCACACAGAATCCAGCTAGATCAAAATCACCCTTTTTATAGACACCAGGCATTTCTGCAGTTTCTCCACCAATAAGAGCCATATTAGACTCTTTGCACCCATCAGCAATTCCATTGATAACTTTTGCTGCGGAATCAACATCCAATTTAGAGGTTGCATAATAATCGAGGAAAAACAATGGCTTAGCACCTAGAGTAACAATATCATTAACGCACATTGCGACTAAATCTATACCTATTAAGTCAAGTTTATCAAACTCTTTAGCTAGCATTACTTTTGTACCAACACCATCTGTACCAGAGACAAGTATGGGTCTCTTGTAATGAGAAGTGTTTAATTCAAATAAAGCTCCAAACCCTCCAATATTAGATAGAACATTTGAATTAAGAGTTTTTTTGATGGACGGTTTTATTCTTGCAATAAGATTATTTGCAGAATCTATATCAACTCCAGAATCAGCATATGTAAGATTTTTATTTTTAATTTCTTTTATCAAAATTCAATTAAATTGATTTCTATTTTTTAGGATATAATTTCTTCAAGTTGTATATTAACATCAAGAAATTATTTATTCTTTTACCTTTTGTATACTTTAATATGGAGAACTAGTTGACTCTTTCTTTTATTCCTAATTTTATTTGTATAGTTCGTATTATGCTTATTATTCCAATAGTATTTTTACTTTGGAATCAGGATTACCTTTTATCTTTATTACTTATAGCAATTGCAGGATTGTCTGATTTTTTAGATGGTTTTTTAGCAAAAAGAAATAATTGGAGATCTGAGCTGGGTGCTATGTTGGATCCAACAGCAGATAAATTATTACTTGTTTCTCTCTTTATAACGCTTTACAAAATGAACCTTATTCCTTATTGGCTTACCGTTAGTGTGATAATGAGAGATGCAATGATTATATTTGGGCTCTCTTTATATCGTTATTTCATAGGCAAACCAAAATTAGTCCCATCTCAAATTAGTAAAGTTAATACATTTATACAAATTATTTTTGTTTTACTGGTTATTGCAGGAGAGATATTCGAGATACTTTTTATCCCTACAGTAATATTTGGCTCAACGGTATTTGTAACTTCAATTCTAAGCGGGTTGGATTATTGGATCAGGTGGAGCTTTGAAGCTAAAAAAAGAATCAACCTTAATGGTGTCTAAGTGCAGCAGATCCCATTACCAGTAAACATTTCAGACTATATGATCTTTGAATCCTTCTTTGCAGGGACTAATGATCATATCTACAAATTACTACAAACCAATGAGCAGAAGTTCCTGTGGATCGCGGGTGAGAAAGGAACAGGAAAAACACATCTTTTGCAAGCAAAGGTAAATCAAATTAATCACCATCAAAGTAAACTCATGTATCTACCTATGAGGGAGTTAAAACAGTTTAGCCCAGAGATATTAGATGATTTGGATCAAATGGATTTGATATGTATTGACGACATTGATTTAGTATTAGGGTCTAAAATATGGGAAGAAAAGTTACTAGATTTATATGAGAGAATTCAAAATACAAAAACTGTATTTATTGCCTCATCCAAAGATTCCCCCCATGGCGGTAATTTTTTAATTCAAGATTTATTATCAAGGTATTCAACAGCACTAGTGCTGCGTCTTAATGTCTTAAAAGATAAAGATGTAGTTAAAGCAATTCAATTGCATGCAAAGATTAGAGGTTTTGATTTATCTGACGATGCCGCAAAATTTCTTCTAAGGCGAGTGAGGCGTGATGTTTGTAGTTTAATAGAAGTAATAGAAGTATTAGATTATGAATCACTCGCAAAAAAAAGAAAATTAACAATCCCTTTTATTAAATCTGTCCTAAATATTGAATGATTTTCTCTATTTATAATCATTACTTGACCTCATTCATTTAGCTTGATACTTTTTATTGAAGCCCTTATCTTTCAAAAAAATAGATATGTTAAATAAAAAACTAATCACTGTAACTCTAATATCAATTTTTATTTATTCGTGTGCAAGCATACCGCCACTCCAAGAAATGAGTAATGCAAGGCAAACCATCTCAGCTGCTAAAGAATTGAGTGCTTCTGCAAAAGATGATCAAAGAATATTAGAAGCCGAACGATTGCTCTCTAGGGCTGAACGACGAATTGAAGTTAGCCTCTATGATGCAGCAAGACAGGATGCTCTTAGAGCTCAAAAACAAGCCATTGAATATTTAGAAGCTGAGATTGCTAAAAAACCTAAATAATTCTCGAAGACACTATTTATTTTCAAAGTAACTTTTAATCGCATCAATACTAATGTCTTGATTTCCGTCTTTTCCTCTTTCAACCAGTTCAATTGTATTATTTTTTAGTCCTCTTTCACTGACAATAATTTGAAATGGGATACCAATCAATTCAGCTTCAGCAAATTTTACTCCAGCTCTTTCACTGCGATCGTCTAGAGCAACTTCATACCCTAATTTTATAAAATCATTATAGATTTGATTAGATTTTAACAGGACTGTTTCGTCATCTTTCTTAGTGATTGCAATGATAATTATTTCGAAAGGAGCTATTTCTTTAGGCCAAATAATTCCTGATTTATCATGATTCTGCTCTATAGAAGCAGCAACAATTCTTGAGATACCAATTCCATAACAACCCATCATTAGGTTAGCTGATTTTCCAGTGCTGTCTAAAACACTGCATTTCATACTTTTGCTGTATTTATCTCCTAGTTGAAATATATGACCAACTTCTATGCCTCTGGCAAATGATAATTCCCCACCTCCAGGAGCTGTTTCACCTTTGATAGTCTCAACATTTGCAGCAAAATCTTCTTCATCACAATATCCAATCTTATCTTCGCCTGATTCAGCTAGAACATGATACTCATGTGAAGTAGATCCTCCAATCTCTCCACTATCAGCTCTGACTTTACGATAATTTAATCCTAACTGCATAAAAATATTGTCGTATGCATGCCCTATTTTTTTATACTCTTCATCGAGTGAAGATTGATCCAGGTGAAATGAATAAGAGTCCTTCATTAAAAATTCTCTGGCTCGCATAACACCAAATCTAGGTCTAATTTCATCTCTAAACTTAGTTTGTATTTGGTAAAAGTTAACAGGTAATTGTTTGTAGGTATTTAGTTCACCTCTAACAATGTCCGTTATAACTTCTTCATGGGTTGGTCCAAAGCAGAATAATCGATCATGTCGATCACTCATTTTTAATAGTAAGTTACCATATTCATCCCATCTTCCAGTTTCTTCCCAGAGATTAGATGGTTGAATTGCAGGCATCAAGATTTCCAATGCTCCTGTTGCATCCATTTCTTTTCTAACTATATTTTCTATTTTTTTTAAGACTTTGAGACCCAAAGGCATCCATGTGAATAAACCAGAGGCTAGTTTCTTTATCAATCCTGATCTCAGCATGAGTCTATGGGAAGTCAATTCAGCTTCTGCAGGAGTATCTTTATAAGTTTTGAGCGGGTATTGTGATAGTTTCATTGAAATATTTTAAGTGATTGATTATTTTCTTTATCTTATATAGCTATTGTTGAGTTATCTAATGTTATTAAGATTTAATGATATCACCTTCTTATTTCCAAGATAACCTGCATTTCTCTATAATAGATTCATATGAACATTGAGCAAATAAAGAATAAAGACAGAAAAAAAATGAAGAAGGGTATATTCCTTCTTCCAAATATTTTTACAACTGCAAATCTTTTTGCAGGATGTTTTTCTATTTTTTGTGCTATTGACGGAAACTATCAGTCTTCTGCTGTGGCTATCTTTGTTGCTGTATTTTTAGATGGCTTGGATGGAAAAGTCGCGAGAGCTACTAATGCTGTTTCTGACTTTGGGAAAGATTATGACAGTCTTTGTGACCTAGTATCATTTGGAATTGCGCCTGCAATATTCTATTATTCTTGGACATCAAATAATCCATATGATCTGGTTACCGTAAGAATGACATGGCTTGTTTCATTTTTTTATATTGCCACGACAGCACTTCGATTGGCTCGATTTAATAATCATCTTCAGCTCAAAGAAGAAAATCATTTTCTGGGTTTACCTTCACCAGCAGCTGCTACTTTATGCACTGTGATTATCTGGCAATGTGATTTGAATTATATTGACCCTATTTTGAGTTATATCTTTATTTCTATTGCTATGTTGTCATCCTCCTGTTTAATGGTTTCAAATATTAAATACAACAGTTTTAAGGATACTCGTTCCTTAAATCGTATTCCTTTCTCAAAAACTCTTTTGGTGCCTCTTATCTTAATACTCATTTTCTTAAACCCACCTTTAGTACTAACTATTATGTCAGTAACCTACCTTTTCTCTGGCCCTATCACTTTGATTAGAGGTTTGATTATGAAAAAAAAGACATCCCTCAAACAAGATCCTGAATAGCGATAATATGCTACAGAATAGGAAAGATACCCTTCAAAAAATTGGCATTGATGTATATCATCACAGAAAGAAAGATTCTGAAAAGAACTTAAATGGTGATCAACCAGACGTATGGAAAGTATTAGAGAAAAATGTTTCTTCTTGTCAACAGTGTTCACTTCATGAATCAAGAACACAAACAGTATTTGGGGTAGGGGATATAAATGCTGACTGGCTCTTTATAGGAGAAGCACCTGGCAAAGATGAAGACATCAAAGGTGAACCATTCGTTGGACGAGCAGGGCGATTACTTAATGAGATTATTTTTGCTTCAGGTCTTAGTAGAGAAAGTGTATTTATAGCAAATATTCTAAAATGCAGACCTCCTAATAATAGAGACCCAAAGCAAGAAGAAGTAGAAAGCTGTTTTGTATACTTAAAAAAACAAATTGAATTAATTAACCCAAAGATTATTATCGCTGTAGGTAAAATCGCAGCCCAACAGTTATTAGATACCGATCAAACAATGGCTGATCTGAGGGGATCTACACATTCCTTTGGTGAGAATAATATTCCTTTGGTCGTTATCTATCATCCGGCCTATTTACTTAGAAGCCCTACTCAAAAATCAAAAGTCTGGTCAGATATTCTTCTTGCACAAGATAGTATTAATTAATTTATGGACATTCTGAAAAGAAAAAAGATTGTTTCATGGGCTTTGTATGATTGGGCTAATTCTGTATTTGCTACTACAGTGATGGCAGGATTTTTCCCAATATTCTTTAAGTCTTTTTGGGCTGCAGACCTTTCTCCAATAGAAAGTACAGCAGCCATAGGAACAGCAAACTCATTGTCAGGGCTCTTTATAATGTTGTTAGCTCCAATTTTGGGAGCTTTTTCTGATGTAAGAAAAATAAAGAAAAAATTCCTAGCTTTTTTTGCTGCTACAGGAATTTTAAGTACAGCTTATCTTTATTATATTCCTCAAGGCGATTGGTTCTATGCTGCATTTTTATACACGTTAGCTGCGATTGGTTTTTCTGGGGGCAATATTTTTTATGATTCTTTAATTGGTTCAGTTTCAAATAATCATGAAAGAAATAAAGTTTCCTCTTTGGGCTACTCATTAGGTTATCTAGGAGGAGGCATTCTATTTATAGTGAATGTTTTAATGTATTTGAATCCAACTTGGTTTGGATTAGCTTCTGATATTGAGGCCATACTCTATTCTTTTTTATCTGTATCTGTTTGGTGGGCAGTCTTTTCTATACCTTTATTTTTGAATGTTGATGAGACATCTAATTCTTCTCCATCTCAAAGTATTTGGGCTGATATATCTCATTCTTTTAAATCAGTAGCTTCAACGTTGAAAGAAGTAAAGAAACATAAAAGAGCAGCCTTGTTTTTGATCTCTTATTGGCTTTATATGGATGGAGTAGATACGATTGTAAGAATGGCAACCGCATATGGATCTGACATAGGATTGGATACGTCTTCAATGATTACTGCTTTGTTAATGACACAATTTATTGGCTTTCCAGCGACCTTAGTTTTTGGAATGTATGCAGATAAAATTGGTTTGAAGAAAATACTAACCATTGGGATTTCTGTCTATATAATCATTTGTTTTTTTGCAGCTAATATGAATACTGCTACTGAGTTTTATATTATAGCAGGAGCTGTTGGACTGGTTCAGGGTGGAGTTCAAGCCATCAGTAGATCTTTTTTTAGTAGTTTGATTCCTGAAAATAAGGAGGCTCAGTTTTTTGGTTTCTATAATTTAGTTGGCAAGTCAGCTGTTTTAATAGGCCCATTGTTAGTTTCATGGGTTGCTTATATTTTCAATAATCCAAGATTTGGAATATTAAGCTTATTGATACTTTTTATACCTGGACTGATCGTTCTTTGGATGGTTCCTGATAAGGAATTAACTCAATGACATCATTTCAATTTGACGTTCTATCTTAATTTTATCTTGGGATAATAATTCAGATTGTGATACAAGTTTTTCCACCACATCTTTTGGTGCTTTGGATTTAAAATTTTCATTCTCAAGTCTTTGATCCACTGAACTTAGATTATTTTGTATTTGAATTAATTTTTTTTCTAGCCTTTTTCTTTCTGATTCAATATCTATTAGACCTGCCAAAGGTATGAGAATCTTCATGCCACCCAGCAATGAAATAGCGGACAAGGGTGGAGCGTCGGTTATCGTTTTTATTTCATAAACATTCGCCATGTCTTTTATAAAAACACTTGTTTCATTTAGGAGATTAAGATCTCCTTCACTAGCATCTTGAAGAAGAATTGGAATTTGTACTTTGGGCGCTATATTCATTTCTGAACGAATTTGCCTAATATTTGTTACAAATGATTGCATCCATTCAATTTTATGAATTGTTATTTTGTCATAACATAGACTTTCTTTTTTAGGATAGGAACTGACCATAATGCTTCTTTTAGAGGAGACAAAATTAAAGGATTTCCATATTTCCTCTGTTATGAAAGGGATGATTGGATGCAGTGCTCTAAGAATCTTATCCAATACATTTAATAAATTTACTTTTGTTTGCTTTTTATTATCGTCAGAAAAATGATCTGTTGAATATAGAATTGATTTAGTTAACTCAAGATACCAATCACAAAAATCATTCCAAACAAATTCATACAGTGAATTTGCCACTAAATCAATACGATATATTTTGATATTTTTTTCTATGGATTGTAACAATAGATGAAGTTTAGATTGAATCCATAAATCGGGAAGCAATAAGCTTTCTTGTGGTGATGGATTAGAGTTATGAGCTATGTTTTCTGTATTTAATGTCACAAATCTTGCTGCATTCCATAACTTATTGCAGAAATTTCTATAACCTTCAATACGATTCAAATCAAAACGAATATCCCTTCCTGTTGTGGCTTGTATTGCAAATGTAAATCTAAGAGCATCAACACCAAATTCTGGAATGCCTTTTGGAAACTCTTTTTTTGTATCCTTGATGATTTTTGAAGCCATTTCCGGTTGCATCAGACCTTCTGTTCTTTTACGGATTAATGTATCAAGGTCAATGCCATCAATTATGTCTATAGGATCAAGGATATTGCCTTTTGATTTAGACATTTTATGACCATTTTTATCTCTGACCAATCCATGAATATAAACCTCTTTAAATGGCAGCTCATCCATAAAATAGAGTCCCATCATTATCATTCTTGCCACCCAAAAGAAAATGATATCAAATCCAGTCACTAAGACATTCGTTGGGTAAAAAGTTTTTAAGTCATCAGTTTGATTGGGCCATCCTAGACTTGAAAAAGGCCACAAAGCTGAAGAAAACCATGTATCTAAAACATCTTCATCTTGTTTTAATTTTTCCAATCTTGAAAGATTATATTTTATTCTAATATCTTCTTCAGATTTTCCAACAAATACATTACCTTGCTCATCATACCAAGCTGGAATTCTATGACCCCACCATAGTTGCCTGCTTATGCACCAATCTTGAATGTTTTCCATCCATTCAAAATATGTTTTGGACCAATTGTGTGGAACAAAATTTAATTCTCCACTTTTTACAATATCTATTGCTGGTTTGGCTAATTTCTCAGTGCTTACATACCATTGATCTGTAATATAGGGCTCAAGTATGGCGCCACTTCTATCACCTCTCGGTACATTTAATGTGTAATCTTCAATCTTTTCTAGCAAGCCCAGTTTATCCATATCTGATACGATTGATTTCCTTGCTTCAAAACGATCCATTCCTTTGTATTTTTTCTCAACATTTGAATTTATCTTGGCATCTTTAGTAAAAATATTAATTACTTCTAAGTCATGACGTTTCCCAATCTCAAAATCATTAAAATCATGTGCTGGTGTGATCTTGACACATCCACTACCAAAATCTTGATCCACATAATCATCAGCTATTATGGGTATCACTCTTTCAGATATGGGAAGTATTATTTTTTTACCAATGTATTTTTGATACTTTGGATCGTCTGGATGGACAGCTACCGCTGTATCACCCAACATGGTTTCAGGACGAGTGGTAGCAACTATCAAGAACTCATCAGAATTTTCAATTGGATATTTAAAATGCCAGATTTCCCCAGGTTCTTCTGATTGGTTGACTTCTAAATCTGAAAGCGCTGTCAGAAGTATAGGGTCCCAATTTACTAATCTTTTACCACGATAGATTAATTTATCTTCATATAATTTAATAAAAACTTCTTGCACGCCTTCTGCTAAATCATCATCCATGGTAAAACGTTCTTTAGTCCAATCTATAGAAGAGCCCATCCTTTTGAGTTGAGCAGTGATTGTAGTACCAGATTTATTCTTCCAGTCCCAGACTTTTGATATAAAAGCTTCTCGACCTAATTCCAATCGAGATGATCCTGATTGCTCTAATTGTCTTTCAACAACCATTTGAGTTGCTATTCCTGCATGGTCAGTTCCAACTTGCCAAAGAGTATTTCTACCTTGCATCCTGTGATAGCGAACTAAAATATCCATTATGGTGTCTTGAAATGCATGACCCATATGGAGTGTTCCTGTGACGTTTGGTGGTGGTATCACTATGCAATAAGGATCTCCAATATTGGAGGGCGAGAAATAACCCGATTTCTCCCAAGAGTCATATATTTTATTTTCTATTGAACTTGGATTGTATGACTTATCCATATTTAAATTACTTTATAGGCCTTAATATTAAACCCAATGGATTTGTATTTTTTCCATCTTTCTCTGGCTTTTTCTTTTTTTTCATCAATATTTTCTATAATTTCATGAATTTTTTTTAAATGGTTTGAAGTATCAGGCATTCCATCACTCAAGTTGATAATGGCTTCGGCATCTTCAATCTCATTATCCACCCACCCAATTTGAACAGGTTGAGTATTATTATCTTTATCTTTATCCACTAAGGCATGAGGGACATAACTTTCTTGCCTGAATGTCCATAGAATTTTATCTAGTTCTTCTGCTTGTTTTTGAGTGTTGGTTTTTATAAAAATAGGATTAATATTTTGTTTGTAGCCTTTTTCAATTAATTTGCATACATAGACTAAGAAATCTTTTCTTTCTATCGACTCAAAGTGATGAAATAAAACATTTGTTTTAAGCTGCATATCAATTAAGTGCTCTGTTAATTAAAAATTCAGAAACCATTGCTACTGGCCTACCTGTAGCTCCTTTATTTGATCCCTCAAGCCAGGCAACACCAGCAATATCAATGTGTGCCCAATCATAATCACCAACAAATTTCTGAAGAAAGCATCCTGCAGTGATTGTTCCTGCGCCAACTCCATTGGTGCTGATATTAGCCACATCAGCAAAATTACTTTTAATTTGCTTGGCATAGTCTTCGTTTAAAGGAAGCCTCCAAGTTGGATCTTTGCTTAATTCACCAGCCAAAGTTAATTCTTTAGCTAGGCTATCTGAATTAGTCATTAAGCCAGAAATATGTTTTCCTAATGCCACAACACAAGCACCTGTTAGAGTCGCCATATCTATAATGAGTTCCGGTTTAAATTTTTGAGCATAAGTGAGTGCATCAGCAAGTATTAACCTACCTTCTGCATCGGTATTTAATACTTCAATGGTAGTGCCTGACATAGCAGTAACGATATCGCCTGGCTTGGTTGCTGTGCTACTGACTACATTTTCGCAAGCTGGGACTATAAATACCATATTAATAGGCAGTTTTAGGTCAGAGACCATTTGAAGCAGGCCAATTGTAGTTGCTGCTCCACACATGTCATATTTCATCTCGTCCATTGCATTGGATGGCTTAAGAGATACTCCACCTGTATCAAATGTTATGCCTTTGCCCACAATAACTATAGGTTTAGATTTTGATTTAGATCCTTTGTATTCTGCAACTATTAACTTAGCAGGTTCTGAAGCTCCAGCAGTTACTGATAACAATGAGCCCATTTTTAATTTTTTCATATCGGATTCATTCAAAACCTTAAGAGATATCGATTTATTTTTGTTGGCTATCTTTCTTGTTTCTTTAACCAAAAATGATGGTGTGCAAATATTAGCTGGAAGATCGCCTAAATATTTTACTTTTTGTATCGCACTACCTATGCTCTCGCCATGCTTAAGACCCTTTGACATGGATGAACTTCTCTTATTACCATTAGTTCCAAAGTAGAGCTTACTTAATGAGTATTTTTTTTCTTTTTTAGAGTTGGTAGCAGTGTATTGATAAGTAATCTCATACCATGATTCAACCATTATTCTTGAAGTTCTATAATATAATTCATCGTTTTTTCCAATAAGATGATCAGATGCAAGCAGATTAGTTGCATTCTTATGTGATGTGAATGATAATTTTTTTAGGGCAGATGTTATTGCTTTCTTATAATTATTTTCTGAGTATTCATCAAATTTTCCACATCCCACTAAAACTATTCTTTTATAGGATTGTTTATTGATGGGTAAAATTCTAGTTTGTCCTAGTTTTCCAGATATATCCCCATTCGATTGAAAATCTTTTATTAGATTATTATTCTGAGAATTTATAGTTTTAGATGCCCCTCTTAGGATTGCGTCTTCAAAGACAGGTAATATAAGACAATCAGTTCTTATCTCTGATGATTTATTTGTATTTATTAGAAAATTCATTTATTTCTCTCTTTTAGTTATTTTTCAAGGGTATTGTTAGTCTATTAAAATCGAATGCCCTAGTATTTATTGAGTCATAATTGTAGTGTAATGGTATTAGTTTAAAAACTAAATATGAATCTCATCTATTAGACAAATAAGATTTTTTATGGGAAAAATAATAAATCAATATCTTTTTAAAGAGACAGCTATCACTTGGTTGGCTGTCACAATCATATTATTGATTATTTTAGTTGCCAATAAGTTTGCCGATGTATTGGGTGATGCTTCTGTTGGATTACTATCATCTGATTATATCATGCAACTAATGCTGTATTCTTCTATAGATTATTTGATTGTTCTAATACCTTTGAGCACTTTTTTATCAATTTTGTTGGTTTTTGGAAGACTTTATACTGACAGCGAAATTACAGCAATATCAGCCTCAGGAATAGGACCTATTTCATTATATAAACCTTTGGCTATGCCAACTTTGGTTATAGCAATTTTATTAGCAATTATTTCTGGCTATATATCACCACAAGCTAGAAAAAGTATTGAAACTACAAAATTAGATTCTATGACTTCAATTGGTATTGAATTTTTAGAACCAGGTCGATTTGTGAATCTGAAAAATGGTTCAGTTTTATATTCAGAAGATCTTATTGATGAGAACAGACTTATAAATGTCTTTTTGCAGCAAGAAAATAAAGGAAGAGTAAATGTTGTCGTAGCTGAATATGCTGAAATTGAGACCATTGGAGAGAATAATAATCTTCTTATTTTTTACAATGGCCAAAGATATGAGGGCAGACCCGGTGACCAAGATTTTAGAATTCTGGAATTTTCAGAACATCAATTACCACTTCTTAATAGCGGTAAGAAAGTTGAAAAGGAAGACTTGAATTTAGAGAATATGGAATTTCTCTATAAGCAAAAAACACTTCAAGCAAATGCCGAAATTCAATGGAGAATTTCTCCCTCCATTGCTCTAATTATTTTAGTACTACTTTCTATTCCCTTGAGCAAGGTCTCACCAAGGCAGGGACAATACGGTGGAATTATTTTTGGGGTATTAATTTATATGATCTATGTGAATTTGTTGGGTGCAGCAAAAATTTGGTTTGAGCAGGGGGACACTCCAGAAGTACTTGGATTGTGGTGGGTGCATTTAATCTGGTTATTTTTTGCAACTATAGCCATACTCTCCAACTATAATTTTTTTCAAAGAATAAGAATATTTGGAGAAAAAAATTGACAATAATTGATCGTTATATATTTAAAACAATATTCAAAACTACATGGATTGTACTGTTTGTATTTATTGCATTCTCAGGGTTTATTGATTTTATAAGCCAAACTGACGATATTGGAATTGGCACTTATGGAGTCAAAGAAGCCATTCAGTACACATTATTAAAGCTTCCAAGTTCAGTTTTTAAATTTTTATCTATCATTGTTCTGATTGGTAGCTTATTAGGTCTTGGTATATTGAGTAAAAATAATGAGTTATTGGTTTTACTCTCCTCAGGAATATCGATGAGGAGACTGGGGTTATCGGTTCTTATGTCTGGTTTTATTCTTTGTTTTTTATCCACATTGGTAGGTGAATACTTTTCCCCACCGATGGAACGTATAGCAGATCAACTTAGAACTAAAAGTAAATACAATTATGCCTCACTGGGTAATTCCAAAGGAATTTGGTTAAAAGAGCAAAATAAAATAATCAATATTAATCTCTTGAATGAGAATAAAAGTTTTGGAAATGTAACTATTTTTGAACTAAATGATTCCTCTAAAATCCAAAGAATCTCTAGAGCATCTTCTTCAACTATCGATGACTATAATCAATGGATACTAAGCAATCTAGAAGAAACAGTTTTTAATGAATCTGGTCTTAGTACAGAATTTTCAAGATACAAGATTGATAAAACGCAATTGGATAGAGATATAGTTGGCTTAACGGTCGTAAAATCTGAAGATCTCAATATATTAGAACTTTATAAGTTTACTAACTATTTAGTGCAAAACTCTCTTGACGCTAAAATATACCAAACAGCATTCCACTCTAGAATAGCCTCCTTATTGGTTATACCTTTTATTTGTTTATTGGCATTGCCATTATCATTGGGTATTGGACGAAATAGAGGTGTTGGTTTTAGAGTTATTATTGGGATGTTGATAGGGATTACTTATTTCATGTTACAAAATACTTTAATAGAAAGCGCTCAAATTTATCAAATTCAACCCATATTATTAGGCTGGATTCCTTTTTTCATATTATTATTATGCACTGCATCAGCTTTTAGGTTTCTGCAATGGAAATGAACTCAATTCATACAAAATATGTATTCATACTTTTGTCAGCGATGCTATTCATTTCTGGTTGTGTAACAACGCATGAAACAATTGTTGAAGAGGTAACGAATAATGAATCATTATCGAATAAAAAAGAAATATATGAATTAAAATTAAAGCTATTAGATTTTGAAAAAAAGCTAGTGGCTTTAGAGAACTTGATTCAAAAAGCGGAGAATGAAAAGGTTATTGAGAAATTTGATGATTTATCTACTGAAGAAATACGATCTGAATATCAAAAAGCTTTTGATTTAATTAAGTCTGGTGAATACTTTGCAGCGGAAGAGACTTTATCTATTTTTATAGGTTTGTATAGTGATACAGAATTTATTGATGATGCGATTTATTGGTTGGGAGAATCATTTTATTCTCAGAAGAAATACAATAAAGCTTTAAAAGAGTTTGAAAAAATAACGAAACATCATCCAAATTCTGAAAAGTTAGTAGAAGCTATTTTGAAAACAGGCTTTACTCAGTTTGAGTTGGGAGATATAGAAAAATCCATTAAAACACTTAATCAATTAATTAAATCCTATCCTGATAGCTCTGCTTCTCGTTTAGCTAAAGACAAACTAAATTCTATAAAATAAATGGTTTTAAAAGAAACTCTTAGAATTACAGAGATTTTTTCCTCAATACAGGGAGAATCATCAAAAGTAGGCTTACCATCAACATTCATTAGACTTACTGGTTGTCCGTTGAGGTGCCAATATTGCGATACCAGTTATGCTTTTACAGGCGGGGAAAGAATAACCTTTGATGAAATATTTTCACAGGTAAAGAGCATTGGTAATAGAGATATTTGTGTTACCGGTGGAGAGCCTTTAGCACAAAATGAAGCAAAGGATTTTCTTAAGAAGCTTACCGCTCTCCAATACCACGTCAGTTTAGAAACTAGCGGTTCTATTTCTATTGATAATATAGACTCCAGGGTAAAAATTGTTATGGATATTAAAACTCCAGATTCAGGTGAAGTTTCTAAAAATGATTGGAATAATATTTCTTTGATGAAGAAAACCGATGAGTTTAAATTTGTTATATGCAGTGATGAAGATTACGAATGGTCAAAAACAATTTTAAGAAAATATTCTCTTGATAAAAAATCAATCGTCCTATTTTCTCCTTGCACTGAGAGTATGGAGGCCAGCCATTTAGCTGATTTAATCTTAAAAGATCGATTAAAGGTTAGATTTCAGGTACAACTTCATAAAATATTATGGGGCGATGAGTCAGGAAGATAAATTATGAATAAATCAATTGTATTGTTATCAGGCGGAATGGACTCAGCGACTGCTCTTTCCATCGCAAAAAGCAAAAGATTATCTTGTTATGCCTTAACTATAAATTATGGGCAGAAGCATTCCACTGAAATAGAAAAAGCAAAATTAATTGCAAACCATTTCCAAGTTATTGAGCATAAGATTATTGAAATAGATCTAACAGTTTTTGGCGGCTCCGCTTTAACGGACAAGAGTATAGACATACCCGAAAATGAATCTCAAGGGATACCAGTTACTTATGTGCCTGCAAGAAATACTATTTTTTTCTCATTGGCTCTTGCTTGGGCTGAAGTAATCGGTGCTAATAGCATCTATTCAGGAGTGAATGCGATAGATTATTCAGGCTATCCTGATTGCAGGCCTGAATATATAGAAGCGATGCAAGGATTAGTCAATCTAGCAACAAAAGCAACTGTTGAAGGTGATTCAATTGCTATTGAGGCTCCATTATTGAATATGAATAAAATTGATATTATTAAAAAGGGTATAGAAAATGATGTTGATTTTTCTAAAACAGTTTCTTGTTATCAACTTACTAAACAATCAAAATCATGCGGTGTTTGTGATTCATGCAGGATAAGGTTGATGGCATTTGAAGAATTAAATCTGATTGATCGGATTGAATATGTCTAAATGACTGTTTTATTTGACAAGGTTGAGTTATCATTTTTTTTAAATTTTCACTTGGGGCGTTAGCTCAGTGGTAGAGCAGTTGGCTTTTAACCAATTGGTCGAAGGTTCAAATCCTTCACGCCCCACCATTTGAAGCAATATGAAGAAAAATATTAAGAAATACTGGATATTCTCATCAACCGTATCAATATTCTTTTTTATTCTTTTGATTCTTATTTTATCCAATCGCTAAATCATATGTCTAACAGCACAATTGAATTGAATGAAGGCCTATATGATTACCTTTTATCCGTCTCTCTAAAGGAATCAAGAGTCTTAAAAGAACTGAGAAAGACGACTTCAGCTCTACCCAATTCGAGAATGCAAATAGCTCCCGACCAAGGACAATTTATGGCCTTATTATTAAAAATAATAGGGGCTAAGAACTTAATTGAAGTGGGTACTTATACTGGTTACAGTACTTTGGTTTGTGCTCAAGCTTTGGAAGAAGGTAAAATTATTGCAATTGATAGAGATGAAGTGAGTGCTCAAGTAGCTCAAAAATATTGGAAAGATGCAGAAGTTGATAATCTTATTGATTTAAGAATTGGAGAAGCGGGAGTCATCTTAGAAGAAATGCAGGATGATCCAGATATCAAAGGTTCCATCGATTTTGTTTTTATCGACGCTGATAAAAGTAATTACCTCAATTACTATGAACTGACGCTAAATTTGTTAAGAAAAAATGGCATTATTTTATTTGACAATGTTCTTTGGGATGGAGCTGTTGCTGACCGTTCTTTTCAAGATGAGGATACTGTTGCTTTGAGAAAACTTAATGAATTTCTTTTACAGGATGATAGGGTGGATATAAGTATGATAGCTATTGGAGATGGTCTTACCATAGCAAGGAAAAAACTTGATGGATGACTCACTTAATATATTTGGAGAACCACTTAAAGAGTGTAGCAATTCTCCTATGACAGGGTTTTTTAGAAATGGATGTTGCGATACATCAAATGAAGATTATGGCAGTCATACAGTATGCATATTAGCTACTAAAAAATTCTTAGATTATAGTGCCTCAGTAGGAAATGATTTATCAACACCCATGCCTGCAGCTGGATTTACTGGCTTAAATCCTGGCGATCAATGGTGTTTATGTGCACCAAGATGGCAAGAAGCACTTGAGGCTGACTCTGCACCGAAAGTTGTATTGACTTCAACACATATTGGGGCACTCAATCATATTAATATTGAGGATCTTAAAAAATATGCTGTAGATCTAAACTAAAATGATCATCATGAAGAACATAATATTATTTCTAATTTTTCTTTCATTACAGAGTTGTTCTTTTTTAGATGTAAAATCCTATAAAGATCAAACAGAAAGACTTAATTCTCTTTCAAAAGAAAATAAAATCATCGCTGAAGATCTGATGGCATTTATTAAAAATACAGACCAAAGATACTTTACAAGATCAAATGCTATCAATAGTGGAATTCAGTCTACTGAAGACTTTATGTCCATTACTAAATACTCGGATTTTGAAGTAAGAGTTTCACGAGGCGATGAGATACAAAAAATTGGTAGAATGATCTCAGAGGGCAAATTAACATCACCGGGAAGAGGCGAGAAAAGAAAGCTAGTTTGGGGTAGGTTTTATTCCATTGATGTTCATCCTAAGACACCATTGGTTGGTATGTTACATGCCACACTTGTCTTACAGTTATTTGAAGATGGGTCAGTTGTAACAGGAGGTTGGCTTGATGTCATGCCTGGAACAAGAGTGGAAGAAGATATGGATTATTTAAAGAAAGTAACTGATGATTATTTTAAAAAGAATGAAGCTAGTCCAATTCTATATAGAAAACTTGTTTGTAAGGGCACTCATGAAACAATTGAAGCCTTTAGAAGAAAGCCTTCTTGTTCGGGAGTAAGTTTTTATGGCCCGCCTGTATTTAGAGATAGCGGTGAAAAAAGCTATCGTTTCATACAAGGAATGTTTATAGAATTTGTCGATGCCTATTTTGATATTATCGAAAAGAGAGTTGATGATCCTTATAATGAACTTGATCTTATTGCTCAAGAGGAAATGAGAAAAAGTTGGTTGATTGATCAATTATTTTCAGATCCTTTTGCCAGTAAGATTGTTCCTTTCGAAGTATGGGGCACAGCTAATCTTCCTCCAACAATCAAATTTTAAAGGATAACAATGGAGATAAAACAAACACATAATGATCCCAATCGTTTTTTATGGTACTTGGTTTATATTGCTATTACTCTCGTTTCGGGATTACCCTTATTTGGTTTGAGGCTTAGTGACTTTGGTATCAACTATCTTTTATTATTATTTATTCATGAATTTTCAGCATTTCTTTTCTTTGGCCATACGTTTTTCTCCAACATATGGGCAATGCAAATACGTTTTAATCAAGACAAAGAAGTTGGTATTTGGGCAAGGGGTTTTTTAAGGAAGTTAGCTTTATCAATAACAATGACAACCTCTATAATAATTCCAATTACAGGTTTGATGCTTATGGAGTCTTGGGGTGGTTTGATTAATGCACCTTGGGCTTGGAATGCCTATCTTGCATTTTGGGCTATGGCTGCAATAAGCATAACACCAGACATCATCCGATATGGGAGAAATAGAAATTCTGCTGATCCAAAACATGGAATGGTGAGTGGTGCTATTAGGGGTAACATAGGTACAGTGCTTACCATCTATATAATCTGCTGCATGGTGATTAAGATTTCCTGGATAAAGCCATTTCCTAATTTATTTATTGGTTAGTTTCCATTGCATCTGTGTTTGCTGAGGCTTGAGCTAGACCATCCTTAATATTTTTTTGTTGCGATATTGGCTTATATAAAGGACCTTTCTCACCAGTAAAATTATCAAGCGGTTCAACAATATGATGCCCATCGATTGCACAGAATCTTGTTATTGAATATCGCTCCCAAGTTACAGGGGGCACACGATGAGGAGTCGCTTTAATAAGGCCATTGGTTATAACTTCCAACATATCCCCGAGCATGATAATAATTTCATATCGAGAACAATCAACATTATGCCAATCGCCTGAGGGTTTCTGAAGTTGAGATCCATGTTCAGACTGCGTTAGAAGCGTGAATACCTCATAATCAGTATGAGCGCTTATGCCAAAAAGATTATCCTCTGGTATACCTTCAACAGGTGGGTAATAGATCATTCTCATGGTAGAAGGCGATCTATCTGTCATTTTTGATCTTATATAATCTTTTTCTATACCAAGAGTTTCTTCAATAACGCTAGCCAGTTTTTTTTCTACTTTTGAACATTCTAGAAAGTAGTCATAAATAGCCTCTCTAAAAAGGGGCATTTTAGGAGGCCATAAATTCGGTCCATAGTTTTCAAATTCTTTGTCTATTTCTTCAATTTCATAACACATATCAAATGCAGAACAAGTGGCTTTAGTTCCAGCTGAGTAGGCTGGTTCTTCGCCACATGGTGACCAACCTCTACTAGAATCAGCATGACGATAGTGAGATGCTTGTTTTTTAGGATCATTATCACTCATCGAATGAAACAACCTCGACTGATCATAAGCAGAATCAATCACTGAGTTATCAATACCATGGTCGATCAGTAAGAAATAACAATCTTTTATCATGGCGTCTCTAAGAGATTTTTGTTCGTTAGAGCTTATTTTTTGATTTTCTGAGAGAATGTTTTTTAAACTTATTTTTTGCATAACAAACTTAAATAGTACAATGGGTTATTAATAATAATCTTAACTTAATTATCAAATATATTTAATGAAAAGAATAGAAAATATGGATCAAAATATTAAAGCCATTGAAGATGCATTAAAAAAATCTTTGACGATTGAATTTATCCAAATTGAAGATCAAGGACATCTGCATAAAGGACATAAAGCTGCAAATGAAGGTTTAATGCATTTAAAAGCATGCATTGTCTCGGATGATTTTTTAGGTTTAAACTCAATAAAAAGACATCAAAAAGTTTATGTTATTCTTGCAAAATTTCTAGAAAATCGCTTGCATGCACTTAGCTTGGAGACTTATTCAGTAAAGGAATACCATCAAAGAGATTGAATCTTATTGTTTTATTGCAATGATCCCTGCATGATCTTTTCCATAATTAGAACTTGCTCTTGAGGGTCCAAAATATTTTGAAGTGATTATTTCAAATCCAGCTGATTTACATTCTCTTGAAAGAGTATCTGGGTCAAGACAATTCATATGTGGTGTCATCCCCTTAGGCAATCTAGGTATCGGTAAGCAATCCAATACATTTTCAATAAATCCAGGGAAGGGATCTCCAGCTTCTAATTTTTTTTCAAATTCAGGGAGATAGTTTTTCCATGGACCTGAGTAACAAGTATCGGTAATTAAGTAAATCCGACCCCCAGGTTGAATCCAGTTATACATATTTCTTAATGTTTCAATTAATTCATTGGGTGTTAGAAAATGCAAACACCGAGAGCAATGAATGGCGATAAAAGATTCATTTTTAAAATCTATATTGGGCAAAGTACCTAGTTTGGTTGTAAGATTATCTTTTAATTCTTCTGGTGTCTCTTTTAACAAAATATCAAGATGAGCTTGATCCATATCTGATGCCAACACTTTGGATCCTTTTTTAAGAGCTGCAATTGATGCTATTCCATAGGCGCAACCAACATCTAGTGAAAGTCCTTCTAATTCTGATGATTCCTCGACAAAAGATTTTGAGATATTATTCAAGTCTTGTTCCATGAAACCCCTTCCATTTAAACAGGGAATAAGGCCTGGTATATAGGCCTTAGGTTTAACTTTATTTCCTCTCAGTTTAGAAAATAAATTAAATAATATGGGTCCAATAAAGCTTAATCTTCTTCTTAAACTAACCTTATATTGCTTATTTTCATCATCCATAATTCTTCTGTGAAAAGCTTCAAATTGTGGATGAATATTACCTTCATATAACCGCATAAGAAAACGATTTGTTATTTTATGAATTAAAGGTATCTTTAGCCATTTTCCATAGAGTTCTTGCATATAAATAACGGGTGTTTTATGACTTTCTGCATAGGCAATAAATTTCCAACCTTCCTTCTTTTTTCTGAACAATGCATTAATTCTTGCATCTCCACCCCAGGCCTTTATTGGACCTCTCATTTTCATATCGTGTCTTACCCAACCAACAGCAAAAAGATATTCATCTGATAGAGGCTTTATTTTAATATCATAGAACCTCATACGAATCGCCTCCAGCATTCTTTTTCCTGGTACAGGTTCCCAATACTTTCTTAAATCATCCCATCCGATTTTCCAATCGGCTTGTTCTTCAGCTAAATAAAATGGATCTGGATCATCTTCATCCCAAAGAGTTTTTAAATCTACATATTTTTGTGAATCCCAAATTCTTTCAGCATCTTTAAAGATTTGTTCAATTTCTATTTGTAAGTTCTTCATAAAATTATTTACGGTTATTGCTATACCTTATATGAAGGTATGTGTAATTCAAAATATTGAGAAAGTCTTCAATGGAAACTGATGTTAAACTATCGTCTTAAGTGTTTAAATCAGAGGTTATTACAATGACAGAAATTGGCATAGTGATGGAACCAGTTCCTCGATGTTCTGCTGAGATGGCATCACTAATAGAACAAATGGGCTTTGATATGGTGTTATGCCCAGATACCCAGAATCTTTCAGCAGATCCTTACGGCCAGTTATCACTTATAGCCAATGCAACCTCAACACTTAAAATGGGAACAGGCGTTACTCATCCTGTGACTCGTGAAGCTGCGGTGACAGCCTCAGCAATGGCTTCATTGCAAGAAGAATCATCTGGAAGAGCAATCTGTGGAATAGGGCGAGGCGATTCATCTGCAGCACACATAGGAAAAAAACAAGCCACCACAGAAGAATTAAGAGATTATGTTTTAAGAGTTCAAAGTTATCTAAGAGGAGAGTCTCTTGATGTTGGCACTATGAAATCTCCTATTAGATGGATTGATCCTGACATTATTAAACCAGTCCCAATGGACATTGCCTGCACAGGTCCAAAAACTATTGCAATGGCTTGTGATGTAGCTGAAAGAGTTACCTTCGCAGTTGGGAGTGCTCCAGAGAGAATGTCTTGGGCCATGAACACCGCATTGGATCATATCAATCAGACGGGAAGAGAACGCGATGACTTTAAAATAGGCGCCTATGTTAATTTGATATGCGATCCTGATGAAAAGAAGGCTATTGCTATGGCAAGGATGCTTACCGGATTGGTGGCACATTTTACAGCAATGAAGAAAGCCCCAACAGACCATTTACCAGATAGACAAAAAGAGATTACTGCAAAACTTAAGTCCGGCTATGATATGAAGAACCATTCCAGTGAGAAAGGAGAGCATTTAGAATTAATAGACGATGAATTTATTGATTGGTTTTCTATTGCAGGACCACCTCAAAAATGTGTCGATCGATTGGGCGAACTCATGGAGCTTGGATTGGATTATGTCTATCTACTTGGTGGATCTCCAGTCGCAGAACCACGTGATGCAAGATTGAGAGCAATGGTTAATCAGACTGAAATATTTGCTAAAGAGGTTCTCCCTTCTTTTAAATAGTTTTAGAACTCATAATCAACTGAGAAGTTTATAAGTCTTCCTCTTGGGTCATGCAGCCTCGTGTCAAAACTAAAGTCAGGTGAATCGTAGAGTAGAGGTGCTGATTCATCTAAGAGATTAATAAAATTTAAGCCAACTTTTAACTCTTGATCTTCAAACTCAATAGTTTTTGTTATTCCTAGATCAAAAACAAGAAAAGAGTCTATATTGGTTTTATAACCAGTATTAATTGCTGCCACAGGCAATGGTCTTGAATTACTATAACCATCAATATATCTGGCGTTAAGGCCGTAACGAATTGAGCCATATGTAAGGCCTAGAAATGCATTAAGCCTGAGTTCTGGTAGAGAGTGTGTGTGTGCATTGTAGTTAAATTTTCCAACTCTATCGATTAAATGTTCTTTGTGATTGCCCATATGATCAGATTCTTCGATCGCGTGTTCTGGTGTTAAGAATTCCAATAAATATGTGGCATTTAAACCTAGTTCAAGATCATTTCTATCCATGGTTCTAAAATATTTCAAAGAGAAATCAATTCCTTTTACAATGGTTTTTTCCTCATTAAAAAATGTGGTATTGACAGCAATTAGATCTCCGAAATCATTTCTTGTGATGTCTGAACTACTCGGATTGGATAATATTTTTGCCTGTGGATCTTCAAGCTCCAAACGATCTTTATAATCAATTCTCCAATAATCCAATAATATATTTAAGTTTTTAGTAATGTCCCATTTCAAGCCTAGGTTCAGATTATCCGAGGTTGAAGGTTTAAGATTGGGATTTCCAACTTGAGCAATTCTTACAAAAAGAGAATTACTTTGTTCTTCTCCATTAATGACATCCCTTACTCCTCCTAATGCAATTTCTGAACTGTACAGTTGAGCCATAGATGGTGTTGAAAAAGAAGTGCCAAACGCTCCTTTAAATATTAAAACTTCATTCGGTTCATAGGTCAGTGAAATTTTTGGGTCAAACGATGAATCGTTATCAATTTTTTCAAATCGAGATGCTATTAAAAGATTAACTTTTTCATTAACTTCACGATTTAATTCCATAAATAAAGCTTTCTTACTTCTAGAAGAGGATAAATTCATACCTCCACCAAGAAACAACAGGTCAGCGCTCTTGATTAGTTGACCGGATTGATTGAATTCAGCTCTTGCTAGTTCATTGTATGTAATATCTAGAGATTCATGATTGTATTGAAATCCAAATGCCATTGAGTTATTACCAATTGTTTTTCTAACTATTCCATCGAAAGAGGAAAGCTGTCCTATTCTTAAAGATTGCTCTGATCCTTTGATGTAATCAATCAGTTCTTGAGAATTGATTAAGGGTTGAAAAATATTCCAAGTCAAATCACCATTGATTCCACCGTAACCCAGTACAGCATTTTCAAACCTTGAATTAATTGTGTCAGGCCTGTTATGAAAATTCTGATGTTCACTTTGGGTAATGGATAATTCAATATTAGTGTCATCATTTAATTTATAAACAATCATATTGGAAATATGATATTGATCAATATCTTTGGGTGAAACAGGAGAGGGGAACGCTGAACCGAGAGGTCTTCCATACCAAGTTACTGGAACATTAAAAGGACTTCCACCTTGACCAGGATCAATATTTCTAGACATGAATGAAAGAGCAGGATAAGAAGGGGATTGAGGGTTATCATTAACATCAATGCTTGATTTAATAGCAGTTAACTTATAGGTCAAAGTTTCATTTTCTTTAAGATAACTTAAGTAGAGTTTTTGATGATCCTCATCATTAACTACATTGAATCTAGTTCCATAAAGAAATTTACAGAATGGTCCTGCAATGACACCACCATTATTTTCACAACTAGGATCAGCCACCCATTGTCCTGTTGCATAAGAGCCAGCGTAATCGCCGCTATTGATTGTATCATCGCCACGTATTTTAAATGTATTGCCTAATGTGCTTAAGCCATTCTCGGCTATTCTGGGTATCTCCGATGACGATAAAGGGCTTCTTTTGAGAAAGTTTGCAGCAATGACAATGTGAGAATTGTTAAACTCTTTGCCATATAAGACGCCAAAAGTCTTATCACTTTGATCGTAAGAAGATGTTTCTTGATGACCTAAATTAATCCTTGTTCCAATGAAATCATCTTGTGTTATAAAATTTATAACGCCCGCAACAGCATCAGATCCATAAGTGGATGTAGCACCTTCTTTTAATATTTCAATTCTCTTAAGAGCTATCTCAGGAATGATGTTTACATCGACATATCCTTCACCTTCATGCGATGGTGTTCCAGCAAAAGTTTGTCTTTTTGAATTAAGAAGTACTAAGGTTGATGCATGATCAAGGCCTCGAAGAGTTACAGCAGCCATTCCTTGGTCTACACCATCTAGAGTGTTGGATTGAAAATGAGATCCTGATGAAGAACTTATGTATTTAGATACTTCTGCTATGTTGGTTATGTTTAGATTTTTATAGTCCTCCTCATTGATTAAATCAACACTAATATTTTCTTTATCAGTAGTGATATAACTGCCTGTGACAGTAATTTCTTCAATATTCTCTGCACTGATCCTGCCTAATGAGGTTAGTGTTAAAATAACTATAAATATAACGGATTTTTTCATGGAGATATTGTAAGTTAAATTAATACAATCTAAAAATTATTTATCTAAATTATGCAATTTAAAAAAACCCATTTATTCCTTATAACGATTTCATGTTTTATCTCTGTTAATGCACATCAAACTGACTGTTTTGAAAGAGATGGCTCAGATCTAAGCCGACCTTGTATAGAAAGACTTAAACCACGAGCATTGAATGCAGTAGACCGTTCAATGAAAGAGCCTTCACTGATAAGGGTCTCAGATACTCTAATGAAAGATTCACAACAACCGTTGATTGCAGTATTAGGGGCCACGGGAAGAACAGGGAGGCATGTGCTTACAGAATTATCAAATCGAGGAGTGAGAATTAGAGCTTTATCAAGAAATATTGAGAAAGCACAATCATCAGTTCCTGGCGATTATGAATGGGTATATGCTGACGTTACTAAACCAAACACTCTGACTTTAGCTCTGCAAGATGTTGATATAGTTATCTCTACCATAGGATCTACTGAGGAAGATAATTCTGAATTAATTGATTACCAAGGCTCAATTAATTTTGTTGATGCAGCTAAGGAGTCTAGTGTTCAGCATATTATTTATATGTCCTCTATAGGAGCAGGAGGAGCTGAAAACTTCAGTGCAGTAATTCTTAATCTTGTTACAGATAAGGCAATGAAGTGGAAGTCACTAGGCGAGGAGTATATCCGAAATAGTGGTATCAACTTCACCATTGTTAGACCTGGAGGTCTGAGAGGCGACCCAGGAACATTAGGTATAAAGTTAGATCAAGGTGATCAAATCATTGGATGGATACCCAGGGCCGATGTTGCTTCAGTTTTGGTTGAGTCAGCTTTTAATGAAAATGCATTCGAGAAAACATTTGAGGTCATCAACGATGAGTCACTTGAGATTGATGCTTGGAGAGGCGAGCTTAAGAATCTTAAAAAAGGCGAATATGGTGAGATAGCTACGGGTAATTTCCCTTTAAACTATTGGATATCAATGTTATTAATCTTGGGATTAATTGTTTTTCTTATCCGTAGAAGAAAATCCCGTTAAATTACTCCACCCTCATTTAATTTTTTAATTTCCTCAGCATTCTTTCCTAACAACTCTGATAATATTTCATTGGTGTGTTGACTGAGTTCAGGTCCAGACCAATCTGTTCCTCCAGGTGTTTCAGTCAATATAGGCAACATTGCTGGAATCTTTAGAGGCCTTCCATTGGCTTCAACTTCTTCAAACATGCCTCTTGCAATATAATGTTCATCTTTCATCATATCTTCAACACTGTATATTGGACCTGCTGGAACAGAGACCTCATCCATTATTGAAAGAACTTCTTCTGAGGTATGTTCGCTGGTCCATTTTTCAATGGCAGCATCGATTTCTTTTTCATGCTCAACTCTTCCTATATTATCTTCAAACCTTTCATCCGCAGCCATTCCCGGTTGATCAATTGCTTTCATTAATCTTTTAAAGATTGAATCGCCATTGCCACCAATAATCACATGTTTATCGTCTGATGTAAGATAAGTGTTGGTTGGTACAATGCCAGTAATTGTTGAACCAGAAGGCTCTCTTATAGCTCCACAACCTGAATATTCTGGCACAACAGCTTCCATGAGATTAAATACCGATTCATAAATAGCCGTGTCCACTACTTGGCCTTTATTATTTGGATCTTTTTCTCTTTGGATATAGGCAAGCAAAACTCCCATCGCAGCATGAAGACCTGCTAAGGTATCGCCGATACTTAAATTTGGCCTCACAGGTGGTCTATCAGGGAATCCATTGACGTATCTAAAACCTCCAAATCCTTCACAAACCGATGCGTATCCAGGCAGATGAGATCGAGGACCTGTTTGACCGTATCCTGAAATCCTTGCCGTTATAAGTCCTGGATTTTCTTTTTCCAATTCTGCAGGACCAATTCCCCATTTTTCAAGAGTTCCTGGTTTGAAATTTTCAATTAAGACATCTGATTTAAGAATTAAATCCTTTGCAATTTGTATTCCTTCTTCACTTTTTAAATTCAGAGTTATTGATTTCTTATTTCTAGACACGCTATGCCACCAATAAGAAGTATTGTTCTCAGTCAATCTCCAATATCGAACAGGATCTCCTGTTATGGGTTCAATTTTTATTATTTCAGCTCCAAAGTAACCAAGAATACTTCCTGTGAAGGGTCCAGCAATTAATTGACCCATTTCAATTACTCTCATACCTTTAAGAGGCTTATCTGTACTCATTTTATTTATCCTAATTAATTTATGATTTAAAAATATTGTTATACCATGAAGAGAGACCATTGCCTATCTCATCAGGGGAATCTTCTTGAATGAAATGCAAGCCTTTTACAGAGATTTCTTTTTGATTTTTCCATGTTCTACAAAACTCTCTCATTCTTCCTGTGAGAATTACTCCTGGGTCTGCATTGATAAAAAATTTAGGTATATCATTTGTTTGCATCCATTCAGCATAGGCATTGACTAGATCACATACATTCTTAGGCTCACCATTCATTGGTATTTCTCTAGGCCATGAAAGAGTGGGTCTTCTGTCTTCACCTGAATTTAAGAAAGGCTCTCTGTATTGTTTCATTTCCGATTCATCTAAGTCTCTAATAATTGATCCAGGTAAAACTTTTTCTATGAAATAGTTTTTATCTAATATTAAATTCTCACCGGCTTCTGATCTAAAGCCTTGAAAAAGACTACGACTGTTTTCATTCCAGTCATCCCAGGTCATTTCTTGGACTATAGCTTCCATATAAGCAATTCCCATTATTGAATCTGGATGCATATGACTCCAATGAAAGCCAAGTGCAGAACCCCAATCATGAAGTACAAAAGTAATATTTTCTTGGTCTGTTAATAATTCAATAGCTTGATTGAGGAAATTGTAATGTTCTTCAAACCGATACGAGTTTGCATCACTTTGATCTAATTTATCTGAATTACCCATTCCTATAAGATCGATGCATATGCATCTACCCATTTGTTCTAGATGTGGGGTAATGTTTCTCCAAAGATAGGATGATGTAGGATTACCATGAAGGAAGATAATCGGATTTCCTTTGCCTTTCTCATAATATGCTATTTTTTTATTTTCAATAGAAATAAAACTTTTTTGCATTGATTGCACAGTTAATCTTTCATTGCTTTTGAGATAAGGGACATGAAATCTTCTTCATTTTGTATCTTTCCTATTTCAGAGGCTGAGATTTTATATCCATAATTTTCAGCAATTGTTTCGTATTTATTTTTTCTATAATCCAAGAGTTTAGGAAACACCCATTTAACAAAATCATCGGGATCCATTGTTTCATGGGTTACACCGGTTTGTTGTGAATACAAATCAAGGTTCTCAATTAAGAATTCTTCTGTGTAAAACATAGGTTTAGGATGTAGAGTGGCTCTTTTGATCAATTCATCTCTAAAATCTTCATCATCTTGAATATAAAGGACAACTGTATGCTCAACGATTACATCCATTGCAGTAGTGTCCATTAACTCGCAAATACTTCCCCCTGCATCGTTAATAAAATGATTGTAATCATAGATTCTATTTGCTTTCTCAATAAATTCAGGAATATCTTCCATAGCTCTAATTTCAGCTTTTTTATGGAGTTTTTGCCTTTTTAAAAATTCTTTTAAAGGCAGTCCCCCTTTATTGGGGTCACCTATTTTGCCGAGGTAAGTTGAAATAGGATATAAATTATCCACTGTAATATTGGTTGAAATATAGATTGAATCCGTTCTAAGTAACTCACTTAGGAAATCAATTTCCATAGCTCTTTCTTTGATATTATCAAGTATTGGTTCATTCAAGTATTGAGTTCCAATACGATAATCACCTGAGTAATGAAACCAATCTGATTTAGGCAGTCTATTAGCTAATGTTGTTTTCCCAATACCTGACATACCCAGTAAAGTGATTGCTTTATTAGGCCACTCGTTGAATTCTTTTAAAGACATTTTCATTTAGTGTTGAGTAGGTTGTTTTTTTATAAGTATACAGAGACTTCTAGTTTAATTATCTTATTGTGTTAATTTAATGGAAAAGGTTATCATGGTCGCCTTTTTAAGGCAGTAACTTTTTTAATTAGGGCAAAATTGGAATGAAGAACGAGAATATAGATGTTTATAAGTTTGGCGGAAGCAGTTTGGCTGATTCAGACTGTTTACGTGATGTTTGTGATTTAATTCATCAAAACACTTCTGACAATATAATTATAGTTGTTTCTGCAATGTCAGGAGTAACAAACCAGTTGCTAGCCATCACACAAGAGAAGAATGACCGAAATTGGGATGGGGTAATTGATCATTTCAAAAAAACATTAAAAGAGATCAATATTGATTCTGAAAAAAAGACAGAATTAATGGCTAATTTTTCCAACAACATGGAAACCATAGATAATTTAATAGCTTTAAATCAATTTGATCCAGATAAAACTGAAGAAAACCCAGTACTAGGTTTTGGTGAGGTCTGGTCATCGAATATTATTTTCAATCTCTTAGTAACTTTATCTTCAAAAGATCCTCAAAGGAGAGAAGTTCATTTCTTGAACCCATTAGATATTATCAATCTCTCTTACGGAGAAATGGGTCCTATGGTGAATTGGGAAAAGTCTTTGGATGCATTTAATCGAGAAACTCAGAATAAGTCAGGAATATTTATTATGGGTGGTTTTTTAGCGTCTGATAATAATCAAGAACCTACTAACTTGGGCAGAAATGGAAGTGATTATTCAGCCTCTATCTTGGGTTCATTGGCTGAGGCTAAGTCTGTTTCTATATGGACTGATGTTGACGGCATTATGACGGGTGATCCCAATCAAATTGATAGAGCTAAAATAATTGAACAAATGTCCTATGATGAAGCAATGGAATTGGCTTATTTTGGAGCCAAGGTTATTCATCCTAAAACAATGTCACCATTGATGACTAAAGGCATACCGATATATATTAGAAACACTTTCAATCCAAATTCTACTGGCACTAAAATCGTATTAGAGAGTAATGAGTGTAAGAGCGTTAAAGGTATGACAACCATAGATGACTTATCTCTTATTAACCTAGAAGGTGCAGGTATGATTGGTGTTCCAGGGACAGCCAAGCGTCTTTTTTCATGTCTTAGTGATGCTGGTATATCTGTGGTTCTGATTACCCAAGCCAGTTCTGAGCATTCAATTTGCTTTGCCATCAATGATAAAGATTCAGCTCGCATTGAGAGTGTTGTACGAGATGAATTCTTAGTTGATTTTGAAAATGGAAATTTACAAAAACTTCAAATACAAGATCACTGCAGTATTGTTGCAGTGGTTGGCTCAGGTATGAGTGGTACCAAAGGTATTGCTGCCAAATTCTTTAGAGCAATGTCGGATTCAAGAACCAATGTTATGGCTATTGCTCAAGGCTCTTCAGAGAAAAATATTTCCGCTGTAGTTAAAACAAATGATGTTAGCAATGCTATCCATTCGATGCATCAAGCTTTTTTTGATCAAAGTATTGATGTCAATATTGGTATTATTGGATATGGCAATGTTGGTAAAGAATTTTTTAATCAACTTCAAAATCAAAGAAAAGATTTAGAGGAAGATTCAGACATTCGGTTGAACATTATAGCGGTGTCCAATTCGGTTAATATGACCCTAAAGAATAAGCATATAGAAAGCAATGATTTAGTTGGAGAACAAGCAACTAATGTATTAGATCTGATCGACCATATTTCTCAATCAAACGGTGCAATTAAAATATTGATCGACTGCACCACTTCAGAAGACATACCAAAAATATATAAAAATGCCTTTATTTCAGATATTCATGTGATAGCAGCCAATAAAAAAGGCGTCAGTGGATCAATGGATTTGTATCAAGAAATTATGCATTACTCGAAATCTACTAAAAAAAGTTTTCATTATGAGACAACTGCTGGTGCTGGATTACCTTTTATTAAGACTCTACAGGACCTTAATATGACGGGTGATCAAGTCAATGAAATTGAAGGAGTATTCTCAGGAACATTATCGTATTTATTTAATAATTACGATGGTGAATTAGAGTTTTCAAAAATGGTTGCTGATGCCAGGGAAAAAGGATTTACAGAGCCTGATCCAAGAGATGATTTATCAGGAATGGATGTTGCAAGAAAGCTTGTAATATTAGCTCGGGAAATGAATCTTTCAATAGGTATTAGTGATGTCTCAGTGGAAAGTCTAGTCCCTGAAAAGTTACGAGATATATCCGTGGATGATTATTTGGACCAATTGAGTGAATACGATGAAGCAATGAATCTAAGATTAGCTGAAGCTAGAAATAATAATAAAGTCCTCCGATACATTGCCAAACTCGATTCCAGTGGAAAAGCGAGTGTTAAATTAGATGCCATTTCCATCGATCATCCCTTTGCAGAATTGAAGGGGAGTGAAAATGTCATTAAATACATGACTGACAGATATTCTGATTATCCTCTCGTTCACAAAGGACCAGGAGCAGGAGCTGAGGTCACTGCAGCTGGAATATTTAGTGATTTATTAATGGTGGTTCAACACATTGATCGTTTTAACCCATTCATAACAGAATAATTGATGACATGCATTTTGTAAGCACAAAAAGTAATCTACAAGTCAGTATAGAGGAAGCTATATTTGGTGGAACTGCTCCTGATGGTGGGCTATATGTACCATCTTTGATTCCTGAGATTGATTTAGATGATTTTAAAACAATGGATAATTATCAAGAGTTCTCAATTCAGTTTTTATCTCCATTCTTTGTTAATTCGATTATCAAAGATAATCTTGAGAATATAGTAAATGAATCTCTAAATTTTGATGTGATTCAGAGTGATATAGACACAGGTAAGCAATCATTATCTATGCTTGAATTATTTCACGGTCCTACAGCTGCGTTTAAAGATTTTGGAGCGAGATTTTTATCATCAACGATGAAAGCTATCAATCAAGAATCTGGTAATCATAAAATGAATACCATACTTGTGGCTACCTCTGGTGATACAGGAGGTGCTGTTGCATCTGCATTTCATAATCAGCCAGGGTTTGATGTGGTCGTTCTATTCCCTAAAGGTAGAGTCTCTCCAAGACAGCAGCATCAACTCACATGCTGGGGTGATAATGTTACTTCTATTGCAGTCGAGGGTGAGTTTGATGATTGCCAACACCTTGTTAAGGCAGCTTTTAATGAAGATCAAATGATTGATCAAAACTTATGTTCAGCAAACAGTATCAATATTGGCAGGCTTCTTCCTCAAGCCACATATTATGCTTGGTCGAGTATGCAATATTTTAAGAAACACAGTAAGGAAACTAATTATATTATCCCAACTGGAAATCTTGGTAATGCATTTGCTTGTTTTATAGCAAAGAAAATGGGTTTCCCTATAGGAAAAATAGTTTTTTCAACCAACTCTAATAAAACAATTATAGATTTTATTGAAAGTTCAGTTTGGGAACCAAGAAACACTATACCAACTTTGGCTTCTGCTATGGATGTTGGAAATCCAAGCAATATGGAACGATTTTTTCATTCATATGATAGTCAATCACTTGCACAATCATTGGAAGCCTATTCTGTGAATGATCAACAAATCAAAGAACAAATTAAAAAAGAATATGATAATCATCAAATTATTTGTTGCCCACATACTGCAACTGCATTTAGTGTTTATAGGGATTTTCCTGATGATACTAAAGATAGTAATCATTGGTCTTTGGTATCAACAGCTCATCCAGCAAAATTTGAAAATATAGTCGAACCTATAATAGATGAAGTAATAAAAGTTCCAAATAGCCTATCGAAATTACTTAAGCTGGATTCATCTTTCATCTCAATTGAGCCAAGGCTTGAGAAATTAATGGATATTATCCTTTAATAATTTAACCAATAAACACTAACTCAGTTGTTACAGTAGCATCGTTCAAAAGTCTTAAAAGGAATCACTAAAGCTTAGTTTATGAAGCCTTGGAATTCTTTTTGTATACTATTCTAAAGGCATATATTTATCAGGGAGAACCAAATGAAAAATATTATAGATTGGCATAGAGACTATAGCCTGAGAGTTGTTGAGTACTTCAAGGATAAATTTAATATCAGCGATTACGGAATACTATGGATAACGTTCATTAAAGGTGTTGTATATGTATTAATATTGCAATGGATATTTTAAGGATTAATTATGAAAAAGGATGTGAGAATGAATGAAGTTAGGCTTTAATAGACCCTCTTTTTCAATAGTTTCTGTTACTATTTTTATAAATTATGAATCTTTATGATAAATATGTTCTTCCCCATCTATTGAATTGTTCATGCAACACTAAACCGTTCGTCCTACAAAGGGAGAAAGTTATACCGTTAGCAAAAGGTAAGGTGTTGGAAGTTGGAATTGGCTCTGGTCTTAATCTTCCTTTTTATGAAAAAGGCAATATTGAAGAAATATGGGGGTTAGACCCATCCGAAGAGCTATTATTGATGGCCAAAAAAAAAGCCAAAACGGAACATATGGATGTTCAATTTTTAAATGCTTCTGCTGAATCTATAGAATTGGATGACAATTTTTTTGACACAGTCATAGTCACCTATACGATGTGTACAATCTCAAATTTAAATCAAGCACTTTCCGAAATGAAACGTGTAATGAAGACTGACGGACGATTAATATTTTGTGAACATGGGGCGTCACCTGAGCAAGAAGTATTTACATGGCAAAATAGAATGAATAACGTTTGGTCAAAAATCTCAGGTGGATGCAATATCAATAAAGATATTCCATCAATCATAGAATCTTCAGGTTTAGTTGTAAGTCAGTTAGAAACCATGTATTTACCTAAAACACCTAAAATGCTTGGCTATAATTATTGGGGATTTGCTGTTTTAAATGATTAAGTGTAGAAGGTATTTAATTAAGCAATTGTCTAAATAAATTTTCAGAATTAATCTTTGTCGTACTAGCAAGACTTTCTATTTTAATACCTTTATGACTACTTATAAATTCAGCTATTTCCCTAATATATTTTGGTTCATTTCTTCTGGTTTTTAATTCTTTTTCTAATTCTTTTGGCATCAGATAGGGTGCGTCTGTTTCAATTAACAGCCTATCCATAGGTATGTATTTAATAGATTTTAATAAATCTTGATTTCTTCTTGGATCACAGATCCAGCCTGTAATACCAATATAAAGTCCTAAGTCTAGGTAATCCTTAAGTTGATTTTTATTGCCAGTGAAACAATGTGTTACTCCTTTAATATTATTTACACTTTGTTCTTTTAACATAGCGATAAAATCTTCATGTGCGTCTCTTTGATGTAAAAAAAGAGGTAGTCCTGTTTTCAGAGAAAGTTTAATTTGTTTCTCAAATACGGTTCTTTGTCTTTCTGGAGATGAAAAACTTCTGCAGTAATCAAGTCCGCATTCACCAATGGCAATGACTTTATTATGCATTGCTAGTTTTTCAAGCTCTTCTATAAAATCATTACTAGTATCTTTAGCATTGTGAGGATGAACTCCAGCTGTGGTCCATAATAATGAGGGATTCAGATCAGTACATGCAATTGCTTTATTTGTTTCATCAACCGATGTGGCAGTAATAATGATTTTATCCAACCCAGCTACAATAGCATTCTCTAAAACCTGTTCACGGTCTTGATCAAAGCTTTCATGCGTCAGGTTTGCTCCAATATCAATGAATTCTATTGTCATAAAATTAACATCCTTAATGTTTTATCGTTACAATGCTGAAGTTAGACATGGAATATCTGATGAAAAAAATAATTATATTGGTCCTATTTAGTATTGCAATCAGCCCTTTAAAGGCTGATTCAATTGAAACAGACAATAACGAGATTATCAATCGTGCACTTCAATATTATTTAATTGAAGATCAAGACCAACTGATAAAGGATCATAATTTACTTTCCCAAGAATTTAAAAAAAATAAACAGAGTAAAGTTTTTCAATTATCGATGTTGTTTTATGAGTTTTTAATTGCTGATATTTCATCGAAGAAAATGAAGAAAAAGTACAGTAAATTATGCATTGCTAACAGCAATGTTGCTCTATCTAAATCTGATAGAGAAGCCGACCTTTATGCTGTTTTATCAGCCTGTTATGGATTGAGTGCACAGAGTAATCTTTTTAAAGCAGCCAGTCATGGAACCCAATCGGGACGTATGATTGATAAAGCTTTAACAATAGATTCTAAAAATGCTTTTGTCTATATGATTAAGGGCATTGGTGATTACACTAGACCATCTTTTGCAGGTGGCAGTAAAGAGAACGGTATTATCAATCTTAAAAAGGCCATAGAGATATATCAACAAAATCCAGAAGATAATTCAGAGAGTATTTTAATTATTTCTTATTATCACTTGGCTGAGATATTTTATAGAAAAAAGGATTATGAGCAATCCATAGAATACCTGGGTAAGACACTTGGAATAGCTCCTGATTATAAGAGAGCTTTGGAGCTTAGTAAGAAAATTGAATCCTAATCAATCAACCTGTTTGATCTCATGAATATTATTGAAGTCAAAGATCTTCAGAAGTCTTATCTTAGACCTGAGAATAAAAACGAATCTTTCAATGCTGTGGATGGAATCTCCTTCAATATTAAAGCAAAAGAGATTTACGGAATACTCGGTCCCAATGGAGCAGGAAAAACAACCACTCTGGAAATGTTAGAAGGCCTTAAAGATATAAATTCAGGGACAGCAATGATCGATGGGATAGATGTCAAAAAACATCCATATAAAGTAAAGAAGATTATTGGAGTTCAGTTACAGGCCAATGAGTATTTTGATAAATTAGATTTGAGTGAATTACTTATTCTTTTTGGTAAGCTGTACTCTGAAGACATAGATTATATGGATCTCCTCGAAAAGGTGGGTCTTTCTGATAAAGTAAAAGCAAAGCCTAAGCAGCTATCAGGAGGGCAAAAACAACGGTTTTCAATCGCTTGTGCCTTAGTAAATAATCCAAAAATATTATTTTTAGATGAGCCAACCACAGGGTTGGATCCCCAAGCAAAACGTAATCTCTGGAAACTGGTGAAGGAATTAAATCATTTAGGAATGACTATAGTTTTGACTACACACAACATGGAAGAGGCTGAATACTTATGTGATCGCATTGCGATTATGGATGGAGGTAAAATAATTGCTGAGGACACACCACAAGAGTTGATTAATAAACACGCCCCAGAGCCTTCAGATTTACCATTGCAAGGTAATATTGAAGACGTATTTCTTACTTTAACGGGCCATAATTTAAGGGATTGAGATGATCACAAGTCTACAACTACATTTGTCAAAAGTATTTCTAAAGATATTCTTAAGAGATATTCAATCAATGATATTTAATATATTTTTTCCACTAGCTTTTATTGCAGCATTTATGTTCTCAGGAAGTGGTAGTGAAAGTATTAATATTGGAGTGATTGATAATGCTTCTAATATTTCTTCCAAAAACTTCACAGATCTGATTAAGCGTGATCCATTGTTTGAAGTCACACAAGGAAGTGAAATCAATCTAAAAGAGCAACTCCTTTCTGGAGAGCAAGTGGCCATCATCGTTGTCCCTGAAAGCTTTGACTACACAGAAGGAACTAATGAACTAAAATTACTCTTGGATGCCTCACAAGTGAGACAAATCAGTCAAATTAGAACGGCGATTGAGAATAGCTTACTCTCTGTTGAAAGAAAACTAAGCAATACTGAACCCATGTTCAGTTTGAAAGTTGAGGATTTTAAAGCAAGACCCCAGCGATACGTCGATTTTTTATTACCTGGGCTCCTAGCATTTATGTTAATGAATTTAAGTCTTGGAGGCAGTGGATTCAATATAGTTGAGTATAGACGCAGAGGCATATTAAAAAGACTTTTCGTTACTCCAATAGAACCAAAAGACTTTATTACTTCAATCGTTCTTGCTCGGATGATGATTGTTGTGATTCAATTATCAGCTGTATTAGGATTTGCCATTTTACTCTTAGGAGTTCGGATAGAAGGGAGCTTATTCTCTCTTTATGGCATGATTATGTTGTCGACGTTTATTTTCTTATGCCTTGGATTTTGTTTTGGTAGTTTGGCTAAAACTCAAGAAGCAATCAGACCTCTTGTAACCTCATTTACCTTTCCTCAATTAATCTTGTCCGGTGTTTTTTTTCCCATCAGTTCTTTACCTGATATTATCCAACCCATTGCTCAATTTTTACCCTTGAGTGTTGTTGTTACTGGTCTTAGAAACATTGCTCTTGATGGCATCAGTTTATTCACTCTCGATGCATCAATTTTTGGAGTAATTGTTTGGGCCGTACTAAGTTTTTTTCTTGCAACGAAGTATTTTGTTTGGAAAGAAGTGGCTGGATAGAGAGAATTTATTTATTCTTCGTCTGTTTTCATCAAGTAAACATCTTAACGATTAGATAACCTAGCAAGGGAGGAATAGTTAAATGTAATATCAAGGGAATACCAAGAAATTTAGTCTCCCATAAATATTCTATAAAATCTTTCATGCGTTTCCTTTAAACAATAAAAATTTTTGTGAATCCCAAAATATTTGTTTACCCCACAATCTTTCTAATGACATAATGAAGAATTCCACCATTTTGGTAATACTCCCATTCCTTTGGCGTATCTATTCTGACCTTAACAGTAAATTCTTCACTAGTATTGTTTGAAGATTTGATTATATTGACTTGGTCAACACCTAATGAAAGATTAGTTATTGTAAAAGATTCAAAGCCTTCAATACCATGTGATTCAGCATTACCTTCATTCATAAATTCAAGTGGAAGAATACCCATTCCAATTAAATTAGACCTATGGATTCTTTCATAAGATTCAGCAATAACAGCCTTGACACCTAAAAGACCAGTTCCCTTAGCCGCCCAGTCTCTCGATGAACCTGTCCCATATTCTTTTCCAGCAATAACTATTAAATCAGTGCCTTTATTTTGAAATATTTCTGCTGCCTCAAAGATTGAAATAGGATCATCCTCTTTTGAGAGTTTAGTCCATCCGCCTTCAGTTTCAGGAGCAAGCTTATTTCTTAATCTAATATTAGCAAAAGTACCCCTCATCATAACTTCATGATTTCCTCTACGAGAACCGTAAGAGTTAAAATATTGTT
>ENA-OREN01000267-OREN01000267.1-marine-metagenome-genome-assembly--contig:-NODE-267-length-78663-cov-8.439544_pt1 | contig 78663 bp, 69 predicted proteins | sample MGYA00248624_ERZ508555 | MGnify/ENA primary metagenome ERZ508555 (study PRJEB26222, sample SAMN06267773) | marine metagenome | isolation source: Saanich Inlet, British Columbia, Canada | place...
TAATAGAGTTGTTAAAAATAAATATTTTTTCATTTCATATTTGGATAGGTTGGAATGACAAAAATGCCATCCCAACCAATCATGCGCTAATCGTTAAATGAATTTCCTTTTGTTGCAAAAAGAAAACTCGTTGTCAGGATCAAGATTTAATTTATTTTTTTGTGTGTCCTCAGCCTGAGCGTAGTTGAAAACTCGAACTATTCTATTATCAAAAAAGTACAAAATTTGTCTATTTTTAGCGATTATGCTATAAGTCTCTTATTTGTGAGACTTACAATCCGAACCCAGAGTATTTTGCAAAAAAGAGAGAATCAGAGACTTTTGGTATATTTGTTCGATTTAAGGTAATAATCGACCGGACAACACGGTAAATCGAAAAAATGTGAAAAGGATGTTAGGTTTGATGTGTCGCTGTATCTATCGCAATAGAAGAAGATACAGCAGTATTTTATAAGGTAGATGTCTTAAGTCGAAAAGTTCGAGTTTTAAGACAAGTGGTACGCCCGGGAGGATTCGAACCCCCAACCTTCTGGTCCGTAGCCAGACACTCTATCCAGTTGAGCTACGGGCGCATATAATTGTTAATAGAAATAGGATTTATCTTTTATAAAAGACTACCGAATTTAAAAGATGTTTGGATAGATATAATAAGGATAAATTTAATCAATTAGAAAGTACAACAGTTATTTATAGTATATTATCCCCCTAAAACCATTTGTACGAGTGCAATAACATCAAACACATCGATTTGGTTATCACCATTCACATTAGCTGCTTCATAACTGCAGTTATCACCATTTTCGATTGCTATTATATCAACAAGATTAAGTATATCCATTACATTTAGTGTAATATTTCCATCCATATCTAATGTAGCATCTGTATTTCCACTGACCCAAATATTTGCATTATCACAAACATCACAGGCATCGCCTACTCCATCATCATCTAAATCATCCTGATTCGGATTATAGGTATGCGGACAATTATCATCCATATTATTAATTTCATCCCCATCTACATCCATTGGTAAATATTCTAGAGCGGAATTAATAGCATTTATAATCCCATCTTGATTAAAACCAATCTCAGAATAAATAATCTCCATATTATGATCCATCACAACGTGGTGTGGAGCAATTCCCTGGCTATAAATATCAATGAGACTATCATCTGCTTCACCATCTAAAATAGGATATGAAGTCCCAAATGCGTCCGCCCATCCAGAGCAGGAATACGTCCCCCAGTCCACACCATAATCAATCATCATAACAGGGGCACCACTATTTACATAATCTTGCCATAACCCTTCCTGAAGCGGAGCCTCCGCCTGGCAGGAACTTCACCAGGATGAAAACAGTGTTAACCAAGTCACTTTGTAATTACCGCCATTCACGGCACCATTACATTCATCATAAAGATTAAAATACCCTTCCCCATTTTCACAATATGGTATTGTAAAATTAGATGCTATATCACCCACTCCTAACGTTTGAGATGTAGTTACAGAAATCAATAACGCTAAAATGTGAAATCTTATTAACCTGTTTGTCACTCTCTTCAAGCAGCTCTCATTTGATCGTTTAATACAATTCTAAAAAATGGCACTGTAAGATAATTTAATCCCATCATTAAAGGGTGCTATTGTTCGGCAAACACCATTGCTACAAAAAAGGCCACCTTGCAGGGAACCATATAATATAGAGATTCTTTGAGATGATGTTAGATTATATGCTAACTCCAATGAGACCCACCTTTTTTGAATAAAATTCGGGGGGGCAACTTTATTTCGTTTCCCTGTAAAATATTTCAAATCTCCAAATATTAATGCTTCTAATGGATTATAATATGGGTCTACTGTTGTCGGGCCAGAGAATGCGTTGGTTTGGTCATGAGTCAAGGTGGCAGACCACTTGGATGCTTTCCCAATTGTTAATGAGAACATTCTATTAAACTGGGTATCATAATTTTTCGAGCCAACATAAAATAGATTATCATATTGAGTGAAATTTGAATCTGGGTTTTCTGGATCGATTAACACCCATAAAGAATCTGATGCGTTGTAGGATCTTGAGTTCCCTTTAGATGTATTTCTCAATTGTTTTTCCTGATATTCAAAATTAATACTTACTGAATATCCATTATTAAATAAATAGGATAATTCTAGAGGATAAGTAATTGATTTTGACTCCTGCCACATTTTCGTTTCTACAGAATAAAGATCAGTGAAACTCGTATCTAAATATTCAGCAGAATCAATAATCGTGTACTCTTCCCCATAAAAATCAACAATCGTTGTATCATATTCCCAGAAAGAATTAATAATCCTATCCTGTTGCTCTCCTTTAAAATAACGGATAATTTCTAAAATATCCCTGTTTTGGCCTCGGCCTAGTTTAAAATAAAGATTATCATTTAATTGGGAACCACTTATCTCAAAATAATTTTCCCAATAAGGTAAAGCAGATGGATTTGAGCCTGGCAAATAGCCATCTATTGCAGTATCCACCCAATCCATTAATGTTAGGGACTGCCATTCCTCGTTCCGGCTCAAATGAGCATATTGAGAGATAACATCTAAATTTAGGATTGAACCGGTTAATGATACTTGAACACCTCTTTCATCATTAAAGTTGAATTGATGTGCCACTCGTCCAAGCAAAGTGGAATTCTGTTCTCTAACTAAAATAGGCATTGCCTGGAATGCAATTCTGTTGCCATAATCATCAGGAGAAAAACTTGAACGCCCTTTATCAAAAGCATATCTCTTATATTCTGTTGATAGTCCCCAATTTCCCCCATAGATATTGAAATTTAAATAAACACCATGCCCTGACTTCAAAGAATCAAGGGGACCGTCAGAATATATATTATTTTTTTCTGTTGAAACTTTATCTACATATTCCACGAAAAGATCCACATTATCCAAAATCCAAGAACCATATATTCCCTTCAAGTTATGTAAAACAAATGTACTATCTCTTAAGAAGTTCAAGTTAGAAAACTCATGGTTCTCTTTGGACGAAAGGTGTGAAAGTCCCAGTGACACTGAGTTTAAATCAAAGAGAATTTGGTTTGCTGAGACATTGTGTGAATTCTTGTACTCGGGGATTCGTAAATCATTACCAAAATTCCATATATTAGAATTTCCATTAATATGGTTAAATGTAAATAACCCATTTTCATAGCCTAAAAACATACCCCGTATCCCATTATCAAAATTAGTTGTTTGATCATCAATTTGATTTAACAGGAGACCTCTTCCCCAAAATTCATAAATATCCCCAAGTTTAACGGTATAATTATCATGACCATATTCTATGCGGAACTTTCGAATATCATTGATTGAAAAACCAATATCCGGTGGATTAGAATATTCGTATTGGATCCAACTCTGAAAATCTTTATAAAAAATATTTAAATCAAATCGATTTTCTGCATAGGTATAGAAATTGTAATTATCTCCAAACTTAGATGTAATAGCAGCATTATATGATAAATCTTCTGCAAAAAGGCACGTTATAAATAATGAAATAAATAATAAAAGTGGCTTACTCATATTAGGTTGAATTTTCCTATTTGTCTGCGGATAAACCTATTGCAGACTGTATCTCTGATTCAATTTCAGCCTCTTCACCAGGCATATACCCTTGATGTCGCCACAGAATTGTTCCATCTGTATCAATAAGGATAAGAGTCGGCATAATAAGACCATTCAGCTTTTTTGCTATTTTTTGATTGGGATCTAAACCAACGTTAAAGGAATATTTTTGGCTCTTGATGTATGACTTAACTTTTCCCAAACTTCGTGGCGTATCCTGATTCACCATTAATACCTTAAACCCGTTTTCTTCATATTTATTATGATATTTATCCAGGTGTTTCATGACTTTTTTACATGGTTTACACCACGTCGCCCAAAAGTCGATGAGAAGTGGACCATCTTCTAAAAGTGTATGGATAGATGTCTTTTTTCCATCTAATAATTTTATTTTTAGATCCGGAATTTTCCTCACTGTTTCCGATGTTTCCCCTGATATCAAAACGAATATCATGATTGGAATAATTATTAATAGTTTTTTCAATTTAATCCTTAATGGTTTCTTTTTTTTAAATGATAAATGTTATTGAAGTTTCCTATCCTAAAAACGTCAATTCTGCCTTATATACTCACTATTAACTCATAGGTTTAAAAAAAGCCGATTTATTAACCGGCTTTTTAGTTAAAACTTTAGATATTGATTTCCGTATCAATCACTATTCAATAAATTCTTCATAAGCTCAATTACATCAAGAATATTAATATGGTTATCACTATTTATATTCATAACATTTTCCGAACACTCATTGAGACTTCCTTGAATAGTGAAGTCAATCAAAGTGAATAAATCAAAAACATTAATAACTGGATCTCCATTTTGGTTTAAATCACCGTTGGTATTTCCAAGAACATATACCAAATCATTGCACGGATCGCACATATTACCTATTTGATCACTATCAACATCTACTTGGTCTGGATTATAAACATCGACACAATTGTCTTCTCCATTTAAAATACCGTCATCATCAATATCAGGATTCATATCATTAATATTGATTTGGCTGACTTGATAAATCTGCTTTGGGTTTCCATAATTTTGGACAATTGCAATAATTATTACATTGTCTGAAACCCAGGCATCGCTAAGATCAAATGTCCCCGAAAAAGATTCTGTTTCGCCAGATAAGCTAATAGATAAGGTTTCAGTCACAACCCAATTCCTGGCTACATTCCTTGCATTATGGTAGCTGCTTGCACCACTCCAGTAGGACCAGATATTATCTTCAACCACAAAAATATCTACTTTTTGATTTATTGAACTCATATCGGCATCCATGGTAACAAAAATATCATAGGATACTTCTGTATCATTTATCATTCCATTGATTTCTATTTCATAGGGCGTATCATCTCCAACCATACCATTATACATAGGTATAAAGGAATTATACATGGGGCTCCAATCCCCATTTGGATAACCACCTACAGTTGATTCCACACCATTCCACTGGGTATGTGGAATACCTCCCACACCATACATTCCACTACGTTGACTATATTCCGATGAAAGGGCAAAATCGGAACCGCCGGGTGTGAAACTTGGACTATGCCATTCTATACTTACTAATGTTTCTGGAAACTCATCTAACATTTCTGAAATCGCGAAACTCGCGGATGGACAGTAGGGTCAGTTGAGCCCGGTAAAATCTTCTACAAATACCTTTTGAGATGAACGAGATGCTGTTTCAACGATTGTACGTAATTCATATATGGCCAAATCGATGGGATCCATCCTTTGTGCGAATGGCAGGGATATTGCTAAGAGTAATAATATTTTTTTCACGATTTGTGCATCATTGAATTATTTAAAATTATTGTGCTGATTATGAAAAACTTCTAATTATGATATGATTTGAATTTTTGATTTTCCTAAGAAAAAACTGGGGCAAAAATAGGTATACTTTCGTATAGCTACGCAAAATATTTTCATATGAAATTCTAAGGTATTATTTTCTATTCTCATAAAGTATAATCATCTATAGTTCTATCAAAGAAGTGGATCTAAGAAAGACTTAAGCTCATTTTCATTAACGAACTTAACGCTAACATTACTCAAAGATTCAACATCTGCTACTGGAAGTATAAATTCATAAACAGCTTGGATTTCTACCGTTTCCATAGCCACCTGCATGGACCACCCGCCAATCGCAAAATCAATGAGAGGTGAAAACTGATGTTGGGGAACATACAAAACTTTATTACTGGTTTTGGTATGCCAGTAGGAATCCGGTGTATCCGCTACCACGATTAATGTATTCCTGTTTTGATCCAAAATTCGAATCACGGGTATAATCCGGAATGCCCCCGATTTAATTAGTTCAACGTGTTTTTTAGGAAAATTGAATGAATTTTTATCAAAATAAAAGATAGATAACGTCCCATTTTGTTCTAGACCGGTGTAAGGAAGTGTTCCGAGCATATCTTTAATGATCTTATCTTTCAATTTGTAAATAACCGGAAAACGAACTGTCATATAAAGTTCATCGTCTTTGTGATATTCAAATTCAGGGCGCTGTAATTCTACATCATAAGGATTCGTAAGGAGTTGATCCAGAACTGCGGACAGCATCTGCGTATTTGCAGCATTTTCAGGATTATCTTCCAACTTCCTATCAACATCAAAATCCATGGTCCATTCGCCTGCATCGAACCGAGGTACTTCCTTTTTTGGTTGATCTTTTTTTCTCACGCGAGCCCCCAAAAGAACATCCATGGATGCTTCCAATTCTGCGATTTGCTGGTCCAGGTTAGAGACTACTTTTTCAGATTCAAGTGAAACGGAATGTCGTTTTACTTCAACCTTTGGCTCAGAAAAGGCCGGGAAGGGTGAAACTTTCGCAACCGGTTGGCTTGGAATATAAGGTGTTATCATTTGATTGACTGTTGTGCCAACTGCTTTGTTCAATGAAGGAATCTGGGTATAAACTTCCATGATTTTCCTCACACCTAATTCTTCCCAAGTAGCTACATCAACCATCTGAATTGAAACATGAACTTTATCTAATTGTCGATTAAATTTACCCAAGATAAGAACATTCCGTGACCCACGCGGCTGGTTCATCATAAGCGAACGATCATTCATGATAATTTCTAAATCTTCTTTTGTCTTCATCCGAAGGCCCAGATGGTTCTTTAATTCCTGATGAACCATATCTGTTAATCCTCCTGCTATCCATTCCACCGCTGGATCATTTTGGATATTTTCAAATGGAAGCAAATATACATATGTGTATGGACTTCTCGCTGAGAGAATAGATATAAAAATTATTATTGAAAGAATTTTCCGCATCGGTAGGTTTGGTTTCATGATCTCAACTTAGGGATAATCAATGGATTAATCCAATTCATAATACTGATAAATTCATTTCCCAACTTGTTTGAGAAATTTTTTCCAGGAGTCTCGTAAAGACACTGCCCGGTTAAAAACCAATTTCCCGTTAATTGATTCTTTTTCATCTTTAATAAAATAACCGTTACGTTCAAATTGATAAGTAAGATTTTCAGGATTCGCAAGACTAGGTTCACATTTTGAATTGGAAAAAGTTTTACAGGAATCCGGATTCAAGTTCTTCAAAAATTCACCATCTTCGTCAGGATTTTCATTTAAAAATAATCGATCATACAAGCGGATTTCTGCATCTACAGCGTGTGGTGAGGAAACCCAATGTAATGTTCCCTTCACTTTTCTGCCATCCGGTGCAGAACCACCTCTTGTTTTTGGATCATAAGTACATTGTAATTCAACAATATTACCATTCTCATCTTTAATAACTTCTTGGCAAGTAATAAAATAAGCATATCGAAGCCGCACTTCCCTGCCAGGTCCCAATCGAAAAAACTTTTTTGGGGGATCTTCCATAAAATCTGATTGTTCAATATACAATTCCTGTGAAAATGGAATATCCCTTTTACCTGCACTGTTATCTTCTGGATTATTGATGGCTTCCAACATTTCTGTTTTACCTTCAGGATAATTGGTAATGACAACTTTTAGCGGATCTAAAACACCCATAACCCGTGGTGCCCGTTTATTTAAATCTTCACGAAGAGCATTTTCCAACCGAATTACATCAATGATTGAATCGCGTTTTGTGACACCTAAATCTTCAGCAAAGTTTCTGATTGATTCCGGAGTATATCCACGTCTGCGCAATCCGGAGATCGATGGCATCCGTGGATCATCCCATCCATCCACATGATTCTCATCTACCAGTTGTTTCAATTTCCGTTTGCTCATTATTGTAAAATTTAAATTCAGCCGAGCAAATTCAATCTGTTGCGGATGGGAAACTCCTAATTGTTCTAGATACCAATCATAGAGCGGGCGGTGATCTTCAAACTCCAATGTGCAAATTGAATGAGTTACTTTTTCTATAGAATCTTCTAATCCGTGGGCCCAATCGTACATGGGATAGATGCACCATTTATCTCCAGTACGGTGATGGGATGCATGGAGAATTCGGTATATAACAGGATCACGCATGTTCAAATTTGGATGAGACATATCGATCTTTGCTCGAAGAACTTTTTCACCATTTGCAAATTCGCCATTCTTCATTCGAACAAATAAGTTCAGGTTCTCTTCAATGGATCGATTTATATGCGGGCTTTCCTTTCCTGGGTCAGTTAAAGTGCCTCGAGTCTTACGTATTTCATCGCCCGATAATTCACATACATAAGCTTTTCCATCCTGAATCAATTGAACAGCAAAATCATACATTTGATCAAAATAATCCGAAGCATAAAAAAGTCTATCTTCCCAGTCAAAACCAAGCCATTTTACATCTTCAATGATGGACTGAACATATTCATCCTCTTCTTTTACCGGATTGGTATCATCAAATCGCAGATTACATTTTCCACCATTTTTTTCTGCAATTCCAAAATTCAGGCAAATGGATTTCGCATGGCCAATGTGAAGATAACCGTTTGGTTCCGGTGGGAATCGCGTATGAACACGATTATCCCACTTCCCGGAAGCATTATCATCATCAATGATTTTTTGAATAAAGTTAACGGGTTCTTTTTGAGTGTCATTCATATTAGAATTGCGATAGAGCCCTTTTTAATCTTCTTAAACAAATATCTTTTCCTAAAAGTGAAAGAATTTCAAACAGAGATGGTCCATTGATTGTACCGCAAATAGCCAATCGGATAGGTTTCATAACTTTCCCGAATCCAAGTCCTTTTTCTTCCATAAATGATTTCAATTTTTTTTCCAATGATTCTCCATCCCATTGATCAATTTTCATTAAAATAATTTGAATATCAGAAACAATGTCTGATGTATCATTCTTCCATATTTTTCTGACATCTTTTTCACCAAATTCATGAGGATCGCTAAAAAAATAATCAGTTTGAGTCATAAGATCTACTAATGACTTAGAACGAATTTTCATCAAATTAATCACGGATAATTTAAAAGCTTTGTCAAAATCAATTCTCCAATCTTTACGAATAATTTCTATCCCTGATAAAATAGATTCATTTGATTGTTTGACTAAATGTTGCCCGCTGATCCAATTCAATTTCTTTTCATCAAAAACTGCACCTTTTTTATGGACCATAGTTAAATCAAATTTTTGGATAATTTCATCCAAAGACATCACTTCTTCTTCTGTCCCCGGATTCCAGCCCAGTAATGATAAATAATTCAAAAGCGCTTCAGGTTGATATCCTTCATTACAATAAAATTGCACACCCGTTGCACCATGCCGCTTGCTTAACCGCTTTTTATCCTGGCCAAGAATCATTGGTAAATGTGCGAAGGTTGGAACATCCAGCCCCAGAGCCTGGTAGATTAGAATTTGTTTAGGTGTATTCGCAATATGATCTTCACCTCGAATCACGTGGGTAATGCCCATGTCACTATCATCCACCACATTGGTTAAGTTGTACACAGGGCTACCATCTGACCGGGCTATAATAAAATCATTCAGCTCAGAATGAGACACCGTAATCGTGCCATAAATGAGATCATTAAAGATGGTTTCTTTCCCTCCAGGAACTCTTAAGCGGACCGTAAATGCTTTGCCCTCTTCCATCTCGACTTGGATGTCTTTTTCAGAACGATCACGCCATAAGCCAGAATAAGAATAAGATCCGGTTTTGTCCCGGATCTTTTCTAATTCATCTTTGGATGCGAAACAACGGTAAGCATTTCCAGACTCCAATAGAGATCGAATTGCTTTTTCGTATCCATCAGTCCGTTTAGATTGATAAACAAGATCATCATCCCACGTAAGTCCTAGCCACGTCATAGATTCACAAATCTGGTCTATGTATTCCTGCTTTGATCTTTCAAGATCAGTATCTTCTATTCTCACTAAAAATTTGCCTGAATTTTTCCGGGCGAATAAATAATTGAATAATGCAGTTCTTGCTCCTCCGATATGGAGTTGTCCGGTGGGACTGGGTGCAAAGCGGACGCGAGGATTCATTAGATTACTAGATAAAATTCGATTAAATATAGGTAGAAATTACTGGATGTAATGAAAGCAAAAAAGCCCAGACTTTAATTTGAGTTTTTTCTTATGCGGAGGGGGAGGGATTCGAACCCCCGAAGGGTATGAACCCTTGCTGGTTTTCAAGACCAGTGCATTCAGCCAGACTCTGCCACCCCTCCGGGTGTGTATAATTAAGTGCGGAGAGAGTGGGATTCGAACCCACGGTACGCGTAAACGCACACACGCTTTCCAAGCGTGCTCCTTAAGCCACTCGGACACCTCTCCAAATATATTTTTAGTTAATGGGTTTATCCAATGATTCTAATCAGAAGTTTCCGGAGAATCTTCACCTTCTTTTTCTGATTTATTCTCTTCAGGTTCACTTGCATCTCCGTCAGAAGGAGTCTCATCATTGGAGTCAGAATCTACAGATTGATCTTCAGACTCTTCCGTTCCAGATTCAGGTGATTCTTTAGCTACAGGTTCGTCCGTTGATTTTTTACTCGATGCATCCAAATCTTCTACATCATCATCTTGGGAGTCAGGTTGTTCCTCCACTGCAGCAACAACGGTCTCATCAACTGTTTCATTAGATTCAACCGCCGCATCTTCTACAGGTACTTCAGGCGTATCTGCTTTTACGAATTGTGAAAGGTCAATATCAACCAAATTTGCAACTTCATCCATACGCTTAAGTGCTACGTCGAGTTGCTCCCCTTTCTTAGAGCGAACCATTTGTTCATTAAATCTCCACTGTCCGGTCTTTTCGGACTTTACACTTTTTACGTATTTAACATAAATTACTTCTTTATCTTTTGATCCTGCAGCTTTATCTGCAAAACTTTTTTGTTTTTTAGCCATTTTTTAAAATCTCCTGGGAATTAAGCCGGCGAATTTATATACCAATCAGTTTAAACTCAATGGTTATGAGGTGATTCACTCTGTTCTTTTTCAATCATTTTAGCCGTAGCCAATTTTCGCATATCTACCACATTGTCATGTTCATCCACTATTTCTACACCCAATAATGTTTCAATTGCATCTTCCAATGATATCAACCCCGTAGTCATTCCAAAATCATCAGTCACCATGAATATCTGTTGACGACGTTTGACAAATTGATCCAGTACATCGGACACAGATTTACTTTCTTTCACTGTATGAATTGGTTTCATCAATTCACTCATTTTAATATGAAACCGGTCTTCAGCTTGCTCATTTACCAAGGTGTATCGATTAACTAATCCTATTATATTATCTAAATCCTCATCAAAAACGGGGATCCTAGAAAAGGCAATGGGTGAATGTTTTTCAACTACCTCACCGACAGTGCGATTCTGATTGAGTGCAAAAACGACTGATCGGGGCGTCATCACTTCTTCAATTGCAATATCGTCCAATTTCATCAAGTTTTCAATGATATCCCCTTCTTGTTCATCTATAGATCCTTCATCTTCACTAATCTCTGCCATAGCGAGTAACTCTTCTCGAGATGCCTTGGATTCTCCACCATTTTCTCCAGAATGAATAAAGCCAGCCATAAATTCAGATAGAACCACGAACGGATATGCAATTACCATAAGAGACCTAACAGTATATGCCGTAAAAGATGACAGAGATTTATTATATACAGCGCCAATTGTTTTTGGGATAATTTCCGAAAAGATCAAAATAGATAAGGTTAAAATCCCAGATGCAATGGCTACCCATTCGTTGCCATAAAGGACCATCGTTTGAGCACCAACACCTGCTGCACCCACTGTGTTTGCAATAGTATTGATTGTAAGTATTGCAGCAAGTGGACGATTTATGTTTTCTTTGAGCTCAGCCATTATCTTTCCCGAATGACTTCCATTTTTTTCAAGGACAGATACGTGGGTAATGGAAATACTTAATAGCACTGATTCAAGAAGTGAACATAAGAACGACACAACAAGTGCCGTCACAAAATAGGTGATGAGAGCTGTCATTAACGAATGAATTTAGGGAAAAAATATGAAAGTGGTATAAGAATCAAGAACGAATCCAACGTACCACTTCTTTTATTGTGACTTTTTTTCCATAGAGTAAAACGGCAGTTCGAAAGATTTTCCCGGATATTTTCAACATAAACCAGCAGGAAATGATCATTAGGATCATGGTATAAATTATTTCTGGCATTTCCACACTTCCTGTTCCAAAACGAATTATCATCATAAAGGGTGTTAAAGGAGGAATATAAGTAGCCCCAATCGTAAAGGCTGAACTTGGATTGCTAATGAAATAAGATGCAAATACGATAGGTAGAACCGCAACTATACTAATAATCCCACTGGATTGTTGTGCTTCCTGTTCCGATGTAAAAAATGTACCCATTGCTGCAAATATAGCAGCGTAAAATAAATATCCAGTAATAAAATAGATTAAGAAAATTGGAATTTGAGAAAATTCGATAGTGGCTAATTCTTTGTATTCTGTTACTGCCAATCCCACTACAAGATAGAAACACATTTGTGTCAAACCCAATGCACCTAGACCTAATATTTTTCCACGCATTAATTCGTCTGGCGTTACAGATGATAATAGAATTTCAATTGTTCGACTGGTTCGCTCTTCCATAACAGATCGAAGTAACAATTGGCCACTCATAAAAACGGTCATAAAAAGAATCATCAAAAACAAGTATGGAATTATAAAACTTGTAAACCCATCTCCTTCAGAAGTTTTACCATCTTCATCTATTTTAAAAGTTTCAAATGAAATTCTTCTGCTTAATTGCCCAACCAACGACATATCGATATTTTGATCAATCATTCTTTGTTCAATTACAACTTGATTTAAGACTCGTCTCAATTGGGTATAAATCTTAATATTACTCAGGGATAGACTATAATACTCCACTTCCCCCATATCCGTTACAGATGATGGAATGATCATAAATCCATCAATTGACTTTGAAACTACACTATCTAGCGCAAATTGATCTGAATCAAACCGGCTAAAAATAAATTGTGGTTTTCCATTCTTAAGTTGATGTGTTACACTGGTTTGAGCTTCAAATCGATGTACCAGATCAAGAATATCGTCTTGATAAACTAAGCCAATTTCAGAAGTTTCTTCAGGTTCAAGATCCATGAGCATAGATGGCAGATACATCATTCCACCCATAAAGAATGGAAGTAAAAATGTCGTAATCAAAAAGAGTTTCGACTTTACGCGATTCATGTATTCCCATTGAAATATCTTCCAGATTTGAGTCACGATGCTTTTTTCACTTCTTCTATAAAGATTTGTTCTAAACTCGGTACTTGAATCTGAAATGATTCAACAGTAACGCATGTATTAATCCAAGATAAAAAATCTCGAGGGGCACAGGATAAAACACCAGATAGGGACGCTCCTTCAATCTTTACATCTGAAAAATAAGTTTTCGCTTTTTCCGAATTTAATTCACCCGAAAAACGAACATCCACTGCATTACTGCGGTGAGATTGTTTTACACTTGCCAAAGATCCTTCAATAATTATTTTCCCTTTATTAATAAGACAAATGTTTGTGCAAAGTCGTTCCACTTGTTCCATCTGATGAGTAGAGAAAAGAATCGTTTTGCCATCACTTCTTTTTTCTTGAATAATCTCTTTTAATAATAGCTGGTTGAGTGGATCTAATCCTGTAAAAGGCTCATCTAGAATTAATAAATCTGGATCGTGAATTAAGGATAAAATAAATTGAATTTTTTGCTGATTCCCTTTGGAAAGCTCTTCTATTTTTCGATTACCTTGATCTCCCAAACCGAATCGTTCAAGCCATTCATTCGCTTTTGTTTTAGCGATAGATTTTTCTAATCCACGAAGAATTCCAAAATAGATAATAGTTTCTTCTAATTTTTGCTTTTGATATAAACCTCGGTCTTCGGGAAGGTAACCGAAGTTGTCACGTTCCAGTGTGTTAACATCTTTCCCATTCAATTCGATGAAACCGGAATCCTGGTGAATGATACCCATAATCATACGAATTGTAGTGGTTTTTCCAGCGCCATTTGGACCGAGAAATCCAAAAATATCTCCTTTTTCAACCGTGAATGAAACATCATCTACTGCGCGAACGCCATCGTATTGCTTTATGAGATTTGAAAGATTTAACATTTTAGAATTGGATGGCTGTACCATCACAATACTCAGGAATTTGAACGCCTAGTATTTGAGCGATTGTTGGAGCAATATCTACCGTGGCCCGTGGCGTTGCATTTAAAAACCGTTGAGAATCGATATGGGAAAATATGAGCGGAACATGTGTGTCATAATCATAAGGTGAACCATGCCCAGTTCCATAAAGGCTTTTGTATGTATACCCCTTCGTCACAATGGGAAATATCTCTGGTGTTTTATGCGGGTGTATCATATTCTGTAAACGATGTGTAATCTTGTCTATTGCAGCGCTGTTGATAATATCTTCCTTATAAATCATACGTTCTATTCCTTCCACTTTTGGAAGATAATTTTGTACAATATCATAAATTACCCGTGGATCAATATCTGCTTTTTTCAATCGATCCAAGTCTAAAAAGAAATTTCCACCAGAACGATCATAGAAATTCTTACCAATTTTTTCTTCAACTTCTTCATCGATCCATTCAAATGCTTCTTTTAAATGCTCTCTATTGATTCGTCCAGCAATTCCTCCCTGCTCAATAACATATTCAGGAAGTGGTAAACCACCATGGTCACTTGTGAGCACAAATTGAACATTGTTTAATCCAACAGAATTATCTATAAATTCAATAAAATTACCTAAATATTTGTCTAATTTGATGAATGCATCCATAATCTCCTGGGAAAAGGGTCCGTAATCATGAATCATCCAGTCCATGGCAGAAAATCCAATAAATAAAAGGTCGGGACTTGAGTCTACTCCAAGGTTTTCATTTACGACAGCTTCTTTAGCTAAATTAAGGATCTCTCTCTCAAACCATGGACGAGCCATAAAATATTCTTTTGGGTTGTTCTTTGGATCAATACCAATTGGGAAAACTGGAGAATAGTCATCGGATAAATAATCATCTAACTCGCCTTGGTAATAATCTTCCCGAGCATATTTCAAGTATAGATCATCTGATAATGATTTTGTCCACAGTGAATCTTTGTAAGCATCAGCGTTCAGCGATGTGTTAAATTGGTTTGCCCAATCCGGAAGCGAATCCACATAATAGTCCGATGAGATAAAACGACCTGCATAATTAAAATACAAAGCTAGATCTGGTTTTTGTCCACCTAGCAACACCGCTGTCCTATCTTTTCCTCCTATTGATATCACTTTAGAATTTGAAAAAGAAGATTTCACCCAATCCCCTAGTCCAGTCGTATTATAACGCGAATAGGATCTTGCTTTTCCTTCCTCGGCACCCACCACACGTGCATTGGGGTCTTCTACACAATTTACATTTTTTTGTAAATCTCGATCATAAAAACTATTTCCAATAACACCAACACGCCCCGGATATTGACCAGATCCAATGGCAAAATGACCCGGACCTGTTGCTGTATAACTATGCTCATGGTGGGTATCTGTAAACCAGATGCCATGATCCATGAGCCAACGAAAACCTCCGGTGTATAGATCATCAAACCGAGTCAGTAGATCTGGCCGCATCTGGTCTACCACAAGGGTGATAACCAGTTTAGGCATTTGGGGTTGAGAGTTGTTACAAGATAAAGAAAAAATGGTTGCAATTATTGGCAGCCAAAAATAACTACGTATCATTCAATGACCTTTAGGAATCGTCGTTTTCCAACTTTTAGTATTTGTTCACCTGATGGTGTTATTGTCGCTTGAATATCTGTAATAGACTCACCATCCAATTTAACAGCACCTTGTTTTATCATTCGTCGAGCTTCTCCCTTACTCTGCAGTATTCCTGCGTCAAAGATCACGTTAACAATTAAGTCTTCTTCATTCAAAGAAAATTCAGGGATATCATCAGGAGTACCTTTCCCCACAACGATTGTGTTAAAATGGTGTTCTGCCTGTGATGCGGTTTCCGCATCATAATATAATTCTACCACAGCACGTGCTAGTTCTCTTTTGACTTCCATTGGATTAACAGAAGAATCAGCCAATCGAGACTCTGCGGACTTGACTACCATTTCATCTGCATCTGCTGCCAAAGTGAACCATTTTACTATCATATCATCAGAAATAGAAAGCGTTTTACCATACATATCTTCAGGTTTATCATGGAGCCCAATATCATTTCCATAAGACTTGGACATTTTATCAATCCCATCAGTCCCTTCCAATAATGGAAGCGTAATAATACATTGCGGATTTTGTCCATTAGCTTTTTGGAGATCACGCCCAACTAATAAATTAAATTTTTGATCTGTGCCACCTAATTCCACATCTGCATTCAATTCCACAGAATCCTGACCTTGTGCTAATGGATATAAAAATTCATGGAGAAGAATGGGAGTTTCGGATTGGAATCGTTTAGTAAAATCATCCCGTTCCAACATACGAGCTACAGTGTAAGAACTAGCCAATTTTACCACATCATTGAAGTTCATATTATTCAGCCAATCTGAATTATAAACAATCTTAAGTTTATCTATATCAAGTATAACTTTAGATTGCTCCACATAAGATTCAGCATTGGATCGAGCCTCTTCTAATGTTAATTGTGGTCGAGTTTTATTACGACCGGATGGATCGCCGATCATAGCAGTAAAATCGCCAATAACGAGAACTGCTTGATGACCTAGATCCTGAAAGTGGCGAAGTTTTCTTAAAACAACCCCGTGGCCTATATGTAAATCTGGCCTACTAGGATCACACCCGAGTTTGATAATTAGCGGTGTATCAGCTTCCTTGGATCTCTCCAGTTTCTTTTTAAGAATATCTTCGGGAATAATCTCTTCCGCACCTCGTCGTATAAGGGCTAATTGCTCATCTACAGGTAGAAAACTCATTTTTGACTCAATGCTCTTTGTATATCTCTTTCAACGTCACGTTTCTTTTTACTGTCTCGTTTATCATGAAGCTTTTTCCCTTTTGCTAATCCAACTTCCAATTTGATTAGTCCACCTTTAAAATACAATTTAGTAGGAACTGCAGTTAATCCTTTTTCTGCCAATTTTGAACCGATGCGCGATATTTCCTTTTTATGAAGAAGTAATTTTCGGTCTCGAATGAACTCGTGACCTTCAATCCCTGTGTGACTATAGGATGCGATATGAGCCCCTTTTAGCCAAGCTTCACCTTTACGTATTAAGACATAAGATTCTTTTAAACTAACATTCCCTTCACGAATGCTCTTCACTTCACTACCCATTAATTGAATTCCTGCTTCGTGGGTTTCAAGAATATGGTATTCATGAAAGGCTTTTCGATTGGTGGCGACTGTTTTGATTTCCATGATAAAAAAGCGGGTGAAAAATACGGGAATCCATTACCTTTCTCCAAGTTTATTCCCTGTGATTTTCCGTCGGGATTTAATAAAATTCCCGATCTATTTTTAATGGTTTACATGTTTTTTGATTTAATGCCCGGGTGGCGGAATTGGTAGACGCGCACGGTTCAGGTCCGTGTGTCTTAACAGACGTGCTGGTTCGACTCCAGTCTCGGGCACTATTTTTAAGTTAAAAATTCAAACTTCAGTTGCTTCATTATCAAGTTTTAAACATCATTAAATTAATATTTTTGTATATTTCATCGTGAATATTCTCCTCATTGAACCTTATTTCACTGGATCTCATAAACAATGGGCGGTAGGATTTGCCGAACACAGCAAGCACGATGTTCGATTTTTAACAATGAAAGGCCAATTCTGGAAATGGCGCATGCATGGCGGGGCAGTAACCATGGCAAAGGAATTCAATAATCTCACCTGGCGCCCGGATCTCATTCTTGCTACGGATATGCTAGATTTATCCACATTTCTTGCCCTTACAAAATCCAAATCCTATGGTATTCCTACTGCTATCTATTTTCATGAAAATCAATTGTCTTATCCTTGGTCACCGAAAGATCGAGATGTTCAAAATAATCGTGACACCCACTACGGGTTTATCAATTACGCATCTGCGTTGGCTGCGGATCAGGTATTCTTCAATTCTGAATTTCACATGGCTTCTTTCCTGGATGCCCTCCCTCCCTTCCTACGGAAATTCCCAGATTATCGTGAATTAGATTCTGTAAATGTGATCCGTGGAAAAAGTCGTATTCTTCACCTGGGTATGGATCTTCGGCAATTTGACAACCATCGCACTGACCGTGGGGATGTACCGCTCATCCTCTGGAATCATCGCTGGCAGTATGATAAAAATCCCAATGAATTTTTTAACGTTTTGGAAAAAGTTCGGGAATATGGTAATAATTTTAAATTGGCGATCATGGGAGAAAATTTTAATCAATACCCAGATATTTTTATTGAAGCCCAAAAATCATTTGAAGATCAGATAGTTCAATGGGGCTATGCCGAATCATTCACAGAGTATGCGCAATGGCTCTGGAAGGCTGATATTCTACCTGTAACATCGAATCAGGAATTTTTCGGTGTAAGTGTCATGGAAGCCATGTATTGTGACACATGGCCCCTTTTACCCAATCGATTAACATATCCGGAGTTGCTTCCTCCCGAACAGCATCAAGATCATTTATACTCTAATGGCCAGGATCTTTTTAATAAAATAAATTGGGCTATTGAGAATTATGAACAAATAAAGTCCCTACATTTCCATTCAATCGCCAAACCTTTCGATTGGGAATCCATGGCGCCCATGTACGATAATGCCATGGAACAAGTTTAAATCAGTGATGGACAATCAGGATGATTGAAGGACATTTTACTTCAACAAAATCATTTTTCGGGTTTGCACATAATCACCCGACTTCATTTTTATAAAATATACCCCACTGGAATAATTTGTCCCTTCCCATTGAAATTCATGGGTTCCGATTTCTAATTCACCCTGAAATACTAAATCAATCAATCGACCATTAATGTCGTAAACATTTAGAGATGTTGCATGCCGTATCTCTACCGTAATGTTTATGGTCGTGGTTGGATTGAATGGGTTGGGATAATTGTTTACAATAGCGAATTTTTTTGGAACAGGGTTTTCATTTATTATACCCACACTTGGATCCAATGAAATATCAAAAACCCTTGGAAGATGATCAGATGCTTCCTGGGTGTCATCCCACTCTAATCCATATCCTGCCAACGTTTCATCATCCAAAGCTAATGTATTTAGAATGTAGTGTTTTCCTGTATCAATTGTAGCATCGGAATAAAAAATATAATCCAATTTTCCCGGATTAAACGAACTACCATCACTCCGCCACGTATAGCCCATCCGTTTATGTGTATGACGGGAAAAAAGATCAACAATATTTGATGCATCCCAATCCGGTGGAAAATCATCACCATATTCATTTTCATCTACTATATCGCCAATACGTAATGTTTCCACCTGTTGGCGATAACCCACAAAATTGAAATCTCCAACATGAACAAAAGGTGTTTCAAAGTCCAAATTAAAAGGACCGTCACTATTCGTGATCCAATTTCGCCAAACGGAAGCAAATTCATCCACTTGCTGTTGGCGACCATCATTGTTTGCACAGCAAGATAAATGAGAATTGATGACCAAAAGGTTCTTGCCCAATTCTTCTTCCGTATCCAAAAGGGCACACATGGTTCGTTCAGAACTGATCAAATTGGCATCATTCAAAATTGGGAATCGGGACAATACCACCAAATCACCATAGGTCCAACTTGCATGCCATATTTCCTGCGGAAACCAAGATTGAATAATATCATCAATTTGATCCCAATCAGTATGCTCTTGGAGTGCGATTACATCTGGATCTAATGCCTGAATAATCCGTTTAAATTTGGGTTGTCTATCAGCTTCCAAAATGCCATCCCATAATGTGTTATAGGTCAAAACACGAATATCATTTTCATGACGTCTCACCAAAGAAATGGGTTCCGGTGATGGAACTGCATCTTCCCCAATAGTAAAACTTATACCGCCAGATTCGTTCGGTACTACATCTGAATTAGGTGGTGCTTCAGCGATAATGATTCGTCCTTCAACTAACACCTGGGAACCATTCAAAGTCATAATGTCTGAGTTTCTGGCCATGGCAATTTCAAATTCAGATGATGTGATTGTGGGGCCTATTCGTAAGGATAAATCATTTTGCCAAACATCCGAACTTCCTCCATTAAAATAAAATACGCCCTGCCGTTGCCCGAAGGTCCAATCCAACTCCGCACCAATACCATTAAACTCAAGACCAGTTGCTGAATCATTGTCAGCATCGATATAAAGATGAAAAGCATTCCAGTCCTGCATGAGAAATTCGCCATAATGAAACGAAAAATAGATAAACAAAAATTCCATATCATAGGTGACTTTTATATTAGCAAAGTCAGCACTAATTCCGTCCCCTTCTATATCAGAATATGCTATAGGAACATTCTCCCAATCCTGGAACTGTCCATCAATAGTAATGGGGTGACCTGCCATAATAAATGATATTAAAAAAGGGCTGATCGCTGTGCGAGTCAGCCCCCAAGATGATAATATATTTTGCGTTGTTTTAGGCATTAAGCATGTCTAACACAAGCCTGATCCCCCAGCCGGTAGCGCTGCCTTTTGGATCAATACTGGTTGTCTTACTACCCCAGGCTGTACCTGCAATATCAAAATGAACCCATGGAATATCTTTGCCTACAAACTCTTTCAAAAATGCAGCACCTGCGATGGTTCCAGCCTGCATAGGAGCTCCAGTGTTTTTTACATCAGCAATCTCAGACTTGACCTGCTTACAGAATTCTGGCCACAAAGGGAGTTCCCATACTTTTTCTCCTGAATTCTTTGATGACAGTTTAACCTGATTCATGAGATCATCATGGGTCCCCAAAACACCGGCAGCAACATGCCCCAATGCAACCAATACTGCACCCGTCAAGGTTGCAAAATCTAAAATAAATTCAGGATCGTAGTGTTTAGACGCATAAGACAATGCGTCTGCAAGGATCAATCGTCCTTCAGCGTCCGTATTTAATACTTCAATCGTTTTCCCATTGTATGCTTTAAGGATGTCACCCGGTTTATAAGCTTTGGCCCCCAACAGATTTTCTGTAGATGGAACGATACAAACCACATTCGTTTTTGGTTTCAGCGCAGCGATGGCTTTCATTGTACCCAGGACAGTAGCAGAACCGCACATATCGTATTTCATTTCATCCATTTTCCCTGCAGATTTAATGGAAATTCCACCGGCATCAAATGTGAGTCCTTTCCCTACTAATACTTTTGGTTTTTCATCACCACCATTCATGTATTCCAGAATAATAAATTTGGGGGGTTCATCTGTTCCCAATGCAACGCCTGCCAAGGCCCCCATACCCATCTCTGTAAATTCTTCGCGGTCAAATACGGTGAGTTTCATTCCACCTTCATCCGCAATCTCTTTAGCTGCTTCAGCCAAACGAGAAGGTGTTGTAATGTTCCCAGGGTGGTTGCCAAGATCACGTGCGAAACAAACGGCATTTCCGATTGCTGCTCCTTTCGCAACATTAGGACTGTCACAACCAAGAACAGTAGCAGATTTCAGCTCAAAGCCGTCATCCTTTCCTGTTTTATAATTTAAAAACTGATAGCTGCCTAACACCAGGCCTTCTCCACAGGATTGACAATATTCACAATTTTCACAAAAACATTCCATTGCCACGGAATCAATCTTTTTTCTGATGGCCGTACGAGATACTTTACCCGCAACCAACCGAACTGCATCTGAACCAAATTTATCTTTTTTACCAAGTCCTAAAAGCAGAATCCGTTTCCCATCTACATAGAAAAAATGCGATTCACCTGTTTTTCCTTTTACATCATTCAGGTCAATTGCATCTGTAAATATACCATTTGATGCTTCGTTGATTGCCTCTGCCATTGGGGTAAAACTTTTATCTTCGAATACGCCGACAGCGATTAGGCCCGCACTTGTATTATCCCAAGAATCATTGGAATTATTTACAGTTGTAATATGTGCCATAATTTTCCTTTACAAAATTATTATTGAATAAAATTAGACTGAAAATTAAAGGTTCTCGCATATCACTTCCAGTAACATAATCCACATTTTATAGTGTACTAGTTTAGATTAACTTTCCCTCTCCTTTCATGGCGATTATTAACATCAAATCCAAAGAACGGAAACCGGCTGCCTTGCTTTTTTTCATGTTCTTTTCAATCGTATCTGCAACCATTACGGGAGCGTCCGTAAGGGATGCGGTTTTTCTTACCCAGTTTGACAAATCTTACCTCCCTGTGATGTTTATTACCATAGCTGTAGTAATGGCTGGTGTAATTGCACTTTATAAAAAACTCACAGCCGGACAGGATCAGATTTTCGTGATTTCTATTTCAGGAGCCCTGTTTTCAGTTTCCCTTTTCTTACTGCAGTCCAATCTGTCAGGATTGTTTATTCCTGTATTATATATCTGGATGGAAGTGGTGACGATTCTTTCCATTTTCCAATTTTGGATTTTAGCCGGTGAAGTATTTAATGCTAGACAGGCCAAACGCATCTTCACACTTATGGGTGCTGGGGGCTCCTTTGCGGGCATGGGTGCGGGATATGGAATCAAACCATTCGTGTCGACTTTTGGGTCTGAGAACCTTTTATTTCTCACCATTTTCTTTATCGGACTTTCTGTGGTGATGGCTCAAATGCTCCGTCCCTTTCGCATGCCGCATAAACACAAAAAAGTTAATTCTAAGCCAGTGCCCAAATCAAAAACGGAATTTGAACCTTATTTAAAATCAATCGCACTGCTTATTGGATTGGCTGCATTCGTTTCCAAGATCATTGATTATCAATTCAAAATGATGGCAGCAGACGCCTTCCCAAATCAAAATGATCTGGTAAGTTTTTTTGGGACCTTTTATATGTTCACTGGTGCGGCAACCTTGATTATGCAATTTTTTGTAACGGGATTCATCTTAACACGTTTTGGTATTCTCGCAGGATTGCTTATCCTACCCATTTCTTTGGCCATTGGTTCGTCTGGATTTTTTGCATTTGGTACCTTATCTGCCGTATTTATTGCAAAATTTTCAGATCAAGTATTCAGATTTTCTACAAATAATGCTGTCCAGGAGATCCTTTGGCTCCCTGTAGCACCGGAGAAAAAGAAACGAGTCAAGCCCATCATTGATGGTACCATTCGTTCAGGACTAGAAGGGTTAGCCGGTGTACTGATCTTTGCCCTTGTCTCCTTCAAACTGGTTTCGCAGGACAATATCCATTGGCTCAGTTTACTTGTTATTTTGGGCGTTCTTTTTGGGCTTTGGAATAGCTTTAGACTGAAAGATAGTTATGTGAATTCCCTCATGAAAGCCATAGAGAATCGGCAACTGAACCTGGATGATGTAGAGTTTGATATCAATGATTCTCATATTGTTGACACTATAGATAAAACTCTCAAAGACGATGATGAATTAAAACAGCTTTTTGCCCTGGATTTACTTTGGACACTCCCGCTCCACCCCTGGAAAAATACACTGCAACATTTATTCCATCATGGGTCAAATCAGATCCAAAGGGCCGTGCTGGAATTGGCATGGCATCAACCGGGAATAATTACTGATCTATTGCTGCTGAATTCAATCAATGAAGAGTCGGAATTAGCGCCCTTTGCAATTTCCTGTGCCGGAGATCGCATGATACCAGGCATCGCCGAAAAAGTATCCCCATTTTTAAAAAGGGATAATCCATCCCTTTCCGCCGCTGCGGCGGTTGGAATCCTTAAACAAGATAGCAATCATCATGAATCAAAACTGATTCTTGATTCTTTAATGGAAAGTGATGATCCAACCATTTTGTGCACTACTATCGGCTTTTTGAAACAATCAGGGCACTGGATCTCCACAGAAAATAAAAAACGGTTTCTTGGTCATGAATCACACGATGTGAGAAATCATATTTTGGCTGTTTTTAAAGATTCCCCTGACTCCGAATTTCTTGTTTCTATTATTCAAAATCTGGCAAATGTTTCCACCTTTGATTCTGCAAAATTCGCACTCAAACAATATGATCCTTCTTTGGTTACTGATCGATTTTACCATTTCCTTTTTGCGGAAGATTCGCCCTTACGACTAAAACTTGGAATCCTTAAAACAACTCATGAGTTCTCTTCTTCTGATATGGCTGAATTACTGTCTTCCGGTTTGAATGATCAGGATCTACTCATCCTGAATGGAATCAGCAATGCATTAGTGAAAATGAGTAAGAATAAAGAGTTGGAAGCAGAAATTCTAAATAAAATTGAAAATCACATTAAAGTGATTTCCAAACGTGCATTCCAGTTATATCTTCTTAGAGATCAATTAAAAAATGTATCCCAGGCATTTCTCATTCAAGATCATATTGAAAGTGATTTGTATAAAGTAATTCCAATCCTGTTAAAACTAGGCACATTAAATAAACCAGATATTCCTATTGAGACCTACATTCGATATGTAAAAAGTAATGACCCAGATCTACTCCCTATCGTTTTGGAACTGGTTGATTCCACCTTTTCTCCGGAGAACCGAAAACACTCCTTGCCACTCATCGATCCGGATGTAGATCGAATTAAAATCGGACAAAAACTATTTCCAGATCTTTTTCATACTCCCGATGATATGCTGGAAGACTGGATCAAAAATCCACATTTTTGGAAAACGGGGATTGCGCTCCAATATTTACTCAATTCAGAAAATACTGCCGTCCTACGAATGATAAAGTGGAATGAGATACCGAATTCCATTTTCACCAGAAACCTTTTCAATGAAACCGAGCAAAACTATTTAAACCGCAATTTCTTAAATGATAAATTTCCAACTCAGGAGAATCCACCCATGTATTCCATACTTGAAAAAACCATCATCCTAAAATCTGTTGACCTGTTTCACAAAATCCCCGGAGATGTTTTAACTCGGATCGCTCAGATCGCTGAAGAAATACGATGTGAACAAAACCACGTGATCTTTAAGGAAGGTGATCATGGCGAATCCATGTTTGTTATTATTTCCGGGAAAGTCGATGTGATCCAGAACGGCCATTCCATCACCCAACTTGAAAGAGGTACTTGTATTGGTGAAATGGCATTGTTAGATCATGAATCTCGCTCCGCTGACGCAATAACGCTGGAAGAATCCGTTTTACTAAAGATTGACCAGGAAGGTTTTTTTCAATTAATGGCAAGCAACCCGGAGATCATGAAACAAATTGTTAAAATTTTAACGCGACGGGTTCGCTCCATGAACAAAAAACTGACTAACGCGCAGCAGTAAGGCTTGCCACCACACTGGGATCTGCCAAGGTAGAAATATCGCCCATATTTTCCAGATCACCTTCAGCAATTTTTCTTAAGATTCGCCGCATAATCTTCCCGGAACGTGTTTTTGGGAGCGCAGGTGTGAATTGAATCTCATCGGGTTTTGCGTGGGGACCTATATCCTTAGTTACCGAAGCGCGAATACCATCATAAATTTCATCGGATGCTTCCACACCGGTCATGAGGGTTACAAAGGCATAGATGCCCTGACCTTTAATATCATGGGGATAGCCCACAACAGCCGCTTCAGCAACACCATTGGCTTTCCCGATGGCCCCTTCCACTTCTGCAGTACCGATACGGTGTCCGGACACATTCAACACATCATCCACGCGGCCCGTGATCCAATAATAGCCATCTTCATCTCGCTTCGCACCGTCACCTGTAAAATAGTAACCGGGAAATTGCTTAAAATAAGTTTCAATAAAGCGATCCTGATCGCCATAAATGGTTCTCATTTGTCCAGGCCAGGATGATTTAATGGCCAATAAACCTGAAACGTCATTCCCTTCAATTTCTTGCCCATCTTCCGAGAGTAGAACCGGCTCGATTCCGAAAAATGGAAATGTAGCCGATCCCGGTTTTGTTGGGGTTGCGCCGGGAAGCGGTGTTATGAGAATCCCACCTGTTTCCGTTTGCCACCATGTATCAATAATGGGACATTTTCCTTTACCCACAATATTGTGATACCAATTCCATTCTGGTTCCTTGATGGGTTCGCCCACAGTTCCCAGTAATCTCAATGATGATAGATCTCGAGACGTAACCCAGTCGTTCCCTTCTTTCATAAGGGCCCTAAGAGCCGTTGGAGCTGTATAAAATTGATTTACCTTATGCTTGTCTACAACGTCCCAAAATCGTCCATAATCGGGAAAATTAGGCACGCCTTCAAACATAACCGTTGTGGCACGGTTCGCCAAAGGTCCATACACAATGTAAGAATGCCCTGTTATCCAGCCTAAATCTGCTGTGCACCAGTAAATGTCCCCGGGTTTATAATCAAATACCATTTCATGGGTAAAAGCTGCATAGGTCAAATAACCACCGGTTGTGTGGAGCACACCTTTTGGTGTCCCGGTGGAGCCGGATGTATATAAAATAAAAAGCGGATCTTCCGCATCCATCACTTCTGGCTCACACTTGGCATCAACACCGGAAATGGCTTCATGCCACCAGAGATCCCGTTCGCTATCCATGTTAACTGGTTCGCCAGTCCGGCGAACAACAATCACATGTTCGATGGAAGGCGTGTCTGCTACTGCATTATCTGCATTCACTTTCATGGGAATATTTTGTTTTGTTCCACGAACGCCCGTGTCCTGCGTTATCAAAATTTTACATGATGAATCGTTGATTCTATCCCGAAGTGAATCACTGGAAAATGCGCCAAAGACAACAGAATGAACAGCGCCGATCCGTGCACAGGCCAATACGGCAAAAGCCAGTTCTGGAACCATTTGCATATAGATACAAACGCGATCCCCTTTTTCTACACCAAGTGATTTTAAGGCATTGGCAAATTGAGAAACTTCTTTTAATAAATCATTATAGGTGAACTTTCTAGATTGATTTGGGTCATTTCCTTCCCAAATGATAGCGGTCTCATCTCCATGCCCTTTCTTAATATGACGATCAATACAATTGTAGGATGCATTGAGTTTTCCGCCACTAAACCATTCAATTTGACCATTGACGAAATCAAATTTTCGGACGGAAGTCCAGGGCTCCATCCAGTCTAATCTTTGTGCAATTTCTGCCCAAAATGATTCAGGATCAGAAATGGAATCCTGGTATCGCTTTTGATACGAGTCAATTGAAGAAACGTGTGCTTGATTAGATGTTGAATCTGAAGGAGTGTATACTTTTGACATGGCGGGCCTCAATTATATGGTTTTGTTATGATTGACCTTCTGGTACGAACCTTCAGCCAATTTCTTGACAGAAACCATTGTGAATTTTGCGGTACAGGCCAATGTTTTATCTTCTTCGTGATTTTCTTTATAAGCATCTACCTGTATCACGATTGATGAGTTTCCCGTTTTTATAATTTCGGATTCGAAATTCACCCAATTCCCCACATAAACTGGTTTTGTGAATTCTATGGAATCAATAGCACGGGTTACCGCCACATCTGCTTCTGTTCCTTTCAAAAATCTAAAGGCTGCTTTTGCAGCGGCAATATCCATCCAGGATACCATTTGCCCACCAAATAAAGTACCAACAACATTGGCATCCTGGGGCATTACGAGTTGGGAATAGCGTGTAATCATTATTAACTCTTTATATTCATAATTAAAATTATAAAAGAAAATCCCCCAAATACTGAAAAGATTTTGGGGGATTTATGTTTGAATCTTTTCTTACTGAAACAATTAAATCAGGACATTTATTTAATAACATTCAGCATTCTATTAAAAAGAATCTACTCTGACAAAATAAAAAGTAGATGAAAAAGAAAAAGCCCCGGTGAAAAACCCTCGGAAAAAACTATTTTCCCTGAAGAGCACGCCACATCAACGGGGCTAATTACTAATGAAAGTTAAATCACAACCCTTTTTTAAATCAATATTTTTTAACAATTAATTTTTTCCGAAATCAGCCGCTAATTTTTTTCCTTCTTCAAAATCAACTTTACTGAGAAGGATTGCACCTATTATAAATAAAATTAATATGGATAAAATTCCAAAACGAACACTGCCTGTGACTAAGGTTACCCAACCCATAAGCACGGGACCGATAACTGCAGCGAACTTTCCTAACATATTATAAAAACCAAAAAATTCGCCTTCTTTTCCAACAGGGATTAATCGTGCATATAAACTTCTACTGAGAGCTTGAATACCACCTTGAAATATTCCAATCATAGCTGCTAACATATAAAAGTGAATAGGATCCATCATAAAATATCCCAAAAATGTGATAACCCCATATCCACCGATTGCAACAAAAACTGCATTCTTGGTACCAATCTTATGCGCAAACCGATTATAAAGAAGTGCAGCAGGAAAGGCAATAAATTGAACCATAAGCAATGCAACAATTAAATCACCCGCTTCAAACCCTAGAGATGATCCCATTTTTACGGCCATTCTAATGATAGTGTCCACACCATCAATATAGAACCAATACGCTAAAAGGAAGATTCCTATAACTCTTAATTCTTTAATATGATTATAAGTTTCTTTTAATTGTTTTGCGCCTGCTTTTAATGCATAAAGAAGGGGAACGGAATTTTCATTCTTTGGTTCCGGAACAAATAATAAAATTGGTATGGAAAATACAGCCCACCAGACCGCCACCGATAAAAAGGATAATCTAATGGCAGTTGAACCATCAGCAATTCCAAACCATTCAGGGTGTTGATACATGAGTACATTCACTAAAAACAATAATCCACCTCCAATGTATCCCACAGCAAATCCCAATGACGAAACATAGTTCACATTTTCATTTGATGAAACAGATGGCAATAACGAATCATAGAAAATATTTCCACCCATAAACCCGACAGATGCTACCACATAAAACAAAACTGCCATTTGCCATTGACCCTGACCGACCATCCAGAGTCCACTCGTCATCAATATGCCTAAAAAAGCAAAGAAAAACAGAAATTTCTTTTTGGCAGATCCACGATCTGCAACGGCACCGAGAAAAGGAGAAATGGCTGCAATAAAGATAGACGCAATTGAATTTGCCCACCCCAAATGGTAGGTACTTTGAATGACATCATTGGGATTCGACCAGTATTTCTCAAAAAAGATGGGGAAAAACCCCGCCATAACTGTCGTGGAAAATGCGGAATTCGCCCAATCATAAAAGGCCCAACTCCATACTTTTTTTCGGTTATACATTATTAAATCTACCAACCCTGGTAATAAGTTGTTATGCCCGTGTAGACGTTCCACCCATCAAAAGTATTATCTGCAATAATACTGTTCTTAAAACCAGCATAAAGGTCAAAAGAAATGGGACCAATCCTGTTTTTAGAAATGGAATTCAATAACCATATTTCTGCCCGAAGGTCCATTCGCTTAAAGGATGAATTATACCCTACATGTTCCTGCATCCAGATATCCCAAGCTGGATCCTTAGATACAAAGCGATCCTGACCTTTAAAAGTATAATTTAATTCTGTACGGATCCGGAGTTGGTTTGGAATCATATCCAATTCTCCCCCACCCCGAAAAAATAATCCCAGTCCTTGATCAAATTTATAGGTATTGCCAATCTGACTTGTCCAGTAACGCTGTCGTTTAACGCCATAGAAAATGGAATCCGGATTTGTGTGCCCGCCGGAAAAAAGTCCCACTGGTGTATTTAGGATTTCCGGTGTACTGAACTTAATTAGGGTTTGGAAATACATCCGTCCTTTGGTATTGCCTTTTAGCCCCGAGTTCCCATAGACCCCGATGGACCATCTGCTAACGCCATTACCGATTTTTGCTTCCGTGAATTGCTTTGATCCAACTTCATTAAAAGAAGACAATGTTTTTCCATAGGGTATATCTAAAAAGATCTGTGCATAAAGCGCATTAGTATTGCCGTCTGTTGCCCAGGTCGGTTTTCCTTTCAATAATATTGTTGCACCCACCGTTACATCATTCACGCCGGATCCCGATTGTTCACTGGGATAATAATAGGAGACTAGATCAAATAAAGAGACTGTATCTTTCCCGATATCCTGTGGAATAAACCGTGCATCAACAAGAAGATTATTCAGCGGGTCATTACCAGCATGGGTGGCCCACAAAACAGAAAATTCACTGCTCTTATCATAAAATTTATCATAAATATCACTGAGCGTATCTTTTAATCCTGGTCTTAATCCGGAATAATTGCTCGAATTGATAAAATCATAAAAATCACTTTTTGCATTTGTATGATAATTCAAAAGAACATCTACATCATCCATCCCCTTAATAGAATAATCTGTAATCGATCGGTCAATGGTGTAAGAATCCAGAATAGGCACAGAAACACTTAACGTCACTTCATTGGACAATCCATATTCTACCATAAATGTTTTACCAGTTGTTTTTTTGTCTCTGGATTCCAAATACAAGCCCGAAGGAGAAACACCTTTTGATGTATCTATGAGCTGAGCGCCAAAAACGGGTAAAGAGAATCCATAATCTGAATTAAATTGAGTGAGCCACTCTTCAATCGTATTCACAGAATCCACCATTGAAGAGCCGTTGTGGTAAAGATCATAATTGGAAGAAAAACGTACAGAATCATTATGGGTTACATTGTCAAAATAATGTCGACCTATTCCCCTAAGATCAAAAGTTTGTTCATCCAAATCCCATTCTGATTCGGAAATACTGCTTCCAACAGAGAAGCGGAATACATTGCTTGGAACTGTTGGAAGAATCTGCCCAAATAGTATATCTGCCAATAATAGAAGAACAAATAGTCGTTGCATCAATAGATCAAAAATGATTGTCTAAACTCGTTGAATTTGTACACATCATGAACCCATTGGGACGGCAAATAATCCGGTGTTTTCTTTTGTGCAGCTAACAACCTTAATAAATCCGAACCAAACAATTTGTCAATATATCCATTTTCTTTCCACTGAAATTCTCGGGGATGCAGTTGGTTGATTAACATTATCAATGTTGTTGCAGTTGTTATTGGACTAAACTCATCCCGGTCTGTAATGGTTAATTGAATTCCACTGCAAGACTGGCCATCGTACTGGGGAATGCGTGTATGATAGATGGATCCAGTGGGACGATAAACCACTGCTTTTAATTCAACACCCTTCAAATTCTGATCATTGAGTTTCTGTAACAGGAATGACGTGGCCAGCCATGGTGAACCAACAACCATATAAGGTGTCTCCGTTCCAAAACCAATATTCATATTGGTTCCCCGGAAAAGATCCATCCCAACATAGGCTAGCAAACTCTCTTCATTTCGAAGAAATGGTGTTGGATGACGCCAAGTAATTTTCGTCTCATTATACCACATTTCACGATCCCAATTTGACATAGGCACCACAGTAAGATCAACCCGTTTCAGATCTTTAATCCATCCCATTTCATTAATCATAATGGATGCTTCACCTAAGGTAAGACCATGACGGATTGGAAAAAGATGGTAAGACTCATAAGATTGAAATTCTGTTCGCGGTATAGGTCCATCCACTATATCGCCCCGTAAGGGATTTGGACGATCCAGAACCATCACCGGAATACGCCGCTCTGATGCAGATTCCAATAATTTTGACATGGTGGCTATGATTGTAGTATACCGTGAACCCGTATCTTGAAAATCAATCAAAACTAGATCCACCTTATCCATGACCCAATGCGGTGGATGAACATATTTATTGAACATATCAATAATGGGCGCGCCGTGGACAGGATCAATTTGCTCTCGCCCAACTAGGGTTGCCCGACTATCGTCAATACCCCAGATCCCATGCTCAGGTGCTAATAAGGCAGACACCTTTACATCTGGTGCATTCTTCAAAAGATCCAAAATATGGTCACCATTTCTATTTATTGCAGTTTGATTGGTAAAAATGGCAATGGACTTACCTGCTAATGGTTTAAAATCCATTTGTTCAAGTATATCTAATCCCGTATAAACCTGATCAGAAAACGATAGGTCCGGGATCTCCAATAAAGTGGAATATTCATATGAATGATGGGATGAGTCCTGTCCCAAAGAAATTGTACAGAAAAGAAATAATAAAAATTTGTGCCGGAATCGCTTCATATTCTTATTTAAAATTAGTCGGAAAGGATGGGAATCTAAATAAGAAACTAAAAAATTAATTCAAAGGGTTGATTTTAATATTTAATATCACCACATTCCTTGTATCTATGAGCGACACAAATAATAATAATACCGGCGGCTTCGCCAAAACGACCGATTTCAAATGGCTTGGGATTGGTCTTTTAGTTTTTATCCTGATTGCTTTTATAATGCCAACTCCAGAATCCATGACCCTAAAAGCCCAGGAGCTCTTTGGGAATGACGCATCTATGGATGTCCCCATAAAAGCAAATCATATTCAGCTCACGATGGCATTACTTGCTACCTGCGTGGTTTTCTTTGCTACGGAAGCGGTCCCAATGCCTGCAGTGGCTCTTCTTATTGGATTGGTGCAACTCTTTTTTGGGATCACAGCCCCAAAAATGATTGCAGTGACGTATGCTCACGATGCAGTTTGGTTTATTGCCGGTTCTTTGGCTTTAGGCGCTACATTAGTGAAATATGGCCTCGATAAGCGAGTTGGTATGTTGGTTGTAAACATGGCCGGCACCAAAACTCGAATGATTGTAATAGGCATTCTTCTCGGAACAGCGATTCCCACAGCATTTGTGGGCGAACATGCGGTTGCAGCCATGTATGTTCCCATTGCCATGGCACTATATACATTAACAAATAAATCTATTCCCGCCCCTCGGCTTGGAACTTTACTCATGATCACCATTGCTGTAGGCTGCATGATCGGTGGACCCATGAGCCCAACTGGCGGTGCAAGGAATGCACTCATGATTGGTTTTCTCAGCAATATGGGGGTTGATGTTTCTTTCATGCAATGGGTTATGATGGGTGTTGCTTATACAATTGTCATGTCTGCAGTGATGGCATTTCTCCTTCCACTCCTTTTTAAGCCGGAAGTAGATGATTTAAGTGAAGCTGTCGATTTCTTAAAGAAAGATCTAGAAAAACATGGTGCAATGACTGGCAAACAAAAATTAGTTGCTGCCATTATGGGATTGGTAGTTTTTCTATGGATCACAGATAAATCGTTGGTGGCAAGTTTATTGGGATTTTCCCTGGGATTAGGCGGGATTGCTATATCCGGTGCAGTTCTTTATATGCTTTGTGGACTCACATCCTGGAAAGATTATGAAGATAAGGTTAGTTGGGGCGTAATTGTCCTTTATGCTGGTTGTATTAGTTTGGGAACAGTTTTTAAAGTTACAGGTGCATCCAGTTGGTTTGCTGATCAAATTATGAATATGGTTGCGCCATTAGGACTTAATTCAGGTGTTGGCCTTGTGATACTTATGTGCTGTATTGGAGCCGTACTTACAAATCTCATGAGTGCCGGTGCAACGGTAGCTGTTATTGGTCCTGTTGTATTGGACATGGCAGTCGCTTCTAACACAAACCCCGTTCTCGTTGGTGTTGGCCTTGCCATTGCAACATCAATGGCCTATTGGTTAGTTATTGGAACGCCTGCCAGTTCCATTGTCTATGCCAGCGGACAATTAGAATCCAAAGACTTTATTCGAATGGCAACCATCGGTTGGCCTATAGCACTCGTAACATTATCCGTAATTATTGTGTTATACTGGGTTGGTATATTGGGAATAGATCCTGCAGGGACGGGATTTTAAAGGAGCTATAATATGTATATTGCAATCATTGTTGTTCTTATTGGATTATTGATCTACGGATTAACTGAAAAAAGAGATAAAAAACGTGATAAACTTGACACAGATCTTGCAGAAAATATGGTGCAAAAAGAAGAAGATGCCAATGCAGATATTGTTTCATATGGACAAGTTCAGGAAAGGAAAGGTCAGCTCAATGAGTTGATTGATGCCAATCTTGGAGAACATCCTGAACAATCTGCACAACTGAAAGATATTATCGAAGATTGGGCAAATCTCAAGATCGAATCATTTGAGAATCGCCGTTCCTGGGTTCGGAGTCCGGGACAAAAGAAAACAGATGATTAAGTAATGCATGGCAGATGTTTTTGTGGAAAGATCCGCTTTTCCACAGCAAAAGATCCAAATTCGGTGGTGAATTGCCACTGCGACAATTGTAAACGTTCTGTGGGGGCTCCATTTGTCACCTGGGCTGTCTTTGAAAAAGAGTCTGTAATATTTAATGAGTCCCCCCTAATACATACCGCATCAAACCGAGCCATTCGCACTTTCTGTGCTACATGTGGAACATCTATCACTTACTGGCACCCCAACCGTAAAAATGAATTAGATATTACTGTTGGATGCTTGGACGAACCGGAAAAATATCCACCGGGAAAAAATATCTGGACCAAGAAACGGTTATGCTGGATCGAAAATCCAGATGATATACCAGACTATTCTATTTATCCCTGAAACTAATAAAGACAAAAGAGTAATCTTGTTGTATTACAGTTTTTAGATTACAATCCTTTCTGTTCGTCCATGAATTGCAGTGAGCAACACATAGGTAGTTGTGTTAATCTCTTTTGCAATAGTTTCCACCGCTATATCGTTACCATCCTTCTTTCCAAAAAATAAAACTTCTTCCCCTTCGTCTGGCTCCACATCACCAAAATCAACCATGAATTGATCCATACATACCCTGCCAGCTATTTTATAAGTCTGACCTTTATATCCCACAAATCCTTCTTCATACCAAGGCCTTGGAAATCCATCGGCAAACCCGGCTTGAACCACAGCGATATTTGTTTCTTTTTCTGTGGTGAATACACCGCCATAACTCACCTGTGTTCCAGCCGGAACCTTTCGAACATTCACAATAGGGCCACAAAAACTCATAACGGGCTCTACACTAATATCCATGGAAACTTCATCCGAAGGCAACACTCCGTACAGGAGCATTCCAACTCGAATCATATTGAAATATGCATTTGGCAGATTAAGGATTGAACCACTATTGGAACAATGAACATATTTGAAATTAATCCCTGTATTTTTACCTTTTTCAACAATTTCATTAAATTGTCCCAGTTGGAATTCTGCATATGAAAGATCACCTTCATCTGCCGTTGCGAAATGAGAATAAATTCCTTCCGGATTCAAATGATTATTAACGATAAAAGTAAAAACTTTATGGGCTTCCGACACATCAAATCCTAATCGTGTCATTCCTGTATCAAACTTAAGATGAAATGTTGGGCAAGTTCCTGTTCTAACATGGAAATCTGACAATGCTTTCAAATCGGCCATTGTACATGCATTCAAGGTAAAGTTTAATTCACTTGCCTTTGAAATTAATTCGGGCAGGATCCGAGAAAAAATCAGTATCTCATTATCAATTCCATTATCCCGGAGTTCAATGGCTTCTTCAAATGCAAAAACTGCAAAAATAATTCCCGATTCTTTCGAGAGAACTTTAGATATTTCTAAGGCACCATGACCATAACCATTAGCCTTTACCACACACACTAGTTTTCTGTCTCCTATATGACGACGGATATTCCATAGATTTTGTTTGAGCCTGTCCGTATGAATGTATGCTTTTGGCCCGATGGAAGTCATGACTGGAATTCTGTAAGGAGTGCTTTCTTTAATTCATCAAATGATTTAAAAGTTTCAGTTGAGCAGGATGAGATCCATCCACTTAATTTCTCTTTAGGAAGTTTATTTACCAAAAATATTGGTTTATCCACCCAATAGGCCATGGTGACCTCACCATGGGTACCTCCACCATATAATGTACTTTCATCCCAGAGGACAATTAAATAGTCCACTTTCCCGGTGACCGCACGAAGATCTTGATTAATAAATAATCGAATGAATTCCTTATATTTTCTATGATTAGTCGTTTTCCAGTCTTGATATTCTTCCGCACCATGGGTTAGAACTAATTTTTTCGATTCAAGTACTGGATTAATCGTGTCATGCCCAAGGTTTCCCTTTAACCAATTTGTTATGTCACTACGCCAATCCGCACCTTCATTTTGAGCATTTTCCATACCGCCAGATAAATAAGCAATCAATGGCGTAACTTCCATTTTAGAATTTTAGTATTAGCAATCACCCAAAATAAAACTAAAACCAAGGGATAAACTAGCATTTGCCAATCAATGATATTGGTATTGATAAACAACTGAAATACCTGGAACGGGATAGAAATGGGTTGCCATTTTAAAAATGAGGCGATGCCAGCTGGAAAAAAACCGAATTCAATGATAAAACCATTTCCAAATAAAATAAAAATGAACGTGATGAAAGAAATCATAGAAAATGTTGTCACTGTATTAATAAGTAATCCCATACTGATTAAAAAATTTCCAAGGAGCAATAAGTACAACGAAAGACAAACTATCATGAAAAGTGTTTGAATCACAGATAATGGAAAGGAAGATATTGCTGAAAAAATACCTATTGAGATTACGCCAAGAATTATGGCTTCGATTCCTGAAACAATGAGATATCCACAGATCATAATGCGTTTCCGGTAAGGAGCGAGTACCACATGGGCGAGGACTTTACGGTGAACCCTAAGGTCAAAGAAGTCCCGATAAATAAGAGGGAACAATCCCATAGATGAAATGATAAAAATGAAACCGGGAATGACCCAAAGTTCGAAGGGCATGCCGGATAAACTATTCCTCATTATATTATTCAATGAAAGACCTACCAATACAAAAAGTATAACAGGCAGAGTAAGCAATAATAGCAAACTTGGAACCAGGCGGTTTTTCCACGACCAGATTCGACGCATAAACAGAGCGTAAATCAATCCAATCCTCGTCCGGCAAATTCGGAATCCAGTAAATCCCGTAAACCTAATTTCTTTACATTCAAGTCAATCATTAGTTCGTCAGATGCTGTACGTATCACATCAAAGAATACATTCCGAGTTCGTCCATAAAAGTGAAAAATATTATCTAATCGATTTGGGGAGACAACCGTCGCCACATTAGCCAATTTTTTATACAATTCTTTAGATAAATTTTCAAATTCTATCTGAAATTGATGATAGTCTAAGGTGCTTTCCAATAATTTATCCAAATGTCCATCCATGAGAATTTGCCCTTCATGAAAAACCAGAATCCGATCATGTGCTTGTTCGATCTCAACCAACGCGTTGCTCACATAAACAATTGTTTTATTTCCTTTCAATTCCTTCAGTAAATCCCATGTCAGGCGAATTGATTCTGCATCCATATAACCTGTTGGCTCATCCATGATTAAAACATCTGGATCATGAACCAATTCTCGAACTAACATCGTTTTTTTCTGAGTGCCATGAGATACATTCATAGCCAATTCATTTAAATTTTGCGTGAGGTTCAGGGCATCTGCATAACGTAAAATACGAGCAGATGCAGTGGATTTACTTACTTTATACAAATTAGAAGTGAATCGTATATTTTGTTCAAGGGTTAACCATGGATCCAAATCATTTTCATGAGGCACATATCCAATAAGTTTACGAGTTTCCTGACGGCGCTTATCCATATCCAATCCATGAATGAAAACTTGACCATAATTAGGGTTCTCAAAGCCAGATAAGAGTTTTAGCAATGTTGTTTTTCCTGAATCATTTACGCCAACAATGGCTACAAGACTCCCCCGCTCTACACCAAAAGAAAGTCCAGCGAGGATTGTTTTATCCCCTACCAGTTTTCCAACTTTTTTTAGTGTTATACTTGCTTCCATTTTATTTATTTACTGCTCTACCTAATCTTAATTCACAATCCATCTTATTAGTGCGCTTCAAACCAATTTTCGCCAATCCCATAATCCACAACCAGTGGTACAGATAACTTCATAGCATTTTCCATTTTATCCACAACCAATTTTATTAATAATTCTTCTTCAGATTCCGGAAATTCGAATAATAATTCATCATGAATTTGAAGAACCATTTTTGACTTCATTTTTTGTGCTACTATTTCATTATGAATGGAACACATGGCCAGTTTGATCATTTCCGCTGCCGAACCTTGAATTGGCATATTTATGGCCATCCTTTCTGCAGCTTGTCGTTTAAGACCGTTATCAGAATTTGCATCCCAAACAGGACGACGACGGCCTAACATTGTTTCCACAAATTTATCATTTCGGGCTTTTTCCAAAGTGGAATCTATATAATTCCTGATACCTGAATATTGATCAAAATAAGAATCTATTATAGCAACCGCTTCAATTCTTGGAATCCCTAATTCCTGGCTCATTCGAAAGGGGCCTGCCCCATACATGATCCCAAAATTCACAACTTTTGCCGTTTGGCGCATTTCCGGTAGAACTGAATCTAATGGGACATTAAAAACATGGCTTGCTGTTCGTGAGTGTATATCTTCGCCATTCTGAAAAGCTTGAATCAAACCTTTATCTTGACTTAAATGTGCCATCACTCGAAGTTCTACTTGAGAATAATCTGCAGAAAATATTTTCCAACCAGATGTTTTTGCTCTAAATGCTTTCCGAATTTCCCGACCCTCTTCTTTTCTGATTGGAATATTTTGGAAATTTGGGTTTGTACTAGATAACCGTCCCGTTGCAGCTATGGTTTGATTAAATGTTGAATGAATCCTTCCTGTTTCATCATTCACTAATTCTGGTAGTGCATCCACATAAGTGTTTTTTAGTTTATTGTATTTCCGGTATTCTAAGATATGTCTTGGCAATTCATGCTGATTTTTTAATTGTTGTAAAACTATTTCTGCTGTACTTCGTTTCTTGATCTGGGGTAATTCCAAAATATCAAAAAGAATATTCGCCAACTGCTGGGTAGAATTAATATTGAATTCTGTTCCTGCTAACCGATGAATATCGGATGTGAGTGCATCCAATTTTTTTCCCAAATCATCAGACATTTCCTTTAAAAAGTCCAGATCCACAAATGTACCTTCATATTCCATTTCAAGAAGAATAGGGATCAAAGGTACTTCAATAGTGGAAAAGAACTCATAGAGTTCTGCTTCTTTCAATCTGTTTTTAAATAATTCAGTGAGCTGAAAAACAATATCTGCATCCTCTATCGAAAAAAATGCTGCTTTTTCTATGGGCACCTGATCTATTGTGATCTGATTTTTTCCCTTTCCAACCAACTCTTCAACTGGCACCATTTCATAATTGAGATGTTCTAGACTCAAGGTATCTAACTTTAATGACCGGGCAGCCGGATTCAGTAAATGAGCGGCAATCATAGTGTCAAATTCAATCCCTTTTACCGTTACACCACATCGCTTGAGAATCAATGAATCATATTTGATATTTTGGCCAGTCTTATAGATTGAGTCATCTTCAAGAATAGGTTTTAATTTTTCCAGGACAATTTTTAGGTCGTTTTCTCCGAAATTATTTTTTTCTTTCTCCAAATATTGAATTGGTACATACCAGCCGGAATCTGCTTTATTTGAAAAACTCAATCCAACAATGTCTGCCTTCATAGCGTGAATTGATGTTGTTTCAAGAACAAAGGAAAACCATTTAGATATTTTCAATGATTTCACAAGATCGTTTAAACTCTTTTCAGTCAGGATTGTATTATAATTCTTCTCTACATTGTCCTTTTTTATCTTCACTTCAACATTGGATTCAGCGACCAATTGTTTTAAGATAGCATGAAATTCCAATTCAGTGAATTTGTCAGTACATGCATCGATATTTATATCTCGTTTCTCTAATTCACCCACGCTACAGGATAGTTCCACATCAGTGAGAATTGTAACCAGTTCTTTACTTAATATGGCATTTTCAACACCATCTTTTAAACCATTGTGAGCTCGTTTATTGGTGACTTTATCCGCATTCTCTAATGCGCCTTCTAATGATCCATAGGATTTGATTAGTTTTACTGCTGTTTTTTCTCCCACCCCTGCCACACCGGGCACATTATCAGAACTGTCGCCCATGAGTCCCAAAAGATCGATGATCTTATTGGGTGGTACGCCCCATTTCTCTTCTACTTTAGCAGAATTATATATAATGGGATGAGGTGTTTTTCGAGTTCCCGGTGCAAACATAAAGATATGGTCATTCATGAGTTGCATAAAGTCTTTATCGCCGCTCACAATATAGGTATCTAACCCTTCTTTTTCAGCCTGGACTGCCAATGTACCGATGATATCATCTGCTTCCACACCTGGCTTTTTTAAAACGGGTAGATTCATGGCTTCTAACATTTCCCAAAGATGGGGCAATTGAAGTTGCATTTCATCAGGCATGGGTGAACGGTTTGCTTTGTACTCCTTGTACATATCATGGCGAAAGGTTTTTTCTTTGGAATCGAAGGCACAGGCAATATAATCAGGATTTTCAGATTTTATGATTCTCAGCACTTGATTTACAAAACCAAAGAGTGCGCTGGTATGAAGTCCATAACTGGTAATAAGTGGATTTCTAATCAACCCAAAATGAGCTCGATAAAGGAGTGCATATCCATCCAGTATAAAAAAGCGTTTCCTGTTTGTTTTATTGGAAGACATAAGCAAAAAAATTACGGTACTCTTCTCTCCTGTACCACTCACATTTTATATAAAAAAAAAGCCCCGTCCTTCAACAAACTCAGGATTAGGGGCTTTTTAATAATCAGATAGAATCTGATGTGAGTTACATCATGCCACCCATGCCACCCATGCCACCCATACCAGGATCTGGCATTGGAGGCATTTTATCATCTTCTGGTACATCTGTAATCGCAGCTTCGGTTGTCAGAATCATCCCAGCAATAGATGAAGCATTTTCAACGGCAACACGTGCTACTTTTGCAGGATCGATGATACCAGCTTCGAACATGTTCACATACTTATCACTTCTTGCATCATATCCAAAATCGTCTTTCCCTTTGCGAACTTCTTGAACGATAATAGATGCTTCTACACCAGCATTTGAACAGATCTGGCGAATGGGTGCTTCCAAAGCACGACGCATAATATCCACACCTACTTGTTGTTCACTGTCAACTTTCACATCATCCAAAGAAGAAACTGAACGAAGAAGAACCACACCACCACCAGGAACAATCCCTTCTTCAACGGCGGCACGGGTTGCATGGAGTGCATCTTCCACACGTGCTTTCTTTTCTTTCATTTCTACTTCCGTTGCAGCACCAACATTGATTACTGCAACACCACCAGATAATTTTGCGAGGCGTTCTTGCAGTTTTTCACTATCATAGTCTGATGTTGTTTTATCAATCTGAACTTTGATCTCTTTGATCCGTGCTTTAATGGCATCTGCAGATCCACCACCATCAACGATGGTTGAATTATCTTTATCAGAAACAACACGTTTTGCTGTTCCTAAGTAATCGATATTTGCATTTTCCAGTTTATAGCCGGCATCTTCAGAGATAACGGTTGCGCCAGTTAATACAGCGATGTCTTCCAGCATGGCTTTACGACGGTCACCAAAACCAGGTGCTTTCACAGCCAATACTTTGAAAGTACCGCGGAGTTTGTTTACCACTAGTGTTGCCAACGCTTCACCTTCAATATCTTCAGCAATGATAACAACGGGTTTACCAGTTTGAACCACTTTTTCCAATAAAGGAAGTAGATCTTTCATATTGGAGATCTTTTTATCGTGGATCAGGATATATGGATCTTCCATTTCCGCATCCATAGATTCAGAATTGGTCACGAAATATGGAGAAAGATATCCACGGTCGAATTGCATTCCTTCAACAAATTCAAGGAATGTTTCGGCTGTTTTGGATTCTTCAACAGTAATCACACCATCTTTTCCAACTTTTTCCATAGCTTCAGCGATCTTATCACCAATCTCTTTGTCATCATTTGCAGAAATAGTTGCAACTTGAGCGATCTGCTGCGCATCCGGCAAGTCTTTAGACTGACCTTTGATGGCTTCCACAATCGCATCACGTGCAGCATCGATGCCACGTTTGATGGACATGGGATTTGCACCGGCGGTTACATTTTTAATCCCTTCGGTAATGATAGATTGTGCTAAAACAGTTGCTGTGGTAGTTCCATCACCCGCAACATCGGATGTTTTGGAAGCAACTTCGCGAACCATTTGTGCACCTATGTTCTCAAGATTGTTCTCGAGTTCGATTTCTTTTGCAACGGTAACACCATCTTTGGTAACAGTTGGTGCACCGAATTTTTTCTCAATGACGACGTTCCGTCCTTTAGGTCCCAGCGTAATTTTGACCGCATTGGCCAATTTATCCACACCAGCTTTTAAAGAATTACGAGCGTCTAGAGAATATGCAATGTCTTTTGCCATTTTTATTGTCTCCTTTATAATACGGCTAAAATGTCGCTTTCGCGCATGATTACATAATCCGTGCCTTCAAGAGTAATCTCAGTTCCAGAATATTTTCCGTAGAGAACTTTATCTCCTGTTTTCACAGTCATATCTACAATTGTGCCAGCATCACTGGCTTTGCCTGGTCCAACAACAACAACAGTTCCTTGTTGTGGTTTTTCCTGGGCAGTATCAGGAAGAATGATTCCTCCAGATGATTTTTCTTCAGCTGCATCAGGATCCACAACAACGCGGTCTGATAATGGCTTTAGTTTTAAACCCATTTCATAAACTCCTTTATGTGTTTATCTTTGTTTAATTAAAATATTTCTTAAAAGTGGCGGCGAATGTACCGTATAATATGTTTTATTTTCAACAATTAAGATAATATCTCAAACTTCATATAATGTATACAAAGAATGTACCAGAATGACTTATAATTCATTTTGTGAGAACACGGTAAATAATAACGCCAATATGGCATATACTATAATTATTTCCCTGTTGATCCAAACCCCCCCGTTCCTCGTGGTGTTTCTGTCAATTCGTCTACTAACTGAAATTGGATGGGACTTCCATCCATAGCAACCAATTGAAAAAGGCGTTGCTTTTCTTCCACAGTATATGGCTCCAATTTAATATTATCCACAGCAGCCATGATTTCACCTCTATAACCCGCATCGATGAGCCCAATAGAATTACATAGCCGTAGTGGCGTTTTGGCAATACTTGATCGCGGCATTAATAGATACGGTTTATTTTCCATATTCTCGCAGGCAATACCCAAATGGATTAGGGTAGTCTCCCCAGATTCAATAGTTTGTTCCTCGATTACAAAAAGATCAATCCCCGCATCACCATCGTGAAAATGGCCATGGGTTTCGTAAAGTGACTTTACAGTATCATCAAATGGTTTGATTTTTAATTTCATTTTTATCTTTATTTGTTAAGAGTTTTTTTAATAAATGGATATGTTCAGGAGTTGATCCACAACATGCGCCAATTACGGAGGGAGAAAGATCTAAATAACTTAGCATAGCTTCTCTAAAATTATCACTATTTATTAATTCAAAATAATCATTATCGAAATCGGTTTTCCCTAAATTCGGGTAAACGCCCCAATCATTTCTCCAAAATGTTAAGAAGTTATCAATCCCTTTATGAATGGTTTCAACTCGATTGCAATTAATCAGTAAACATGAAACTGAATATTTTTTTATCAGGTTCACTGTCTCTTCTATGGATTCACCATTTCGAATTTGATTTCCATTTTTCAAAATAAGACTCACCCATAGATTCATTTGAGCATTTTGACTCATTTCCAACGCAATTTGGATTTCTTCTAAATGCCCCATCGTTTCGAAAATAAGGTGATTGATGCCTGAATTATTGAACCACTCTATGACTTCCCCATAGGTATCTTGCGCAGCACCTTTTCCCGGGAATAATTCTGGAGAGTAACAATCGTCTATGGATGTTATAGATCCTACAATTTGTGTAGAATCTCCAGCGGCAATCTGTGCCATTTCAACTGCCGATCTTAAACTATCATGGGCTCGTTCTCTTGCTCTTTGGGGAGAATAACCCGCTTTTTGGTAAGAATAACTCGTTGTCCGAAATGTATTTGTCGTAATAATATCTGCGCCAGCTTTGATATAATCAATATGAATATCCTTCACAATGTTTGGGTGGGTCACATTGGCATCAGCTGACCATAAAGGCAGGGGAATATCCACATCGCGTTTTGCTAATTCTGTTCCCATCGCCCCGTCTAATATTTTCGGTATAATTCGTTTCATTATTTTGAGCGCTAGGTGCCTTCCTTCCAAGTTTTAGTGTATTTTTCCTGTTCATCTGTTGGTTTATCTAAAATAATTCCTTGTGATTCCAATGCGATTCTGGCCACATCATTATCAATCTCTATGGGAACATTATAAACACCTGATTTTAGATCGTCACCACGCTTTGCTAAATATTCCACGCAAAGTGCCTGTACTCCAAAACTTCCATCCATTATTTCAATGGGATGCCCCTGTCCCGTTGGCTGCGCTAAATTCACTAATCTCCCTTGGGCCAATAAAATAATATTTTTACCATTTTTCATGGCATATTTTTCTACGTTAGTAAGAATAGTTTCTTTTGATTCAGATTTTGATTCAAGGGCGTCCAAATCGATTTCATGATTAAAATGGCCAGAATTTGCAAGGACAGCCCCATCTTTCATTTGGGAAAAGTGTTCTCCGGAAATCACATGTTTATTCCCCGTTGCTGTGATAAAAATATCACCATGTGATGCTGCATCCTTCATGGACATAACCCAGCAACCGTCATAAGACGCTTCCAATGCTCGATGGTACCCGGAAGACGACCCTTTATTTGTCGTGGCAGATTCAATAACAATCACCTTGGCACCCAAGCCTTTTAATCGATTTGCAATTCCGCGGCCGCACCAGCCATACCCCACCACTACAACTGTTTTCCCAGCAATCAGTGTATTCGTTGCAGATAATATTCCTTCAATGACACTTTGGCCGGTCCCGTATCGATTATCGAATAAATATTTTGAATGGGCATTATTAACGGCCATCACCGGCACCTTTAATACACCATCACTGTGCATTGCTTCTAATCGTAAAATGCCTGTTGTGGTTTCTTCACATCCTCCAATGACATTGTCCAAAGCTTCTGCATGTTTTGTATGAAGTAAATAAATTAGATCGCAGCCATCATCGATGGTTATTTGAGGTTTAGATGCAATTACAGATTCCAGACAATTATAATATTCCGCTTCTGTTTGGTTTGCCCAGGCAAACACATCCATTTCTTCAGCTAATGCTCCCGCAATAGAATCATCAGTTGTGAGTGGATTGCAAGATGCGGCGGATAGATGTGCTCCACCTGCAACCAATGTTCGCAATAAGATTCCGGTCTTTTTCTCAAGATGAAGCGCGACACCAATATTTATTCCCTGAAGAGGTTTCTCATTTTCAAATCGTTGGCGAATTGAAGCCAATACTGGCATATTACTTTCAGCCCATGATAAACGTTTTTTCCCTTCCGTTACCAATGAATGAATCTCCATTCTACTTATTTTTTCAAAACCCATTTTTGCCAAATTAAATACACCACGCATCCTATGAAGAGGAAAGCTAATCCCCATACGGGTAAAATACTACCTTGTGATAAGTGGAATTGTATCACACCCCAACTCACATAAATTGCACTCAATACATAAACGACGGGTACAAATGGGAAAAAAGGTGTCCTATAAATATTTTCATTTTCTTTAGGAGTTAAATCTGTTTTATTCACCTTTAATAATGTAGATATCGACAATGCAGAAAACATGATCATGACCACCGTAGATGCATCTACCAAACTTTCGATATCCAATACGAACATAAGTACAATTGTCCAAACTGCCTGAACCAGAATAGCATTTATCGGAGTTTTGAATTTGTTGTGTACTTTACCGGTAAATTGAAAAAACACACCTTTTTCACCCATGGATTGAATTACTCGTGCACCAGCCGTTTGAATGGTAATGGATAAAGAACTGGATACACTGACGAAAATCAAAATAGATAAAAAGTGTGTCCATTTTTCTGCTCCGACAGCTTTCAAAGCAATTAAAGGTGCCATTTCTTGTCCCTGGATTCCAGATAATCCGGTCGCTTTTAGAAAAGATAAATTCACAATCACATAAATGATGGTTGTAAGGACTGTTCCACCAATCAATGCCATGGGGAGAGTCTTTCTTGGGTTTTGAATTTCGCCACCGATATAACCTGCCACATTCCAGCCTGTATAGGCAAAAAATATGGGAATCAAGGCACGGGAAAAGCCCATGAATGGATTATCCCTTTGTATAACTGTACTTGATGATGGCATAACTGTACTTTCTCCACCAAATAATAGAAACACCATGAGAAATATTCCGACTATTTTGAACACGGTAAGGATGGATTGAAAACGGGAACCAACCTCCACTCTTAAACAATGAATCCCGGAAAAACCCAACACCAAAATTGTGGCGAGCATTGGAACGGGCAGTACCATTGATCCTGGAAAGAACTGTTGAAAATATTTCGCAGAGAAAAGTGCCAAAACTGCAATGGATCCTGTCTCAAAAATAACGAGACTCATCCACCCATACAAAAATGCAGGAAACGGACCATAAACCTTATGTAAATACAAAAAATCTCCACCGGTTTCAGGAAATCGAGTGGATAATTCTGCAATGGCGAATGCACCCAGTAATGCCATGAATCCACCACCAATCCAGGCCATGATCAAGGTAAAATCGTTAGGGACGGGCGCTGCAGCGTATCCTGCCAGCAGAAAAATCCCTGAACCAATCATATTTCCAGTGACCATTGATGTGGCATCAAATAGCCCTAATACACGCTTTGGCGATGACATGCTAGTATGTATTACGATTTATAAAGATTATATACCAGAAGAAACCAACCAGCGATAAGACAAAGTCCACCGATGGGCGTGATTGCTCCAAACCATCGTATATTGGTAAATACCAACAAATAAAGACTCCCGGAAAAAATGACGATACCAGCGGTGATGAGAGTAGCAGGTATTTGAATGATATCTTGGGAAACCTGGAAACCAATCGCACCAATTATTAATAGTCCAAGCGCATGGTACAAATGATATCGAACACCGGTCTCAAAAATAGCAAGATCTTCTTGCGAGACTTTAGATTTTAAAACATGGGCACCGAATGCGCCTAGTAAGACGGCTAATCCAGCCAGGGATGCCCCAACAATCAGCCAGGTTTTCATCTATGGTTCGGAACGCTGGATCACAGTCCGCATGGGAAATGGGATCTCGATACCTTCCTCATTGAAACGTTTATGTAGTTTTTTGACAAACGCATGAATAATGGGGTTCTGATCACCGTATTTATTCCCACGGAAATAAACCATGAAATCAATACTAGATTGCCCAAATCCTCTAAACTTAAATGATGGTGTCGATTGTTTATTCATTTCATTCATATTTTGATGGAGATCGTTGGCTACTTCCATCACTACGCGTTCAACCACATCCAAATCAGAATCATATCCAACTCCCACTGGAATCTTCACTGAAAAGCTGGGATCACCACTGTCATAATTCTTGATGACAGCTTTGGACAATTTCGTATTTGGAATATGAATTATATTGTTTGTCCGCTCAAGCATTTTCGTATTCCGCCAGGTAATATTTTGTATATATCCCATTTCACCAGAATCTAAACTAACAAAATCGCCTGGTTGAACTTTTTTACTCAATAAAATATGGAGACCGGCAAATACATCAGTAAGTGTATCCTTGAGTGCAAGAGAAACAGCCAAGCCACCAATACCCAAAGCCGTGAGCATCGGCGCGATTGAAATGTCTAAAGCATCCAAAATAACGAGAAGACCAATACTGTAGACCGTGATCCACACAAAATTGGTAAACATAGTCGTTGATGGGAATCCACCTCCTTGTTTTTTTGACCAGAGATCAAGTAAACCAACAATTAATTTTGCGGATGCATGTGTGATAGATGCCATCAAGATAATAATCAGGAAGTTGGAAACATACAGTCCAAAAGGTTCAGCAATTTCAACATCACGGAGCGCCAGAGATAATGCAGCCCAAAAAAACCAAAGAACAATCTGTGATTCAACTGCATGCAGAATTATGTCGTCCCCTTCCCATTCAGACCTTAAAGCTGCTTTTTTAAGGCGAGTATGGACAACCTGTTTAAATATCATTCCCAACACTATACCTATAAAAACGATGGTCGCAGGTATAAACCAGGTATTCATTAGCTGATTCGACTGGATTAATTCAAAAATATCATTCATTTTAATCAAACTTCACAGACACTAGCTGTGAAATTCCCTTTTTCTCTTGAGTTACACCATACATGTAGTCGGCAATTTCCATAGTTAGTTTATTATGGGTTACAATGATGAATTGGGTTTCATCACAAAATTTGGAAAGAACCCGAGTGAATTTATGAATATTCACATCATCTAACGGTGCATCTACCTCATCCAAAATACAATACGGGCTTGGTTTAACTTGGTATATCGAAAAAAGAAGTGAAATCGCCGTTAGCGCTTTTTCTCCACTGGATAACAATCGTAAGGATGTATTTCGTTTGCCAGGCGGTTGGGCCTCAATTCCAATATCTGCTTCAAGCGGATCAGGATCCCCAACTAATTTTAATGAAGCAGTGCCTCCTTCGAAAAATAATTGAAATAATTTTTCAAAATTTGTCTTAATCATATCAAAAGTTTCCTGGAATCTTTTCCGAGCCACTTTATCAATTTTGCGAATAGTTTCTCGAAGATTTTCTTCAGATTCAACTAGATCATCTCTTTGGGTCAACAATATTTCAAGTCGTTCATTTTCTTCATCATGTTCATCCTGAACAGCCATATTCACTGGACCAATATTTTCTAAAGTCCTTTGAACTTTATGGATCTCTATTTCCAACTGTTCTTCAGAATCATCAACGATCAATTCGTTTGGAACATTTTTATTATATCTATCACGAATTCTTTCTTCAACCAATCGAATCATTTGATTTGTTTCAGTTGCATCTAATTGGGCATTTTTCAAATCTTCAAGAATCTGTTCACGATTTTTTTGTTCCGCAGCAATACGAGCCTGCACTTCTTCAATATTTTGGTATGTTTCACGATAAACAGATTGTTTTAAGTCTAAGATGGATCGCTGTTTCTGAATCTCAGCATTCAATATTTGTAATTCTTTTTCACCATCCATTATTTCTCTATCCAAATCTATTTTTCTTGCTTGAAGATCTCCAACTTCAGCTTTTATTCTTTCTTGTCGGATATTTAATTCATCTCGAGATTCATCACCAGAAGATTTCTTAAACTTGAGTTGATCACTCCGAGTCTGCAATTCGATTAAATTAATCCGTATATCTTGTACTTTTTGCTGGTAATCGTCCCGTTCTTTTCTGGCTACCAACATGTTCTCATTTAATTTTTCCACTTTCGATTGAAATGAATCAAGAGTTTTCTGTGCTTTATCCATGGTAGGTTGAAGCAACTTCAACGCTTGACTAGATTGTTTCAATAATGATTTAGTTTCTTTTAATTCCTGTTTAGCAGACTGAATCGCTTCAAAAGCCTGTGTTTGTTGGAATTCATTTCGAATTGATTCCGTCTCAAGTAGAGATAAAACTTGGGCACAACTTTCTACCGCGTGAAGGTTTTCTTTTACTTCGGAATGATTCGATTGAATTTCATCAAAAAGTGTTTTTGATTTATTATTTAATTCTTTTTCTTTATTCAAAAAATTCTGCAGGTCAGTTGAAATGGAATCCAGTTTTTTCTGACGACCCATCAAATTGCCATGCTCGGAAACTTGACGACTCTTAAGAATTAAATCACTTCCAGAATAGGCGCCGGAAAGATCAACTAACCCCCACCCTTCAAAGTCCTTGGATTGAAGTGACTTTTGTAAATCAGTTACAATTAACAGATTACCTAATAAATAATGAGCTAAAGGTTCCAATTCTTTACTCGTTTTTACCAAATCAGATGCACGCTTTATTACCAATTTATTTTTTGGAATGTTTTTCAAATCTGTCTTCAGTTTTGTCGCTTCTTTTAATGGGATTACTGTAAAATCACCCGCTTGGTTTTTCCTGGCTTTTTCAAGTGTCAAAATAGCTTCTTTTTTATTTGTAGCTATTAAGCAATGGGATAAATCACCCAATCCAGATTCTAAAGCATCGCGAAATTCTTCATCTACTTGGAACATATCTGCTACAGTGCCTAAAACACCTGGAAACAATCTCGGATTCTCTAAGACATATTTCGCCCCTTCAGGAAACCCTTCCCTTGACTCTAACAATTCACTGTAAAATTCACGTTGTCCTGTTAAGGATTGAATCTGTGCAGAAACAGCATGCTTTTCTTCTGAAATAGAATCTTGATCACTTTTTAATAATGTAAGTTTAGAATCTGATTTTTTTAAATTTGATTTTGAAATTGATAGATTTTTTTCAGCTTCTTTTTTATTTCTTTTTAATTCGGCTTGACTATTAGAATGTGATTTTTCTTCATTTTGCAAATCTGCGATTACCTGCAATAACTTACCAACGGCAATCTCTTTATCATCGACCAAAGCTTCTGTTCTATCAAATAAGGATCTGTCATTTGCAAGTTTACGTTGCAATTCCCATCGATCATTCTGAGCATCATCTAATTTCTGAACAGTTTTTTGGTATGAAATATCTACTTTATCAAATGCATTTTTTTCCATTTTGTAGGATTCCAATTTTGCATCGATTGATGGGACCAAATCTCTCATTTCTTTGTCAAAATCAAGGCTTAATTGTTTCAAACTATCAATCTTTGAACCGTTTGCCCCTCGTTCTCTCTCTAGGCGGTCCACAGTTAATAAGGAACCACGCCCTTGTTCGGTCCAAACAAGTATCTTATTTCTCAATGATTCACGTTTATCATTCATATCAGACATGACTGATTGCATACTGTTTAATTCAGTTCCCTGTGATTTATATGCAGTTTGAAATTGTTCAAGTTCTTTTTCGTGTTTGGATGATTCGGATGATTTAGATTCTCTCAAATGTTGGAATTCTTCAATTCTTGCCTGAAGTGGTGCTACTATAGATTGATACCTGTGAACCTGGAGAAATGCCAATTCAAGGTCCTTTATTTCAAGTGTTTCGGTTAAGGTCGCATGGCGTTTGAATCGTTTGAGTTGCAGCCTCAGACTATTCACCCTTTGTTCCACTTCTGCAATGATATCCCTTATCCGTTCTAGATCAGTCCGTGTGGCTTCAAATTTTCTTAATGTGGTTTTACGTTGGCTTCTATATTTATGAATTCCAGCAGCTTCTTCAAACATTTTCCTGCGATCATCACCCGTTTCTGATAGGATCTGTTCAATCATTTTCAATTCAATTACAGAATAGGCATCAGCGCCCATGCCCGTGTCTACGAAAAGATCCATAATATCTTTCAATCTACATTGGGTTTTATTTAGATAGTATTCAGATTCACCACTACGATATACCCGTCGAGCAATTTCGATATCATTATATTCTAAAGGAAGTTTACCAGCATTGTTATGTACAGTCATGGAAACTTCACAAACTCCCAGTGGTTTTGTCCCATCGGCACCATTAAAGATTACATCTTCCATTTTCCCACTTCGAAGTACGCTGTATTTTTGCTCACCTAACACCCACCGGATGGCGTCAACAATATTAGTTTTACCACAACCATTTGGACCCACTACGGTGGTAATCCCTTGGCCGAGTTTCATGACTTCCTTATTGGCGAAAGATTTAAAGCCATGCATTTTTAGTTCAGATATATACATGAGTGCTGGTAAGAATGTGGTCGATGAATTTACAGGAATTCTATCCAGAATTCCACAGGGAGATTATAACTAAAATACATATAATGAAATAATTTGGGCATAGTTGAAAGTTGATTTTAACCAGGAGGCCACCCAAATGTTCGCCCGCCCATTAAATGTAAATGGATATGAAAAACAGTTTGTCCACCAGCTTCATTACAATTAAATCCCGTTCTGTAACCTGCTTCGGCGATTCCTTCTTGTTTTGCCAATTCTGAAGCAGTTCGAACCAATTCTCCCACTAATTCATTATGTTTCGTTTCCAACTCGTTCAAAGTGGGAATATGGATTTTTGGGATAATCAAAATATGGGTTGGAGCAGCCGGGTTAATATCCCTAAATGCGAGAAGTCTTTTATTCTCAAATACTTTGTCTGCGGGAATATCCCCGGAAATTATTTTGCAAAATAAACAATCATCCATGATGCCACCCTAATCAAATAGTTCATTTAAAACAGCCAAAGAATTTAAGGCTGCTGTTTCTGATCGCAGGCGTCTTCCTCCCAAATTGTAAAATAATACGCCAGCATTTTTCATTTGCCCAATTTCATTTTCTGTAAAATCTCCTTCAGGCCCAATAATCACGGTGACATTTTTATCTAATTCCAATTCAGATAATGATTTGTCTGCACCTATAAGCCCGGAAATAAACTGTCCATCCGAATTTTTCAATAATTTTTTCATATCTATTGGCTCATGCAGCATTGGGAACCGACTTCTGCAACACTGCTTTGCAGATGAAATAACAATCTTTTGGCTTCGTTCAAAATTCATAGTTTTTTTTACACACCGCTCGAGTGTCAACGGCTGAATTTTATTCACACCTAATTCAGTGGCTTTTTCCAACAGCAGTTCAAATCGGTCTCGTTTGATCAGAGCCGTTGCTAAGTTAACTGAACATTTGTTTTCACCTAAATCAGGTATTGATTCTTTGATTGTTCCAGAAATATTATTTTCGATGGATTTTATTTTAGCATGGTATCCTATACCTGCTCCATCCAAAAGGCAGATTTCATCTCCCTGTTTTAAGCGAAGGACTCGGGAAGCGTGGTTAGATTCGGCTTTGTCTAATTGAAATGTGCTCCCTTTAACATTAAGAGGATTCACATAAAAGGCTTTATCCGGGATCACTTTGCACGGCGATTGAAAGACAGGTGGATCAGAAAACCGGAATAATCTTTTCTACCATCTGTTTCTTTTTTTAAAGGTAAATATTCAAGTCCAACCATGACCATAACAGATGATTGTCCAACTATTTTGAAATCGATACCCACTCCTAAAAATCCACCTGGAGTATATTGAATACCAGGGTTTTTCCATCGTTCACTGAAAGTTCCAAATTCCTCCCCATTAATTGTTGTAACCACGCCGCCTTTCATTGCAATAAAAGGCGAAAAATTGTTCTCAATTTTTCCTACAAAAGGATAATAATTCCCACCAACAAACACGGGAAGCATAACTAAGCTTTTACCACCTACTGATTTGTATTGCCCCGTATAATAATCATAAACGATTGTTTCATCTTCGGCTTTAATATCATAAAACCTTAGTTCACCATTTAATGCCAATTTTTCTGAAGCATGAACATAATTGCGCATGATGAACATGCCGGATCCACTGGAACCGATATCTAAGCCAAAACCATTGGCAACTTGGTCAAACTGTCCCAATAAAAAGACAGGAAATACAAATGTTAATAATTTATTCATAAGATAAAACCACTTTTCCAAACTGCATACTCGATTCTAAATATTCATGAGCAGATTGAATTTCTGATATTGGAAATATACGATCAATAACCGGTTTTATTTTACCTTCATTCAATAATGTAAACGCACCTTCAAAAGATGATTTTGGGCCCATGGTCGATCCCAAGATAGTTTGTTGCTTGAAAAATAAATGAGTCAAATTTAAATTGGCTTTAAATCCCGTGGTTGCTCCACAGGTCACAACACGTCCGCCTCGAGCAAGACTTTTCATAGAAATATTCCAGGTTTCTTGCCCTACATGTTCAAAAACCACATCGATACCCTTTCCATTCGTGAGCGTTTTTACCTCACCCAAAATATCATCTGTTTTGTAATTCAAAATATGGTCTGCACCCAATAAACCAGCTTTTTCACATTTTTCATTGGTTCCCGCAATTGCAATAACAGTGGCACCCAAAGCTTTTGCAATTTGGATTCCCATGCTTCCAACACCCGAACTTGCTCCCCAGATCAAAACAAATTCACCAGCTTCAAGATTCGCCCGACTCACCAACATTTGAAAAGACGTTTGGGCCACCAATGCGAATGATGCCGCTGCTTCGAAACTTAATTGATCTGGAAATGGAATGGCCTGGGATTCCTTAACAGTAATTCTTTCGGCATTCACGCCTTGACAATTCTCTCCCATGATACCCATTGATTTACATAAATTTTCTTTCCCTTTGTTACAAGAAGCACATTTCCCACAAAATATCAGTGGTTGGATCATTACTTTTTCACCGATCCTGCTTTTTTTCACACCATCACCAACCTCCGATATAATTCCGGCAGCATCGCTACCCGTTATTAATGGAAGAGGAACGCCGGGAATGCCTTTTCGGACCCAAATATCTAAATGATTTAGGGAAGTTGCTTTTATATCAACTAGAACCTGATTTACGGATAATTCTGGCTTTGGAATATCATCCCATTTTAAAGCGTCTGCACCACCATGCTCGTGAATCCGTATTGCTTTCATTTATCTATTTTCGCATCAATGCTAAATTGTCCAGGGCCCCGTAAAAATAATGTAAAATAAATTGTAAAATAAATAAAGGCAGATTCAGGATTTTCTCCTTCTGACAGATGATAAACGCCTGCGAGAAACATGGTTATCATAACAAATAAAGAAGCAAGCCGTGTTTTGAATCCAATCAGGACGAACAAAGTCATAACCCCTTCACTTACCGCTGCAAAAAATCCAAACAATACATGTCCAAAAGAAATTCCGAATATGGACAAAACTGCACCACCCAACCAATCCCACGTTTCTGTACCGGCGGTGACTTTATCCATACCGTGAAGACAGAAAAGATAAAATGACGGAATCACCCGTAAAATAAGTAAGGCCCAATCCTTGCCGCCAGCAAATAATTCTTCATTATTAAAAAGCATTTTCAAATTATTCATCTGGACTTTCCTCGAATTCTGCATCCTGGATATCCATTTTTTGTATTTTAGAACGAATATCTATTTTATGTTTTTTTTCTTTTATGGATTGGTTAAACTGAAAAAGAGAAAATAATGGCCCAGCAGATTTATAGAGCATATAAAAAATGAATCCTAAAAGGAGCCATTTTAACATTAGAATTCCGTAACAGGATTAAAAAATTTTGTCCCTGAAACAGGCTGGCGAATATATTTAATTACCTCTTTCAGGTCATCTTCATTATGAACAAAATCAATATTATTCGTATTAATAATTACCAAGGGTGTATCCTGGTAGCGAAAAAAATATTCTGTATAAACCTGGCTCAATGCATCAATGTATTCATAAGTGATATCCGTTTCCATTTCCCGGCCACGCTTAGCAATATTTTTCATGAGGGTATCCGTATCTGCTTGGAGATAAATCACAAGATCTGGTTTAATGATATTCCGTTCTAAAAGATTGGCTACCGTATCATATAGTTGCATTTCCTTTTCACCTAAGTTCAGGGATGCAAACAAGCGATCCTTTACAAACATGTAATCCGTGACAAGTAATTTTTGGAACATATCCACCTGTCGGAGTTCCTGCTGTTGGCGATATCGCTGTAATAAAAAGAATAGTTGGGTTTGAAAAGCAAAACGTTCCGGATCTTTATAAAAATCAGGTAAAAACGGATTTTCGTCGAATTCTTCCCGAACTAATCGAGCACTCAGTTCTTTGGACATCAAATTTGCTAGGCTGGTTTTACCGACACCGATCGGTCCTTCGATTGCAATATAATATAAATTTCTCAAGCCTGTGTCTCCATGCGATGGGATGTCACTATTGATGTATCGATACAATGATCAAGCAGATCATTTATGGTAATTTTTGAATGGGGAATTTTAAAGTGTGGTTCCAATTCAGCAAAAGGTATTAAAACAAATTTTCTAACACCCAACATGGGATGGGGAATCGTCAATTCATTTGTTTCCAATATTGAATCACCATGAAATAAAATATCAATATCAATGATACGTGGTGCGTTTTTTTCTCTTATCTCTGAACGTCCCAACATTTTTTCGATTCGTTTAATCACATCTAAAAATTCAAATGGTTTTAATGTGGTGGTACATTTTACCACAGAATTAAGGAAATAGGGTTGATCTAAATTGTACAAGGGTTCCGATTCATAATAAGATGATGATTCAATATCCAAAATATCAAAATTAATGGATAATCCCATGGTTGCCTGAGCGATATTGGATTCCCGGTCTCCCAGATTTGAGCCCAATGATAAATAAGCAGCAACCGGTTTCATTTATTTCTCACGCACTAATTCCACTTCTACTGTATCCAGGTTTGCCATAATCGGTGCATGAGGTTTTCGAATTTTAATAACAACCTTTTGGATCTTAAAATCTGCTAATAACTTTTTACAAATAGTTTGTCCTACCGCTTCGATCAAATGATAATCTTTTTGCATAAATATGTCGGTGATGATAGATACGGCTTCATTATAATTGATGGTATCTTTCAAATCATCTGTCTGCCCAGCGATAGAAAGGTCCGCATGCATTTCCACATCCAGTTCAAATATGCTATCCTTGTCCTTTTCAAATTCGTACACGCCGTGGCGTGCAGGAATCTTGAGATTTAATATGCGGACTTTATCCAATTATTTTACCAATTTATTTTTTGTTGGAGAAGGTGCCCGATTTGCCCTGAAGAGAAAACAAATTGGGAAAGATGTGAAAATTATTGACCATATCATAACTGTAAAATACAAAGATTCAATAAAGGTCACTTGCCAAATTATTCCCTTTTAGATTATTGGAGTCATTTCAAAATTTCCATATTATTTAAATACTGTAAACTCACTAAGGAAAATCACTCTGGATGAATCAAGCGACTGGTTCCCCCTCATGATTGAAGTGTATTACCCCAACCATAGTTGCCGATCCAAGCTCCGATATTGGATCGCTTCACTGATATGACCAGAATCAATCTTAATTTTCCCGTCCAAGTCAGCAATGGTACGGGATACTTTCAAGATCCTATCATAGGCGCGTGCAGACAACCCCAATTTATCCATGGCTGTTCGTAGAAGTTCACTGGACTCATTGTCTAACCCACAATGGGTTTTTAGATCCTGACTTTCCATTTGGGCATTTGCAAAAAGATTTCCAGATTTCTTGAATCTTGATAACTGTACTTCCCGGGCCTTTTGAACCCTCCCCTGAATATCTATGGATGGCTCTCCTTCTTCCTTATCAGCTAATTCTTGGAATGAGACCGCAGGTACTTCAATATGAATGTCGATCCTGTCCAAAAGCGGACCTGAAATTCGGTTCATGTATCTTTGGATCATTTGTGCTGAGCATGCGCATTCATTAGTTGGATCGGTGGCATACCCGCATGGACATGGGTTCATAGCAGCAACGAGCATGAATTGTGCTGGATATGTCAAGGTCAATGCTGCCCGAGCAATTGTCACCACACTATCTTCCAGGGGCTGTCGCATCACTTCTAACACATTCTTTTTAAATTCGGGTAATTCGTCTAAAAACAAAACACCATGATGCGCTAAACTTACCTCACCCGGTTTTGGAATAGTACCGCCACCAATGAGGCCGGCGTCCGAAATCGTGTGATGTGGAGATCGAAAGGGACGGATGCTGACCAACCCTAGCTTATTTAATAAAATACCGGCCACTGAGTGAATTTTCGTTGTTTCAAGTGCTTCATCAAGGGTAAGGTCTGGTAGGATGGTTGGAATGCGTTTGGATAGCATTGTTTTTCCGCTTCCGGGGGGACCCACCATGATCACATTATGACCGCCAGCTGCTGCTACTTCCAAGGCCCGTTTTACCTGTTCCTGTCCTTTTACATCTGAAAAGTCCCTTGAATAACTACTATGTTGTTTGAAATATGACTTCAGGTCCGTTTTGATTGCGTCTTTTTCAATTATCCCATTCAGGATATGGACCACTTCATTTAGCGATGAAGCACCTGCAACCTTTACGCCTTCCACCACGGATGCTTCCTTGGCATTCTCTTCAGGAACTATGATTCCGGGAATACCATTTTTCTTGGCACAAATAGCAATGGGAAGGACACCCTGGATTGGACGAATAGAACCATCCAATGCCAATTCACCCATCAAAAGGATCTTATTTATATAATCTTCACTCACCTCACCAATTGCTGATAAAAGACCAATTGCAATGGGCAAATCAAAGGCAGATCCTTCTTTTCGGATATCTGCTGGAGCAAGATTGACGGTAATATGTTTTCCAGGAAGTTTATACCCGCTATTTTGGATCGCAGCTGAGACACGCTCTTTGCTTTCCTTTACCGCTCCTTCTGGTAAACCGACTGTAACAAACTTTGGGAGTCGAGACCCTGTTATATGACATTCTACCTCAACAATATAGGCATCGATTCCAAGAATAGAACTGCTGAGGACTTTTGAGTTCAAATCAGAAGCAGGTGCTAAAATTGGAATAAACTAGGAAAGGGATAAAGATATAAAGAATTGAATCACGAAGTAAATAGAATAGAAAAAATGTAACGAGTACAGTCCAACCTTTTTCTCTAATGAGTTTTGTGAATCCACCTGCTCTATAAATATCCAGCCAACCATTAATAAATTTTGGCTGTGGAAATGGCATTAATCTTTTCCGGGTTTGATTTTTTCGAATTTAAGGTTTTCGTATTTTTGCCACATAGTACCGCCTGATGCATCGGCAAAGCGATAAGCGAATTCCAATGCTTCATAGAATGGTCGATTAGCGTATTCTCCATGAGAATAAAATTCATCGATCCATTCTGCCATTTCTGCTATAGTAACTTCCTTCAATTTATCAAAAATGCCATAGACCAATTCTGCTCGATTTTCGTAATACCATTCTGTAAAGCCAGCATACCCAACTGAGTTTTGAAGTTCAGTGTGTGTTTCATACACCTGGGTCAAATAAGAGAATAGGAATGTTTCTTTTTCATCAACAGACAAGGTTTTCCAATATGTAACCACCGGCGAAAGTTTACCTTCACCAGTTTGTGCGAACAAAATTGTTATGAGGAGAAATGGAATGAGTTTTTTCATAGTTGACTCTTTTTAGGCATCTTGGACGATTTAATTAGGTCAAAAATACGATTTTCAGTGATATATGGCTAATGCTAAACATCAGCAGGGTCAATCCAATCTCCATGAAAATCAATCAGTTGGATTAAGGCATCAACAGCAGATTCTGAAGGAATATTTTTTTCGATCACATCCTGGCCTTTATAAAGTGATATTTTACCGACTCCCGTCCCCACATATCCATAATCAGCATCCGCCATTTCTCCGGGACCATTAACAATGCAACCCATAATCCCAATCTTCAGTCCTTTCAAATGATCGGTCCGAGCTCGAATTTTTGCCGTCGTTTCTTGAAGATCAAACAAGGTTCTTCCACAAGATGGGCAAGAAATATATTCTGTTTTTGAGATTCTGGAACGGCTTGCCTGGAGAATACCAAATGCGGTTTCATTTACATAACCAGCATCATGGCTGGAGTCAATCCATATACCATCTCCGAATCCATCCAACTGAAGTCCACCCAAGTCTGTTGCTGAATAAAGAAGCAACTCATCCTGAGAACATTGGCGATAGGATCTTTTAACGATAATGGGATTTTGGATTGTTTTCTTCATGCATTCAATAAAAAATCGTCTTTGATCAGCATATCCGTGTTCGTTATTAGTATCTAAAACAAATATTGTTTTTTTAAATTGACTTAATTCGGCGATTAAACTTGAGGATATATCTGAACAAATATTTAAAAATGAAATTTTATTTTTATCAATCAACGATTTTTCATCAAGTGAATAAAATGAAAAATGTCTCTCTTTATCTTCCAATGATATATGGTTTTGGATTATTCCTAATGTGCCGGGAATTTCAAAATCAATGGAATTGTCTCCAATAAATAGAAAATCCACAGCTTGATCTGAAATTTGCCATTTATCTCGGTTTTCAGAATAAATATATCCAAATGGTATTAGATCGTGATATGTAATCAAATCTTTTCTTGACATATTACCAATGATGCGCGGCACCTCATCACCACCTATATTCATTATAGTATTTGTCTCTCGTTTTTTCCGGAAAAATGGGTCATATGGAATGGAATTGATTTCTGGAATCGGTTCATGATTCTTTCTGGCCTCATAGCGATTAACCAATAATTGAGCCACCGGAATTTCAGCTTCTGGCTCTTCCGTTAAAGAGACACGGATTGTATCACCCAAGCCATCTTCCATGAGTGTACCAATTCCAACAGATGATTTGATTCTACCATCTTCACCTTCTCCAGCTTCCGTCACACCAAGGTGAAGTGGGTAATTCATACCTTCAAGCACCATCGTTTTCACAAGCAATCGATATGCTTGAACCATGACCTGTGTATTGCTGGCTTTCATGGATAAAATGATATCGTGATATTTTTCGTCTTCTGCAATGCGAAGGAATTCCATAGCAGATTCCACCATCCCTATGGGCGTATCTCCATAGCGACTCATAATCCTGTCAGATAATGATCCATGATTTGTCCCAATCCGCATAGCGGTCCCGTACTCTTTACAGATTTGAATCAGTGGGATAAATCTTTCTCGAATACGATCCAATTTCTCTGCATAAGTCTCATCATTATAATCATGAATTTCAAATTTCTTTCGATCGGAATAATTCCCGGGATTTACACGAACTTTTTCAACAATTCTTGCTGCTACCTCCGCTGCATTCGGTGTAAAGTGAATATCAGCAACCAAGGGAGTATAATAGCCTTTCTCTCTCAATCCATCCCGAATCGCCTGAAGATTTTCTGCTTCTTTAACGCTGGGCGCCGTCACACGTACAATCTCACATCCTGCATTGATCATCCGGATTGATTGTTCAATGGTCCCGATCGTATCTAAGGTATCTGTGGTAGTCATGGATTGAATCCGGATCGGATTTTTTCCACCTACACCCACATTCCCAACCATAACTTCACGTGTTTGCCATCGCTGGTACTTTGTTAAACTAGGACAGTATGTTTGCATTAATGCCCTTGGTAAGGTTGGTTTAAATATTGTTTAGCTTTATTCATTGTAGACGAAAAATTATCGAGTTTCAAACATTTTTTGTAGCTTGATTTTGCTTCATTTCTATCATTCATCATATCATAAGTCATGCCTTGTAATAAATACGCATTTCCTAAAATAATATCCAACTCTGCTGTATATGAATTGATAGCTGAATTCAGAAATTCCAATGCATCTGAATATTTTTTTTGATGAAAAAAGAATAATGCTCTTTCATAATCAAAATAAGACCCATACCATTCTTTCTGGCGATGTGTAAGATTAGGTGATAGTAATTCTATATCTTCTATTATTGCCTTAATGTTTTGTGAATTTCCTATTCGAATCATGGATTCCAAAAGGAGAAGATTAAAATAATAATTTTTCGGGAAATGAGCCACCAGATCCTTGGAATGTTTAAAAGCCAGTATCGGTTCGTCTTCCACCCACAAATAGAGAAAACTGAGAATCCCTTTTGCCTCGATCCATGCCCAATCTCCCTCATTTGCAGCCATGGATATTTCATTCAATCCCGCCTCTCTGGATGCATCTAATCCATAAAGTTCAACAGCCCATTTTATTAAGATATTACTCATAGCGCTGTAATACTCTACAATTCCTATTGGAAGTCTAGCATCCTTTATTTCGGGTGATTTTTTTGCTACATTATCTATAATCGAAAATCCTTTATACGCACGAAAGAATGTCTTAAGCCACTTTTTCTTCCCCAAAGTAACACGAGCACTTAAGCTCAATGCAGATCCCCGGTAAAGCTGATAGGTTTGGTCGTAATCGAATCTGTCCACCAACTCTTCATATACAGGTTGAATTAATACAAGATCGGTTTCAAGCAAGATATTGGCTTCTTCAAAAGAATCATTTGCCTGACTTCGCACCCATCGGGCGGCAACCCAAATAAGATGAACACCCGGATGATCGGGATATTGGTCCCTGGCATTTGTCAGTATAGTAACAGCACTGTCAAACTCATAATTGTAGAGAGCATATACACCATCCTTAACGAGATGGTCTCCTTCATAGTAATCTTTTGAAAATAGAGTCGAAAAGAAGATAAATGTAATTATACTACGACGCACCAATGGATATAATACAAATTAAATAGTTAAGAATAATTGAAGACTCATCCGCATTTGGCGGATCAGAACACGAATCAAAACTTGAAAAGGATTATTAACCTGGAGAAGACAAAATGAGCCATCCACGTGATTCATTATTATCCGGCTTGATATCAATACTTTTCTCCCAGGAAGCACGAGCTAATTGTTTTTCATTCATTTTCCAATATGTGATACCCATGCCCATATAAGCATTGGCATTGTTAGGGCTCAATTCAAGAACTTCCTGATAGGCAACCAGTGATTCGCTGTACATGGTTTTTTCCCGATAAAACTTTCCTAAAACTCCCATAGCACCTGAAAGCCAAGACGATGTGTTGTTATTGACAGAGAGAGCATTCTTAAACGCCCGGCGACCCATAGTCGGATTTCCTATCCTGTTATATTCAACGGCCAGGACATAATATGCCTGTGGCAGGAGATTCCGAACCACGGCATCATTCGGGCGATAGTGTAGGAGATCTTCCCATGAAGCAGCGGTTCTGCCCCATTCCTGTGCATTAAAATAACTAAGCCCTTGCATATATCGATAATCAGGGTTGTCTGGTTCAAGGTAAACGGCATCACTAAAAGAAAGTGCAGCATAGACATATTTACCCTGTTCAAAATATAAATCTGCCAATGAAAGATGAGGCTGAACATCTTTTGAATTGAGCTTAACAGCGCGCTGAAATGTTTTTTTAGCTTCTTCTACCCGACCAAGCCGTAAATGATTTTCACCAATCAGTTGAACAAAACCCGTTTGCGTTGGATATTTTTCAGAGGCTTCTTCAGATAAATTCAATGCCTCTGTATAATCACCAGAAGCCATTTTCTCACGAATAATAGTGATTCGTTGGGCTGGTCCATCTGGTGCTCTCTCTGAGGAAAGAGTAAGTATATCCCGACTCAGTTTTTTTTGTTGATCTGTTTGGACAAACATAGACATAGCTTCAATGGTTGCTCCATGATTTGGATCTATGTATAATGCTTCCTCAAATGCATTTTTTGACTTTTGATATTCACCCAGGGTTGAATATAATGATCCCAAGAAAAAATGTGCATCAGGATTTCCAGGATTTTTTCCAACTTCATGTAAATAAACTTCTTTGGCTGCATCATAATCACCATTGGCTTCGTAATGCATCCCTAACTGTCTTTGTACATATAAATTGTCAGGGTTAAGACGAGACTCTTTTTCAAAATCTTGCCTGGAAAAAAATGGTTTTGAATCCAAAGATACCATTTTCTTTTGAGGGTCTTCATTGTAATAATAACGTGTAGCTCGAGCTAATTCTCGATTGGACGCCTGGAGTTCACCCGTTAAATTGAATAATTCATCCGCATAAGCAGCCGAGTTTATACGAGAATTTTTATTAATCGTTGATGCGGATTCGATTGGCTCTGCAGTTGAAGACGATTCCTTTGGTTTTTTCTTTTTGGATTTCTTTTTCTTTCCAGATGATTTTTTCTTTTTGGATCCTTTCGTGGACTTCTTTTTTTTCTTTCCGGATGATTTCTTTTTCTTTTTCTTTTTCTTTTTCTTTTTCTTCTGTTGCTCAGCCGATTCTGCGCGCACGAATCCACTTTCTGAAATGGGCAGACTTCCCATCAGAATTAAACATATTAAAAGCCGGGTTAGGAATTTCATGAAGTCATATTCTCGAATTGCAGAGTGAAATTACACATTCTTACTTAATTAGAAAGCATTTTTTATAGGTCAATCCATCTTGATTTTATTTGGTTTTTTCCCAATGGATCTGTCCATACAAACAAAATCTGATCTTCCATCAATTCAAATTGTGGATAACCAATACCACGTCCACCGCCTAATGATTCAACATAAGAAATTTCTGATAAGGTGCCATTTATATCTATTTTTCTATAAACAATAGATGAATATTCTTCCTTGGCATCTAACCAGCTTGCCACAATAGTTTTTTCATCTAGCCATTCCAAGTCAACTCTTCCTTGGGAATCCCCTGCATCCACTCGAATTGGGTCAGAAAAGGTCTTACCTTGATTATTAGAGAAAGCAACGTTTATTTGGGATTCACCATCAGGAGCCGTAAACCATGCAATAGCGACTTTTCCATTTTTTGCTGCCAGTTTTGGTCCATTTACAGGACAACCTGGAATTATCCAGCCATCTTCATTTACTGGATAAGGGTTTTCCCATTTCCCATTTACTTTACGAAGAATATTAATATTTCGCACTTCAGATGGGGTGCGGTCGCGATAAGCGACTATGGTTACTTTCTCTAATTGGACAGCCGTAGTCGGGCAACATTCACACACCATAGCATCCAGGGAAATATCATGTCTTTGTTTGAAGTCACGATCAAATGATGTCGTGTAAAGATTCATATCTCCAGCACTTTCATGTCCATGTCCACCAGCCATTTCTCTTCCGTCTAACCACACCATTTCTAATTCATGAGTTTCATTTTTATAAAAGGATACAAACCCATGTTCTGCGTGTTTCCCATCACGGTGAGGTAAGATCGGTTCACTCCAAGTTTTACCACGATCAGTTGAATGAATGACTTTCACATCGTAATCATAGGTACTCTTACCACTCATTTCTAGCCAATGCGATACGAGAGTACTATCGTTTAGTTCAAAAATGGATGGAAAGTCTGCCCAATTAATAAAGAAATGATCTGAAGAATAAATGAGAGTTTTTACCAACCATTCGTTATTTGAGAATTCAGACCAAAACAAGCCAATAATTGTAGAATCGACTGGCTCAAACCAGGAGACAAGCAATCCATTTGATTCAGTTTTTGTTAAATGGGGATATCTACTCCCATTCCCAAAAGGTAGTTCGCCTGAATCTTGTTTTGAGCACCCGGCGATGGTTAAAAATAATATTATTATGAAATATTTTTTCATTTTTTTATTGAATAAGTTTTGCCAGCCCACCCGAGCGCTGCAAAATTGACTAGAATTTCACTATAGACTAGTATTTTATTTTCAAAATAAAAATTGATATAGGGTGGAATTACCATATCCCAAATAGGAATATCCCCTTTTTCTGGCTCTATCGGATAAATCCAATAATTAGTTTCAGAAAATGGATAAAGCCATTGAATGCCTACGGTTCTTGCGGTAAGCCAATCTGTTATTAAATGAAGCATTGCTCCTGCAAGAATAATCCTTGAACCTTTTTCAATGTCATTGCGTTTTTGAATTTTCCCAATTATTGCACAAATTGAGCAAATAACTATCCAAAAAATAGGTGTATGCAAAATACTGTGGTGGCCTGCAACAGTACTGGACCAAATTCCATCGATATCCGGAAGAATTGTTGAGAAAATTAAAAGCCAAACCCATTTCGACTCTTGTTTTGAAAATGTCCCCGCTAAATAGCCGGAAGCAATATGGGAATTAATAAACATAAAAAAGGGGTGGACTCCCGTCCCTAATTATTGATACGATTAATTCATCCCACCGATTTTACAACATCCTGGAAGCCTCTCGTAAGCAATGGGGTCAGCCAATGTTTCATTGGCTTGATATCCCAAACCTGATATGGCTTTTTCAATTTTAGATAAATCTGTTTTTTCTTTATCAAAAAACACTTTAGTTGTTTTGGTTTCCAAGTCAACGGCAGAATGAGTAACTCCTGAAACTTTTTTTAATCCCATTTCAATGGTTTTTTGACACATACCACACTGGATTGTTGGAGTATTCACAGCTACATTCACTTGCTCACCCCCACACCCAATCACCATAGTAAAGATAATTGGTATTAATATTTGGATCAATTTCATTTTAATTCCTTTTTTTAATAGTTTAGAATACAAAACCAATACCCGAATTTAAAATGGGCAGCGTGGACTTATTTCCTTTTAATGGCAGTTTAAACTCTATTCTTGCCATAATATTTTTTCTATAGATTACAAGAACAGGGCCAGAATGAACCGATGTAATCCTTTTTGATTTCCGAAAAGTAACATCCCACATGGTGAAAATGCCGGAATTTGTTTTATTTCTGTGAATTGGATGTAAGCCTATATTTCCATCGAATCCATAGCTCGGTTCGCCAATTGAATTCCTCCAGCCAAAAATATCATACATTTGATAAAACCTGGGATCTTCAGAACTGTATGAGATACTCAATCCTGTGCCACCCCTCCCTTCGATGGGTATCTTTAGCTGAGGTGTTATTCCCCAATTCTCAGTATAACCGGAATGATTTTGGTACTTTTTTATAGGAAGTGCGATAATTGGGGATCCTAAAGTTTTTCCATCTTCTAATGGAATTTTAAATGTAAACCTTTTTTCCCTCGATCTAGTGTATACACCTTCGAACCAGTTAGTAGAACTTACATTAGGACTATATTCATTTCGTATTTGGAATCCATAACCCCCACTCCACCTAGGCGCCATATCCATCACTGGCTGATGTGCCAATAACGTTGTTATCAAAAGTATTACTCTCATGACATATTCCAATTATCAATGAACCTTAGAATTGGAACTAAAGCAAAGGCAAAGAATACACCTACAGAATAAATTATACCCGAGATGTAAAACATTCGCCGATTAAATTGATCAGCAATATCACAAGCTGATTCCTCTTCCAAATCGCAAGCAACTTCTTTATTGTTTTGAAAAACGGAATACCCATTCAACAGTAAAAGGATCCCACCAGCGAAAAATATCCACTCTTTATTCTGGGAAATAGGAATCAATATGGGGAATGCAGAGACCATTCCTGAAACAGCAATCCCCCCTGCTAAAGTTGCTACCAATGCCGGCAATGCACAACAAATGAGCGTACTAGATGATGTAAAAAGTGATAAAATAGCAAAGATTTTATTTTTCATGGGTATTCTCCCCCACTTTATACTGTTGGGTCAACTTGCCATCAGGATTTAAATAATAGTCAAAAACTTCGTATCCTGAGCTTTTGATAATGTCGATTGCATCTTGGACTTTCTTTTCTTTCCCAGAGATCATAGCAACCTTAACATATTGATTATTCATATCAGCAAAAACTCCTTTCTCATGTCTTGTTTTATCTACCCAGTCTAGCTTAGACAGACCTTTTTGTAGACCAAATGCGCAGAATGAACACACCAACCCATTGACTGAAAATACAAGATCATTTTGATTAACAATAACGGTGGCTTCTTTGATTTTTATTGAATTTTCTGTTTGCGCATATAATGCAATACTTGCAGTTAAAGTGATTACATAAATTATTTTATGAAATATATTCATACCAAATCCTCTTCATATTTTTTGTTATAATAGCTTTTTGACCTATTCAAAAAGCAAGAATGAAACTAGATTTAGTTTAACAGATTAGTGGTATAATTATTTCCGGAGGATGTTGGTAAACAAACTTAATAGATGAAGGGAAAGAGTCATGCCAATGTTTAATAATTTGGTTGTTCTGGCACAAACTGATTTCTTCAAAGTCACAGGAGCCATCAGTCTGATTTAGTGGTGCACCCAAAAGAGGGAAAAAAGCACTCACCCTGCACTCAGACATCTCCATTGGGCACTCTATTGATTTCTCCATATCACAGCAGGAACTCCCATCTATTTCACAGCAAGGCATATCGCACCGCTCTATGGATAAAAACGGCGTTACACACATAAGACCCACAAGGACTATTGAAATGATGGAAATGTACTGTTTACTCATTTTTGATTTTACATTATTAAAATTATATTGTTTCAAATTATTTGATTATTTCACCAATTTAATCAATTCCCGAAAAGTCTCTCCTTCAGCTTTCTCTTGAAGGCTAAAAAGGAGCATTTCGACTGTGGTTAAGAATCCACCATTGTTTCGAATACGATCCAAGGCAATCTGATGATTATTAAAATTTCTTGATGCTACGGCATTAGTCACAATTTCAACATGTTCCCCTCGGTGTATTAAATCCCGTTCCGTCTGGTAAACACATACATGAGTTTCGATCCCCGCAAGAACGACACCATCACAGTTAGTCATGTAATTAGCCTTCAAAGAAAACCCAGCATCCGCAGCACAAGAAAAGGATGATTTTATAATGGGATTTGTATCCGGAAGTAACGATTTTATGGGTTCAACCGTGGACCCTAATTTTTCCGGAACTTGCTCTGTCAAAATGATTGGAAGATCAAATAATTGAAATCCTTTAATCAATATCTGAATATTCTTTAAAAAAGTTTCTTTTTCATGGATAACAGGAAATAATTTCTCCTGAACATCGATCACAACTAAATACGGGTTTTTCATAGGACTTTTCCTCCTATCAAGTCAGCCTGAAAAATTGATTTCCATTCGTTTATATCATCAGGGGTTTCCATCAAAACTACGGAAGAAAAGGTAATCGTTTCAGGAAAAGAAATATTCTCTAATTTAGATTCATCAATTTCATAATTCCCATAAGCTAGGCTCAAATGGGGATCAAATTCATAATGTCTATAGACGTTTAAATATTGGTCGATTTCTTTTTGGAGTCTGACCAGTGGTTCAGTTTTATCCACTTGGAGATAGAGAGTTTTCCACGGCGTGGGCCCGGTATTGACACCAAGCACATTTAAAGAAATCAAACCTAGCCCGCTAACACAATCTGATAAAAAAGAAAAAGTGGTTTCAGGGTCTGGATCCACCCTACCAAATAAAGTGATGTGAGAATCAAAGGATGGGGATTTAAACCGATAACAGCATTCATCAACTAGTTGTTGAATACTGGATTGGTCAGATGGATCTGGACAGAGCCAAATAGACCACCGATTAATCATTATTTAGTTAATTTTCGGATATCGTCCAGTTTTTTATTTGCTTCTTCCAACTGCTTTTCCGGCCCTTTTTTAGCAGGTTTTTTTGGCGGATAAAGAATATTTTTCTTTGCAGATCGCACATCCCGACTGACGATTGGATCTCTTGCCAACAATTCATCCAAAGCACCAATGTGGGTTCTTTTTCCATGTTTATTCAACGCACGAACCGCATTTCGCCGAATGTCTCGGGAATTATCCTTAAGCATATCTACAAACAGATCAACAGTTTTAGGTTTTGTTTTAACATATTTTGTCAATTGATTCACCGCTTCCGGCCGAGCATCCCATGTAGTGCCGCCATAGGAGACCAATTCTTTTAAGCGGTCATAATTCTTGTCTGTTACAACACTTCCAAAATAAGTGATTGCCGATTTTCGGATTACATCTGTATGGGAATCTGTGTCTAATAAAGCATCCACTTTTTGACGTGCCGCTGCCGTATCCACAATGACCAGGGCTTTAAATGCATCAGCCACGCTGTAATATTTTTCATCGGTGGATATTACGTCCTGTAAAAAAGTACTAACTAATTCATCATTCTTATAATTTTTTAACGCATTCCAAATTGCCCTGCGTACCCGATTATCCTGCCCTTTTGCCATTGACATTAAGTCTTCCGCATATTTCTTAGATTTCAATTTCGCGAATGCATTCACTGCTTCTTTCCGAACACCCCAGAAAGGGTCATTTTTTGCCGCATTCAATAATGCATTTTCTACAATATGTCTTCCCTTTTTGGTACTTAATTCCTTCGCAGCAGCGATCCTATCCAAAATATGGGGACCATTCTCTAATTGGAGAATCCATTCAGAAATGGATTTATTAAAAGTCAATTTACAAGGGACGCGCATCCCTGCATTAAAAATAACCATTTTAGGCCGTTTTTCGGTCGGAACTTCATAGACCATTTCCTTGTCTTCTATCCATACCGTATGGCGTTCATTGTCTATTTGGATTTGAACCGGCATTTTGAATATATTGGTCCTTTCCAGATTTTGTTTTTGCTTCACAGTCAATTTGACTGATTTATTCCGCTGGTTATAGTTCCATTTTACGTCATATTCAGGATAGCCTGGTTCCCAGACCCATTGTTTAAAAAACCAGTCCAGATTTTGTCCTGTTGCTTCTTCCACCGCTTTTTTCAAATCTGGCGTTTCCACATTCTGATATTGGTTATCTTTAGTGTATTTTTGGATGGAGCGCCAAAAACCATCTTCGCCTATTACATCCCGCATCATATTCAGGATGAGACTTCCCTTTGCATAGGCGTTTCCGTCAAACAAATCCATGGGCTCATAATATTGGCAATATACTGTGGGGCGCCGCCATTTTTTATCTGTTCGTAGATAGCCATTAATTTCACCGAATCGGATATATTCTCCTTCGTCATTTCCAAATTTATGATCTCTGTAATCCCGAGCGAAAAAGGTAGCAAACCCTTCATTCAGCCACATATTTTTCCAATTTCGCGTGGTGAGCATGTCTCCATACCATTGATGAACCAATTCATGAGCTACCAAGCCCACACTGCTCACATCCGGCGCAGCAAATTCATCATGCATGGTTTTATCAGTGTTATGGGTCAGGGTGATATTTTCCATACCGCCAAACATGAAATCGTCAATAATAACCTGGTCATATTTTTCATAGGGATATTCTATGCCGGTTACATCACCAAAATATTTCATCATGTCTGTGGTTAACCCAAAAGAACGAAGTGTTTCCTGTTTATTTTCTTCATAAACCCAATAATTAACAGGAATTCCATTGTAAGAATCTTCCACTTTCACATATTCGCCGACCGCAAAGGAAATGAGATAACTCACCATGGGAAAATGCTCGTGCCAGTGCCAGGTGTGAGTTCCGTCACCATTATCTTTTATCGACATAAGCTCACCATTGGAAAGTGCAGTGAATTTTTTGTCCACGGTCAGGATGGTTTCAAAAGTTGCCTTATCATTGGGATAATCATAATGGGGCAGCCAAAAATGGTTATCTTCCGCTTCCCCTTGAGTCCAGGCCTGCAAGGGCTTGTCGGAATAAGTTTCATCCGGTTTAATAAAATATGTCCCTTTCCTGGGATTTGCGGTATAATCCAAACGGACTTTTACTGTATCTTCCCAGCCAATGGATTTATCCAAGGTGAGATAAACTTTGCTCCCGCTATGATTAAATGATATATCCTTCCCATTCAATTTCACACCATGAATCTCCATATCTTCCGCATCCAATGCGAATTCGGACAAAGAAGAATTAAATGCACTTAGTGTATGGGTTACATTTCCGGAAACAGACTTTTCTTCAAGGTCAACGGTTACATCTATCTTGATATGGTGAATATCCACGTCCCGGTCACGGGTACGCCGACTAGGTGCTTTCTCATCTGCGCTAAATAAAAAGGTGCAAACTAATAATAGTATAATATTTTTCATGTTAGTCTCAATTAAATAGGCCGAGAACTTAGGTTGAGACTAATTAATAATTCACCTTCCATTTTCCAAATAAAAAGCCCCAGTTAAATACACATTAGCATTGCAAACTATTAAACTGGGTCTTAACTATGTAGTTATTGGTCAATTCAATACTGGGTGAACTAATTTATTTTATCCGCGATAGCAAATGACGCTTACTCAAACCGTTAAGATTCCATTTTTTATGGTTAAAATAAAAGGAGAACACTGAAAAAGATATTAATGGAATATTGAGGGAAAATAATTTATGATTATCAGGTTATCTTTTTTATCTAAGTATCTTTAATGTAGTACTAATTTTTTGATAAATTCTGTTAAGGATATTTGAATAATAGCCAAGGTTTGGACCAAAATCAGGTAAAATAAAGATGGGTAAGAAAAAAACTTTAATTGTAATAATTACTATATCGTTTTTAGCGTTTTCGTGGATCGGCTACGTAACAATGAACCCAAATAAAACAAATCCAGGTATGGTTCGGTTTCTTTCATTAACTGACATTAATTCGATTGACCAATCTGAGCGTATTCGGCTAGGAGGGTTAGTTTCTCCGGGGACAATTCAAGTTTCAGAGAACAACTTGCTAGATTGTAATTTCAGATTAAAACAGGGTGAGCTTACTGTTCTTGTCCAATTTACGGGGACTCGCCCAGACCTTTTTAAGGATGAAGCAGAAGTCATCGTTGAAGGGAATTATCTAAATGGAATATTTAAGGCTGATCAACTTCAAACCAAATGTGCATCTCGATATGAGGGTGATTTGAAGGATGAATCAATTTATACTGCTGAATCTATATGATATCTATTTTTGGTAGTCTTTCCTTAAGCCTTGGGCTTGGGATGGCTGCCATCTGCATTTCCCTTTTATCTTTATTTCTGAAAAATAATGAATATAGATTTTTTATCGCAGGGAGCCGTGCAGCAATTGTTATATCTGTCTTATCAATTCTAGCGACTTTTTTATTATTAAATGAATTGCTGGTCAGCAACTTTGATGTTAGTTATGTAGCACATTATACTAGTTTAGAAACACCATTACTTTTTAAAGTTACAGCCCTTTGGGCGGGGCAATCAGGTTCTCTCCTGTTTTGGCTTTTTATCCTTTCTGTATATACCTTGATTGTCATATTCCAATATAGGAATTCATTTACAAATTTGTTGCCCTGGGTAATATTCGTTATGGTGATTGTTCAGGCATTTTTTCTAATCTTGGTGATTTTTGTTGAAAATCCATTTGCACCAACAATCGCAGACTTTCAGGTTACCAATGGAAATGGTTTAAATCCACTTTTACAAAATCTAACTATGGCGATTCATCCACCAATGTTGTATTTAGGATATGTCGGGTTTACAGTTCCATTCGCATTTGCAATTGCTGCATTAATTACGAAAGATACAGGCTCAGTATGGATTCGATCGATTCGTCGGTGGACCTTAATAGCCTGGTTATTCCAAAGTGCTGGTGTTATCCTAGGCGGCTGGTGGGCATATCATGAATTGGGCTGGGGTGGTTACTGGGCTTGGGACCCAGTTGAAAATGCATCATTTATGCCCTGGCTTACGGGAACAGCTTTTCTACATTCCATAATAATTCAGGAAAAAAAGGGAATGCTGAGAACATGGAATATGATTTTAATATTAACTACATTTATTCTTTGTATTTTCGGGACATTTTTGACCCGGAGCGGTATTATGTCATCTGTCCATTCTTTTGCAGTTTCGGATTTGGGACCTGTATTTTTGGGCTTTATTGTTCTGATTCTTATTTTTTGTATTACTCTCATTCTTATTCGGCTTCCAGTATTAAAATCTAATAAAAATATAGAATCATTCACGTCAAGGGAAAGTGGGTTTCTATTTAATAATATGGTTTTTGGACTAATTTGCTTTTCAGTATTTTGGGGGACAATCTTCCCTGTTTTGTCTGAAGCAGTAAAAGGTGAAAAGATTACAGTGGGAGCTCCATTTTTCAATCAGGTTAACATTCCTCTTGGCTTGTTATTGCTGTTTCTAACAGGTGTTGGACCTTTATTGGTTTGGCGCCGAACCTCGAAAAAAGCATTAATTCGTAATTTTTCTGCCCCTATACTTTCAGGAATTATAGTTTTTATCATTTGTTTTTCTCTTGGGATTCGAAATACTACTATAATATCATTCCCCTTGATAGGGTTCGTAACAGCAGCCATAATAATTGAATTTCAACGTGGCGTTAAATCAAGGATAACAAGATTTAATGAATCATTTATTAATGCACTAATAACTTTAATTTCAAAAAACAGATCGAGATATGGTGGATATATAGTCCATCTAGGAATTGTTTTTATGTTTATTGGGTTTTCTGGAAATGCATTCGATTCTGAAACCGAATTCGCTATTAAGCGAGGGGAAATCAAAGAATTTGATGGCTATAATTTTGAATTGGTTTCAATCACTCCTGAAGAACGCCCAAATCATATAGCTTGGATTGCAAATTTAAATGTATGGGATCTAAACCGTCACCTGATAACAACTGTTTTTCCTGAAAAACGTATATATTTTCACCGTCACCCCAACCCGGATAAACGGCAACCACATAGTGAACTAGATATTTATTCCACATTTAATAAAGATATTTATACTATCTTTTCTGGAGTAGATATGGAAAAAGAAATCGCCTATTTGAAAGTTATGATAAATCCTCTTGTCTGGTGGGTGTGGTTTGGAGGGTATGTACTCATTTTTGGTACTCTAATCGCCCTATGGAACCCAAAGGAGAAAGGTTGACCTTTTCAGTGACAAAAAATAAAGTATTTAATGTGACCACTTCCGGGCCCAAATAGATATCAGAATTGCAGCACCGATGAATTGAGGTGGAAATTTCGGGTACAATATTTTAATATTTATTTACCATGAATACTATACATCGCATATTACTTTTTCTTGGCATAATCTCCATTTTGTTTGTCGTTTGGTACGTCAATCAAGAGGCAGGAAGCTATTATACATCAAGTCAAATTGACAGGCCCAGATTACCCGTTCATTCTGATTGGAAGCCCAGTGGGCTGTATGGACATGGACTTGGCATCATTGGCAGTTCTATGCTCATTTTACTTTTTATTTATTCGATTCGAAAAAGGGTTAAAATGTTTCGGACTTGGGGACGACTCCCAACTTGGCTGAATTATCACATTTTCCTGGGGATTGCAGGACCGATACTGGTCACATATCATACGGCATTTAAATTCGGTGGGCTTGTTTCAATTTCCTATTGGTCTATGATAGCTGTAATGGTAAGCGGTTTCGTAGGTCGGTACATCTATGTAAAAATCCCTAGGAAATTATCCGGCGCAGAATTGTCCTTATCAGATGTTAGGCAAGAACGGTCAAATCTATTGGCAATTTTGAAGGATGAATATGGATTAAATAACGAGCATTTAGTTCTCATTGACCAATTTTCAAATTCTACGAAACTTAAGGAACGTGGACTCGCTGGTTATTTTTCATTTCTATTTATGGATTTGGTGGGCTGGCTCCAATATCATTTTCTTATTAAAAAAATCATAAAGACTGTAAATATCCCACCCGAAAAAGAAAAAGAGTTGAAATATCTCGTTAAAAATGATGTTCAATTATCAAGGCAAATTGCATTTTGGGATGCGGCACACACGCTTTTCCATTATTGGCATGTTATCCACAAACCATTTGCTTATACTATGGTCGTAATTATGATTATCCATATTGGAGTTACAATTACCTTGGGTTACACGTGGATTTTCTAATAGAAAATGAATCAATCGCTACTTTTCTCATGGGAGCGATAATCATTTCAATATTTCTTTTACCCTATATTTATTCTCTGAAAAAAAAAGAATCAAAGACTAGGAAGAGGCTCAAAGAAACGAAGGAAAAAGGACAAGATAGACCTCTTCTTCAACATCCGATTATTAACCAGAGTACTTGCATTGGCTGTGGAATTTGCGTCGATGTTTGCCCAGAAGGTGATGTATTAGGTCTTATTGATGGAAAAGCAACCGTCATCCACGGTAGCCATTGTATTGGTCATGGGAAATGCGCAGAAAATTGCCCAATAGGAGCCATCGAAATTGGATTGGGAGATATTAGCGAAAGACAAGATATTCCTAGAATAACCAATAATTATGAATCAAATATTAAAGGAATTTATATTACGGGTGAATTGAGTGGCATGGCGTTGATCAGAAATGCTATTGAACACGGCGTGAAAGCAATTAATCATATTCATTCAAAAACAGAGGTTTCAGATAATGGTGAACTTGATGTGCTGATAGTGGGCGCAGGACCTTCTGGATTAGCTGCTGCATTACGCGCAATAGAATTAAAATTAAAATATCAAGTAATTGATCAATCTGATATAGGTGGTACCATTCTCCATTATCCTCGTCAGAAATTGACCCTTATTCAGACAATTGACATTCCTCTTTTTGGTCGATTAAAAGAGGGTGAATATCTCAAAGAAACATTAATGGACTATTGGGAGAAAATGATTTCGAAATTTGAAGTTAATGTTCAAACGAATGAGAAATTAACCGGCATAACAACTTTAGAAAAAGGATTTCAGGTTAAAACTGTAAAAAATGAATATTTAGCTAATAACGTTGTCCTTGCATTAGGTCGACGAGGTACACCGAGAAAATTGGGAGTTCCCGGAGAAAATTTACCCAAAGTCATGTACAAGTTGTTAGATGCTGAAACATTCAAAAACCAAAATATTCTAATTGTTGGTGGTGGTGATAGTGCTATAGAGGCGGCGATTGGTCTCGCTCATCAAGAAGGAAACCATGTTACCATTTCTTATCGAAAATCCAATTTTTTCAGGTTGAAATCAAGAAATGAAAAAAATATTGAAACAGCCATAGTTCAAAAAACGGTAGATGTCATTTTTGATTCAACGGTTAAAGAAATCACAATAGATTCGGCGACTGTTGCCGCCAAAGAAGATACTCAAACTATCGAAAATGATTTTGTTTTCATCTTTGCCGGTGGTGAACTTCCTTTTCCTCTTCTAGATTCTATAGGGATTGATTTTGGGAAAAATATTGAAACGAAATTCGAGAATAGTGGGTAGAATAAGCAAAAAAGTCGTTCTTATAGTAATAGGAATTATTTTTTTAAAAGGAATGTTAAATGCCCAATTCTCTCCAGGAGAATTGGCGATGGTCCATTCTTTTTTAGAAGGCACAAAAAATTGTACTCAATGTCACGAAGTGGGTGGAAAATCTCTTTCTAATGGATGTGTTGAGTGCCATACACCTATAAAAATGCGTATTGACCAAAACAGAGGGTTTCATAAAGATAAACAGGAAGATTGTGGCAAATGTCACCCTGACCATAACAGTCGAGAATTCAAACTGGTTCATTGGGAAAAAGGTGAAAAGAATTTTGACCATTTAAATGTGGGATTCGATTTAACCGGTGAACATAAAAACCTGGAGTGCCGGAAATGTCATATTGAAAAAAATATTGTAGAGTCCTCCGTAATTAGCTGGATAAATAAATATCCAAACGAGCCCATTTCTGAACGAACATTATTAGGAGTCGCAAATACATGTAACGGATGCCATGAAGATATTCACCGTGGTGAAGTTTCACAAGATTGTGCTTCTTGTCATACAACGAAAGATTGGAAACAAAGCAGAAATTCATTTAATCATGATTTGGCAAAATTTCAACTTATCGGAGAACATAAAAAAGTAGATTGTGAGGAGTGCCATGTGGTTGATCAACTTCGGAAACCACCCATCATGCAATTGACAGATTTAGAATATCAAACATGCGGTTCCTGCCACACAGATATTCACAAAGGTGCTTATGGAAATAAATGTGAAAAATGTCATACAACCGAAAAGGGATGGATCAAAAACTTGATTCCCTTTGACCACAATGAAACAGAATATCCATTACAAGGCCTGCATATTAATCAAGATTGCATGGCCTGCCATACAGAGGAATTAGCCGGTTTGTTGCCATCCTTTAAACAATGTAGTGATTGCCATGTGGATAAACATGGGGGCCAATTTGTGGAAAGGAATGACAAAGGTGCATGCGAATCTTGCCACACAGTTGATGGATTTATCCCAACCACTTATTCTTTTGCCGATCATGATCAATCCAGATTCAAATTAGATGGAAGCCATTTTGCTATTCCCTGCGTCCTATGCCACAAACCAATTGAAGATGGTTCATTAATAAATTATGCACAATTTAAATGGGCTGTTTTACAATGTAATTCATGCCATACAGATGTACACAGAAAACAATTCACCCAAAGAAATAATCCTCTATTATGTAAGGATTGCCACACAACACAAACATTTTTAATGGCTAAATTTGATCATGAGAAAACAAATTTCCCTTTGGATGGTGAACATATAAACGTATCATGTACAAAATGTCATTTACCAGAAAAAGATTGGAACGGTAATTATATTCGGTACGAACCTATTCCACATAAATGCGAAGATTGTCATTCATTTAATGAGAAAAAAAGTTAAATCATTTTTTTTAGTTCTTTTTCTTTCAGCCATATTTGGCCTTCAAGATTCAGAATTAATCGTACCCGGTTACGATTGCAGTGATTGCCATAGCTCGGGAGGCTGGGAGAAATTAACATTTTCTGGCTTTAACCATGGGACTACCGGTTTTTCACTAAAGGGAATTCACAAAATTCAAAATTGTTTCGGTTGCCATCTCGGGGAAACAAATGTTGAAAAGCATCAATTTCAAAAAGAAAATTCTGAATGTACTTCCTGTCATATTGATGTGCATAAAAGTGAATTAGGCAACAATTGTTTACAATGCCATACGGAACAAACCTGGACAGTAAATTCACAATCATTTGATCATAACCAAACACAGTTCCCCTTGCTTAATGGACACAAAGGTGTTTTATGCAACCAGTGCCATTTTGGAGAATCATCTTCTCAATTTACTGCTACACCAACAGATTGCTATAGTTGCCATTTAAATGATTTTTCTTTAACCGGAACAAATCAATATCCTGAATCCATGGACCATACGGCACTCAATTATTCGCAAGATTGTCTTTTATGCCATACTACAAATAAATGGAAAGATGCTATTTTTGACCATGACCAAACAGACTTCTCTTTGCTTGGCGCTCATGAAACAACGGATTGTCAATCCTGTCATGCCAATGGGAATTACGATCTTCCCCTTTCCTGTGATGGTTGCCATATTGAAAATGGTATTGCCACATCAAATGC